>ERZ1292629.1873-Hain-H43-01um-R1-1873-length-19225-cov-19_pt1 | contig 19225 bp, 25 predicted proteins | sample MGYA00564399_ERZ1292629 | MGnify/ENA primary metagenome ERZ1292629 (study PRJEB36523, sample SAMEA6512636) | groundwater metagenome | collected 2019-01-08 | study: AquaDiva: Metagenomics assemblies of 32 groundwater samples | reverse complement strand
CTTGCGTTGTTCCTGTTAAATTCCCAATTGAGTTTCCTGTTGCTGTTAAGGAATAAATGTTTAATGCAATACCGCCAAGAATAGAGCCAAGGAAAATCATTGTTTTTCCTTCAAGGCCACCTTTTTGCTGTCTTTTGCCGGAATTTCTTTCAATAAATTCTTTGCTTTCCATAAATAAGGAAGATTGTTGGTTAATCTCTCCAGCGATTACCCCTCTTTCTAACGCTTTGTATAACTTAGGGATAACTTTTTTTCCTTTTCCTAGTTTTTCATATAACTGTGCACCTAAAAGAACAAGCGAAGGATTCTTGGTATTAATTAATTTATATGCACTTGCTTGAGCATGAGTAATTTCTTCTTGAGGGGAATTAGAATCTGACCTACTTATGAACCCCTTCGCCAATTCAGCAACATTCTGGATATTCGAATTTCCTATCTCTTTGTATACTTTTCTTGCTGTTCGGTATCCTACTCTCCTTTCTAATTCTTTTAATTTATCAAGATAATCTTCACTCATTTTACTATCAAGTTTTCCTGCTTTTTATTTTTTTCCTCCTTTGATTTTTTATTCTTTCTTCTCTTTTAATTCCAAAAAGAATAATAAGAAGCGAAGCAATAAAAATTACTATTCCTATAGAAAATTCTTGATTTATACTTTTATTTATGATAACATTTCCGGTTAATGCCATTGTGCTTAAAAAAATTGAAATTAAAATTCCAATCCACCCAATTATGATAGGGATAATAATGAGGAAAGCCGCTGAATAATTAGGTTCACCATCTTCTTCAAAAGAATCTCCTGCTACTTCTTCTAATCTTCCTGATTTGGATCTCAATAATCTTAATTGCCTATTTACATTTTCCAACCTTCTTTCAAGATAATCAATTCTCCCCTCTTTACTATCTAAATCTCTTTGAACTCCTTCTTTATATCTCCCAAGCAACTCAATTTTTTCTTGATAATCTGTGTCACGATCTTTTAATTTTTTTATTTCTCTATGGGTTAGATATTTTGACATTCCTCTTAAAGCTCCATAAGTTACTCCAGCCACTCCAATAGCTAGAGGAATAGCATATTTTGGTCTTCTTAAAGAACTCCAAAGATTTCTTCTACCGGTATAAGTAGATGGTGGAGGTACATAAATAGGGGGAGCTACAGGCAAACCTCTTCTAATTCCACTATTCCTTCTTGAACGAAATCCCTTTGAAATATACTTTATTCCCTCTGCTAAAGCATCAACCCCAACCATTCGCATTAACCAGCTTACTCCGGGTTTTATGAAAGGCCAAAATACCGCCATTTATCTTTTCCTCCTTTTATTTTTTCTTTTTAATCCAAAAAGAACAAAAACCAATGATAAGACAAAAATAATTGCGCTTAAAGGAAGCAAGTAATTAGATTGAATGCCTGAAATAGCATTTCCTGTCATTATTGAAGAGCTTAATCCCATAGAAACCAACAATCCACTAATACCGAAAGCCAAAAGTGTTTCTTCCCCCTCTTCTAATAGCGGGGCTTCTCCAGCTGTTTCTTCTAATTTTCCGCTCCTTGCAATCTGTCTCCTTAATCCGTTAACATTTTCTTCAAGTTCTGTTATTTTATCCTCTTTTCCTTTCAGGTCTTTTTCAGCCCTTGTTTTATATTGCTCTAAAGCGTCTAACCTCTCTCTGTAATCTGCGTTTTCATCTTTCAATACAGCTATTTGCCTTTGATTAAGATATTTCCCTAGCCCGCCTATGCTATATTTCCCTAAACCATATGTTGTTCCAATAAGAGTTCCAGCAGCAACAGGATGTTGATATCCTTTTATTAACAATCTTTTTAGAAATCCTCTTCTTGATTCTTGTACAGGCGGCAAAACCCCAAATCTTCTAAGATTTCTTCCACCCCTTTGGTAAACTATTAGTCCTTCTTTTATAACTGGTTTAACTGTATAATTGAATGCTTTTCCTAAATAATGTCCACCAACACCCCAAAGTGCTGCTCCAAGCCCAACCTTTGTAGCATATTTTAAGAAAGCTCTTCTTGTATGTTTTTTCTTTGGCTTCCTTACTTCTCTTTCTTCACCCTCTTCTTCATTGGGCATTTTATTATTTTATAACAACTCTTAAACTTAAAAAGATTTAGATATCAAAAATCCCCCAGCTTGGTCTGCCTCTTCCCCTCAATAATCTCATTTATATTAACACCAAAAACCTGGAGAATGTTTTCTACTGCAGGAAGAATCTGTTTTTTGAGATAATACTCTATGTTGTATTCCCCTTTTTCATCAGGAAGTTTTACTTTTTCCCGAACAAGCTTCTTTTTTTCCCTGGTTTCTGCAATGAAATATTCTATGAGATGCCCCCCGCTTATTGGAATCTCTCTTTCAATCATTTTTCTGGCAGCAATTACATGGGGAGAAATTGCTTTGTATTCTGAAATAGGCTTTTGCAGCATTGTTTTTATTATTAATTCCTCTCGTGGAATCTTTCTCTCCTTTATTTTTTTGATGACTTCCTTGATATAGTCCAGAGCTCTTTCTTCATTTCCGTCTTCCAGTACTTTTTGGATAACGAAATTCTGTAATCGTCTTGCAAGAATGCACCAATCCCTTCTCACTGTTTCAAAGCCCCTGACTTTTAATTTATCATCTTCTCCCAAAAGGGCATATTTTTTCTTTGCCCCAAAAGTTCCTGCCCGTGTTGTGACCCACAGGCCACGCCTGAAAAATCCCTCTAATTCCAGCTCCATTACTCCTGGAAGCTCTGAATTAAGTTTTTTTAAAAGAGCTTTTATCTCTTCCTTGCTTTTTTTGCCTACAAGAAATGCGATGCTGTCAGTATCTCCGTAAATAACTTCTTGGCCGGATTTGCTGACTTTTTCTATAATCTCTTTGTTGAATTTCCTGACAAAGGCCAGAATTGAAGCAGAAGATTCAAGAGAATGATATCTTGCGCCAAAAAATCCTATGTAGCCATGGACAGATGCAGAGAGGAGCTTGAATGCGTTGCTTCTGGCCAGAGTTATTCTGTTAGGGTCTTTTCTGTATTCTTCCTTGTATCTCCTTCTCTTTTCAAGAATTTCTTTTAGGAGAGTTGGCAAAAATCCAGGAATTTTCGAGAAATAAAATCTGGTTTTTTTTCCTTTGAATTCCAGTTCAGGGCTTTCATAAGAATCTTTTTCTTTTCTCTCAAGAAGAGTTGATTTTGAAATATTCATGGAAATGATTATCGAAGTGTGCATTGATGTAAAATCAAACATTGCGACATTTTCATAAAGTCCTGGTTTTGGCTCAAGGACAAAAGCACCTTCTACTTTCTCCCTATGCCTTCTTTCCCCTATTTCTTCATGTGTTGGCCTTTTTTCAGGAATTTCATTGAATCTTTCAAGATTATGCAAAATATAGCCTTCAACCTGCTTGGATAATCCATTTCTGGATATTTCATATATTGGCTCCCGGATGACACGGGTGAATTCAAGCAAGTCAGGCCAGAATTTTTCAAATAAGCCAGAGGCTAGAATAGAATCCTGCAGATTATATTCATAATAATCTTCCCAGTCAGAATCTGTAAGCTTTGAGGAATGCTTTATTTTGAAATCCTTTTTTGAACTTCCTAAAAACTCTGCGGCCACTTCATTTAATGAAAGAGTTTCTGACTGCATATACTGGGAATAGGTCGTTCTTATAAATTTTAACAGATCTATATGAACAATCCCGCGGATTTTTGCCGAAATCTCAATCCCGCGGGAAAATCTCGGCTGACTGGAGTCTAATCCAAGCGCAAGCTTTACATTATTTTTTTCAGCTCTGGCTTTTATATATGGAAGATCAAAACCATCTGAAAAATACCCCACAAGAAAATCAGGCGATATTTTTTTTACGTATTCTATGAATTTTTCTATGAGATCTGCTTCGTCTTTAACATATTCGACATAATCTGGCTTTGTTTTCTTTGTTTTCTTCCAGGTAATTACTTTTTTGAAATTTTCAGAAACAAGCGAAATCATCAAAATTTCTCCCTGCCCAATTTTTATATCATCTGTCTCAATGTCATAGGCAAGAATTTTTGGCTTGAAATCTTTTTCGTGGATTTTTTCAGCCTTTTCAATTTTTATGCATATATCAACATCAAGTGCAGCATCTATTCCGCCAAATTCCTGAGAATTATTCAGGACTTCCCCTGAAATTCTGTACCAGCATAAAGGATTTATCTTTTTTTCAATTATATAGTGAGTAACAAATCCCAAGTCATAGCCTCTTCTGTTTCTGATACCTGAAAGAGCAAGCCTGTCTGCGATGTCGTGCAAATCCTTATAGTTTGTTGCAAAAATTTTCAATGCATTGGTTTTTTTATCAAGAAACTTTTTATCATGAAGTTCAACTTTTTCAACCTTGGTTTTTCTGCCTTTTAAATCAAGTTCTATTGATCCTATCTCTTCTATCAGGTCGCCTATCTTTTTCTGGCTCAAATCAGGTTCAAGAATAGCCCATAGATAAACAGGGCAGGAATCAATAACACAAATTCTTTTTCCATCAGAATTCCGGCCAAAAATTCTTATGTAATTTCTGTCCTGAAAATCAAAATAGTCATAATCTATAGGAATAAAATCTGTTTCCATAAAAGTTTAAAGTCCAAGAGTTATTTAAAGGTTAAGAATTTTAAACAATAAGATTTATATACTCTTATTTAGGAGTAACAATATGAGACAAAGAAAAGGAATCGATTCTGATGCATCAAAGGCAAGGGAGCTTATTAGAAGGTATGATGGGGCAAATTTATCCAGACTTTCTAGGACAGAACTGGAAGCTTTAGTGGGAATATATTACACTAGAATTAGGGGAATGACTATTTCTAGAATTCCGGATGCACAACTTTATAGAATAGCCCAAAGATTATCTAATAGGGCTTATGAAGTGGCCAATAGGGGAAGAAATTACGGACTTGAAGGCGCTGTTTCATCTTAGATAATTATTTATATTTACATCTGCATTAATTCTTAAGAAAATGGGACTAAATATTAAGGACATAATTCCAAGAAAAGAAATCGAAATTTCTGACCTGAAGGATAAACTGGTTTTTGTAGATGCTTATAATATGCTTTATCAGTTTCTTTCAACTATAAGGCAGCCTGATGGCACTCCTTTAATGGATAATAAAAAACGGGTGACTTCACATTTGTCAGGAATTTTTTACAGAAATGTTAACCTTCTTTCAGAAGGAATAAAGCTTGTTTATGTTTTTGACGGAGAAGCTCCTGGATTAAAGGAAGGAACCCATCAAATAAGGTCAGAGAGCAGGGAGCTTGCGCAAGAAAGATATGAAGAAGCAAAACAGGAAGAAGATATAGATGCAATGAGGCGTTATGGCTCGCAGTTGATAAGGTTGGACTCACAGATGATTCAGGAAAGCAAAGAACTTTTAGAAGCAATGGGCGTTGGGGTTGTCCAAGCTCCTGGAGAAGGAGAAGCAGAGGCAGCTTATCTTTCAAGAGTTAAGGAAAGTTTTGGGGTTGTTAGCCAGGATTATGACAGCCTACTTTTTGGGGCAACAAAGTTAATCAGGAATCTGGGCTTGGCAAGAAAGAGAAAAACAATTTCTGGCTGGCAGGAAATAAGGCCTGAGTTGATAGAACTTGACAGGGTTTTGAATTTACTTGAAATAAACCTTGATCAGTTGATATGTCTCGGGATTCTTGTTGGTACAGATTACAATCCGCGCGGGATTCCAGGAATAGGGCAGAAGAGAGCTCTCGAGATTGTAAAAAAATACAAACAGCCTGTTATAATCTTTAAAAGCGTAGAAGAGCAGATGATGGGTTTGCCAGAGAAAGACAGATTTGACTGGCAGGAAATTTTTCAGCTTTTCCACAAGCCAAAAACAGTTAACGTTGATTTTAATTTTTCCCGTGCTGATGAAGAAAAAATCAAGAAGATCCTGGTCCACGACCATGATTTTTCAGAGGAGAGGGTTGAGAAGCAGCTGGAGAAATTAAGAGAAATGAAGGAAAAGAAAAAACAGAAAGGATTAGGGAACTGGATTTAATATGCTTTTAGATTTCTCTCTGCCCATCTCTTTAATCTAGCCTTATTCCATAAATATATTCCAATAGCCAAAATAACTAATCCTATAAAGAAAGCTGTTGTTTTTTCATATATCAATTCTGTGAAAATTGATATAGCCATTATTAATAACCCGAATATTACAAAAAATGCAGGCCATTTGAATTTTTTAATCATCCAAATCGCTGCAATTATTACAGCAACCCCAAATAATATCTGTATTAAATTTCCTGAAAAACCTAGGCTATAGAATAGAGATTCAAGATTATAATCATTTCTGTAGAGATAATAAACTATTAATGCAGCTACAGAAAAAGAAATCACTCCTGAAGCAAGGACATTCGGGCTGGTTTCCGGCATACCCCAAGGAGTTCTTCTTGTTGTCTTGAAAAGTTGAAGCCGTGAAAGAGCAAGATGAATAAGGGTGAACATAATAAAAAAGAGCAGACCATAAGTTATTGTAGCAGGGTCAATACTGTCAAGTATGTCAGCAAGAGAAAAACTTCCGTAGCCATAACCAAACTGCGCGCTGACGAGGTTTATTGTAAACAAACCAATTAAAAGAAAGAACAACCCTCTTTTCTGCATTATTATGAGAAGAAAGGCTTTCTTATAAATATTATTCTTTGGGTTTGTAATAATGTTTAAAAATAGGGTTTGGTTCTTTATTACTAATGGCAAAAATAATCAATTGGATTTATGGGCTTGCAATAATATATGTTGCACTAGATGCCATGTTTATCCCTTTTTTACCAGAGTCATTATTGCCTTTTATTGTAATCCTTTTAGGACTTCTTGTATTTATTACGAGTCTCGAGCCTTCAACAGTAATGCCTATTAGTGGAGCTGCATACCCTCTTGTTAGACCAAGACTCCAATTTTTTAGAAGACGGGTTTTTGGAGTTTATATGATTTTATCTGGGCTAGCATCTGTTTTCTATACTTACCTTTCTTTACCGGTAGAAATTGCATATTATACTTCAATATATAATTTTAGTGGACAAGTTATTCTTCTTTTAATTGGAGTAATCTATTCATTAGCTGGTGAAGGTAGAATTGGGGCTCGTAGAATAACTTCTTTCTAAGATAACTTTAAACCTAATTTTTAATAACTACCCTGCAGAGCCCGTAATCTTTGAACATCCTGCATTCTTCTTAAATCTGCGTCGCTAATGGCCCTCATTTGCCGAGCATCCCTAATCCCCCCAGGTCCGACAAATCTTCCGCCAAAAAGCATTCTTCTCTTTCTCTCTCTGTTCCAGGACCAGAGAGCAAGAATTACAAGAATAATACCAAGAGCAATAGAAAGAATATCATTACCAAACATATCAATTCCAACAAGAGAACCTGCAGGAATTAAGTTTAGAGGCAAAAAGGGAAGCGCGATTAAAATAATTCCTATAATAAACAATAGTTTTCTGAACATTCCCATATTAATAATAGAAATTTAATATTTATAAAGATTAATGTTTTTTATCCTTTATGATGAAAAATTCCAGTAAAAATCCAAGGGCGTTTGATGTTTTTGGTAATATAGCATTGGTGAAGTTCGATAAGAAAACATCTGTTAAAGATAAGAAGCATTTTGCGAGTAATATTCTTAAAAATAATAAATCAATAACAACTGTTCTTGAAAAAACAGGAAAATTCAAAGGCAGATTGAGAAAGCAGGAGACAAAATGGGTTGCAGGAGAAAAAACAAAGGAAGCTCTTTACAGAGAGAATAATTGTGTTTTTAGGTTTAATATTGATAAAGTTTATTTTTCAACAAGATTGAGCAATGAGAGAAAAGAGATTGCGGCCCGGATTCAAAAAGGCGATGAAGTTCTAGTCATGTTTGCTGGCGTTGGTCCTTATTCAATTGTGATAGCTAAAAATTCCAAAGCCAGAATGGTTTATTCTAACGAGCTAAACAAAGAGGCGAACAAGTATACTAAGTTAAATATAGAATTAAACAAAGTTAAAAATAAAGTTATATTGTTAAGTGGAAATATTAAAAATGTTACTAATAAAATTAAGGCTGGGTTAGTTGTTAATAACAAAAAAATTCCTGCCAAATTTTCTGTAATCATCATGCCACGCCCACAGCTTAGGGATACTTTCTTGAAACAAGCTTTTTTGCTTAGTAAAAAAGGAACAAGGATATTTTATTATGATTTCTGCAAGATTGATGAAATTAACCAGATTGTTAATAAAGTAAAAAAAGAGGCTGAGATGTATAAGAAAAAGATAAAAATATTAAAAGTTAAGAAAGCAGGGGAAATAGCGCCTTACAAGTTTAGGGTTAGGGTGGATTTTAGGGTTCTGTAGTTTTTGTTTATTAAGTCAGGTGTCTTAATTAATATAAGACAAATGTCTTAACCTGAAAGAAAGATTTATAAAGACAGATGTCTTAATTGTTTTTGACAGGCGTCTTAAATGAAGGAAACATATAAGGAGATATTTGGTGAAGTAATGGATGAAATTGAGAGTTCATTAAAGGATTCTAGGGGAATAATTGCGCATCAAAGAAGGCTGGCCTTTTCATTGTCTTTTGGCATGGTTAATCTTCTTGAATCCTATTTAGATAAATTAAACGTCTTAAAACCCGGGGCTAAAATAAATCATCTTTGGCTAAAAAAGAAAAAAGAAAATGCCAAAAAACTTATTTCAAGCCAAATAACTTCTCAAATAGGCAGCATAGAAAATATTGACAAAATTTTAGATGTAGCATTTAAAATTGAAAGTGAAAGAAATGAGCTTGTTTATGGAAAGAAAGTTTCAGAAGATATTTTGAATAAAAAGATAAATTTGTTTCTTGATTTAAAAAAGGAGTTAGAAAATGATTAAAGCATATGCGAGTTATTTTTCATCATATTTGCTTGCTAACTTGAAAGAAAAAGAAAGTATCGAAAAAATTATATTATTCGGTTCAGCAGCGAGAGATGAAGCAACAAAGGAAAGTGATGTTGATATTTTCATTGAAGTTAAAAAAGAAACCCAAAAAATAAAAAATGAAATTGAAAAAATACTTGAAAATTTTTATAAAAGCAGAGAATCTTTGCTCTTTAAGTCAAAAGGAATAGATAATAAGATAAATTTAATAATTGGCAAGCTGGACAAATGGAGAGACTTGGGAAAAAGCATTGAAAGCACCGGAATTGTTTTATATGGTAAATATGTCCCTTCTGATATTACTGGAAAAAAGCACATTGTTATTTTTTGGGATAAGATTGAGAAAAACAGGGGAGCATTTTTAAATAAAATTTATGGAGTTAAAATAAAAGGAAAGCATTATCTGGGATTGATGGAAAAGCTTGGAGGGAAAAAATCAGGAAAAAGCAGCATCATAGTTCCAGTTGAAAATAAGGATGAAATTTTAAAATTAATAAAAATCTATAAAGTTAATGCTAAGATAATTGAGGTATATGCTTGAGAAAATATTAAAAGTTAAGAAAGCAGGGGAAATAGCGCCTTACAAGTTTAGGGTTAGGGTTGATTTTAAGATATTGAATTAAGAAAATTTAACTACTTCTGGTGCAATAAGATATAACCGGTAATTTTCACTATTTTTAACTCTTCGCCATACTATAGCATAACCCTCTTCTATAATCATATATTCTATAGTTCTTTCTACTCCGCCTAAATTAAATTTATCTGTTTCTAAGTGTCTTGCTCCAAGTTCTTCAAGCTTCTTTCTTGTAGATATTCTTGGGAATTTCTTCTCCCCAGCTTCTATATAATCTGTTAATTCTGTTGTCACAAAATTGTTTTATACTACTTATTTATAAAACTTCCTAAAGATTCTTTTCAGCCCTAATGGCAGTTGGTGCTTCTCCACCATGCCAGGTGAATCTCGGCCTGATTCTCATAGGATAGATTCTCTCTGAATTATCGTCAAGAAGAATTGCAGAACCTTTTAGACTTGGCAGATCATCCATCTGCTTTTTTATGCTTTCAAGGATATAAGACTGCATTATATAATTCAAGGCCTCGACATCTGGTTTGGAAGTAACCCTATGGGCAATTACGATGTCTGACTGGGTCATAACATCATGATGTATTTGCCCTGGCTGCTGTGTGGCAAGGACTAGGGAAATTCCTGGCTGCCTGCCTTCTCTCAAAAGCTGGATTAAGGCATCTGTTGCAACTGTTTTTCCATCCAAAGGCAGAAATTCATGGGCTTCATCTATGAAAATCCATACCAAAGGGTTATCTCTTTTCATTTCACTGGACAAGTAATCTAAGCCACGGGCAACAGAATCTACTTCTTCTTCTTTTCTGGCAGACATTCTTTGATTGAAAATCTTTCTGCAAAGAAGGCTTATTACAAGAGCACGAATATTAAAAGCTCCCACAGCGTTGTAAACACTTAAGTCAAGAACACTAGTGGTTCCTGCATTTATCAGTTCCTCAACTCTTGTGGAATCCTCGCCTCTTTTGGCAAATATTCCCCATGTATTTGCTGCTTCAAATAAACCTATTGCTGCGTTCCTAACCTCTTGAGAATCTTTTTTGTCTTCTTCTAATGCTTCAAGAATATTATCCAGATCAAAAGATCCTCTCTCTTTCAATTTTGTTAAAGTTCTTTGTATCAAAACAGCAATTGGATTTATCAAATCAAGGCCAAACGTAAGAACCCAGTCTTCAGGATTCATCTCATTTACATCAAGAGCGAAAACACTGTCTGCCGGAATTCCTTTTTCAAGATATGAATCATAATGCCCAAAAGGAACAAAGACTTTTACAGGAAGGTTTCTTGGTTTTAAGTCCCATTCTGAAAGCAGGGTTTTATCTTTTTCATTCTTGAACTTCATTGTCCAGTAAATTCCCATGGTGTCAAATATTAAAGAACCTATATTCTGGCTTGCTTCTTTCGGGAGGTTTGAAAGTTCTTCTGCTATAACTCCTAATGTATATGATTTTCCAGAGCCTCTTTTTCCAGCCACAAGAACAACATGGCTTCTTGAAATATCCATGAAAATTTTATTGCTTAAAGAAGTATATTGCCCCATTTTTACATAGCCTTTTCCAATAGATATAATACCTCGGTCACCAAAAGCTTTTTTGTCAGCAGAATCCCTGCCAACAATTATATCATAACTCATCTTACTATTTAGGAGAAGAGATTTATAAAATTAGTTATGGATGTAAGTTGAGTGAATGTTATTATAAAGATGCCCTTAACCATAATAAATATGTTAATTTTATCGGCAACTGATTAAATTTATTATTAATTATTATCTTTTCCATATAACAACTTTTTTACATTTTATGCATTCTGTTCCACTTTATTCAGATACTCAATTTCCTCTTCCGAAAGCTTTAATTCTTTCTGAACTTCTGGCTTTAAAAGAAATGGTTTTATCATAAGAAATTCTTTTATAGCTCTTTTTTCTCCTATATGAACATACTGTGCATATTTTCCTGCGATGGATTTTTTCTTTTCTGTCTTCTGGTTGTTGAGCCAGATTTTTAATATCCTTGTGGGTTTTTTATAGCTGGTAAAACCTGTTTTAACATTCTTCTTTGCGCTGGAAATTCCATAGCTTAAAAATGCATTTTCATAAACAAGGAAACGCCAGTACTGCTGTTTGTAGATTCTTCTTTTGAAAATATCTACCCTGCTTAAAGCATCTATTGCTTTTGCAAGTTCAATGCCAGAGTATTCTGCCGGAATATTCTCTTCTACCCACAGCATTATCTCATCCAAGGGCATGTTGACGGAATCAAAAATCTGGAGCATGCTTTCTGTGGGTTTTCCCTTGAAAATCATTCTTAAGGCAGAGAAAATATCTGTCTCTTTATTTCTTTCATCTATTATTATTTTAGAAGGATCTTTCATGCCAGAAGCTGTCTGCAGATCATTTATGGCAGCTCTTAAATCTCCGCGGGCCTTTATGGAAATATTTGTAATAACGTCTTCATCAAGGAATTTTTTCTCTTTTCTTAAGATAGATATAAGAATATTTTTTATTGTTTTGTAATCTATTTCTTTCAGCTGCAGCAAATCTGATTTTTTTCTTAATCCTGTAAATTTCCTGTCCCAGATATCATTTGCAGTTATTACCATAGGATATGCAGAGGATTCAACAAGAGCAAGCAACTCTAGCAATCCACCGCGGTCTGTCTCTGAAATACCATCTACTTCATCAACGAGAATTATTTTATTCTCTCTTACCAATGATTTTTGCTCTGTTGCCGGTCGCAGAATCTCGCGTAATTTTTCCCTGTTTCTTAAGTCAGAGGCATTTAACTCAAAGAGTTCTGCCTTATTTTCATTAGCAGCAGCATAAGCCAGGCAAGTTTTACCTGTTCCAGGAGGGCCGTGAAGGATTATAGCCCTGTTACCGCTCCCGAATTTTTTTAGAAAATCCTTTAACAAAAAAACAGTCTGGTCCTGGCCTTCTATCTCAGCAAAAGTTTTCGGTCTGTATTTTTCTGTCCAGGTTGTTGCGCGTTCTATTTTTTGTTCCGGCATTTTTTATTTTATTACTATCTTTTGAAATTACTCGGTTTCTAACTCCTTAAAACCAGTATTATCATCGTAAACTCTTTTATAGGAAATATCTTCGAATAATCCTATAACAATCTCGGCTGTAGACTTTACTTTGCAACCATCTTTTAAATGTCCACCAAGAACATATCCTTTTTGATTAGATAATGACACATGAATATGGCATCCATCTTTTGAGATAGTTCCTGTACCAGACACAATTTCAAGGGGACCACTCAATTCTTTCACTATCTGATTGTCTGGTTCTGACCCGGCCATTCTCAATACGGCATTCTCAAGACCACCAACAATAGATAATAAAACTCCTGCTTTAATATTCTTAGTTCTCCTCTCGATTTCTTCCTTCAGGAGTTGACCTGATTTTAATCGAAATGTTAGTTGTTTCATCTTAACTCCTGTTCAATCTGGCAATAAGATAATATCTTAGGTGATCATCCACACGGATTGCAATGTAATCCCCATTTCTCAGCCTGTACGAGCCGTTTAGCTCTGCCCATGCGCAATCGCGTATATCTGTGTTTATTTTTTTGAAACGCCTGATATAGATTCCGGAAGAATCAATCTGTAAAACTCCCAATCTTACCCAGCCTGTATTTTTTCTAACTTTTTTAATTATAGATTCTCTATCAAACCCAACAATCACTCTTTCTTCAAGATGCCTTTTCAATCCTGCTTCGGTTATTTTTATCATCTTAAAGCCCTAAACCCGCAAGGACAAAGCTTGCAAGCAGGCTTTGAAGCTGAATGAAAGGGTCAGAACCCTCAACAATTCTGAATTCTGCTTCTCCTGTCTTTTCTGTCAGCTTAACTTTTACTTCTGGCTCTACAGGAAGGTTCCAAATTTCTTTCTGAATTGCTTTTATTACATCTTGCCCAGAAATCCCGTCGCGAAGCATTAAATCCAGGAGCTTTTCCCTGGCTTTCTGGAAATCTCCGGAAATAGAATAATCCAAAACAACACGGATGTCTTTCGGCTTTGCACTGGAAATTATTGTTGAAACTAAGTCAAAGCTTATTGCAGGAGATATAGATGCTGTGGATTGTAAAATGTTGATACATCGCCTGCAGTCACCCTCGCTTCCTTCGTAGATTAATTCAAGAGCATCAGGATTGATTTTTAACTTTTCTCCTTCTTCTATTTTTCTGATAATTTTTTCTATATCTTTTTTTTCCAGTAGCTTAAACCTGAACATTGCGCACCTGGATTGTATCGGGTCTATTATTTTGCTGGAATAATTACAGGAAAGAATAAATCTGCAGGTTGTGGAGTAATTTTCCATTGTTCTTCTCAGGGCTTGCTGGGCTTCAGGAGTTAGAGCATCTGCTTCATCCAGGAAGATTATCTTAAATGGCACGTTTCCAATAGACTTTGTCCTTGCAAAATTCTTGACCTTTTCTCTTATTACATTTATCCCTCGTTCATCAGAAGCATTTAGTTCCAGGTAGTTTTCACGCCAGTTTTTTCCGAAAATCTCTTTTACTATTATCAAAGCAAGGGTTGATTTTCCTGTTCCCGCAGGGCCTGCAAAAAGAAGATGGGGTATATTAAGAGAACCAGCCAGAGCTTCAACCTTTTTTATTATGTTATCTTGGCCAACCATCTCTTGAAATTTCCCAGGCCTGTATTTTTCTGTCCAGATTTCAGAAGCCATTTTATTTTTTAATTTGTCAAATTTTATTTTGACCGTCAATTTTACCTTTGACGTGAGGCGTAAATCCCTTAAGAAAATGCGGCTTATAAATATTGTTGTGTTATTTTTGAGAATTCTTATAATTAGAAATATTCTTACTTGCTTCTTGCTCTTCTCAGCTTTCTCTTGTGCTTTTCTTTTCTAAGGCGTTTTCTCTGCCATTTCCATCTCATCTGGTTCTTCTTTTTCCAGCGCCTTGAGCTTCTCTTCATAATAGAACTTAGAAAAATTTATTTTTAAAGCTATCTACTTGTTTAATATGGTGCGTAAAATGGGCTTTTGAATTTTAACATCATAATATTTAAAAGTACATGAAGATAGCTAAAAAGATGCCCCATACATATAGCCAACATTTATCAAGGGCTATAAAAGGTAGTTCGAAAGCATTTGGAAGAGAATTTAAAAAAAGACCTTTTTATACTATTAGTAGGATACCCCATTATTTTCTTATAACTCTTATTGGCGCACAGATTTATCATCTTTGTGATATGCCAACAGTCAAAGAACTTGAGTTCGCCGAGGAAACCGCAAAGCAAAGAATAAATCAATTAGAAGGTTTATTACTAAAGTTGGACCATAGAGATAATTAATTAAATTTTTTGATTTGAAAAGTTAATCAATTCCAACCACCTGTTAGGAGTTTCAAATTTAATAAGCGAATTTATAAGCAAATTAGCCTTTAGGAATCTATGAAAGAATTATATAAATATGGGATAGGTTTTTGGATAGGAGCTCTTGTTTATAGCTTGATAAACATGATTTTTAATATGAATAAGGTTCTCCAGAGCAATGTTTTGATTTATAACTATGAGATAGCAGGAGTTGCTGTTCTTGGATTAATTTTGAACATAGTTTTAATGAAAAGAAAGAAAAAATAATTATCTGCTTCTCACAACACTGATTCTCGGGCAGTATTTCCTCACAGGGCATTCTGAGCATTTTGGGGAAATTGGCTGGCAGATTGTCTGCCCAAAGAGGACAAAAAGGGCATTAAACTCTGGCCAGTATTTTCTGGGAAGAACTTTTTCAAGCTCTTTTTCTGTCTGCTCAGGCGTTTTTGTTTTTACCCAGCCAAGCCTGTTTGGAATCCTATGGCAATGAGTATCAATAGGAAGAACTTCTTGCCCATATGCAAAAGCAAGAACAATGTTTGCTGTTTTTGGCCCAATTCCTTTTATTGATAATAACTGTTCTTTGTCAGAAGGAACTTTTCCTTGAAACCTTTTTATTAATTCTCGAGAAACATGTTGCAGAACCCGCGATTTCTTTTTATAATGGCCAGAAGAGAAGATTATTTTTTCTAGCTTTTTAATTGGGAGCTTGATTATTTTTTCAGGAGTATCTGCTACTGCAAAAAGCGCAGAACTTGCTTTCTCTGTGTTTTTGTCCTGTGTTCTTAAAGAGAGAAGGCAGGCAATGAGGATTTTGAATGCATTTGGCTTTTCCCGCATTCTATTTAATGTAGTCCTATCTTTGTAATCAAAATGCGCAGCCAGGAGGTCCATTACTTTTGATATTTTTTGTTGCTGATTCATTAAGCATACTTATATTCAGAAAGATTATAAATGTTAAGGCATAGAGAATTATATCAGGCGATTACTTTTTCTCTTACCCTTTTTCTTAGACTTTTAGACCATTCAATATCTTTTGCACAGATTTTATTATGTACCTCATTAATTCTTGAAATAAATGTTTCAGCAATTGCCATATTTGATTTTACTGCATCTACTTCCTCATCCATTTTTTTTAATGTTTCCTTTGCTTCACTTATTGTCCTTTGAGTTTTTGCATTTAATTTAATATTTATACCAAAAGGAGATTCATCATGAATCCTTAATTCTGAATAATGCAAGATTCCCCCCTCTAAGCTAGTCATTCGTGTCCATGAATCTGGTTCCTCTCTATGCAGATGCAAGTACCCATATCTTGGCAAACTAACTATCATATGAGGAGTCATAATCATGCGGTCTGGGAACAGTAGTTTTTCATAAGCACCAGAGATGCGTTGTTTATCTTCAATTTTATCTAAATCTTCAATATTTTGGATAATCCCCTCTTCCGCATTTCTTAATAATTCTAAATATCTCTCCCTGTTCATTACTCTTGCTCTATCTATCCAAACATCAATCCCATCAGAAGCATACCCATATTTATGACTATGATAACCGCTATCATGGGAAACCATACGAATTTTTCCATCATCAGGCAATCCGGCAAGTTGTTCGGCTGTTTTTGCGATATCTTCCAATGTAAATGAATTATCATCAGAACCGAAAGAGATTGCTTTTAAATAAGGGGCCTCACTATCCCTTATTTTTAATTTTCCACGAACGTCCCCACTAACCCCCTCAAAGATATCTTCGGATTCTGCAATTTCCGGTGGTTGTTCTCTTTTTTCCCAATCTCGGATTTCTATAGGTCTTGTATTTAGCCCGTATTTGACTTGTCCAAATCCATCAGATGAAGCAACATATAGGGACCCATCTCTTTGAAATAAAACAGGTTTAGAAGAACTTAAATCCTGCATAGTTTTTAGTACAAAATCTACGGCATAATCCATTAAAAAATCAGATAGTAACTTCTTATAAGGTTTATGGTTATTTATAATATACTTTCTTTTTCTAACGTTCTTTTAACACACGCCCCGACCGAGATATAAACCTTAAGTTAAAGATATTCCAAAAACTTAGGTTCCTACTCTTTTAAGAAAGTAACTATACTGTCTAAAATCTCTTTAAATTTTTCAACCTTTAAGGAACCTATTTTGTATTTTATTAATGATTTTTCTATAGAAAATATCTTGTCTAATCTGAGGTAACTATCCCTCTTTAGGCTACCTTTACTAAAATCTTTACTTTCTATTTTTATTTCTACAGATTTTTCATAAGAGGAACCGGTTATTTGGCTGACGATTAAATCATCTCCTTTTGGAACTTTAATAACTAAAACTGGTCTAGGTTTAAATTGGACTAAGTTTGAGAAAGGGAAATCTATGACAATTATATCTCCTTTTACAAGTCTTTCCATGCTTCATCCTCATCTTTATTAAGCCATGTTTTTGCCAAAGATTTTTCGGAAAGCAAGGCAATTTCGGGAATAGACTTTTTTAGAATTATTTCATCGCCCTTTCTAATCACAATTAATCTATCTCCTTCTTTAATATCTTTACGAATATCTAATGGAATTACTACCTGCCCCCTTGAACTCATTTTGGTTGTGTCAATTATCATAAATAAGATTAATCTTACTTATATTTAAATGTTTCTTCTTTTGTTCTGGACGCCCCGACCGTAATTAGTATAAAGTTTTACGGGTTAGGATTAATAATTGGTTGGATTTGATTAAGATGTCTAAGAGATGATAAACTATACAGCTACTTTATTTAAGTATTCAGCTAATTGCCTCATATCTTCTGGCTTTCCTTCCAATTCTTGATAGAATTTATCATCCATTTTTACATAGAAGTCATTTAATGCCCTAACTGTGTCCTTATAATTATCGACTCCTCTACTTTCTACTATTTTATAGAAGGCTTCTGCATATCTAGTTAAAGCTTCTGTAACTTCCCTTATTTTCGGATCTTTTATTCTTCCAGTTTCAGCTAAGAACCCAGTCATATCACTCAGTTCATCGGCTAATGTTCTATCTGGAGTTTGTCCTTTTTTCGTTGATCTTTCTAGGATTCCATGTTCCACTAATCCTTCTTGGAACGCTACCAATCCTTCCAACATCTTCTGGTTAAATCCACACAATGGCATTTTTATTTTCCTCCGATACTTGATTATATAAATTATATCTCTTATATAAAATATCTTATAGTAAAATTTTACAAAAACTAAAAATTTATATACCATAATCTATTATAAGTAAAAAATGATAAAAATAGATGCATATGATAAAAAGATATTAGAAATATTGTTAGAAAATTCAAGAAAACAAATTAGCACTATTGGAAAGAATATTAGATTAAGAAGAGAGAATGTTAACTATAAAATAAATCGCTTAATTAAATTGGGATTGATAAAAGAATTTAATACAATTCTCAATGAGGAATTGCTTGGACTCTCCCATTATGTAGTATTCTTAGAGCTAGCTAAACTACAAGAAGACACAGAAAAAAGAATCTTAGAATATTTAAAAGAAAATAAATTTATGAGCTGGATTGGAACTTCCGCAGGAAGATGGAGTTTAGTTTTTGATATTGTCATATCCCAAAAAGCCAAATTAGACAAAATACTCAATGATCTACTAATAAATTTTGGAGAATTTATTGAGGATTATGTTGTTTTGAAACTTCACGGAGGAGATTATTTTGCTTCTAAAATGTTTGGAGTTGTTAAAAGAAGAGTCTTTAATCATGCCAAAACCAGACCCTTTAAGTTAGATAATAAAGATTTAGAGATTTTATCATTGTTAAATAAAGATTCAAGGATAAGTTTGGTTTCAATATCTGAAAAAGTAAAATTAACACCTAATGGAGTTAATCATAGGATAAAAAATATGGAGAATAAAGGTGTTTTCATTGGTTATACTATATCATTAGATTGGAAGAAGCTAGATTATGAATGGTATGACATACAAATAAAGCTCATCAAATTTGGTGAGGAAGTAGATAAAGAGTTATCTAATTATTTTAGGGAGCATAAAAGTATTGTCTTTTATTACAAATATCTTGGAGGGGTATGGGATTATGATCTTGGTTTGATAGTAAAAAACTCCAACGAATTAAGAGAGTTTATTAACAATTTTAGAAAGACTTTTCCTGATATTGCTAAAATTTCAGATGTTTTTTTAGTATTGGAAGAGACTACAGGATACAAGCTTCCAAACGGAGTTTTTGAATAGAGCGATTCACTAATCTGATTTTTACTTTTTAAAAATTAGCTCCTTTTAACTTAACAATGTTCCCTCTGGTTCTTAATCCGAATATTAAATATCCACGCCCCGACCGGGATTCAAATTACAGAACGGGGATTAATTTAGAAGTTAAGCTG
>ERZ1292629.1356-Hain-H43-01um-R1-1356-length-24215-cov-41_pt1 | contig 19233 bp, 17 predicted proteins | sample MGYA00564399_ERZ1292629 | MGnify/ENA primary metagenome ERZ1292629 (study PRJEB36523, sample SAMEA6512636) | groundwater metagenome | collected 2019-01-08 | study: AquaDiva: Metagenomics assemblies of 32 groundwater samples | reverse complement strand
CGGATATTCGCAAAGAAGGTCCCGCTTATGACCTACCTATTGCGGTTGGGTATCTCTTAGAAACCGAACAAGTAAAATTTGATACGTCAGATAAGATATTCTTGGGTGAATTATCTTTGAACGGAGCCATCAAGCCAGTTAATGGTGTTCTCTCGGCTTCGATATTGGCCCAAAGTCTAGGTTTTAAAGAAATTATTGTGCCTGTTGCCAATGCCGGCGAAGCTTCAATTATTGAGGGATTAAAGGTATTTGGTGTGGGTACTATCACCGAGCTGATTGATCACTTAAGTGGCATGAAACCTTTAAAACCAGCGAAGTATCAAGCTCCTGATACCATTACTTCTGAAGATGATGGCGAGGCATTTCGTTTAATTAAGGGTCAGGAAACAGCTAAACGGGCTCTGATAGTGGCGGCCGCCGGTGGGCATAATATCCTCATGTCCGGTCCACCAGGTTCAGGAAAAACCCTTTTAGCTAAGGCTTTAGTTGATCTAATGCCTAACCTTTCATTTCCCGAAGCGATTGAAGTCACTCGAATTTATAGCTCGATGGGCCTTGTAAATGGTTCGTCTCTCATGTCCGGCCGGCCATTTCGTAGCCCTCATCACACAAGTTCTGCTCCGGCCATGGTTGGTGGTGGGGCCAATCCTAAACCTGGAGAAATTAGCCTGGCCCATCGTGGAATTTTGTTTCTTGATGAATTACCCGAATTTCCTCGGCACGTCCTAGAAAGTTTACGGGAACCGCTTGAAGAAGGCGTGATTACCGTCTCTCGAGCCGCTGGTTCAGTCCGCTTGCCCGCCAAATTTACGCTTATTGGGGCCATGAATCCTTGTCCATGTGGTAATTATGGTGAACCAAAGGCTAGTTGTGTTTGCTCGCCGATAAATGTTATTCGTTATCGTAAAAAAATATCCGGTCCCCTCTTAGACCGTATCGATATTCAAATTAATGTTCCGAGAGAAACAGCCACAACCACTCAAGAGCCAATTCCGATTAAAAAATTTAATGAAATTAAAGAAACAATCGCTAAAGCTCGAACTGTTCAGCTGATGAGGTTCTCCGCCAAGGGCGGAAATTCAAAAATATTCACTAATGCCGAGATTTCTTATCGAAATATCGATAAGTGGTGTCTTTTAGAGCCAGAGGCGGAAAAAGTTCTTCAAAATGCAGTGGCGTCAAAATCCCTTTCTCTTCGGGCTTATCACAAAATTAAAAAACTTAGCCGAACAATTGCTGATTTGGAACAGTCAGAACTGGTTAAACCCAATCATGTTGCCGAAGCAATCAGTTTAAAAATCAACGAAAAGTTGCTCGGAGAAGGTAACTAAAGCACAGAACCTGCTTTGAAGTTTGATAGTGGGTGTTTAGCACCATGAATTTCCCAATGAAGATGACAACCCGTGGAACGACCTGTACTGCCCATCAGAGCTATTAACTGGCCCTTAACCACTGCTTGTCCGGCGGTAATTAGCAGTTTACTGGCATGGCCAAAAAGTGTTTCTGTGCCGTTAGAATGAGATATTTTAATCAATTTGCCAAATCCCCCATTATACCCCGTATCATCAACTGTTGTGGCAACACCATCAGCATCGGCAAAAATATTGGTATTACAAGCCGCAGCTATATCGACACCATTTCTTCCGTGGAGTCCTTGACTGATCCGACCACGGGTTGGAAGCATAAAATAATCGCCTAAGTCGGGCAAATGGGCGAATATTGCGGCGGCTGTCGTTTGGTTTTTGGCTATATATTGAGTCATTATCTTGCCTCCCGGCACTATTATCTCATCGTCAATATTTAAATTATCTGCTTCAGAAAGACGATTAAAAGATTTGACTTTTTCTGAATCAACTCCATATTTTTTGGCAATTGAGCTCACCGTATCACCTTTTTTGACTTTATGAATAACCCCCGAAACCGGAGGAATTCTTATAATCTGGTCAGGTTTTATGCTGTCAGCATTTTTTAAATTGTTTGCCCAAATAAGGTCGTTAACGCTTACTCCGTAGTCGGAGGCAATAAACGACAGCGCATCGCCCGGTTGGATGGTGTACTCAATAACCTTATTGGGTTTGATATCGTTGAGATAATCCGTCGAGACCGAATTAATAGCTTGAACAGAACTATCTTGAATAGCGTATGTTTCTAGCGAAACATCTTCTCCGGTTCCTCCTTGGCCCTCGTAAATAGTCGAAAGGGCAACTGTTGGGGAAATCGCCGAAGCGCCACCACCCATCAAGCTTTTAATGTCCGTCAATTGGAGATTTGTTTCGATCGGAATAATAGAGGCCGACGTTTCTTCGATGTAATGTCGCACAATATTACCGACAATTCCTGACTGGCCCGTACTCGGTCCCTTTACGGCAATAAGCGTTAAAACAATTATCAAAATAGACCCAATTTGAGATTTCTCGGATTTAAAAAGGTTTCTAAAATGATATGAAAAAGCCCGGAGGGGGGTTTGTACGTAGTAGTTTAAGTTTTTGAGGGTAGTTCTAATGGGATATGGGCTAATATAGACCTAGGAACAGAAAAATTCTCTTGCGAGAACGTACGCCGAAGGTACCATAAATAGCTACCGACAGCAACCCCACCTATCCACATGGCCAGACAGAAGAGTAAATTGGTGTTGATGGAAAAAAGTGGTAGATTTTAGATATGATCAGGTAGTGAAAATCCGACAGGATTGTATCGACCGCCGGATATAATTATTATTTCGTCTATTATCCTTAATCGTAATCGTTTCAACATTCATTGTTTTCAGATACAATCTGAGGCGGATGTCGGATTTCTACTACCTGAATGATCGAACACGGAACAAGTGAATTAGGATTTTTTGCCGAGCATTATGCGGCTGAATATTTAAAATCTAAAAAATATACCATTCTTGGACATAACTATCGCAAACCTTGGGGCGAGATTGATGTCATTGTTGAGAAAGAGGGGATTGTTATTTTTGTGGAAGTCAAAGCCAGTAAAAAGGACATCCCCGGCTTTGAGCCCGAACTTCGAGTCAACGCCGACAAGCGTCATCGTATGGCCAGAATCGCGCGCACCTATCTGTCGGACAATCATTATCCTGATAATCAGCCTTGGCAGATGGATGTAGTCGCGGTTGCTTTCGATAAAGAGAGGGGCGTGGCAAAAATCAGACACTACAAAAACATAGACTAGGGGACTCAAAAAATGGCGTCTTTGCTGGCTTTTTGTGGTCTTTACAGAATTATTATAAGGTGATATAATATAGATATTCAATCGAGAGGCAAGCAACTTTCCAATTCACTGTTTGATTTCAACCCGCGCAATCCGCGCGAGGCAATGGAGGACACCATGGCAGTTCGTCGATTGAGTCTGTTCGGGTTAGTCGTTCTGGCCATCGTGGCCTCCGCGTGTGCCGCTCATCAGCCGCGTGCGCATGTCGCGCCTCTCGAGCCGATGGGCGGTCCGCAGTTCAACTACTCACCACCTCTGGCCGTGCCTCCATCCTGTTGGGATCCCCGAGTGGGGACGAACCAGGATGGGGTGCAGTACCGCGAGTGGTTTGACAACTCGGGGAGCAATATCCCGACATTGTTCAAGATCACGGACCAGGCCAGTGGAGAACTCGTTTGCTTCGGGCTTGTCCGGCCCGGGAGCCGTCAGTTCGGCCCAGCGATCTGGGCCCACAAGAGTGCTACGACCGAGTGGGTCGTGACGGGGACCTCATACATCACCGTCGTCAACTCGGACAGGACCGAGGGCGTGGTCGATGATCGACCCGTCCGACTGGAATACGTGCGGGCATACGGGTGGTACACCCGTTGCCCCTGCTAGTTAACACAAGGAGAAGGACAATGCCAGGAATGCCAGCGAGACGACCCGCACCCGTGGTGCCCGTACCCCCCGTCCCTCCGCCACCCGCGGCGCCTCCGGCTCGTCCGGCCGCACCAGCTCCGCCACCGGCGGTTCTTGCCACTGCCACTACCGCTGCTGTCGTGACACCACTCACAACTGGCTCCACGCGGCGGGCCAGAACAAGAACCACGACCGCAACGACCACAACGACACCGCGAACACATCGCGTGGCCACAACCCTGCTAGCTACCCATCATTATGGTCTGGGAACGTGGCTGACAGCGATGATGATCGTCATCCTTCTCGTCTCTGTTGCCGGTCTCGGGGCCCTGTTGTATCTCGTCCCGCGGATGATTGATAGCGGGACAACCACGGTCAGCGCGACGGCCACAAGTGCGCCAGTTGTCGCTCCAGCACCCGCACTGCCCGTCCATGCGGCATCGCCCACGCCGCAGTTCGCGGATGTTGAGCCGGCTCCAGCCGGCCTCGGGCGAGAAGGATGCAAAGAGTGGTACAACAGGCAGGGGTTCTCGTCCCGAGAGTTCTGGGACGAGGACAGTCAGACCTGCAAGTGACCACCAGCGTCGGACCGCGGCACGTTTGCCGCGGTCCGCAACCCCGTTTCTAACGTTACTAGCCTAAAAAGACGGTCCCGTTGGAGACGGGGCTTTTTCATCCAAAAACTCGCCCCCACACCCATGCATGGGTGTGGGGGTAAAATTGAAACATCCCCATAAAAAAGTTATTATACGAGCCATGATGTACGTTTCTCACAGCCCCGAAGAAACTCAAAGATTTGCTAAGGAGCAGGCGTTGGAATTAATTCACATTGGCAACGGCCAACCCATCGTTATTGCTTTGGAAGGGGAATTGGGCGCGGGTAAGACGACCTTCGCCCAAGCTTTCGCCGAAGCTCTTGGCGTCCAAGAACATTTAAAAAGCCCGACATTTGTTTTAATGAAGCATTATAGAATTAAACCAACAACCGACAACCAACAACCGACAACTTTATATCATCTAGATTGTTATAGATTGAAAGATTATAAAGATTTGGAACCGTTAGGGGTTGAAAATATTTTAAACAATCCTGAGAACATTGTTTTAATCGAATGGGCCGAGCGGGTGGCCGATATTCTTCCAAAAAACCATTGGGTAGTGCACATAGATCATATAGCAGAACAAGAACGAAACATTACAGTGAATCTAAAATCTAAAAAATAAAAACTAAAATATTATCGAATGAATGAAGGTAGAATAAAATTTGAGCAAAGAGTATCTAAATATTCCCTAGACGTGGTCAAATTTTATAGTGGGTTAGACAAAAATCCTCAAGTTCAAGTCTTGGGCAAACAGCTTTTAAGGAGTGGCACTTCTGTTGGGGCTAATATTTTTGAAGCTCGGGCGGCCAGTTCAAAAAGGGACTTTATAAACTTTTATCATCATGCCCTGAAATCAGCCAATGAGTCATGTTTTTGGCTGAAATTAATTACAGAGTCGGGGCTTGTTAAAAATAGGCTACTCGATATCCTTAGTCAAGAAAGCCAAGAACTTGCTAATATTTTGGGTGCAAGCATACGGACAATGAAAGCAAAAAGTCAGAAAATATTTTAGTTTTTAGATTTTATTTTTAATATGCGAAAACTGGTTCTAATTGATTCCAACGCGCTGGTCCATCGGGCGTTTCATGCTTTGCCCCCGACGCTGAACAGCGCCACAGGTGTTCCGACGAATGCCATCTTTGGTTTTATGGCGGTCATGATTCGGATGATTAAAGACTTAAAGCCCGACTATATCGCGGCGACATTTGATTTGCCGGGAGCGACATTTCGGCACGAGGAGTTCGCGGAGTACAAGAGCCATCGAATCAAAGCGCCGGACGAACTCTATCTTCAGATTCCGTACATTAAAGAAATTTTAACCAAGTTTGGAATTCCAATTTTTGAAAAAGCGGGTTTTGAGGCCGATGACTTGATCGGGGCTTTGGCGGAAGAAGCCAAAGTCATTGATGACCTGCAGGTTGTTATTATGACGGGTGATTTGGACACGCTTCAACTGGTAGAAAGGGACAAGGTTGTCGTCTTTACGCTTCGTAAGGGAGTAACCGATACGGTCACTTACGATCAAAAAGAGGTGATGGCTCGCTACGGTTTAAAACCTTCCCAACTTATTGATTTTAAGGGATTAAAAGGCGACCCATCGGATAATATTCCCGGGGTGCCGGGGATCGGGGACAAGACCGCGGCAATGCTTATTCAGAAATTTGGTTCATTAGAGAAATTATATGAAAGCATTGCCGAAACTAAAAAATCAAATCTAAAATCTAAAAAATTAAAAGGCGCCGAGCTGTCAGAGAAACTGATTCAAAAACTTATCGATAATAAAGACCAGGCATTTTTCTCGAAACACTTATCGACCATTATTCGCGACGTTGACGTTGATTTTGATTTAGAGAAAGCCGACTGGCGAGAACATTTAGATAAACCGGCGCTAGAAAAACTGCTCAAGGACTTAGCCCTTTATAATATCGTGAAACGTCTAGGTGAGCTTGATGGCAACCAGCCTGAGCCAGTAAGTTTGTTTGATGTTTCGGCAGTACCAAAAGTTTCGGTGGATGGCATCAAAACGACATTATTGAATTCATCTTCTGAAGTAGCAAGTTGTATAGAGGTGAAACCTCTATACATAGATATTAATCAAGGTATGGTTCTGTTTGGATTTGATACGAAACAAACATATGGATTTTATGAAACATTGCTTAAAGAAGCCACTCTTTTGGCGCGGTTTGGCCAGATTCTCGCTGATCCATCGGTTAGCAAAATTGGTCACGATGTTAAGGCTATTTCATGCTGGGCGTTAGAAAAAGGAATTAAACCGACCGAATTTACGTTTGATACCAAACTGGCGGCCTATCTATTAAATTTGGAAGTTAAGGATTATCTACTGGAACGGTTATTCTTTTTAGAATTTGGGCGAGATATGGATTCCGAACCGCTAAAACGACCCGCATATGTAGCAATGCTGAGAGAACGATACGAACCAAAACTAAACGAATTTAAATTAACAAAAGTTCAGGACGAAATTGAGTTGCCCTTGAGTCCGGTTTTAGCGCGAATGGAACGGATGGGGATTAAAGTCGATACAAAAATACTTGGCAAGTTGAGTATTATAATTTCCAAAGAAATAGAAGATCTTGAAAAACAGATTGCCGAATTAGCGGGCGGGGAGTTCAATATTAATTCCCCTAAACAGCTATCCGTAGTGTTATTTGAAAAACTAGAACTCAAGAGCAAAGTCCGCAAGACCGGCAAGGGCGCGCTTTCCACGGCTCATAGCGAGTTGGAAAAATTGGCTCACGAACATCCGATTATCGAACTTATTTTAAAATACCGAGAGCTCCAGAAATTAAAAACAACCTACATCGAACCCTTTCCGGCGTTGCTTGATTCGGTGGGCCGAGTTCATACGACCTACAATCAGACCGGCACAACAACGGGCCGACTATCCAGCCAAGACCCGAATTTGCAGAATATCCCGATTCGCACCGAACTTGGCCAAGAATTTCGCAAAGCTTTTATCGCGGAAAAAGATTTTGTTTTATTGTCGTGCGACTATTCCCAAATTGATTTGCGGGTTGCCGCCCATCTTTCGGGCGATATGGCCATGTCCGATGCGTTCAAAAAAGGGGAGGATATTCACACTCGGACCGCGGCAGCCGTCTTTCATATTTCTCCGGACAAAGTGATTCCAAGTATGCGTCGTCAGGCTAAGACTTTAAATTTCGGCGTGCTCTATGGCATGGGTCTTTTGGGATTTCAGCGCGCCGCTGGTGTTAGTCGGGCAGAAGCCAAAGTTTTCATTGATAACTACATGAAAGAATTTTCTGGTCTGGCCGAGTATCTAGAAAAAGTGAAACAACAAGCTCGGAAGGATGGCTATGTCTCAACGCTTTTTGGCCGGCGCCGGCCGATTCCAGATATTCTCTCAACTATGCCCATGCTTCGGGCCGGGGCCGAGCGCATGGCTATCAATATGCCGATTCAGGGGACATCGGCCGATTTAATTAAAATAGCGATGATTAACATTCAAAAACATTTGGACGAAAATTATGGTGACGGCCCTTCGACGGATTCGACCTCTTCGATAAACTCAGGGCAAGTAAGCTCACCGCAAGCAGGTTCAGGGCAAGCTGTTCGGATGTTGCTTCAGGTTCACGATGAATTACTTTTTGAGGTAAAACGTGATATGGTCGAGCAAGTTTCGAAAGAAATTAAAAAGATTATGGAATCAGCTCACCACTTCAATGTTCCCATTGTTGCTGACATCAAATCTGGCGACAATTGGGCAGAAATGAGCAGTATTTAAAAAATAAAAACTAAAATCTAAAAAATTATGAAAATATTTTAGTTTTTAGATTTTATTTTTAATATATTTATCTTGCCGGAACTTCCTGAAGTGGAAACAATTGCGAGGGAATTACGAAAGGATCTGATTGGTCTGCGGTTTAAAGATGCTTGGACGGACCCCGCAAAACCGGTTAACACCGGTCGCGGGGCAAGTTGGGCCAAAATTCAAAAAGAAATTAAAAATAAAAAAATATTAAGCATTAAGCGGAGAGCCAAATACATTGTCATCGATATTGAGGGTAAGAAAACTATTTTTATTCATCAAAAAATGTCGGGCCATTTGTTGTATGGGAAGTGGGTCCCGTTACAGGTAAGACGCCCTAATGGGCGTCTGCCGGCCATGCCTAAGGGGCAGGCCGGACCTGTAACGGGATGGGCCAGTGCTATACCGGGTCCTCTTAGAGATGATCGCCAGAACCAATACATTCGCGTGGTAATGGGTTTGAGTAATGGTTATCAATTAGCGTTGTCTGACTTGCGTCGTTTTGGCAAAATTATTTTGGTGAATGACGATAAGATTAATGATTTAAAAGAGATTCGCGAGCTTGGGCCGGAGCCATTAGAAATTTCATTTATGGAATTTAAAAGATTGTTTACCAAGAAAAAGGGGCGGATCAAACCCGTGATTATGGATCCGCGTTTTATAGTCGGTATTGGGAATATTTATGCCGATGAGATTTTGTGGCGGGTCGGTTTGCATCCAGCTTCGCGCGTGGAACATTTGGACGACAAAGATCTCAAAAAAATATATGTCGCGATGCAAGATATTTTGAAATTGGCGATTGAATATAAGGGCTCAAGCATGGATGATTATCGAATGCCATCGGGAGCAAAAGGTAATTTTCAAAATATCCATAAGGCCTATCGTCGAACAGGAGAAAAGTGTGACCGAAAAGACAGGGGAGTGATTGAGCGTCTTAAACTCGCCGGCCGTTCGGCCCATTTCTGTTCCGTCCATCAGGTGATAAAATAATATCGCTTCACCCCACGGCTTTCGCGACACGGTTCCCGCGCCTCCTGCGGGCGCGGTCCCTATCCCTCGACCGTTCGCCTGCTGGACCAAGCCGAACGGTCTGCGAGAATGTCGCGAGAAGCCACGGGGCTTCGCTTTGATTGGCTGTGATATAATAATCTAAATGACAAGATTAAAGCGTAAAAAGATTTTTATCGGGGGCGGTATTTTTGTAATTATTGGATTATTAATCTGGCTTTTTAGTTCCGGCCATAGTTTTACGATTGGAGGCAATCAAACCGAAACACCTAAGAAACCGAGTTCTATTGCGGGTCTGAATTGCGACACGGCTCAACGCCGGCCGATGGCGGTGATGATGGCTTCTGATCCGGAAGCGCGGCCATTGTCAGGAATTGGCGCAGCCGATTTAGTGGTGGAGATGCCGGTGACACCTAATGGCGTGACTCGATTTATGGCGGTCTTTCAGTGCCAAACACCGAAAGAGATCGGCTCTGTTCGTTCGGCCCGAGAAGATTTTATCCCTTTGGCCGCGGGGTTTGATGCCATCTATGCTCATTGGGGCGGGGAACATGGCGCGTTAGCCAAGCTTGATAGCCACGTTATAGACAATATTGACGCTCTTCAGTTTGACGGCACGATATTTTATCGAAAGTCCGGCGTCAAACCGCCTCACAACGGATTTTCGAATCTTGACTTGTTGTTTAAACAGGCGAAGGCTTTTTATTATAGTCTGACCAAGGATTTTGACGGCTATCCGCATACCGATACTCTGCCGGCCAAAAATATTTCCAATATCGCGACAGCAGTAACTCTTTATTCATATCCAAATAATGTTTCGTGGGCTTATAATCCAAAAACAAATGTTTACTCGCGTTCTCGGGGTGGAACTTCGGAAATTGACAAAAATACCAATCAGCAAGTTATGGCGAGCGTGATTGTGGTTATGAATACGACCGCGCGTATTTTGTATCAAGGCGATCAGTATATCGTAGTCAAGACGACGGGCGAGGGGAGCGCCGAGATTTATCAAAGCGGCATTAAAATTACTGGTACTTGGAAAAAGAATCCGGCTAAACTTGATTCGAAACTTTATTTTTATAATTCTAACGATGAAGAAATTAAATTCGCGCCCGGTCAAATCTGGATTGAATTGAATCCGGCGTGGCAAGGCGGAATATAGTTCGTTGAGAAATTGGTCTTTAACCCAGACCCGGGAAACCAGTCCCTGCCTGCCGGCAGGCAGGCCGTCGGTTTCCCCAGAGGGGCCCCTTCCGCTACTGGGTGAAAGACCAATTTCTCAACTCCCAATTCCAACGTGATCATATTTTTATATGGCGAGGACGGTTACCGTTTGCGCGAAAACCGCGAAGCGGTCATTAAAAGCTATCAGGCCAAACACGGCAGCGGTTTCAATTTTTTTCGGATTGACGGAACCGTTGCTTCTGCGGCCGCCGAGACAACGGAAGCAGTCAAGAGTATTTCTCTTTTCAGTGAGGTGAAGTTGATTTTGATCAGTAATATTTTTGACAATCTGCAAACAGCGAAAGAACTATACGAACTTTTTACAAAATACAAAATTGCGACTGACTCGGGTATTGTGATTTTGGCAACTCATTCGGGAACAAGTGTTTCCGCCAAACCTAAGGAATTCCTAGCTTTTCTTTCAGATTCCAAAAACTTGGTTCGTAGTTTTATAAATCCGGAAGGGGCTCAATTACAGGCTTGGATTAAAAAAGAAGCGACTGCTCGAGGAGTATTATTCGCGCCGGGAGCACTGGCCCGTTTTATCGTCGTCGCGGGGGCTGATAGCTGGGCGCGAATTCATAATCTTGACAAGCTGGCAAATTACCTGCTTGCCGGCAGGCAGATACGCCAAAATGTAATTTCAACGACAGATATAGATTTACTTATTAAAACCGAGACCGAACCGAATGTTTTTGAATTTATTGACGCTCTTGGTTCGGGTCGCAAAGCCCAAGCGTTCTCTCTGCTTTCTGGCGAGCTGGCTTATGGTCGGGATCCCTATTATCTTTTTTCGATGGTGATCTATCAGTTTCGCAATATGTTGATAGTCAAAGATTTGGCCGACCGAAATATGGCTTCGGCCCAGATTGCCCAAAAGGCCGGCATCCATCCTTTTGTCGTCAAAAAAATGCTTTCGGCCGTGGCCCATCTTTCTTTGGCCGAAATCAAGCGTCTCTATCAAAAAATTCTCGACCTTGAACAAGGAATGAAACAAGGTAAACACGACCTCGAAGATGGCTTGTTTACGCTTGCTCTAAGTTAGTTTTTGTGGTTTAATTGTTGGTAATGCTTGATTATCTTCATGTTGGCAAGGCTTCGGATTTGACGGATTCACATGATCGCCGAATCTATCGATTTCTGGAAATAATGCCAGGTTTTTTGGCGTGGCTAACTCTAGTCCTTGTAATTTTTATTTCTTTTAAGGCTCCTGTCTTCGCCACTTTTTTTATCATCCTTTTTGATCTCTATTGGCTCGTTAAAACCGTTTATCTTTCGGTTTTGATTCGATCCTCGTTTATGAAAATGCGCCAGAATTTGAAAGTGGATTGGATAAATCGGCTCGCTTCGGTGAAAGAAAATCCGCGCCTGCCGGGAGTAATGCATCAAAATGTGTATAATCTTGTTATTTTGCCGGTCTACAAAGAGCCTTACTCTATCGTGCGAGAAAGCCTGACCTCAATTTTTCGAACCAATTATCCAAAAGAGAAAATGATTGTGGTTTTGGCCACCGAAGCGCGGGCGGACATGCATGGTGTTGAACTGGCTCGCCAAGCCGAAGCCGAATTTGGGAATGCCTTTTTTAAATTTATCACTACCGTTCATCCCGATGATCTTCTTGGCGAGCTGGCCGGCAAGGGTTCGAATGAAGTGTGGGCGGGTCAGCAAGTTAAAAAACAAGTTATTGATGCTTTAAATATTCCATATAATCAGATTATTGTTTCAGTTTTTGATATTGACACCGTCGTGCCGGTTGATTTTTTTGCGTGTCTGACTTGGAATTATCTGACGGCCGTGGATCCTTTACATTCTTCGTTTCAACCCATTCCAGTTTTTACTAATAATATTTGGGAGGCGCCGGCCTTTGCTCGGGTTTTTGCCTTTTCAACCACATTCTGGCAAATGATTCAACAAGCGCGTAAAGAACAGATGGTTACGTTCTCCTCGCACTCAGTTGGGTTTCAGGCTCTCGTCGATGTCGGTTTTTGGCAGAAGAACGTCGTCAGCGAGGACTCGCGTATTTATTGGCAATGCTTGTTGCGTTATGACGGCGATTGGCAAACGGTCCCTATGCATTATCCCGTCTATATGGATGCCAATGTTGGTCCGACGTTTTGGCAGACTCTTAAAAATCAATATAAACAAATTCGACGCTGGCATTATGGCGCCGAGAGTAATCCTTATTTCATGTTTGGATTTTTGAAGAACAAAAAAATTCCTAAGAAACAAAAATGGCACCAAACACTAATTCAAGTTGAACGGACCCATTCCAGTCCGACGAATGCTTTAATAATTTTTTTGTTAAGCTGGTTGCCACTCTGGGTCGGGGGATTGGGTTTTTCAACGTCAATTCTTTCTTATAATTTACCGCGCATTACCAGCGCTATTTTAAACATCGCTCTTCTTGGTCTTGTTACTTCGGCCATCATGAGCATTATTCTTCTCCCTGAAAAACCGCCCCAGTATGGCAAATTTAAATGGCTCTGGATGGCCCTCCAGTGGCTTTTATTCCCCGTCAATTTTATTTTCTTCGGCGCCATCCCGGCTCTTGATGCCCAAACTCGTTTAATGCTCGGCCGATACATGGGATTTTGGGTGACGCCTAAAGATAGACGCTCGGCTTAAATATATTTTTACGGCTTCCTCTTGGGTTGGCTCTAGAAATAATCTCTCATTTCTCTGACCAGCCGAAGCCACTCCTGTCAGGCCATGCGGCTTCTGCCGTTCCTGACATCCTCGGGCTGGTGCCCAGAGAAATCTCAAGATTATTTCTGACCCAACTCCCAATCGTGCAGATTGTAAAAATATCTTTAAGCCTCGCTTCCAATAAAAACAAAAATTAAAAAATAGCGAGCGCTTATTCAAAATGTATCATTGCCTGAAATCTCAATAATTGCTGTTTGAGCGCGGGATGATTGGTGAGGTTTTGGTCTTCGGTGAGGATGAGTCTCGCTTCGGCGCGACTCTTTTTAATTAATTCAACGTTGGCGAGGGCGGCCATGGCCAGATCGGGAAGGCCGGATTGGCCGGTACCGAAGAATTCGCCGGGACCGCGGATAGCCATGTCTTTTTCAGCCAAAAGGAAACCATCATCGGTGGCGACGAGCGCTTTGAGGCGTTGATTACTCGTTTTTTCGGCGCCGGAGGTAAACAACAAACACGTTGATTGATGTTCACCTCGGCCAATCCGACCGCGGAATTGGTGGAGTTGGGCGAGGCCGAAGTGGTCGGCATTTTCAATCATTATGACGGTGACATTGGGAATATCCACGCCGACTTCAATGACTGAAGTGGAAACAAGGATGTCGGAAAAGCCCTCTTTGAACCGGCTCATAATCATGGCTTTCTCCTTCGGCTTCATCCGGCCATGCAACATCGCCACTTTCAAATCAGGGAAGACCAATTCAGACAGTTTTTTGTATTCTTCTTGCACCGCTTTCATGTCTTGCCGTCCCAGTTCCGACATTGACAATTGTTGAGTTCGTCTCTTTGGAACTTGTCCCTGATTGCCAAAGGCCGGTCCAACTTCGGCATCGGGGCGTTCTATGCGTGGGCAAATAACAAATACTTGCCGGCTCGCTTTTACTTCCGAACGGATAAATTGATGGGCTTCAGATCGGCCCGAGGGCGGGACAATGCGGGTGATAATTTTCTGCCGATTCTTTGGTTTTTCTTTAATGATAGAAATATCCAAATCGCCATAAATGGTTAGGGCAAGAGTGCGGGGAATAGGAGTGGCGGTCATGCTCAAAAGATGAGGTATCTTTTGAGAATTTTCAGTTTTCAGTTTCCAATTTTCAATGCTGGAGACCGAATCTTTTTTTTGAGGTTGTTTTACGAGTTGGGCGCGTTGAGCGACGCCGAAGCGGTGTTGTTCATCGATAACAACGAGGGCGAGATTGTTGAATTCAACATCTTTCTGCAAGACAGCGTGGGTGCCGATGATGATTTTTGTATCGCCGCGAGCGATACGTTGTTTGATTTCCGATTTTTTGCCGAGACTGTAAGTGGTCCAAGCCGTGGAACTGGTTAGCAAACCGACTTCAATGTTGGTATGAGCCACAAGTTTACGGATTGTTTCCATGTGTTGGTGGGCGAGGACTTCAGTTGGGGCCATAAAGACGGTTTGATGGCCAGCTTTTGCAGTTTGAATGGCGGCAATTAAAGCAACCACGGTTTTGCCCGAACCGACGTCGCCCTCCATGAGACGGTTCATCGGGTATGATTTTTCTAAATCCTTTAATATTTCCCAAGCGGCGACTTTTTGGTCTTTGGTTAATTCAAATGGTAATCGTTTAATGAAATCGGTGACCAATTCTTTGTCGAATGGGATAGTTTGGGATTTGAGTTGATTGATCTTACGACGCTCCAAAAGAGCTTTGATTTGGAAAAGCAGCAAATCATCAAAAGCAAGACGCTCTTTGGCTTGGTCGGCTTCGGTAAGAGTGAGAGGATAATGAATTTTTTGAAGGGCGGTGGTTAGATCGATAAGTCCGTTTCGTGTTCGAGATTCTTCGGGTAGATGGTCAGCGATATCTAATTCGGTTAGGATAGGCTTGATTAAGAATCGTAGATATTTAGACGTAACACCTTCCGTTTCGGGATAAACAGGGATAAGACCATGCGTGTGAGTGAGATGGTAGGCGAGATAGTCGTCATGACGAAGTTTCTCGTAGCTTGGGCTGGCCAAGTATAGGCCATGCTTATCGAGCTTGACGGTGCCGGCGAGACTGACGCGCGTGCCTTCAGTTAGAGTCGTAGCGATATAGGGTTGATTAAACCAAACGGCTTTAATGGTGCCGGAATCGTCTTCGATGACGGCTTCGATAATAATCAGTCGACGAGGGAAAATACGTCGGCTGTTGATTTTGACGACGGTGCCCTGAACGGTGGCTTTCTGATCAAAAACCAAATCAGCAACGGGAATAATTTGGCTATAGTCTTCGTAACGCGCGGGGACGTGCCATAACAAATCTCGCAGGGTTTTAATGCCCAACTTGTGCAGGCGGGGAAGATTCCGCGCGCCCACATTCTTTAGTTTCTCAACGGGTAAGCTTAAATCCATCATTTGCGCATTATTATAGCACTTAAAATAAGAAAAATGTCCACTTTTACCATTGGACAGATAGTGGTATTATAAAAGCATATCTGTCCAATGATATTATGTCCCAGATTCATAGTGAAAAAATTAAAAAAGTGGTTAAGCTCGAAAGGATAAAAGGGAAAACTTATCGAGAATTGACCCAAATGTTTGGTATTCCAAAGAGTACTTTATCTTTTTGGTTTGGAGAAACATTGGGTCATCCGTTTGATCGGGCGGGCCAAATTAAGCATTTAGCTAGTATTAGACCGTTGGCGCATGCAGCAATACAAAAAAGAATTCAAGATAAGCATGAAATTTTAAGAATTAAATTAGTAGAAGAGATAAAACAGTACCCAATAGAAAATATCGGAACCCTCAAGTTGTTTTTGGCAGCTCTCTATTGGGCTGAAGGAGCAAAAAATAAAAAAGTTAGTGGGGCAATATTTGTAAATACAGACCCTAATTTATGCAAACTCTATGTCACTTTACTAAGAAGGTGTTACAATATCGATGAATCTAGATTTAGGATTCGATTGCGTTTGCATTACTATCATGGTATTAAAGAAACTCGAAGATTCTGGTCAAGCCTACTTCAAGTGCCAGAAGGACAATTCGGCAAGATACACATTAAAGCTAGAAGTAAAACTAAAAAATTCAGAAAGAATTTTGGTGGTATCTGTTTCATACGGTATACAGATAGTGATTTAAGGCGAGAGTTGTTAGAAATTTCTAGACAATTCTGTGAATTGATAATTTCAAAAGAAAACATGTCCTCGTAGCTCAACGGATAGAGCGTTTGCTTGCGGAGCAAAAGGCTACAGGTTCGAGTCCTGTCGGGGACACCAGTAAGGAATTTGCAAGTGGTTTGGTGTCGCCTCGCTTCGCTCGGCGACCAAATTGTAGGGAATTTTGGGCGAAAAAATCAGTTGGCGATTTCGTAAAATATGGTTCGAGCCGATGTTTTTAAGAAATGTTGTCATTTCTTCCTTGTTTTCCGTTTCTGTCAATTTTGTGGCTTGATTAAGGGATATAACGAACTCACGAGCCGGTTCGAGCCAAGACAAACCGTTTTGCTCAAAGTCGGTGATTTTCTCACTTAACGATACTTTTTCAGAAAGCAAACTTTGTTTTTTGGCGGCGTATTCTTCTGTGGATAAGGCATCGTTCAAAAACACATCAAGTAATTTTGATAATTTTGTTTCCGCTTGGCTTAACTGATTTTTCAAGTTTTCGACTTTCGTCTGCGCTTGTTGCCTTGCTTGTTCTTGCTCGCTGTCCAACGCCACCAAAACTTTTTCGGTATCTTGGCTCGACAAAGAAACTTTTTGAAGAAAACCTTTAATTTGTTCGGTCAGTGCTTCCTCTCGCAAATAATGCTTTTCTTGGCACAAACCTTTTTTCTTGGTGCAACGATAATAATTATGCCCCTTTTGAATTTCAGCGGTGATACTCGCCCCGCAAGAGGAACATTTTAACAAACCAAGAAAAGCAAAATTGTGTTTTCTAACTTCTTGGACTTTTCCCCGTTTACTCATCACTTCTTGGCATTTATCAAAAAGTTTCTTTGAAATTAACGGCTCGTGTTTTCCCTCAAAAATTTCCCCATGATATTTCATTAAGCCGATATAAAAGGGGTTAGTTAAAATTTTCTGAACATTGCTAACGGCAATTTCTTTCCCAAGATTCCCACACAGACCTTTTTCTCTACACCAATTTGCGAGAGATTTTAGGGTGTGTTTGCCGGTGGAATAAAGCCAAAAAAGTTTTTCCACTCTATCTGCTTTTTCTCGGTCAATATCAATCATTCTAGTCTTCGGATTGTTCAAATATCCCACTGGCGCCCAGCCGGGCCAAACTCCGTTTCTGATTTTCTGCCGTAAACCTCGCTTAACATTCTCTCGCAAATTGTCTACAAAATATTTTGATTGTCCGAAAGCAATGCTTAACATAAACAACCCTTGTGGTGTTGGTTCAAACCAAAAAGTGGGAAATTTTAGAGATTTAATCAAGCCGCGGTCAACAAAGTGAATGATTTTACCACCATCAACGCTGTTTCTTGCTAATCTGTCGGGGTGCCAAGAAATTATTCCGTCCGCTTTTCCTTTCTCAATCAATGACAACATTTCGGCGAACTTTGTTCGCCCAGGTTCTTTGGCAGTTTTTGCCTCGCATAGCGAGGCGACAATTTCAAGTTTTTCTTTGGCGGCAAATTCTTTTAACTCAACAAGTTGAGCTTCGATTGAAAGTACCTGTCGGTCATCTTCTTCGGTGCTTTTGCGAGCGTAAATAAAGTATTTCATATTGATTTGATTAAAAAATTTTCTTTTCCCAGAACGAAATCGCCAACTGATTTTTTCGCCCAAAATTCCCTACAATTTGGTCGCCGAGCGAAGCGAGGCGACACCAAACCACTTGCAAATTCCTTACTGGTGCTGTATTCTAAAAATAGTTCGAACGCATTTCGCCGCCGCAGGCGGCGAGAAAAACTCTCCGCAAAATTCTGAAAATGCGGCAGAGCCGCGCCGATAAAAACTGCCAAAGGACCTGATAAAAATATCGGCTCGAACCGTATTTTGGGAAAAGAAAATTTTTTATATGCCAGAACAATTTCCATCACCAGAACAAATCGCAAAAACCGAAAGTATAATGACCGAAGAAGAGAAAGAGCTTTCGGAAATCCGAGAATTAACCTCTCAAGATAGGGGCGAATTTTCAATTGTTTCACCAAAGGAAACTGATTCGTTGCAAACTGATTCTTGGAAATCATATCTAGATAGAAAAAAATTATTGGGCGCATGGCTTCCTCCTCAAGAAAGTCCATACACTAAATTTATTAAAACCAAAACTATCAACAGTGTGGAATTTATTGGTAGCAAAATCAAACCTCGATATAGTGGTGGGGAAATAAAAAGTGAACAGGAGCTTGATAACTTGATCAATGGTGGCCAACTCGAGCAAGGCACTGCGGTTATTTTGGATTCTGGCGGCGCCCACAGTGTTGCTATGGCCGCTAAACTTGCAGAGCGCGGTTTTCAACCTGTAGTTATGTTTGATTCTACCCCGCACTCTAAGGGGCTTAATCATTCCGAACAAGAACTTGCTACCCTTCTTTATTTTGCGGAACAAATGAATAAATTGAAACAGGAAGGGAAAATAAAACCAGATGCGCCGCCAGTATTTATTTTGGACACTCATAGAGATGGTATGGATGTATCCCTTGGGAAAGATAAAACGATAGTCAAAAATACTTATACTTATAGCGAATCCGATTTTCCGTCCCCTGAAGAATTGCAAAAACTTGGAATTAAAAAACTCATTTATCTTAATGAAGGCGATCAAAGAGGAGAAATTAGACCAGATTTTCAATCTACAGACAGACTTGCAAAAGATGTTAAACCAATTGTAGCAAAATGGACGCAAGCCGGAATAAAAATTGTTTATACTGGCATAAGTCCTTGGGAACATCACGGTAATGATTTTAGATTTAGTCGTTTTCATGATGATTTTTAATTCAAATTGTCGCCAAAGAAAAACTTGAAATTGTCATCGGCGCGGCTCTGCCGCATTTTCAGAATTTTGCGGAGAGTTTTTCTCGCCGCCTGCGGCGGCGAAATGCGTTCGAACTATTTTTAGAATACAGCACCAGAAAGGAAAAGTCAATGTCTTGATGCAAAGAACGTAAATTGCTATTATCA
>ERZ1292629.1871-Hain-H43-01um-R1-1871-length-19252-cov-5_pt1 | contig 19252 bp, 27 predicted proteins | sample MGYA00564399_ERZ1292629 | MGnify/ENA primary metagenome ERZ1292629 (study PRJEB36523, sample SAMEA6512636) | groundwater metagenome | collected 2019-01-08 | study: AquaDiva: Metagenomics assemblies of 32 groundwater samples | reverse complement strand
TCAACATACACATGATGATATCATCTCGCTCGAGAATCTTCTCAAGGCGTGGAAAGAATTCGTGCGTGGCAAGCGAGCCCGCCAAGATGTGCAGATGTTCGAGCGAAACTTGATGACAAACATAGTCTCGCTTCATCACGAGCTTGTTGCTAAGGCATATTCACACTCAAAATATCAGGCATTTAAAATTTCCGATCCCAAACCACGCGATATTCACAAGGCAAGTGTGCGCGACAGGTTGCTTCACCATGCTTTGCACCGGATGCTTTCTCCGTTTTTCACTAAGACATTTATTTCAGATTCTCATTCCTGCCAAATCGGCAAGGGGGTGCACCGGGCGCTTAAGCGTTTCCAACAATTTACCGACATCATCTCGCGAAATAACACAAGAGCTACTTGGGCGCTAAAATGCGATATCAAGAAGTTTTTTGCAAACATTGATCAGACCACTTTGCTTGTGATTATAAGCAAATACATTCCGGATCAAGATATTATCTGGCTTCTCTCTGTTGTTCTCGGTAGCTTCAATTCGGGCAGAAACGGTGTGGGTCTTCCACTCGGCAATCTCACCTCGCAACTGTTTGTAAATATTTACATGAACGAGTTTGATCAGTTCGTGAAGCACAAGCTTAAAATAAAATATTATGTCCGTTATGCCGATGACTTTGTGGTTGTGTCCCCTGATCGTGCATATCTAGAACAGATTTTGCCGCTCATGCAAGATTTCTTGAGGAATAAACTCAAGCTCTCCATGCACCCGAAGAAAATTTCCATTCAGACTCTTGCCTCTGGTGTTGATTTTCTCGGTTGGATTCACTTTCCCGATCATCGGGTGTTAAGAACAGTGACGAAGAAGAGAATGTTGAAAAGACTGACCCAGAAACCAGAACCGGCGGTGATTAATTCGTATTTGGGTTTGCTGGGGTGGGGGAATAGTTTTAAACTCAAACAACAAATACTCGCGTGAAGGCTTTTTCTTCAAGAATTTCTTCTAAAGTTCCTAATTTATTAGCCGATTTAAGAAAACCAGACACGGCATCACGGAGATTAAGCGTTGCTTCTTCGGCGGTGTTGCCACAACTCGCCACATTTAGTTCTGGGTTGTGAGACACATACATTTTTCCTTCTTTGAAGACTCGGGCAGTTAAATTAATTTTTTCACTGAGGACTTTAGCTTTGGTCATGTTTACAAACTAACATGATTTTGTTTTTAACTCAAGATCAAATCTTATGCTACAATCGGCCCAATGAAGACTTTTATCTCGTGGAATGTGAATGGGATTCGGGCGGCGGAGAAGAAGGGTTTTCCCAAGTGGTTGGCCGAGAGTAAAGCTGATGCGGTGGGTTTGCAGGAGGTGAAGATTGATGATGAAATCAAGTTGAGCGCGGCTTTGACGCACCCCGATGGTTACATCGCTTATTGGGACTTGGAGAAAGAGAAGAAGGGTTATAGCGGCGTGGGGGTTTATACTAAAGAAAAACCGAAGAAGTTTACCAAGGATTTTGGCGATAATCCGCGGTCTGGCTACTCCAGCATTCTCACCCGCGAGGGTCGGATGATCGAGCTCGACTTTGGCGACTTTATTTACCAAAACATTTATTTTCCCAATGGCGGTTCGGGCGAGGAGCGGCTAAACTATAAGCTCAAATTTTATGATGAATTTCTCGAGTACAATAAATCTTTGCTTAAGAAAGGGAAGAATATTATTTTCGGCGGTGATGTAAACACCGCTCATTTCCCCATTGATTTGGCGCGACCGAAGGAGAATGAGAAAAACTCGGGCTTTATGCCGATAGAGCGCGCTTGGCTCGACAAATTTGTGGCGGCGGGCTTTACCGATTCATTGCGTTTGCTCCATCCGGAGAAGGTAGAATATAGTTTGTGGGACCAGAAAACGCATGCCCGCGAACGTAATGTGGGCTGGCGGATAGATCAATTTTGGGTCAGCGAGAAGCTGAAAAATAAGGTGAAAAAAGCGTTTATCTTGGGTGAAGTGCTGGGTTCGGATCATGCGCCGGTTGGTGTGACCCTTGATCTCTAGATGTTAGAAGTTTATGTAAAAATGAGACCTAAGGCGCATCCGCCAGCTGGCGGATATACCGCGAAGTTTAATCGGGAGAACTTTTCGCGAGCGCAACTAGAAGAATTAATTGACGGCAAGTCGCTCTTTGGCGAGAAGCTCGCAGTGCATGGCGAAGATTTGCTCGCCAATTTTGAAACTGAAATTGAAGAACTGCTTTCTCGATTAGTTGAGTCGCAAACGAAGTTTGTGTTTATAGAAGAAGAACTTGGCGCGGCTTTAAATAAAAAAGTTATTAAATTAGGTGGTAAAATTCTAGAAGCCAAAAGCTCTCCAGCAAAAGCGCCTTTCAATGTTTTTGCTCTAAGCGATGCGCTTGGCGCGCGTGATCGCAAGAAGCTCTGGGTAACCTTCGAGAAAGCGCTGATGAGTGGCTTACCAGCGGAAGAAATTTTCTGGAAGTTCCAATGGCAAATTAAGAATTTACTCTTAGTGAAAGCCGGACCGGAAAATGTGAAAACCCTAAACCCCTTCGTGGCGAGCAAGGCCGAATTTGCTGCTAAAAATTATGAAACTGAAGAATTGAAAACTCTGTCTCGCGAGCTGGTCGGCATCTTCCACGCTTCGCGCCGCGGCGAACGCGACTTAGAAGTTGGTTTAGAACGCTTGATTTTGGGTTTATAGTGTGGCAGGGTGAGGGGAGAAAGGAAGGTGCATAATCGCCCGAAAGAACATTGTGACTTTGTTTGGGGTGTGTGGTGCGGGCAAGGGGGATATTGGAAAGATTGTTTCTGCGCGAAGCAATCGAGATTTCATTTCGGCTGGCGATATTCAGCGAGAGCATGCCGCCTTAAGGAGTGTGACTATTGAAGCGCAGGCCGGAGAGTCGGCGGATTTGGAACACGATTATCGGGTTGACCGCGAAATCATTCCCCGTCGTTGCCGTGTGGGTAAACCAGTTTTGTGTGACGCTCGTTTAGGTTGGCATTTCTTGCCCGAGTCTTACAAAATCTGTTTGTGGTGCGATGATCTTGTTCGCTTTGCTCGACTGGCAAAAAGAGAGGGGGTCACTGATGTGGATAAGGTCGGAGGCCTTGTTTTGGGGCGCGAGAGGGATGATCGCCGGCGGTTTGAGAGGTTGTATGACATCGTGTACCCGCCTAAGTTTGAGATGTTCCATTTGATCATCAATACCACCAATCTTACTCCGGCAGAAGGGGCAAAAATCATCATGGCGGCAATCGACTGATCTTTGAGTAAACCAAAATCCGGCTCGAGCCACGCGCTCGGCCGGATTTTTTTTGGATAAAAAAACGGGGTCGGCTAGCTCCATCAGCCAACTCGACCCCTAAGGTTTTTTGGAAGATAGACGCATGGTGGTCACCAATCACCCCACCGTGCTACCAGAAGAGTTGGGGCCTTAGTTTTGTTTATTGCCCCCTTTGAGCCTAATGATTGATGCGGCCTCGCATCCGTCTGGTCCTTCCTCAACCTGTAAGGTCAGAGATTAGACCATATTGCTATTTTAGTCAAGCTTTTGTCAATTTGATGAATAATATGTTAAGTTATCTCATTATCCGCCCGTAGCTCAGTTGGTAGAGCAGCTGCCTTTTAAGCAGACGGTCGAGGGTTCGATTCCCCCCGGGCGGACTTTGTTTCAACAAACAGAACTTAGTTTGATTCTTCATAATTTGAGAAGCGCGCACAATGTGGGGGCGATTTTTCGCACGGCGGAAGCGGCGGGGGTTAAAAAGATATTTTTAACGGGTTACACGCCGGCACCGCGTGATCGTTTTGATCGCGCTAATGCCACAATCGCGAAAACAGCCTTGGGGGCAGAGAAGTTGGTGGCGTATGAAAAAGTAATCAGTTTTCCTCGTTTAATCAAAAAGCTAAAAAGTGGGGGAATAAAAATTGTGGCGCTCGAACAGGCCAAAAATTCAGTCGATTATAAAAAGTTCAAATTAATTGGCGGCGCGGCGCTGGTGCTAGGTAATGAAGTCACGGGCCTCGACCAAAAAATTCTCAAACTCTGCGAGGCGATTATCGAAATTCCTTTGCGCGGCCAGAAAGAATCGCTCAATGTGGCCACCGCCGCCGGCATAGCGATTTTTAGATTATTGGGACTTTAGGTTTAGCTGTGGTTGCTAAAAACCCTTATTTTGAGCCATTTTTTATCCTACTTGACAAGTGGCTATCAAATATGCTAAGCTTGGTGCAGAAATTCGCTCATTGAAATGAGTGTCCCAGCCTCGGGTAGAGGTAAGTTTTCGACTTTTAGTCGGAAAGGTTGGTTATCGTGGCCATTACTTCTAAGTATTTAGATTGGACGCGCGGTCAGGTTGAGGCTCTCATCAATGTCATTGGCGAAAAGAACGCCAAAAAGTTGATTGCCGGAGAAGTGACAGTGACCATCGAGGAAACTGCGCTTCTCGATTTCGTTGGTACCACCACTATCCCCGCCGCCACTGAACTTTTCGATGTCATCCGGAAATTCGTCGTCAATACCGCGCCCGACGCCGAACTGCCGATCTACTCCGTGGAAGGTATCAAGATCCTACTCAATCAAGTGTATGTGTATGTAGAGTCGCCAGCATCCGAGACTCGGCTTTGTCAGCAGAAGTTGGTTGGCGCTTCGCTCGATAGAGCAATTTTTAAAACACTTGGTCGTTTGGGAAGGTTGCAAGTCTCGCTCAGGACGATCTACGAGTTTCTGAAAACGGCAAGTCGTGAGCACACGTATATTTTCTATTCTTACGGATGGGCAATATACGCGTGCTGGAGCGGCGGGGGCGATGGCGGGTGGAACTTCGGCCTCGACTCGGTTGAGAGCGGGAGGTCTAGCGGCGATGTGATTGTTTATCGCAAAGTTTCTTAAATACTTTGCAAATTGTGTTTAAGAAACTAAAACCCTCTGAAACTTTGTCTCGCGACAAGGTGATCAGGGGGTTTTGTTTTGTTCGAAAAATTTATTTTGCTCTACTCATACACCCGCCACTCTGGCAGGAGAAAGTCGGGGTCATGGCGGTGAGTGTCGAAGCAGGCATTGTAATTAAATTCTTCTTTAATAAAATTTTGGCAATTCGGCGAAAGGGTGGACGCCTGCTCGCCATTGCGTCGAGGGAATTCTAGCGGCGTGGTGCAGGCGGGGATGGTGGCGATAAATTCGAGGCAAACTTGATTGGCGGGTAGGGTGGGGGCGAGGGCCGAGAGGTCTGGTTTTGGGCAGCCGCCAACTGGCGGAGCGAGCGGTGGGGCGAAAGTGAGAAATTGGTTTAAGTAGCCACTGCATTTATTTACTTGAAAGTTAACCCCAAGCGGTGAGGATTTGGGGGAGCGAATAATTTCTTCATTTTTTGTGGGGGTAACTTCTGCGGGTTCGATGATTTCGCCCAACCGGAAAAATTTTACGCCAGAAAATTTTTCCGGTTCCAGCACCGCTCTTTTAATGGTGTTTACGGGTTTGAAGTTTTTTACTGGTTCAGAAGCAAGCCCCACCAGCACGAGTAAAATTATCCCAACAATTAGTGAGCGAGTTTCGTAACTAAATTTAAATTCCGTCATTTATTTTTGACACCGCTCGCAGAAGTGCGTGCCGCGACAGTTTAATCTTATCTTATTTATCTCTCCTTTACACCGCAAGCAGGGTTTGCCACCGCGGCCATACACTTTGAGGTGTTTAATAAAGTTTCCCTTTGAGCCATCGCTCCGTCGATAATTGCGTGCTGAAGTGCCGCCGCTCGCGATTGAGAACTTGAGGACGCAAATAATTTCTTGATGCAGTTTTTTAGTTTCACTTGGCTTGAGTGAGTGGGCGAGACGGGTGGGCAGAACTTTGGCCAAGAAGCAACTTTCGTCCACATAAATATTCCCGAGGCCAGCAATCAGGTGTTGGTCGAGCAAGAGTTGTTTGACCTTGCGCTTCGGAAATCTTTTGAATAGCGATTGAAAATAGTCGAGCGTAAAATTCTTTGAGAGTGGCTCCGGGCCAATTTTCTTTGTTAGTTCGGCTAGATGTTCCGAGTGAGAAAGCCGGAACCAGCCAAATTTGCGCAAGTCATTGAAGAGTAATTTACTCCCGTCTTGGAAATGAAGAATCAGGCGCGTGTGGGTAAATGGCTCTTTTTGCGGGTGGCCTCCAACAACTAATTTGTGAGGATGTCTGACATCCTGAAAAATCAGTTGCCCCGTCATCTTGAGGTGAATCAGAATTAACTTTTTACCAACTAGCGTAATAATTAAAATTTTGGCCCGCCGTTCAATCGCCGCAATTTTCTCACCCTTCAATTCCCGACCAAGCTCGGCGGGGGAAAGTGGGGCTACCATCTTTGCCCAATTCACTTCCGTTTTAGCGATTGTCTTTCCAACAAGCTTGCGCGACAACTCGCGCTTTAGCGTCTCAACTTCCGGTAATTCGGGCATGATTTAGTTCCTCCCGCACCACCTCGGCGTCTGACCATGGCGTTTTCTGTCCTTTCGGGCCCATGATGTAGGGGTCGGTGCCTTTGCCGGTAATGATGACCACTTCGCCGGGCTTTGCCTCTTGCATGGCGGTGCGGATTGCCACCCGACGATCCAGAATAATTTTATAATTATCAGTTTTAATTCCTACAATCATTTCGTCCAAAATAGTTTTTGGATCTTCGTCATATGGATCTTCATCGGTGAGAATAATTTGGCGGCAATGCTCGGCGGCAATTTGGCCCATCAAAGGCCGCTTCCATTTATCGCGCCCGCCGCCGGTATTACCGAGGACGCAGACTTTGCCGCGAGCCGCGAAGGTTTGATACACCGCGCGGAGAGAATCGGGCGTGTGAGCGTAATCCACAATGACATCAAAACCATTCGCTTTAATTTTCTCCACTCGGCCCTTAATTAAATCAAGCTTGGCAACAGCCTCCTTCATTTTCTCCACTGCAATATTCTGACTCTCGCCGAAGGTCAGCGCCGCGAGCCAGTTGCTCAAATTAAATTCACCAGCGAGGGGTGAGCGCATCGTCGAACCACGCCAAGTAAATTCTAAGCCGTGATCGGTGGCGGTATAAGGTTCCGCGTCTTTGAGACGATAAGTAAATTTACGCTTGGCCGGAAGCGCAAGAAATTTGCTAGCTTCTTTGTCATCACCATTTATAATCATCACATCGCGCAAACTTTCGGCAATACTCAACTTGGCCGCCACATATTTCTCATACGAACCATGCGACTCAAGGTGCTCGGGCGCTAAGTTGGTGAAGATGAAGGCGGTAGGGGAGATAAACTCGTGGCGATATTGCTTGGCGCCTTCGCTCGTCATCTCAATAATCGCCCAGTCGCACTTGGCGGCCACGGCGCGGCGCAAGAAGCGTTGCACAAAGAAGCGCCCGCGAATTGTCATCTTAAATTTATTGGGCTCACTTACTTCGCCAACCTTGAGACGCAAAGTGGAGGCAAGCGCGGTTCGCTGGCCACCCGCTTCTAGCACAGCGTTGACCATCTCGCAGACCGAGGTTTTGCCCTTTGTCCCGGTCACAAAGACCACCTTAATTTTGCGAGCTGGCCAGCCATAAATCATCGCCCCAAGCAAAGCGAGTTTGTAATGATAAATCGGTTGCGCCGCCCGAAAGAGCGATTTTGGTATCACCCTCCTTCCCGCGTCCAAAATTTTCTCCAATAACGATTTTTTTTCCACGGCACCAGCTTACTCTGGAATTGGCAAATAATCCAGTTTGGTTTGCTTCGTAAAACAAAATATGGTTTAATTAAAAACGGAAAGGAGATCCAGGTGAAGCGTTGTGAGTGTGGAAGAGTAATTAGGGTGTATTATCGCGGGCGGAGATCTTTTTGTGGTTGGAGGAGTCCGAGTGATCCGGCCCACGACCTTTGTTGCCAATGTTTTTTACGAATGAATTCACGGCTTCAGTCTGCAGAGTTGCGCCGATATTTAGAGGCAAGAAAGGTAAAGGATGAAAGAGGTGAAGAATGTGTTTAGCTGCCCAATTGTTTGCCCGGGCAGCTTCTTTTTGTTTCGTAACTCCTCCCTAGCCCTCCTCTTACCCTAAGAGGAGGGTGAGTTATTATTTGCCGAGTACTTTCAGGGCCGCTTTCACTTTGGCACTGGTGTCGGTGAGGTCGGGGGAGACTTTCTTGAGCGCTTCGCGGGCCTCGGGGAGGGTGTAACCGAGCGATTGCAGGGCTTCGAGCGTGTCAGCTTCGCCTTGCAAGCTGTGATCGGCATCGCCCGTTTCGAGCGAGCCGAGTTTGTCTTTGAGTTCCAGCACAATTTTCTCCGCGCGCTTCTTCCCTATGCCCGAGACGCGGGTGAGGTAATTGGTATCGCCCGAGCGCACAGCCTTCTCGAGCGTTTCTGGGGGTGCGATCGCCAAGACCGCAATCGCGCCCTTCGGCCCAATGCCGGAGATCGAGATCAGTAATTTAAAAAATTCCAACTCCTTTTTCTCGGCGAAACCATAGAGCTCCAGCGCATCCTCGCGCACGGCCAAATAGGTAAAGAATTGTGCCGTCTCGCCAATTTTCGCCCCATTTCTTGTCGCCGGTAGAACATTTACTTCATAGCCCAGCCCGCCGGTATCGACAAGCAAAGCCCGCTCAGTTTTCTCCACCACCTTGCCCTTAATGAGACCGATCATAAGGCCAGTGTAACAGACCTTGCCTTTTTGGCACACCGGTGTTAACCTTTTGCCACCTATGCCAATTACGAAATCAGCCAAGAAGGCTCTCCGCGCTAGTGCTAATAAGCGCGTGTTTAACTTGCGCCGCGATAAGGCGATGAAGGAAGCGATCAAAGAATTTGTGAAAGCGCCTTCGGCCAAGCTCTTACCTACCGCTTACCAAGCCATCGATAAGGCCATGAAGCGCGGCGTCATCAAGGCCGCCACCGCCGCTCGCAAAAAGTCTAAACTTGCGATGCTTCTGAAGAAGTCGGTTTAATTTTATTTAGAACGAACAAACTGGCTACTATAAGTACGCCCAGAGAAATTAAGCCAGTTTGGTAACCGCGTGCCCCCTCACCCACGGTAATGAGAGCGAGACTCCACACGGCAGGTCCAATAAGAGTGGCGAACCTTTCTGCTACGACATAATAGCTGTAGGAAGAGGCGGCGAGATGGGGCGGTGCTAAATTGCCAACCAAGGCGCGACTGATGGCCCAAACCGGTCCGAATAAAATTCCAGCAAATAAGAAAATGGGAATGAGAACAGTAAAGCTGGTGACTAAGGCCATAGCCAAGAAAATGAAACACCAAAGCACCAGAATAATTTTTAAGATTTTTAAATTACCTTTTTTGTCGGCGATTTTACCAAAAAGGATGGCACCGATAGCCGCGAGAATGAGAATGCTGGCAGTGAGTAGGGATTTGGTGGTATCGCTTGCGTGGTGGACCGTTTCCAAGTAAAGCGGAAAATTATTGGCGAAGGTAAGCATGGCGTCGCTAAACAAAAAGTAGGCCAGGAGTAGCAGGGCTAGGGGTTTGTAGCGGAAAACTTCTTTAAACAGACTGAAAAAATTGGCTCGAGGTTGACCCAATGTCTCACGGGTGTTGGTTTCCTTAATTTCTTTATAAAACAAGAGCATGGGTAAAGCCAATAAGCCAAAGAGAATCGTGGCTGGCAACAAGGCTTGAGCCCGTCCGGGTTGACCCAATAAGGTTAAGCCATTAACAAAGGGGAGGGTGATGATTACGCCAACCACTTGGCCAACAGAATTAGCGCCTTGACCGACACCCGATTTCCAGGACCGATCTTTCTCGTTTGATAGATCATTGAGCATCGGCGTGAAGTAGAGAAAGCAAATTAGGTAAGCATAAGTCGCCAGCGTATAAAGAACGGTGGCGAGAATTTCTTGATCGCTGGTGAGAATGGTAAGGAGGGCGACGATTAGATACCCAACAAAAGTAAGCAGAGTCCAAAAGCGCAGACCGGTAATTTTTACTTTTGTGGCGTCGATTTTTTGGCTAATAGTAGGAGCGCTGAGAATAAAGAGCAGAGAAGAAATAATTAGCGCGGCATTGTACCACCAGGCCGGCTTACCTTGATCGATCACGAGCCACTGAGAAAAGTAGAACAGAAAAGCCATCAAAACGAGAGAATTCGCGAAGTCGTATAAAGCCCAAAGAAAAAGCCTTTTGTTCACTAGATGCTCCCGCGAGGAATCGAACCTCGATTACAAGATCCGCAATCTTGCGTTCTATCCGTTGAACTACGGGAGCTTGGGGGTTACTCAAGCAAGTCGCTAACCAGCTCGGCTAGCGTTTCATCATGCCTGCCTTCTTCGAGAAAATCAAGAAGAATCGTTCGCACTTCGCTCGCGAACTCCTCATGACCCAAGGGCAGGAGGAGGAAGGGTAAGAAGGTTCGGCCAGTTCTTACTTTGAGTCGCCAACCGCTATCGTGTTCTTTGAGCGAGAAGGAGTGAAGATTGTCATAAGGGAAAAATTCGTCATCAAAAATGATACCCTCTTTGGTGAGAGCGTAACGCGAGCGCGGTTTGGTTTGACGAGCCGAAAACATAATCACACCGGCGGCCACCGCCACAATAAGAGCAAAGAGGAAATTTTTTAAAACTAAAGCCACGATGACTAGGATTAAGCCGAAGAGTCCGATACCCAAAATTAAATGGGGATGCTTCGCCGGGCGCTCCTCAACATCTTCCCACTCAATAATCACGGTTTTGATTGGCATGGTGATGACGAACATTATACAATAATAATAATGGTAGACCCAATGCCTAAGTTTGATTTTGATCCGGTTAAGATTATGTCGGCTTTGCCCGAGCAAGAGCCGCGCCAAGCGCCCAAGCTTTTGCTCATTGGTTTTTTTCTCCTCGTTTTGGCGGCGCTTGGCGCGAGCGGTTACTTTTATTTTTGGCCGCGACTGCAGCCACCAGAGTTGATCTTGGCCAAAATGCTCACGGCTCAAGGCGCGGTGAGTTCGGCGCATTCTACTGGCCACTTGCGTTTGGCGCTCTCGCGAGAAAAGCTTTTGCTCGAGGGCGGGGCCAGCGATTCGCCCAAGTCGCCCTCGGCCTCTGATTCTCTGGTTTTTAATCTTGAGGTGGGCGGCGACAGTGTTTATGCGCCGGCGCATCGCTTGGCGCAAAGTTGGTCACTCTCGGCTTATGGCCTGCCCGCCAATCCTATTGTGCCCAGTCGTCTTAGATTGCAAGCGGATTTGCGTTTGGTTGATGCCGATCTCTATCTTCGTTTGCGTGAGGTCCCAGCCATTACCTTGTTTGACCTCGAACCTTGGAAAGAACAATGGATCAAACTCTCTGATCAAGTGGACCTGAAGAAACTTTTTACTCAATCAGGCTTAATTGAGATCACGGCGCGCTTGCCTCTCGAGACTCTCGAGGGCGTGCCAACTTATCACTATAGTTTTGTGCCTAGTCGAGCGGCGCTTAAGGGTTTGGTGATTGAAGCGCTTAAATTAGTTTCTGCCAATACGCCACTGGAAACAGGGGAGTTGGAGACCGTCCTCGACAATCTCCAGTTGCCTCAAGGGGAAATTTGGATTGGCCGCAATGATCACCTCATTTATCGCCTCACGCTCTCGGGGCCGATTAATAAAACCAATTCAAACTCTGGTTTCAAATATAAGGGCAATTACGCGCTTGATTGGTCGCTCGCTGGCTACAATTCGTCTTTAGAAATTAATTCTCCTACCACCTTTGTGGGCCTTGAGCAGGTGTTGGATTCAGCAAGTGTTGCGCCTAACCCTTGATTTTGATTGTAAATCTCACTGTGTCATCGGCCAGTAGGTGTTCTTTTTTGCGAACGCTCGCTTTGAGCGGGAGAAGATAGGCCCCGGCTCGGGAGTCGGGAAAAATAGAAGTAAGCCAAGCGGTTTTACCAATCTTTGCTTCCACTTTGAGTGAACCAAAACCACGCTTCACTTGAGAAAAATTTTTCTTAATCTCGGCCGACTCCTTCTGGGGCAAAGTGAGAAAGTGCCAAGCATCCATCCCCGGATAGAGCCAAACTTTTGACTTAAATTGATAAAGTTTTTTTGATTGAGGTTTCATAAACCGTTATTTTTAATAAATTCGGATATTTCCAATGAAGGATGTGGGTTTTTTAATAATAAGACCATGAGTTGTTTGGCCACTACTTCTTTGTGCGGGATTTTACCTTGAGAATAGATCGAAATTCTCCAATCAATATAATTTTTTAATTCTGTTTCAGTGCTATAAATTTTGTTTACCAAGCTTAACTCTGATAGCCAAGCTTTAACGTGTGCCTCACCGTGTGCATTTCCGCCTCGTTTAAATTTAATTTCCTCGGTTTCGTGATAGGCAACTAAATCAGCATACTGTGGAAAAGTGCGATGCAACGTTTCTGTAACATAAATATTGCCACTTTCGTTATAAAAAGCTACTGGATCATTCGGCCCACTGTAACTATATATTTCATAAGAAATACCGGTGTTTTTGTCTAATGAGTGATTGACCCTTGCTGTAATTTTTATTTGTTTGAGAAGGGCTTGAACAAGCTCGGGGTGAGGTAAAGATATTTTTTTCACAGCTTTATGTTTGACGGGAGTGGTTGGATGCGTTCAGAACTGTTAATTGGAAGGGAATTAAGCAGGAACTTCAGCTTTCTGGGCTTATTCCGTCTTTCCTTTCTTTATCGCCTTTACAGTTGTAACCAAATCAAATCGTTTACCCCACTCAACATCTCCAAGACCCAATTCTTCAAACATCTTGTTTTGTTCCTCAACGGTTATCTTATTTTTCTCATCTTCAGCACAATGAGCAATCCATTCTTCCTTTATCTTTCTCAAATGTGCCGCTCGTGCCGTATCTCCTGCTCTTTCGGCTTTATCTGCCGCTATGTCAAACTTTCCATAGTTCGCTATTTCAGAAGCATAGTCTTTCTGATGTAGCTCACCTTCTTCTGCATATTTATCGCCATTTATGAAAACACCTCCTTGCTTTAGCTTCTTGGCAATCAACTCTATAACCTGCCTTCTGAATGCGGGTGTAAAGTTGTGCAGTGTATAAACAGAGGCAAAAGCATCAAAAGTACCATCCTCTTGAGCTTCAAGGTATCCAAGAATATCAGCTAAAACAAACTCTACTCGTTCAGGTAAGCTTTCCATCTTTGCGAATCTGGCTTTTACTGCATCAAGCATCTTAGGCTCATTATCTACCGAGGTAACTTTGACACGAGGGTCAGCCTTTAACAGCTCAAGAGTGGTTATGCCCGTGCCAGGTCCAGCTTCCAATACTTTAATGTTGTCCTGGTCCTGACAGTGTTCAGCGATATACTTTTGTAGGGCCTTTCCTGTCTCTGCCTGAAATTCATTGTAGTACTCTATGGCAATGAGCAGGTCTTCATACTCGCTTCCACCTAGAGCTTCTGAAAATCGAGCATCGTATGCACTATTCTTTTCTAAATCATTGTCTGTCATATTAGCTTGCTTGTTTAATAAGGCTTGTAAATTCTCTCAATCTCTCGTTACTTGAGTTTTCAAGTATTGTTCTATCCCCAGATACGACAATCTTGCCATGCTCAAGAAATATCACTTGGTCGCTCACTGATTTCGCAAAGTTTAAAAGGTGAGTTACCACAACCACTGCAACCCCTCTTTTCTTAATGTCCCCTAAATGAGAAAGGATAATTGAAGTCTGTTCAACGTCTAGTGAAGATGTTACCTCATCCAGAAAAAGATATTCAGGATTAAGCATGAGTGCCCGAATGATAGCTGTCCTTTGTCTCTGGCCTAAAGAGACTTCGTTGGGATACCTATCAATAAATTCTTCCATGCTGAACAACTCCACTAATTCATTAAATTGTTTCTGTTGGTCCGCTGACATATTCCCACCAAGAGGAAGCAGGATATTTCCACGCAGTGTTAGATGAGGCCAGATAAACAACTGCTGAAAGACAATGGTCAATTTTGGCCAAGGGGCTCGGCCCTCAACAGTAGCTAATGGAAACTGGTATAGCTCTTTATCCAGGGCTATTGTGCCTGTATCAGCCAATTCTAGCATCCCAAGCGTTCGTAGGAGCGTAGTCTTGCCACTTCCACTAGGCCCAATGATAGACGTAATCGTTCCAGGCTTAATATCAAGATTGATATTATCCAATGCAATCTTGTCGCCAAACCTCTTAGTTATATTTGTAGCTTGTAACATGTTACTTTTCAGAAAGATTACGGGTATACTTTCTCTTCAAATATAATGCCAATCCATTGAGTGGAAGACAGATTATTAGGAAAAAGATAGCCAATGCAGTATATATTTCTACTGGTTTATAGATGCTCGCATTTATTCGCTGGGTAACTCGGAAAATCTCTTCCACTGAAATAAGACTTGCGAAGAGTGTAAGCTGAAGCATATTAACTTGAGTTGTCAGTATGGCAGGAATAATCTGTCTGAATATAATTGGGAATTGGATTTTCTTGAATATCTCTTGGTTGCTCAAACCCGAAACTTTTCCTGCAGCAATATATTGTGATGGAAACTCAACGAGAGCAGTCCTTACAATATCAGTTACTGCAAATATGTTTACGAGTGATAAGGCAAAGGCGGCTGTAAAAAAGGGATTTATCACAACACCCAACATTTCTTGCAGTGGATAGTGAAGCCAAAAGAGCAGAACAAGAATGGGAATACCTGAAAGCGTGAATGAGAGAGCTTTGCTCGGTTTACCGACCTCATTAGGATATTGAGCCGACAGACTTCCTAATAGTGTCCCGATTGTAAGACCGCATACCCAGACGATTAGACAAAGTGCCAGTGTAACAAGAAGACCTTGAAGTAGACCCTCACGATACTGGCTGATAATTGTGAAAACCGCTGTTACCATAGGTGTTAGTTAGGTAACGAGAATGTCTTTGCAACTGGATAGAATGAGTTCTTTGACGTCTCATATTTCTTAACAAGAGCATCAATGTAGCCACTGTTTAGCTCTTCTTCCAAAGCGGTATTGAGCATAGCTTTGAACGCTTCTTGTCCTTGTCCGATGACCATTGAGTTGCCGTTCACACGAAGAGGATTATTTGGCTGAACATTCTTAATTGAACCAGGATTATTTTTGAGAAACGCATCTGCAATATAAGGTTCTACAAAAGCCACGTCTGCTTTTCCTGATGAGACATTAAGAAGCGACTGTGAGATGTCAGAAAGTTGCGGTAGTGATACTACCTTTGCGGTTGGGAATTGGCTTTGTGCTATTGTCTGGGCCAACTCGCCATCCACAACTGAAATTCTTACGTCAGGGCTATTAATAGCATCCCAACTATTATTAAAACGATTGTCGTTTGCACGAGAGTACACAGAGATAACTGAATATGTAAGCGGTCGTGTGAAGTCAGCTTGAGTTGCACGAGGGGCACTAGGCCATACAGGAGAACCAATCATATCGTATCGTCCAGCCTTCAGACCCTCTATCATCGTTCCCCAACCTACTTCTTCAACCCAATTTATCTTGAGACCAAGATTTTTTCCTGCTTCTTCAAGAGCATCATGGAAGATACCTGACAGTTCTCCTGTATTAGCATCTTTTATCATTCCTGGAGGGTAAATAACATAGCCTACCCGTATTTCCTTTCGGTTTAATACAGTAGCAAGAGTGCTGTCTGTACCAGAGGTTGAACCATTCTTGGAAAAGAGTTTAACTCCGATGAAGGAAACAATTATCGCAACCACAACTGTGATAATCACTATTTTATTTGTCATTACAATTTTAGTTATTGGTAAAATCCTTGGTTTCGTAGATTACCAAAACTTTACCACATTTTAGGCAATTCACCTATACACTTACGACATTACAGTAGAATAATTGGCCGCATTTGAATAATGCTTAATTGTAAAGTAAAGTGAGGTATCACACATGAAAAAGTACTCCACAGATTACTTTGAGAAGAATTACAGATGAAATGTATGACAACTTTCTACGAGAGTACAAAGAAAAGCAGGCAGAAATTCTTGACCAGATGCAAGACCATTCTGATGCCGATGAGCAGTTTTATCTCACTGCAAATATGACGCTGAATATAGCTAAACGAGCAAAAGAGATTTTCATGAGTTCTGAAATAGATGAAAAGAGGCAACTTTTGAGTTTCTTACTTCAGAACTGTTCGTTGAACGAAAAAAAGCTAGAGTTTACAATGCGTTCTCCATTCAATTTGATGCTCAATCAGCCCGATAATCTAACAGTGCGGATGGGGTGAGATTCGAACTCACGATCCGCTTGCGCGGATGACGGTTTTCAAGACCGTTGCTTTAGACCACTCAGCCACCCATCCAATCTCATCGTAACGAAATGGCGGCCGGAAGGCAATTGAGTTAGGATAAGGTCAATGCGAATTCTTGGTCTCGATTATGGAACAAAGCGAGTTGGGGTCGCGCTTTCGGATGAAAGTGCGCAGGTGGCGTTTCCGCAGGCGGTGTGGGCGAATGATGGGAAATTGCTGGGAAAAATTAAGGCATTGTGTGACGAGAAAAAGGTTAATGAGGTGGTGCTGGGCGATACGCTTAGTTATCGCGGGGAGGCCAATGAGATTACGGCGCAGGTGAATAAATTTAAGCTTAAATTAGAACAAACACTTAATTTGCCAGTTATTTTTGTGAGCGAGATTTTCTCGAGTCGGGAGGCTAATCGGGTGGTAGAGAAAGATGCCGAAACCGATGCCCGCGCCGCCGCCCTCATTCTCCAGAGTTATCTCGACAAACGAAATCCAAAATAAGTTATAATAAACGCGGCATGAGCCGCTTTTCCTTATTAAAATTTTTTCCGCCACCGGATTATTTAGCCTTACCAGCCGTGGGGATAGATATTTCCGACCAATCAATTAAATTCACCAAACTCAAGCGCACCCACCATGGTTTGCGGTTGGGGGATTATGGCGAGGCGCCGGTTCCCTTTGGGGCGATTCAATCGGGAGAGATTAAGAAGGCCGAGGCCGTGACGGCCGTTTTGGCTGAGCTTAAGCGTGCTCATAAGCTTGAGGCCATCGTGGCCTCGCTACCAGAAGAGGCGGCTTATGTGATCCGTCTGCAATTACCGGTGATGAAGAAAAGCGATTTGCGCGAGAGTATCGAGCTCCAGCTGGAGGAGCATGTGCCGGTGCCACCCGCCGAGGCCATTTTTGATTATGAGATTTTGCATGAACCCGGGCGCGAGGGTGATATGTTTGATTTGGTGGTTAATGTTTTTCCTAAACGGATTGTTTTGGCTTATACCAATGTTTTTTTGGCGGCGGGGCTTTTGCCCTTGGCGCTAGAGATTGAGGCGCAAGCCATTGCCCGTTCGGTGGTGCTCGCCAAAACGGCGACCCACACCCTCATTGTGGATTTTGGCAAAACGCGCATTAGCTTTTTTGTCAATCAAGGCGTGCGTGTTCTTTTTACCACCACGATTGGTAGTATTGGGGGCGAGAATATTACCAAGGCGATTGAGCGGGGCTTGAAGGTGAGTTATGAAGAGGCCGAGAAGCTTAAAATTGAGCGAGGGTTGCTCCCAGATAAAGATAATCAAGAATTGTTTTTTGCGGTGATGCCGGTGGCCTCGGCCGTGCGCGATGAGATTACCAAGCAAATTGATTACTGGCTTTCGCATAGTGAACACCCGCCAATCGAACAAATTATTTTGTGCGGCGGGCAAGCCACTTTGCCCGGATTGGTAGATTATCTCAATATGAGTTTGGCGGTGCCGGTGGTGCTGGGCAATAGTTGGACCAATGTTTTCTCGCTCGATGACTTTATCCCGCCACTTAATCTTAATCAATCTTTGCGCTATACCACCTCGCTTGGCCTTAGTTTGCGTCATTTACCATGATTAATCTTTTACCCATTGAAGATCGACTAAAGCTTAAAGCGGAGTATCATCGGCGCTTAATTATTACTTGGAGCGGAGTTTTGTTGGCTGTCTGTATCTCCGCTCTCATTCTTGAAACCTCTTTTTTCTTGGTGCTTTGGCATAAACGGCAAGCGCTTGAGCGGGTTTTGGTGCAAATCTCGACCGATGCCAAGCCGGCCCAATTTGATGAACTAGAACAAGCTTTAGCCAAAACGGCTGATGAGGTGGCGGTACTTTTGGTCTCACGCCGGGTTTTGCCGCTCACACAATTATTGATTGAACTGGTGGCCAAAGAGCAGGCTGTGGCGGGGGTAAGTGTGGGTGATATGACCTTTGATCTTAATTCTGGCGCTGGCATTTTAAGTTTGCATGGTTTGGCTACTACGCGCCAAACTTTTCTCAATTTTGTAAAAGCCTTAACCGAAAGCGAATTATTGGAGACGGTGGATTATCCGGTCAACAATTTGATTAATGAGAAAAACATTCGTTTTGCTCTAGAAATTACTTTAAAAAACCCTAAACCATGAAAAAGATCCCACTCTCTATTCTTACCTTTTTAATCCTCAACCTGATTATGGTTGGTTTGGTGGCGGGCGGCTTCTGGTGGTTATTGCGCGAAGAGGGGAAATTGCTCGCTAGGGCTAAAGAATTAATTGGGGCCGAAAGAAAGAAAGAAAATCTCGAACGCTTCTTGCGGATTTATGGCCAAACCGAAGCCGGTCGAACCAAGGTTTCGTCATACTTTATTACTACCGAAACTTTACCCCAGTTTATTGAGCGCTTAGAGCAAGCCGCGCGCGAAACCGGCGTAATTTACACCCTAAGTAACACGAAACCCGCGGAGGTGAGTGGGCGCGAAGTGCTTAATCTTACGATTGCCACCGAGGGTAACTTTGCGCAAGTTTATCGTTTTATCTATGTTTTAGAAAATTTGCCCTATCGCCTCGATATTAACCAAGCTTATTTGGGGCCGATGGCCGCGGGCCGGTGGCGGGCCAATTTTGACCTGACTTTGTTTAGCTTTAAGTAAATATGGCAAAAATCAAAAAATTTAAACTGCCCCGAGGGGTCGATCCGCTGAAACGGGAATTTAAACCGGCGGGCGCTTGGTCCATAATGGTGCTGGTGGGCGGCGGGGCCTTCTTCGCTCTTTTTTTGTGGTCTTACTTTTATCTTCTACGAATCGCTAGTTTAGAAGATCGAGCGGTGGCCGAGTCGGCGGCAGAAATTATGAAGGTGGTGGATCAAGATGATTTGCGCCAAGCTATCGAATTGATTGAAGCCAAAGAGCAACGCTTGGCGTCTTCTACCCCGGCCATCATTGACCCAAGTCGATAATTTGCTAGTTTTAGAGGTGTTTGATTTAATTTGCCCTTGTAGTTCAATGGATAGAACTCCGGACTTCTAAGCCGGATATGTAGGTTCGATTCC
>ERZ1292629.1870-Hain-H43-01um-R1-1870-length-19267-cov-4_pt1 | contig 19267 bp, 35 predicted proteins | sample MGYA00564399_ERZ1292629 | MGnify/ENA primary metagenome ERZ1292629 (study PRJEB36523, sample SAMEA6512636) | groundwater metagenome | collected 2019-01-08 | study: AquaDiva: Metagenomics assemblies of 32 groundwater samples | reverse complement strand
GACAAGAAATTAGGTAAATTAGTAAACCACAAATTTGGATGTGTATTTTCCAAGAAGGAAGGATATCTTTGTAGTCACATTCGGGCCTGTAAATTATTTATGGAGAAAATGAGGGAGAAAGTATGAACCAAGAAAATCTAAAAACACTGAAAGAGATTAAATTCGACTTTAAAATAACTGGTAATATTCATAAAGAAAAGATAGGTGCAATGCAAGAAATTATGGATGAAATCTTTATCTCGAAATCTACTCTAAGATTAGAAGCTATCAAATGGATAAACTTCATTGAAAGTGGTAACGTAGCAGATCATGTTAGATTACCTTGGTTTGGTGATCATATTCAATTAAATAGTGTTGAGAGAGATGGTGCAAGGATAGTTCTTCAAGCATTCTTTAATATCAGAGAGGAGGATTTGAAATGACAACAGAACAAAAGTTACCCTCACTTAACGATGTATTTGGGTGTATAAAAAACACAAGTCTAGAAGGGTATATTTGCTCTAAATGTAACAGGAACCACACTATCTCACAAGAATTCTTAACACAGCTTGGTATTCGATGTTGGAAACATTACAAGAAATTTTATGATAAGTCAATGTCTACTAATAACTTCCATAGTTTCCCAAACGCAGGAGAAGCGATGTGTACGATGGACTTTATTAAGAATTTTTTTAATCTTGAAAAAGGCGATTTAAAGTGAACCCCGAACTCAAGCAGCAAAAGTTATTTTTATACAGCCAGCCGACATTCTACGCAAAGAAGCTGGAAGAGCTAAGAAATACAGAGAAAATCGTAGTTTGGCTGCTTCATCACAATTCTCATTTAAGGAACTGCGATAACTGCTTAATCAAAGCATACGAGCTTCAAGTGGATAAATACGACGGAACTTTGTCGCATGAAGTAATAAGCAAGCTAACTCCAAAAGAGAGCATAACTCGCTGCAGAAGGAAACTCAACGAAATAGGATTGTTCTTACCCACTGCTAATGTATCGAAACTAAGGAGCGTTGCACAGGAATCAGTAAAAGACTGGAGCGTGGAAGCATGAAAGATTTAGGAACTGAGAAGATAGAATACGAATTGCATAGATACTTAGTAGAAGCTATATCTGCTACTGGTGCTTTTTATTTAGTTGAATCAAGCTACGCAAAATCAGAAGGTATTGAAATGTCATGGACCTGTAGCTGCATGGATTACCAAGCCAGAAAGCGATCATGTAAGCATATAAGAGAGATTCAAGAGGACTTAAAATGCCAATAAGCGAAAAGGAGTGGAATGAATTAAAAGCAAGCGAGCAATACGGGATGTATTGTGAAATAGTTAAGGAACTAAAGCACATGAAGATGCAGATAGTAGAGATTCAGACGTTATTAAACGCCCATGATGCGAGGCTAAGAAATGTCGAAGCTAAGAATTAAGATAAATGGAACGACTGAAGGTAATTGCGAATCGTGCGGGCTATCTAAGAAGCGGTATCACTTCGTTGTATTAAAAAAGCCGAAAAGATACTGCGGTCAATGTATTTATATGATCTACAATAAAAGGGTGGAAGCGTGATAAAATGCAAACAGTGCGGAGCAGTACATCGAGTTAATTATCCTTTCGGAAGAAAAGGCAGATCAAGGACACATTACGAATTAAATCATGCTGATAATTGCGATTCCAAGGAGAAAAACACTCATGTAAGAAGAAACATATATCAACCGAACAAATTACACAGATCAACTCTGTGGCCTGGAAGGCAAGGATGAATAATTTAGAGAAGCAGCGGATAAGGAACAAGATGGCTAATTTAATAAGGCCGATGAATAGACACAGAGATTGTCTCTATTGGAATGCTGGCGAAACAGACGCAACTATCTTAATGAAGTTAGAAATAGCAAAGTACTTGAAAAAGAATGGACTAGAATTTTATTCAGAGTGTATTTTTGAAAATGGATCACGAGCAGATTTTCTTGTAGCTGATGGACAATTTATCATAGAGGTTTTAGATTCAGAAAAGCCAGAAAACATAATCGAAAAACAAAAGAGATATCCACTACCTATACGTTCAGTAAATGCTAATCAAAAATTTACGGAGAAACTGATCCAATGATAAAAAATTGCGAAGGCTGCCAAGAAGATTGGGGAATAATCTGCTCTTATGTTAGTCAAGGATATCACGTTGCAACAACGAAAGAGATAGGCTTTCTCAATAAAAAGCACATAGAACTGCTATTAGTTGATGATGAAGGGGAGCTTGTCGCTTATAGATTGTAGGTAAGACGTAATGATTCCAGAATAGAACGAAAGGTTTATAATGTTCACTGTGTTATTTGTGTTCAGTGAGGTTTAAAGTATGGTAAGACGAACTATTAACGTGTCAATCAAAACTTATGAAAAATTGAAGTCAAAAGGCATCATGGGAGAAACCTTTGATGACGTAATAAATCGTTTGATGTTTGAAGAAGGTAAGAAGGCTACTGCTTCCAAAAGCAAAGTAGCTGATAAAATTTGAAGGTGACAAAGGATGAAAACTTTAAGAATTGAACAGGGGGATAGGTGGGTAACAAGATATTCTCTAAGAAAAGAGAAGCAAGATTATATTTTGAAATGCACTCAATATCAATTAAAAGGGAATAATCCTTGGGACAAAGTAAATTCTGATGTTAGAGAAATACATTTATTCGGAAAAGATGCAGTTAAAAAATTAAGAGATTTTCTAAAAGTTGAGGTGCGTCTCTGATGAAAACTAAAAAACAATTACAAAAAGAGAATAAATTACTGGAAGCAAAGTTACTACTCAAAGAACATACGCAAAGTTATATTCACATTCCGTTTAGTTGGTCTGCTATTGGTAGATCCCCGGTTTTGTTAAGCAGCATTGGGTTAACCGTTGCTAACTTCTTTCTGATAATTTACACTTGGAGATTACTTAACTTGGGAAATCTATATCAGGAAGATATTACTGGATTTCATCAATTATTAATCTGCTATCCCATAATTGGTGAATATGTATTGATCGGATTATCTGCTATTTGTCTTACCGCTTTAATCAAGGGAGGATTTAACAAATTAAAGCCAATTAAAGAAGAAGGGCTGATCTTTGGGCTGATCTTTGGGCTGATCTTTGGGCTGGAATCTGAATTTGATGGTGCGTAAAGGATGAATTTCTTGCATAATGATTCGGAATTAGCAATATCATTCATCCAATTACTTTATGAAGATGATGCCGAAGAGGATAATAGATCGGGTGCAGCAGAGTATCTTCAATATTTAGCGAGGAAAAATGGAACAACTAGATCAAGCGATTAAAGAAATAACTTCACCCAATGTGAACTCTTGGATAAAATTAGTAAACGACCTAAAAGAGAAGTATACTTATCATGCAGAACTAGACATATTCATTAGGAATCTATCAAAGGCACTAAAGCTGAAAGAAGGTGAATTCTTAAAAGAAGCTACAGAAGCCCTAGATCAAGACGGAAAGAAGATTTATCCAAACGCAGAAATGCGTGAAAGAAGAAATCGAGGATTAGAAACATTTAAATAAAAGTTATAGTAGAGGGATATACTATGAGGGAAAACGTCAATTTATCAACATATATAAAAGTAAAGAACTTCTTCAATAAAAACAGCGGAAAGATAAAATTCAGCAAGATAAGAAACTCTCTAGGAATTGATTTCTTCAGCTTAAAACTTTGTCTAGGTAATCTCAAGCAAGAGAAGTTCATAAAAGAAAAAGACGGTGTATTTTGGAAGACATAGTTAAATCAAAAATTGAAGAGCGAAACAAGAAGTTCTATACAGAAGAAGGAATAAAAGCACTGAGGAATAAACTAAGCTCGTTCTGCGAATTGTATTCTATGCTTGAATTTAATAAAGTTGGATTTCCATTCAATGCAAACTGTCTGGGATTCAGTAAATTCACAGCGAATAGCTTAGATGAAGTAAAAGGCAGAATCTTAGAACTGGCTGAAATGACTGGATCGGAAGTAATCAAAGTAACGGAGAAACAAGTTCTTACAAACGGCGATTCGATCACAAAAGAGATATATCGGGTGAAATAAATGCAGAAAAACATGAGAGAAGAGATCAAGATCAAAAGAATACATGATGCAGAGCTTTGGATTTTAACCAATTCAGAAACTGAAGAAGCGGACAAAGAGCGCATAAATGAAATCTACAAGAAGATAATCGAAGCTAAATCTAACGCAGAAAAGGAGATCAATTCACTACCAGAAATAGAAAAAGCCAGGCTAGATTACCTTCAAAAAGCAGAAAAGGAGATAAACGACAACATAACCAAAGCTCCTGATTTGCTGGAAAGGATCAAAAAAGACCGAGAAAGCCTATCAAAAATCTTAAATGACCGCAAAGAATCCCTAGAAAGCGACATAAAGCTATTTGACGCAAGAATAGCTACCTTTAAAGAAAACTGCGGTAAATACCTTATAGAGCCAGAAAAGCCCAAGGAAATAGCCCCAAATTCGCCAGAAGAGGCTAAAAAGGCGGAATAATGGTGAAAGTAACGCTAGAACACGTAACTTTAGATAAAGAATATGTGCTATTTGAGATACCTTCTGAAGTTACACAGCTTTTACCTCCCGAATGGAAGTTAAAGGTTAAGGTTTGAAATGGGCTGTAAATTCTGTCCTTCTGGCCTAGGAAATGATTGCGAAGGCCCTTTAGGCTTAGATGATATCGAAGCCAGCTGCGATTGTGACTGCCACAGGTGCCCAGACTGCCAGAGTGCTTACTGCCAAAACGTAGGTGGGCCTGAAGAATGCGATGACGAGACAGATGATTAATTAACACTATTGAAAAGAAATATATAAACTAACCTAATGGTGACACCTAACCACTAGGTAAAAAGTATCACTCTCATGGTGCTTAAATAAGATCAAGAGTCGCCAAAAATGCCAGAAAACAAAGAATTAGTCACTGAAGACTTAAAATCGCTGCCAAAATACCTCAAAAGGCAGAAGTGCCTAGATGAACTCAGAGAGATAATATGGAAAATTGGGCCTTTCTCAGTAAACCGTAACGCCTTGGCTAAGAAGTACAAACTTGAATGGCAGACAGTAGATAAGTGGTACACTAACATTATCAAAGACTGCCCAAGAGAAAAGATAGAAAACATAAAGTTCATGGGAGAAGCCACGATCAGAACGGCTATGAGTCATTGTGAGCGCATAATGGCAGATCCGAAGACAACCCCCAAACTAAGGTTGGAAGCCATTTCCAAGATCAACGAGACTTTAAGAAATTATAATGATTTCCTAGAAAATTTCAATATGAAGCCAAGAATAGCCCAAGAGATAAGCCTTACTGGTTCGTTTGAAGTTGACAAATTACTTAAGATAGCTCAAGAAAGCAAAGATCGGAAGATGATAAATATTACAGAGGTTCAGAATGTCGAAGTTGCCAAATAAGAAAGTAAAGTGTGATGTCTGTTTAAAGACTATAAGACAAAAGAAATTCTTTCATGTAATGATTGGAGAAACAAACTATAAAGATGTGTATTATCATCTATCAGTGGAGTTTGATAAGGAGTTTGATGTTTGTAACTATTGTATCTTACTTTTAAATTTTAGGGAATAAAATGCCAGAACCGCCAACTGATGCAGACATATGGGACTTCCATGAGTTTAGTTCTAGGGTTAATATGTGCTATACCTCTTTCTAAATATTACTTAATATTAATCCCATAGAGAAAGATTTAAATATTAGTTAATATTCTATAATATTATGGATAAAATAATCTGTAAGGTCTGGAAGAATAAAGGAGCAAATCAAAAGCTGATAACTATACCTAAGGACGCAATGATTCAAGAAGGGGATTTTGTAGAAGTAAAAAAAATAGAGGGATAATTATGTCTGGGATCGAAGGAAAAAGCGGAAAGTATATCCGAACAAAGCCACCATGGAATAAAGGTAAGAAATGTCCGCAAACTTCCATGGAAAGAAATGGGAGTTGGAAGGGGGGTAGGATTTTACGAGGAGAATATATCTCTATAAAAATTCCAGATCATCCAAATGCCGACTCCCAAGGGTATGTGAAAGAACACCGCCTTGTTATGGAAAAGCATCTTGGGAGAATACTTCTAGAATCTGAAGTTGTGCATCATATCAATTCAGATAGGCAAGATAATAAAATAGAAAATCTCATGCTTTATTCTAATCATTCAATTCACATGATAGATCATAACGCAGGGAAAGAATCTCATAAAGTAATCTTGGTTTGTGATCTATGCGGTTCTGAAAAATTAGTTTATCCACACATTGCAAAGAAACAAAAGTTTTGCTCTATATTGTGCTCTAATAGAAGTAAGGATAAAAAACCTTGGAAAAGGAGAAAGGTAATTTAAAATACTGAGGTGACATAATGGAAGTAAAGCAAGCGAAGATAGAAGAGTTTAAGCCATACTCAAAGAACGCAAAGCAACACCCTGAATGGCAAATAAATAGATTAATGAAGCTCATTCAGTTGGTTGGATTCGATGAGCCGTTGATCGTAGATAAGGACATGACAATCATAGCAGGGCATGGAAGGCTAGAAGCAGCCAAGCGTCTCGGTCTAAAAGAACTGCCATTTATCATGAAAGATCAACTGACTGCAGAACAAGTTCGTGGATATCGTGTAGGCCATAACGCCGTAGCAGAGACAAGTTGGGATGAAGCAATAAAAGCGGAAGAAGCAAAAGAGCTATTAAAGAGCATGGACATGGAAGAATTAAGTAGTTACTTTGCTTCCAGCGAACAGGAGATCATTACGTTGCTAAATAGCATCACACCAACTGACGCACTAAAGGCAGCTGAGGGAGTAGATCAGCTATACGCCCAGCAAGTGACCTGTCCCAAGTGTGGAGCTATTTTCCAGAAGGCACAATGAGTGATAGTTCTGAGATAATAAAAAAATGGTGGGAAATAAAAGACACTTATTCTTTATGTAAATCATTCTTTGAAGTAGAGATCACACTAGGGCAGTCTCAAATAGTCAGAGAGGTTGCTTTCGGGGATCATAATCGTGTTTTGATTGTGTGCCTCACTAGATACGGAAAGAGCTATTGTGTAAGTATGGGTTTACTTTTATGGATTCTTAGAAACATAAAAAGAAAGGTTGCGTTGATAGCACCAACTAACGAAAAGACGGGGATCATAAGGAACTACATATCGTATTTCATTGCCAAATCGCCAATGTTCAGTCAGTTATTAGACATCGAAAAGACAGGCATAGAAAGGATAAGGAAAGAAGTCTCACGAAAGAGAATGACTTTTAAGAATGGAGTAGAGCTGAGAACGCTGTCTGCAGAAGGCCAAGGATCTGCGCTTAAGGGTTTTGGTGCAGACAAAGTAATAGTTGATGAAGAATGTGATATAAATTATGAAGTATATAGATCAAAGATAACTAGAATGTTGGGGGATAACAAAGATAGTGAATACTTGGGAATAGGTAATCCCTGGCATAGAAACAACCAGATGTGGCAACACATGATCGATCCTAAATGGCATAAAATTCATATCGGCTGGAAGCAAGCAGTACAGGAAGGAAGAGTATCACAAGAGTTTATAGATGAACAGAGGTCACAATTATCTGAAATGGAATTCAAAGTACTTTATGAAGCAGAATTCCCAGATACTGCAGAAGACGCATTGATTGATTGGGTGTGGATTGATGCTTCTTTAAAAAGAAAAGAAGAATGGGCTGGCGAACTGGTGGCAGGATTCGATGTAGCTGAGATGGGAAAGGACTCCAGTGTTCTCACTATTGGTATGAAGAATAAAGAACTCAACAAATACAAAGCGACAGAAGTCTTTTCATGGAACAAAATGGACTTAATGCCAACAGTAGGCAAGATCTTACTATACTATGAAAAATATCCTTTTACTAGGATCACAGTAGATGCGACAGGGGTAGGCTCTGGGGTGTATAGCAGGCTTGAAGAATTAAAGCGGGAAGGCAAGATCAAATGCCAAGTTATTGCATTCAAAGGAGGAATGTCGCCAGAGAAGGAAAAGGAAAGAGAGCGATTTCTTAATCTCAAAGCAGAAGCATACTGGCATCTAAGAAAGATATTCGAGGAAGGCAAGATATCAATTTTACCGCATAAAACTCTTATAGATCAGTTAAGCAAGATGAAGTGGGAACTGACTAGCTCGGAGAAAATAAGAATCCGTGATCCAGGAACGAAAGAAGGCGACACTGCAGAAGAAAAAAGCCCAGACTTCTCAGACAGCTTAAATTTAATGTGCTGGGAAGGATCGAGGACAGGATTAGTTTTCTTCGGTGCTTCGTTAGCGAGGGATAAAGATGTTCAAATTCAGCCTAAGAAAACCTAAAGTATATCAGTTTAAAGTAACTTGCTTTCTCTGCAAAGAGAAGTTTACAAGCAATTCTAACAGAGTGGAATATCCTGTTTGTTCTAGCTGCAAGCGGAAAAGGAAGCATTGGGCGTAATCCAAAACAAAGACATTGCTCTGAGACGATAATTTATAATATTGGGACAAATTGGGAAAAATTTAAATAACAGCAAATGAATTATATAGTAAATGGCAAGAATTGGGTATCATCACTCTAAAGAAACTATTGAAAAAATAAGGCAATCAAACACAGGTAGAAAATTGAGTATGGAGTCACGGAAAAAGATAAGTTTAGCTCAACTAGGCAAAAAAAGGAAACCATTATCTGAAGAAACAAAGCAAAAAATCAGATTAAAGCACCTTGGTAAAAAATTATCTCCAGAACATATACTAAAAATGAGTATAGCAAAAAAAGGAAAGCCCGGCTGGAACACAGGAAAACATTGGTCTGAAGAGATGAAAAAGAAGTTATCTATGGCACATCTAGGTCATGTTCATACCGAAGATCAAAAAAAGAAAATAAGTAAATCTTGTTCTGAAACCTGGAATAAGCCTGAAATGAAAGAACTTAATCGTAGAATACAAAAAGAAAGAATTGCGAATGGAACTCATAATCTTCTAGGAATAATTAAAATACGACAGCAAAATGCAAGGATAGATGAATATGATCTTAAAAAATCAGAATGGAAAGCATTATCACGAAAAATGAAGATACGGGACGGTTATACTTGCCAATCATGTCACCAAACATTACCATCTGCTGCGTTAGATGTTCATCATATTGTTCCTTATATCGTGTCGCATAACAACAAGGAAAATAATTTAGTTACTTTGTGTAAATCATGTCATGCTTCTATTGAATATTTTACAAAATTAGCACTGTCACGGGCTGGGGGTGGAACGGTTGAGTGATAAAATACCAAAGAATCTTAAAAAAGAAATAAGCAGATTAAGGTCTGAAGTACGAAATATAAATCAGACAAAGAAACAAATAAATCCATTCTCCGCATTAATCACAGGCAACTACTGGTCGCAAACAGGAATGCCTTGGGTTTCGGGTGCTGGCAGGAAGGCAGTGATTACGGAATTTTTTTGGAATCCCATAAGAGGGCAACCAAGACGGTGTTGATTGCAACGAGCTGAGGTCCTTCGCCCAGACATTTTGGGTCAGCAGTTGTGTAAAAACTTTAATAGACGAGATACGTTCATTAGATTGGGACATAGTTCCGAAGGAAGGCTACGAGTATGATTGGGTAGCAGAGCCGATAGAGCATACTAAATCATTTCTTAAAAATCCAAACGATAATGACGAGACGTTTGCTCAATTAACTGGTACATTAATTAAAGACATTCTCGAGATAGACGCAGGAGTTCTAGTGAAGGTATTTGACATTTCTTCTTACGACTTTGATAATGTGGAGGCCAAGTCGGGAGCACCATTGCTTAAGCCGATGGGGCAAAGAAGAATGACAGAAATCTACTGCCGTGATGGTGCGAGCTTCTTAAAAGAGATCGACAAATTCGGATTCTGTTCTGGTTACTGGCAGTATAGTTATCAGATCCCCGCACATCCGATGTGGTTTAATAGAGATGAGATAGTTTACATCTCTGAGCATCCGAGATCAATGAGCTGCTATGGCTACGCAAGAACTCAAGCAGTACTTGATATCATAAAATCTTTGCATTACTCAACTCTCTATAATAAGAAGTTCTTTGAAGAGACCTCGATCCCTGACGGTTTTCTATCGCTGCTTGATACAAACGAGCAGGAAGCAGGCGATCTAAGAAACTGGATTGATAAGGAATTCAGGGCGCAGCCACATAAACTAGGTGTTGTGAACAAAGACATTAAGTGGATACCGCTTAATATGAATAACCGTGATCTCGAATTCTTAGAAACGCAGAAACAGTACTATAATTTCATTATTTCGATGTTTGGCTTGACTCCTGCAGAGATGGGAATGACGCAAGACGTAAATAGAGCTACGTCAGCAACCCAGAGCGAGCTAGTAAAAAGAAAGGGGATAAGACCATTATTGAAATTACTAGAAGACTTCATCAATCAAAATATCTTACCTGAGTTTGGCTACGAAGGCATTGAGTTCCAGTTCATTTATGACGATCCTGCAGAAAAGGCATCTAGGCTTGCAAACTACGAAGCAGAGCTGAGAATGGGGGTAAAGACCATTAATGAAGTTAGGCTAGAGATGGGTCTAGAGCCAAAAGCATGCGGTGACGATCTAAGAGGCATGGCGCAGATCGGTATGGGTCCTCAAATGGGTACTCAATCAGGTATGAGCCAAGAAGAGGACAACCAAAGTTCAGGATACGAACAGAATAGAAACGGTCAAGAAGGAAAGAACGAAAGTAGCTCTAAGCGTGAAGAATCGGAAAGAAACCAAAACTTAAAGCAGCCATTCAAAAGCAATAAGCGTCCAGTTGAGGGATTTAAGTCGTTCCGCAAGGATGTCGATCAGGTAGCAATAGGTATGCAGACTGAATCTAAAGAACACCCAGAACTCCCAGAGAATATGATAAGGCAGCTAGTCATGGATCATTTAAGGGAAGACCCGCAGTACTACTCTCGAACTGAGAAAAAGGTAAGCTTCATAACAGCATCTAGCGGTAAAAAGATACCTATTGATGATGAAAAGAAAGGTAAAGAAGGCAAAAAAGAGGAAGAAGGCCAAGAAGATCAACCGAAGAAAGATCAACCAAAAAGCGATGAAAATGGTAATTTATCAATAGATTCTACGGAGAAACCACAAAATCAACAACAAGAACTACCAGAACAGTTGATTAAGGATGATGAGATAAAGCAGATCGTTAAGGACATACTTACAACTGTTCCAGAAGTAGATCAAGAAGGCACAAGCACGGGATCATGCCAAAAGATAAGCGAGAGCATAGCAGCGCACATTAATGAATTAGGAATAAAGGCAGATGCAGTGCCGATTAATAGCAAAGAAGCTTCTCAAGGCCATTTCGCAGTTTTCGTGCCTGATTTGAACATAGTGATAGATACCCAGTTGTGGCAGTATGAAAAAACCGAAAGAAAGCCGATAGATGACAGGCAGATCATATTCACAAAGCAGGACTATAAAGAACGGGGATTTGAGATAGCTGAAGAGTTGCCTTCAAGCTCAGAAGTGTTTGATCGGATAAGCCAAACACAAAGCAAAGAAGGCAAAGAAGAAGCAACAGCTAAATCTTCAGACAAGTCAAGCGAAGATCGAGAAATAAAGCGGGAAATCTACGAAGAAATAGGAGAAGAGATTTATCGTATTCTAGTGTCTACTGGAATGTCGCCAAGGAAGGCAGCTATGTACTCCCAGAGGTTTAAACAACGAATGCGCACCAAAGGCGTAGACGATGGGCAGTATTACAGAGAGCAAACATTCAAACCTGCGCCAAAGCTAGATCAGCCACAGATGCCTAAACCTAAAGATTATCCTGAGATGTACCCTTCTCAGCTAGGAAGCGATTACAGAAAGCCAGAAAGGGATAAGTTTGAGAATAAAGACGAAATCCACTGCCCAATGTGTGGAATGCCTACTTTAACAGTTCTCAATTCTATGGAACAATTACCTGAAGATATCCGATGCACAAACTGTGGAGCTAGATTCAATAGCCAGCAGATAGTAGATTCTAAAGTAATGGAAGAAATAAGCAACACGCTTACTATGAATAACATGACTGATCCGATAAGTATTCCTAGATGGAGCCCAAAAAGCATAGAACCAAGTATGGAGAAGAAGCTCGATCTAGATATGGACCTAAAAGAGTTCGTTGGATTCGATGCCCAGAAGATGGCTCATGAAGCTAAAGTCTACGCTGAAAGCGCAGAGTACAGAAAACTTATGAGAGAATACTTGTCTGATCTTAATCCATCTACTAGGGAAAAGATCGCAACAATTCTAAAGAACGCCATAAAGTCGGGAGAAAGCTTAAAATCCATAACGCAAAAGATTTCTAGAGTAATCAACGACAAAGTAAGAGCAGAAGGAATTGCAAGAACTGAAGTAGTCAGACTGGCAAATGAAGGCAACTTACTTAAAATGGAAGATCGAGGAACTAAGCGAGTGAAATTCATAAGCGCCCCAGAAGACGGAAGACTCTGTGAGAAGTGCAAGGAAAAAGACGGAAAGATTTATAAGATCGATAACGCTAAAGGAGTTATTCCCTTGCATCCTCGGTGCAGGTGTAATTGGACTGATGTAGCTGATTGAGAGGTAGTATGATAAAAAGGCAGACACTTAACAAGCTAGTTATGTTTACCATTAATTCTATGCCGAGCCATCCAACAGCTTCACAGATTTACGATACTATTAAAAATCAAGACGATATGTTTCTCAAGAAGCAGCGGGTAAAGAGCTTCAAGTCGTTTGTCAAGATCATTAATTCTTTTGAGGAGATAAAAGGCAAAGGCTCTCCTCTAATGGTCTACTCGATAAAAAAGCAATTTCGATAATTTTAAATAACAGCAAATCAACAAGTTCTTTATGGAATCGGATTTTAATATAATTCTCCCACTAAACAAATCAACAGAGTCGCAGTTGACAGGGATAGCTTCTACTACATCGATAGATCGTGACGATGAGCGAATGAGTGAAGAAGCTCTCAGGGGAATGGTTGATGATATAAAGAGGATTGGTGTAAACCTATTCGAAGATCATAATCACTCGTGGCAAAATACTTTGGGAGTTATCAAAGATGCAGAACTGATAAACAACCAAGTTGCAGTTAAGATAGACCTTGACGATCCACACACTAACCCAAAGGTTCCGATGCTTCTCAATAAGCTGAAAAGAGGGATAAATCTCGGATTGAGTGTTGGAGGAAATGTAGTAAGCCACTCTTGGCAATACGACAAAAATTTAGGGAAGAAAGTAAAAGTCTTAGATCGAGTTAAAATATATGAGGTCAGTGTTGTTGGAATCCCTAGCAACGCAGACGCATATCTTTCAATATCACAGGCGATAGCAAAGAGTGCGAAGTTGTCACCTCATAATATCATCCAATCCATTATTTGTTGCCCTCTTTGCTATTCGCCATCTTTCAAAAAGCAGTGCAAAATTTGTTATTTTCGATAATTTTAAATAACAGCAAAACAAGAAAGGTAATTGTCAATTAGATATCGAGGAGGATTTTACATGACTGAGGCTCAAAAAGAATGCAAGGAAGAAGATCCAAACAAGAAGCAAGAAGACGAGAAAGTCGTCAACAAGGCTGAAGATATGGAAGACGAAGATTCTGAAGATGATGAAGATTCAGAAGAAGACGAGAACGGCAAAAAGAAGAAAAAGAAAAAATCCTCGATGAAAGGCGAAGCTGGTTCAGGCCAGAGCCCAGAAGCATCTTCTCAGTCGTCAATGACAGCAGAGCATAGTACAACTCCAGGCGCAGGCCAAGGAGTTCCAAGTTCTCAAAACGTTTTCGTTCCACAGACATCTGTTAATGTCTCAAGAGAGCAGACAGCACTAGGCAAGTCTGCTGAACTTGATTTAACAAAAAGCCCAATCTTCGTTGGTCTTTCAGAGCAAATAGCTAAATCAGTAAATACTCTGGACGTTAAGTTTGATGAATTCAGAAAATCTCTGGATAAAAACTTTGAATCAATAACGAAGTCTTATAATGATAGACTTGACAACATGAAGAAAGAACTTTCTCAAGTAGAAAAGAACCTGAAGAAGTTCTATGAGCAGTCATTCAGCAAATCACTTGTTGAGAACAACGCTCCAGAGGCTATAACGTCAAAAAGCGTTGAGCAACTAAAGAAAGAAGGAAGAATCCAATACAGTTCATAAGGAGGAAAAACACGATGGAAAAACAAATCACAGGGGAGAGCATAAGAAAAGCTTGCTTTCCAGTTGAAGTATTAAGCGATCATGCTATTATATCCAAAGGAATGTCTGCAGGATATGATATGAGAAAAGCCATTGCTGAGGAAATCGGCATGGATACTGTTGCTGATTATTCAAAGCTTGGTAGCGATAAAGAAGCACCAGTTTCGACATTCTCAATGAACTTCAAGAAAGCTCTGACAACTACATTATCAACATACAGCGCAGGAACTTTGCCAGTTCTGATTCCTGTATATGTCGATCCTGAAATCGTTGATTTAACTAGGCGAGCAACTCCTTTAGTGGAATTAATCCCTAGAGTCACGAACTACGGCAAGACAGCAGACTACAATCAGATAAGCACAATTACTTCTGCTCAAGCACTTGCTGAAGATGCAGCACTGACAGAACAGAATGACAGCTACACAAGGAGAAGCGTGTCAATCAAGTATCTATACTCTGTTGGAAGAGTCACTGGTCCTATGTTTGCAGCATCAAAGCAGTATCTCTCAAGCGGAGGATATGTAGACGCACTTTCTCTTGAAGTCAAGAACAAGACAATCGCTTTGAAGAGGCTCGAAGAGGCCATGATCTTGCTAGGAGACAGCCAGACCGCATGGACTGAGCCAGTAAACTCAACAAGCATCACAGCAGCTAACTCATTTGATGGTTTGTACAACTTTATCACAAATGCAAACTCTGTAGGACTGGGTGGGAGCTCAAGCTACAGAACTGATATGGCAGGAGTAGCTCTTGGAATTGCTAATATCAGAACAGCAATCAGAACGTGCAGAACTGGTGGCGGAGAACCTAACTTGATTGTATGTGATTATTCAACATACGATCATATTAAGTCGCTTATCCAAGATCAACTGAGATATGTCTCGACAACTACAATCGCATGGGGAATAACAACTATGAGCTTTGAGGGAATACCTATTATTGCTTCAAGGTTTTTGTCAACAACTGCAGGCGCAGGATCAGGAGTTCCAGCAGATGCAAAGAGCCTGTTTGTCCTTGATACTAACGTAATTGAGATGCGTGTGCTTCAAGACGTAAGCTACGAAGAACTTGCAAAGACAAACGACAGCGTGAAGTTCATGCTGAAATGCTACGAAGCACTTGTCGTGAAGGCCCCTGCTTTCAATCACATTATAATTGACATCGCTTAAGGTGAAACAAAATGACTGATCGCACAAGCACAAGAAAAGAGATGATTACAGCAATGGGCGCAAAGCTCGTTGTATTATCTACTATTGACTCACCTACTTTGACAGGTGGGACAGATACACTGACTATGACTCTCGCAGATTATGGACTGAAACAAGTATTAGCTGTGAAAGGCTATGTCCATACAACCGACAACTCGGTAATGGTTGCAGATGCAGGAACTACAGCGGTTGCAACTGGTATTCTAACATACACCACTGAATCTGCAAACGACAACAAGAAAAGAGTTGTACTTGTTTATGGTGAATCATAAATGACAGACCGAACAAGCACTCGAAAAGAGCATAGTGTGAATCTTGGCGGTAAAAGCGTTGTATTGATATCAGGAACAACGCTGACAGGAGGAACAGATACCTTAACTATGACACTTGCTGACTACGGAATAAGGAATGTCCTAGCTGTTGAGGGGTTTGTCCATACTACAGACTACAGTGTTATTGTTGCTGAATCTGGAACAACTGCTGTATCTAGTGGTATTTTGACATACACAAGCGCAGCTGGAAATAACAGCAAACGAAGAGTCGTCATTGTTACTGGTGAGAGTTAAGGAGGATTCAAAATGACAGATGTAACAGTCGGAACTAGAAAAGAAATTACTGGAAATCTCGGTGTAGAGGTTCTTAATTGCACCTTCACAGATGGAAATACTTTCACATCTCGCTTTGGAACAATCGTTGCAGTAATGATCCAATCAAGAAGCAGAGATGGTGCTTATGCTTCTGTAAGCGGGCGCACAGTAACACTAAACTGTGCAAGTGCAAGCGGAGACACTGGCGACATAATCATCTACGGTTACTAGAGGTCTTAAATGCCTTCGGATCAAGAGAGAATCTGGCGATATGGTAATGGTAAGTGGGAAAACAAAGAGTTCACTGCCACAAACAGCGGAACTACTATTACTTTCTACTTTAAGGATTCTGGCACAGATGCGTCCAACGATACCACTAAGGTATATACTAGATACTTTAATTTAGGTCGTGGCGCAAATCATATTAATCTCAGGCCCTCGGGTGTTGTTACAATAACCCAAGCCAAGCTATCAAATGGAACTCTTATTACTTTCTCAGATCCGATAACTGTGGCTACAACAGGGTATAAACGAGACTTTGCTGCAGAAATAGAATATCTGGTTATCGAAACTCAGGCAGCCAGCGTCCAGGTCAAGATGGAGGCCAGTTAAATGCCAACTCTCTATGCTTCTAAGCCAATACGGGTAACTTTGTCAGGAACTGGCAGCGTTGGTGGTCAACGTGCTAAAGTAATCAACAGAACAACTGGTGAAGTTCATCCGACAGCTACAGCCTTTAGTACAGACAAGCAGATGTCATTCGATTGTGCAGACTTCGCAAGCGGTTATACTGCAGCCGACGTGATAGAAGCCCAGACATCAGGCCCATGTTACGGAAATGTCCTCATCACTCTTTCAGGATCAAAGGCCCAGACGGCTACTTTAACAGCAACGCAGGAATCTACATCACTCCCTGCAGGAGGAAACTGATGAGTAAAATTAATGTATTTGGATTTTTGTGTTACATATCGGTATTGATTATGTTGGCTATATCAGTAAATGCAATTAATTACAGATTCCTTCCATATGAGTTATCACCTTCGAATAACTCTGTTCAGACTTCTTCAACAGTAACTTTCTCTTTTAGGACAAATCAAACTTCTACCTCAAACTGCACATTATTCACAAATGCGAGCTCATCAAATGATAATTACGTCCAAAATAAGACATTTCCATCTCTCTCGAACAATACGAAATACTCTTATGTTATGAGAGAACTGTTTGACTCGAATGCCACAGGATACTATTGGCATATCAACTGTTCGAATACATCCAACTCCTCAGAAACCAACGACACAGGAAACTATTATTTCGAAGTTGATTCTGTGTCTCCTACAGTGGCCTTCAACTCACCAAGTAGCACATATACTTTTGACTCTGATGGAAACATAACGATCAATGTTACTGGATGGGATACTAACCCAGACAACTGTCAGCTTTATACAAATGCAGACACAACCACAAACCAATCTAACACCACAACCAATGCGGTACAGAACAAATCATATACTAGCGGAACAAGCATAAGGTTTGACGAGCCAGGATATAATAGGACTCTCGCAACAGGTGTGTATAGCTTCTATGTGTCTTGCAATGACACAGCTGGACATTCAACTTCTACAGAAACAAGGAATGTAACTGTAACAAGAGCTTTCCCTAGCTCGGTAGGTTGCCATTACCCATTAAACAATAGTATGCACACTAGATTGACTACTTTTAACTGGAGCGGAATATCTTCAGTGAATCTTAGTTACTACAATCTCACGATCAACAAAAGCGGAACACCAACGAGTTACATTATCTACAATAACGATACAGTGAGCTATCAACTTACTCTAGATGGTGATTCGGTTTATAGTTGGTCTGTTATTCCTTATTCAAAGACAGGAGCATCAAATACTTCTGGTAATTGCACCACAGCAAACCAGTATAAAGTAAATACGACAAGCATCTGTTCTAGCTTTATAGCTGGATGGAATGCCTGCAGCTGGAATACAGACACAAGTGAGAATCTGTCAACTATTGCTACTCAAACAGGAGCTTCTGTAGTTGCAACGTGGAACTATACGTCAAACTCTTTCATGAGCTATGTTGGTAACACAACCAACGCAGCGGTAAATGTTAATAGGTCACTTCCTACTTGGCTTTACTTCTCTTCTGCAGTGTCTAGCTGGGAGCACACATGGTCAACCAATGAAAGCGAAGTAAACAGGACAATATTCAACGCTTCTTATGTTGTTGATGTACCAATAGGAGTAACAAACCAGTCAGGAATGACACTCAAATACATCAATGATAAAATAAATAGCACTTGTAGGCACATGACTACTGTAACTCTCACTAACCAAACAAGCGGAAGGCATCATACCTTCTTCTGTGGTTATAATGAAAGCAATTATACTGTAGCTAAGTTCAATAATGTGATCTGGCTAGAGTGGAACTCATCATACGAAGGAATCAATTACACTGGGTGACACAATGAAAAAACTACTGATCTTAACTCTGTTTTTGCTGATTTTGTCTATTGTATATGCTGCATCGTCACCATACCCGGTTTATGGCCAGACAAGCAAGAATAGCAAGATAACAGCTATCTCTGAGAATGGCCAAAAGTCTGTCAGATCAGATAAGTATGGATTCTATCAGATCGAACTTGATTCAAGCTATAATGAGGTTACTTTAGTCGTAAAAGGCTGCTCAAAGAGGCTAAGTTTGCCTTCAGGGCCAGGATACCGTTATGATATGCCTTGTAATGTTCCATCTAAAAGCGTAATAGGCGGATCTGTGGGATTAATTGCAGCTGCCTTAATAGGTTATGGATTCTATAAGAAAAAAGGAAAATGGGTGAAAAAACGTGGTTAAAACTACAAAAGTCACAAAGAAAGAGGTTCCTTCTTCAATATTCATCGCTAAAGAACAGTCTAAAGTAATTGACATAACGATTGAAGGCGATGAGATAGAAGTTCTTAAGGAAATCTTAGCTATTGCAATCGCAGGGAATGCTCCGAGCAAGGTTAAAGCTCTTGTTGGTAAGATTCGCCAGCAGCTTTAAATGTTCAAGTTCAAGGTAACTAAAGCACTAAAGCTAATCTTCTCAAATGGCAGACTCAAATCCAAGTCAAGTGGTAGAAATCCAAAGCGAAACTCCAAATGCAGTAAAGACAAAGCGTAATCTCACTAGGGATCAAGCCATCTGGGAGTATGGCTATGGGCCTCGTTCTTCAGTTCAGTAAATTCTAGTCATCTGGCTAACACGATGATAAAGAGCCTTACAAGAATAAGGC
>ERZ1292629.1868-Hain-H43-01um-R1-1868-length-19281-cov-23_pt1 | contig 19281 bp, 24 predicted proteins | sample MGYA00564399_ERZ1292629 | MGnify/ENA primary metagenome ERZ1292629 (study PRJEB36523, sample SAMEA6512636) | groundwater metagenome | collected 2019-01-08 | study: AquaDiva: Metagenomics assemblies of 32 groundwater samples | reverse complement strand
CCTTCTTGATTTTTTGAGCTACAAAATTTCTTGTTTGATTATCATAATCAATCTGCGCAGCCTTAAATTCCCTGGAGTTCACTTTCTGGGCTTCCATTTCATCCTTAGTGTACTGTACGCCTTTATATTCATACATTTGCTCAGTTTTTTCTATTTTTTCATTCCAAAGAATTTCGGTGTAACTATTACCGTAAACCAGCATATCCGAGGTCATAACAAGCATATGTTGAAGCAAATTAATGTCATTGCAAACTTTTAAAAGATAGTCCACGACTTCTTTTTTAGGATGTTTAATCGTGAAGCCTTTGCCTATTGCAAGGTTTACCTGAATTTCAACTGCTCCTTGAACATCAGGTTGAGTTCTGTAGATTGTCCTGTATTTAGGCAAATCCGCAATGGGTACAGTCCCATAAATTTTAGTGTAAACGTCGGCGTATGGCGATTGCACCAGACCTGCCCCAGAACCCGGAGGCAAACCTCTTTTTCCCAAAGTCCATAAAAGCCATTGTGCCGGTTGTTGTCGCCAACTCGGTGGGAGTTCGATGTCAAATTCCTTAGATTCATCATCAGGTAAAACCCTCGCCTGAATCTCCCTATATGACCTCATTGAGCCGTCCCAATTAGCCCTAGCAATTGGGTGCCATCGTGATGGCCGTTTTTCTTTTTGTTGTTTACTCATTTTCATTTACCTAACCATTAAGATATAAAATATTATAACCCGTCTGATTTGTAGCAGAACTACCCGTATTTAATGGATTAACTGTTGTACAGCCCCTTATAACATTTTGCATAAAAATAGAATTTGTTAATTTATTTCCAGCATTTATAGCATATCTCGTTTCCTTAACTCCAGCATCAGTGCTTCCACGAAATACATTAGAAGTTATAGTTAAACCATAAATATCTCCAGAACCTGTGAAAAATATTGAATCAAAACTTCCAGTGTTTCCTGTTTCATAGGCTTCTCCATTTCTCCAGAAGACGTTTCCAGTTATGGTAGAATAACGAAAATCATTAGAACCACTTTTATAAATGCCATGCGAATCATTATCCATAATACCATTACATACGATTCTGGCTCCTTGAACACCTTTCGTTGCACAAAGTAATATATTGTATTTGTTTCCCCACAGATGATTCATTAAAATCATGTTATTATCGCTGTTTAACACTATGCCTGCAGAGCCAGAAGTACCAGAGCCAGAATGGCAAGCAATAACATTATTAAAAACTTCCCAATCTGTTGCGGTATAATCCATATATAAGCCACTGCCACTGTTCATCAATGTACCGGTTTCACCGATTTTACAGAAAGATATTTTTCCTCCACTGGTATTTCCATTCCAAGAACCGGAATAACCAAGGTATACACCATGCGACGCACAGTTATATACATATAATCTTTCAATTCGAGACCTTGCACCTAAAATAACAAGTCCTCTACCAGAAGCATTACTTACATTATTTCCATTTATTGCAAAATCTCTAAGGAAACATCCACTACCAGATACCACAAAAATATCTTGATTTAAATTAGTTGCAGCTTGTATCTTTGTGTTCCATCCTTCTCCCTCTATTATTAATTCATCAATAGTGCTGGGTACAAGAATTTGAGATACAATTGAATATATTCCAGGTTTAATATGAAGGAATCCTCCAGCACTGGTATTGTTTATACAATAATTTATTAAGCCATCTGCACTTCCACTGCTTGTTAATTCTCCGGTATGTCCATTTTGAGCATAATATTGTCCTGAGCCGCTCCAAATAACATATGAAGCAGGCAATTCGCCTGAACCTGTATTTGCCGTAATCGTAATGTCAACTTCTTCATTTACCGCATCTTCTCCTACTGTAAACTGTACATTGGCTCCTTCCATAAGATTAATGCGTCTTCTAACATAACCTGTTCCGCTACTGTTTACTCTTACTGCAACTCTGGCATTTCCATCCATATTCATTGTTATGCTGCCAGAAATTGTGCTACCTGATAAATTCCCTGTTACTAAAGCGTTGCCAAGAATACCTAAAGCACTACCACTAATTGTGGAGCCACGAAGTAAACTGCCAGAAATAGTTCCACTACCAGTAACATTTGTGGAATAAACATTTGTAATCGTTGCGGCAGAACCATATATTGCGCTTCCAGAAAGAATAGTGCTACCTGTAATATTTGTGGCTATAATATTAGTTGTGTTAACCGTAGTTATTGTAGCCGATGGACCTCTAAAATCTGAACCCGAAACCAAAGTTGAACCTGTAATATTTGTTGCAGTTATATTTGTAATCTTTGCGTTTGGACCATAAATATTGCTTCCTGAAAGTATTGAACTTCCAGTAACATTTGTGGCATTAATATTTGTTGAGTTAACAGTAGTTATGGTTCCAGTTGCTCCAGCCAAAGTGCTACCAGACACCAATGTACTACCTGTAATATTAGTAGAAATTATATTTGTTATAACCGCCGTAGTACCTCTAAAGGTGCTTCCGGAAATTAGTGTACTACCAGTTATGTTGGTAGATGTTATATTTGTAATAATAGCATTAGGCCCATAAATATTACTTCCAGATAAGGTTGTACTACCCGTAATATTAGTAGCATTAATATTTGTGGATGTAACTGTTGTTATAGTTGCCGTGGGAGCAGCTAAAGTACTCCCTGAAATTAAAGTGCTACCAGTAATATTAGTTGCGTTAATATTAGTTGATGTAATAGTTGCAAGTATTGCCGTTGCACCCAGAATTTGACTTCCTGATACTATAGTACTACCAGTTATATTTGTAGCTGTGATATTTGAACTATTTATTAATCCTGAAACAGTTAAAGAACTTAATGTTGGTGCAGTACTACCTGAAACATATATTCCTTGTCCCGTTTGAGAAATAGAATTCGTTCCACTTCCAGTAAAACGAACTCTTGAATAAAGGTCTGCAGACCCAGAAGAAGCAACACTTAAAACTCCTATATGAACATGGTCTACTCTGCTTCCAGTGTTTATTGAACCTGAACTTGCAGTATCGCTAATATCATAGGCATTAACATTGCTTAATGAAGGAGTTCCATGAGTATGGTCTCCTCTTGAATAGAGTGATGCTGTGCCAACAACGGAAGATTGACCAAAAATTGTTTCTGCCACTACACTATCGCTTGGAAGGCTTCCACTAGAACCCGAAGCCGTTGAAGTTATTGTAATATATTGGCCGGCTTGGCTTAAAGTAATATTAGTTCCTTCTGTAAGATAAGCATCTCCTTTAAGTAAAGTACTACCAGATTTGGCGAATCCTGTAATAACTGGTCCTATATATGTACTACCCGAAATGTTGCTTCCAGTTATATTTGTAAAAACAGCCGTAGTGCCCGACACATTTGTTGTAGTTAAAGTTGGTATTGTTGCAGTAGAAGCTCGAATGTCTGAGCCTGATATTGATGTTGACCCAGTAATAGTTGAAACAACAACATTTGTTATTGTGGCTGTTGGCCCACGGAAATCAGAGCCAGAAACAAGAGTTGAACCTGTGATATTAGTTGCATTTATATTTGTTATGGTTGCACTTGGTCCTCTAAAATCACTTCCAGAAACCAAACTACTACCAGTTATATTTGTGGCCGTTATGTTTGTTATTATTGCATTGGGGCCTCTAAAAATTGACCCGGAAACCAAAGTGCTGCCAGTTACATTTGTTGATGTAACATTAGTAATAACAGCATTGGGGCCATAAATATTGCTTCCTGAAACTGAACTTCCAGTAATATTTGTTGCATTTATATTTGTTATTGTTGCATCTGTACCTGTAATAGTTGTAATTATTGCCTCTGGTCCTCTAATAGAACTTCCAGAAATAAGCGTGGAACCAGTTATATTTGTTGCGGTTAAATTTACGACAGTCCACGTACTTGCTAGTATTGTGCTGCCAGAAATAGTTCCGCTTCCAGTAATATTATTAGCAATAATATCCGTTATATTGGCAGTTTCTCCATAAATTGAGGCACCAGACAATATTGTACTACCAGTAATATTTGTAGCATTTACATTTGTAATTGTTGCTGAAGGTCCTCTAAAGTCGCTTCCAGAAATCAAGGTGCTGCCAGTTATATTAGTTGCATTAATATTAGTAATAGTTGCCACTATGCCTAAATATGAACTACCAGAAATACTTCCAGTTACGGTAAGGCTTCCACTCATAACTGAAGAACCCGAAACATAAAATGAACCTGTTGGATTTATCCCACTTGCACCAGAAATAATTAAACTAGGAATTGTTAATGGTAGGGTTTGAATATCAGAAATTTGATTTCGATAAATTGTTACAGTATCGCCACTGCCTGAAGTATGAGAATCCCCATGACCTGCAGGAGCATGAGTCCTAACTCCAGCTACAGTTAACCCTTCATGCAAATCTGCATCATTAACTTTACCCGTGGCACTGCCACTATATGCAGCAAAAGGCATAATGTCTCCTTGCACCGCACTGCCAGAAACTGTTGTAAAAGCGCCCGTGGCTCCTCTTACAGTACTACCAGAAATCAAGGTGCTACCTGTAATATTCGTTGCTATTACATCAGTTATTACTGCGATTGGACCATAAATATTACTACCTGAAATTGATGAGCTACCGGTTACATTTGTTGCAGTAATATTAGTAATGATAGCAGAGGGACCATAAATATTACTTCCAGAAATCGAACTACTACCAGTAACATTTATTGCGGTAATATCAGTAATAATTGCTTTTGCACCATAAATTGTGCTGCCAGAAATCGAGGTGCTACCCGTTACATTAGTTGCTGTTATATTAGTAATGATTCCGGAGGCTCCCCGAATTGTACTACCGGAAACAAGCGTGCTACCGGTAACATTTGTTGCTGTCACATTTGTTAATTCTAAAGAGTTTGCTGTGGCAAACTGTATTACTTGACCATTTTGAGTGGCAACAATATTTGGGGTGCTACCAGTAAAATAAATTATTCCGGTAAGAGTGCTTGAACCAGATACTTTAATTCCTGTAACATCGCCTGGAGTTCCAGAACCAGAAATTGTTATTACTTTCCCAGATTGAGTAATGGTATTATCTCCACTTCCCGTGAACACAATGTCTCCTTGTTCACCGGCGGAGCCTGATGCTGCTACAGTGTTTACACCTGCAGTTGCAGAAACCCCAATATATGAACTTCCTGAAATGCTTCCAGTAACAACTAAAGTTCCGCCTATTCTGGCAGAGCCACCAATATCGGCGGAGCCAGTCAAATTCAGATTTCTGGCTTCAATTTCATACGTCACAATTTTTCTGTATTGGTCAAAAACTTCTTTGTTCATGGGCATGTATAAAATACCTTCAAAAAATCGAGTTTATCATAAATTAGTGTTTAACTCATTTTTGCTTCGTTTTTGCGTTTTTCCTCTTACGTTACCACACTTCCCGTCTGCAGTGCAACCCACGCCCAGTTGGACCCAGTCCATAGGCAAGCCACGAGTTGGTCCGCTACTGCTGAGCTGCCAGTTTTAATGATTAGACTTCCCTGAAGGCTGCCAGTTGGCGTTGGTAGACTACCAGTATTGCCAAGACTTAGGAATTTGTCATCTAGTAGACTGATGTCGCCTGCACGAGGAATCTCAAAGCCATAAGCGGGGGTTAGATGTTGCCTTGCATTTGTTACCCATTGGTCAAGACCAGAGTCGTAACTTTGAAAGTTAAACCAAACTGATGCATCAGCCCGCAGATTTGACGTTGAAGTATGCTTCAAATTACCTGAAACATACATGTCTCCAACGGCTAAGTTACGGAAAACATTTCCTTTTGCATCCATCAACCGAAGAATGTTGTCATCTTGGTGATACAAGACCATTGTTTTTGTTGCGGTATTAAAATAAACGCCTGGATAACTTGCGTGTTGAATGGTTAAGTCGCCTGTCATGGCTCTTGAACCAGTCAACAGTAGAAACTGGGTTGCCTGCTCGTCGGCAAGTTCACCAGAATGGTAGGAGCCGGAGAGGGAGTGGACTTCCATTCCCAGACCTGAACCAGTAATTACAACTTTTATGGATTAGTCTATAGTGCGCAGACTAATTTTCCATCAGTTGTAACTTGAACTGGCACATAGGCTGAACCTGTTACACCACATAGAATAGAGTAGGGTGCGCCACTACCGCTTTGGCGTTCCCATTTCTGGGTTGTATTATCAAAATACTTTGGGAATGATGTGGAGCCAACTCCATATTTGGGTGAACTTCCAGAAATGTTTATTAGTTCAAGTGTAGTTTCCGCCTGGTCAGACATTGCTTCGCCTCCTTTTACTTTTTACGATATTCTTTGAGAGATTCTCGTTCAGTCAACGACATTAAAAGTGCGGACATTATGCATGGTAGCAAATCTTCTTTGCCGGGATAATAAATTCCCATACCTTTCTGTTGACATTCTCGTTGTTTACAATATTTGCAAAAACGTGTACGGAACCATTCTCGAACATTTTTTTCTCGCATGAAATCACCTTTTAATTATAATAGTCGTGGTTTCTAGAGATGCTGCCAAACATGGAAGCGGTGTGATTTCCACATTTGTTAGAAATCTAAGCACACCTTTCATTTCTACGAACACTTTCTCCAACCACGACTTGTTTTGAGGCCACTAGACGCCACAGCCACAAGAAATCATTTCTTCTTATGGGCAAGCCCATCAAAGACATATGGATTTCAGCGTCCCTCCATCCACACATCAATGGCAAACTCGCTTGCTTATCCAAAACTATTCCTGCACTTCTGGTGCTTTGTCCGGCCTCTTAACCAAACTTCCATTCAAATTTTCCAATTTTAATTTGAAACTTCGGTTTTTTTTCTTCTCTGATTTCTGTAATGATTTCTTTCTGTTGAATTTGAGGCTTCTCAAGCAGTATAACATGGTATAAATCTGAGCCGAGAAAAACATTTTTGTTATATTTAATAAATGCATTAATTGTAGAAACTAATTTTTCGTAGTCGTGGACCCAAGTAAATTTTTTGCAGTTGTAAACATTATTTTTGCTCTGCCTCGTGCCACAGTATTCAACGAATAAAACATATTTTTTTGAAACTCGAACTGCTTCCATAACCGCTTCATAGACCCTTTCAGGCGGAATATGCGACAATAAACCGCAAGTGTAAACTAACCCAAAAGTTGAATTCTCATAGGGTAAGCAACAGGCGTCTGCCCTCTGAAATCTTCCTTTAATATGGCTTCGAGCCAGGTCAACCATTTTTTCATTGGAGTCAACGCCGTAAAGCAATGCTTGCCCTTCAAGTTTTTTTAGTTCTCGGCCATAGTTCATACCAATTTCTAAAACTTTTTTAGGTTTGAGTTTCTGCACGAAGTCCACGACAAAAGCAACTTCTGGACCGGGCTCTGATTTATTCTCAAATTCTTTAGTGCGGTCTTCAAAATGCTGTTCTATACTCATTAAAAGGTCCCTGTATGTAAAGGAAAATCTTCCTCGGTATCCAAACTAGTTGTCTTTTGGGAAGAAACAACTGTAAATTCATTAACTAAAGTTCCGTCGAAACTACACCATCTTACCCAGACTCCACAAACCGGGCAGTGAAAAAAATAATTTCCTGAAGTTGGATTAAATGCCAAAACCGTGTCTACTGGTGCACGGCATTCTGGGCAGGGACCGCCTTTTCTTATGGAAGCACCGCTGTAAGTTTGGCTTGCTTGAACGCCCTCAACGAAGCAAATGGGTTCGATATTATCTGAACCTGTAAACTGTACTTGAACAGTCATGTTAATTCATCAAATATTAGTGTTTTATTTTCTTCCCCATTTTCGGAATGCAGGGTTAAACCGTTTCCGATACCCACAGGCCAGGCATTTAGAAATCAGCCCGCTACCAGAATAATAGCCGAAACTCCAATTGTTATTGCCACAAATGCAAACTCCTGGCCTTTCAATGAGACATAAAAGGATTCTTTTAGCAAGAACTAATTCATCTTCGGTAAGGAACTTTCTTGGCCTGCCGACTCTATTAGTCATTTTTCATAGATTTCTCCATTAGTCCAACAATAATTAGTTGAGACAAGCCCACAATTGGTGCAGACAATTTCGCCGTTGTATGTATCTATGTATACAGAACCACTATAAAACTGCGGTTTTGTATATGAGGAACTGCTGTAGCATTCGCATTTAAACTCTGGAATTGTCTCTTTCATTCTATAGACCTCGAAGGCCCACTTTTTAATATTCGAGAAATATTTTCTAAACCGTCGTCTCGGTGCATGACAATTATGGGGTCAAATTCCACCGTGAACTCTTTATATGTGGCAAGTGCCAGCGCCCATGTCATGTCGTCCATACCAGTTGCTTTGCCACTGTAACGTGTATGTAAACCAGCTTCGGTTGATGTTCTTTGAATTGAATGTAACTGCATTTCAAGTTTCTCTCCGAAGGGAGACAATTCTTTCATTGGTATCTCAAGTTTTTTTCTTTGCATAAGCATTCGTAAACGAATAATAATATTTTCTTTAACTGTACTTGACAAGTTATAGCCGTAAACTATGCCGGGTCCACAATTTTTTTCTGAACTCAATAAATCAAGCATTGTTTGCCCACCTGGACCCGTTGCGTCAATTTTAATCATTGCTGGATTAAATTCTCTGGCTAATAGAGTTATTACATCAACTTGGTCGTCATAATTAACACCTGGCATCTCTTCAATGTATAATGTTATAAATGTTTCTGGCGAGATTTCTTCCACAACGTAAACAATTGTTTCTGAGATTCTTTGACCAAAATCTATGCCGAAGTAAATCGGGTTGTGTGTTTTGTATCCTGATGACACGAAAGATTTGGTTTTTTGGCAGGACCATACCAGTTCATAAGGAAAGAAACTTAAGGATTCGTCAATGAATTCACAGCAATATTCTTGTTTGAAATCAATGTCAGTCATTCCCTCTTTTAAAAACTTTTCTTGAGCCATTAATCTTGGGCAAGCGGTATATGGGATTTCATGATATCCCCACTCCGCTTCCTTGGGCCTTGGAGCAAGTCCTCTATAATACGTCTGTAGAGGCTCAACAATTTGATAATATCTTCCTCTCTTTCCTTTCGGAGTGCTATTAAGAGTTATGTGTCCGCCAAGAATTTGAAAGTCTTTAACGACCACCCAGAGTTCACCATCATTTGAAACGTGAGCATACTCGTCTGCATAAACATCCGTCATTGGACCTCGCATTCCGAAGCCTCGAATTTTTGCTGGTTCGGCACTTGGCAAGGACATGACTCTAGCACCATTGGGGAGACGGCAATCCTGCATTGTTTTATTTTTAAAAATAGGTTGTAAGACTTGTGGAAGAGTGGCAACCATGTCATACCATTTGCCCAGAAGTTCTTCGGCAATTCTTTGACCGGTCGAAACGAAAATTGTTTGTCTGCCTGCATTTGTAAAGGACCTGTGAATGCTTTCACCTGCAATTGTTGTGGAGATGCCAGTTTTCTTGGATTTGTTGATGGCACGGTTGCGGGTGGTATCCCGCATAATGTGTTTCTGATAGGGGTCAAGATGCCACTCTGCGGTGCCTTCGGGGTTCTCCAACTTAATGAAGGATTCTGAAAAAACAACGGGGTCTAAAAGTAGGCGTAGAAGGTTTTCGTCGGAAGGCGGCATTTAAGGCCTCTTTGGATAGTAACTCACACAGAAATCTGCTGGTGCTTTGCAATAATCACAATAACCGACTATGACTGCTTCATTTTGTTTGGGATTTAATTGGTCAAAGGTTTTAATCAAAGTTTTAATTTGTGGGTTCTCAATGACCGTGACAGTTACCGCTCCGTTCTGTGCGTTCTTTGCGTAGTCACGGACCTTGGTTGCAAGATGCGCATTACAACACGTTCCCATTTAATCACCACCTTAAACATTATTCATCTAAAAATATAATTTTTGTTAAATTTTCAGGATGACTATCAATATGGACTGCTTTAAAATCTTCAAATGACTTGAAAATAGCAATAGACTGATATTTAGTTTTCCATTGAATAATTATGGTTCCATCGTCAAATATGACACCATCAATAACGAATCCTGTACCAGAAATTCCATTTATATCTATAGGGCGGTTTATTTTAAAACGACGCATTAGGCTGAAGCCTCTTGTTTAATAGATTCAAGAATTTCTGTAATGAGTTTCTGAAGTTCGCATTTATGGTTTATAATGTTGTGATTGCACTTTTTACGGATTTCGGCAGAACAAAATTCACAGACTTTAAGGGATAGAAGCCGAAGATTTTCGGAGATGGACATATTAAAAGGTAGTGGTCTACGGATATTAAGGTGTGCATGCTTACTTATAAATGTTTTGGATGGAGCATGCTTTCCAACAGACTCAGGTAAGCATCCTTTTTTCGTAGGCGAAAAATGAATCATTGATTCAAAAGTGTTTTTCGATGTTTAACCCATACCAGGTATATTCCCCATCGCAACTATTAAGACATGTGTCAGACTACGTATGACATACGTCATATATCTTGTATCTTAAGATACATTTCTCACTACTCAAGTCTGAATTGAACATAAGTGAATATATTGCGCACTTAATTCAAATCAATATACAATAGCGTGAGCACATGTTCTTATATAGTAAACTCATGATAAAAGCATGATGCTTTATATATCATACATATCAAAGCATATTTTAGTGTCGTGTTCAACAAAAGTAAACAATAAGACATACGTCATCTGTGCTTCACTTTTTTTCGACTAAAAGCACGTTAAAACAACGTAACAACGATTAAAAACGAATCACAAAGTCATGACATAAGACTTTATAAGCTATCGCAACATATAAGACAGCACGTGATTCAAAAATGAAAAGCAAGCAAAGCAACGCAAACAAAGAGCTTTTAGCTCAACTGCACAAAAGCAATAGCTCTAGTTCAGTTGTAGACAGAAAAGCTTTAAATCTCGACACTGCAGTTAAAACGCTCTCTGCAGTCGAAACAGCAAAAAAGAGCAACACAACTGCACAAAGTGCAGAAAAATCAAGAGACATCAAAGCGTTTAACATTGTTTCAGTTGACAACGATAAGCTTTCAAAGTTTGAGCAACGCTCATACATGCACAAGTCACTAGACAACAACAAAGCGCAACTTTACTTGTCTGAAGATAAAAAAGAGCATAAGACAGTTTACTTCAACAAAGCAACAAACAAGTTTGAAGCTCTATCAAAAGACATAGCAAAAGAGCAAATCAGAGCGTACATGAGCGCAAACAGTGCAACAAAGCGCATTTATCGTACAAGTGACTTTCAGCAATTACTACAAAGCGCAAGCAGTAGCTACACAGATATGATAAGAAGTGCATGCACAGAGCTACACAAAGAGAAATTTCTGCTGATGTCAAAAATTCAAGACACAGAGCGCACTAGAGCAAAATATCAGTATGAGCTACTCAAAAAGTAGCTATGAGTGTGAATAAAATGACAAAAAAACAATCAGAATTTGAGAAAAGAATAAAGAATGACAAAAAAGAGCTTTTCAATGCTATTGAAAAAGTAGTTATGCACTATGTGACATGTGATACAGACATACGAAAGTTAAGCAAAATTTGTCATACAATGTGTTTCAAAGCGACAGACAACAAAATAAACAGACAAAACTATGCTATGCTAATACAAAAACAATAATCTCTTTTTTTTGTTGTGAGTTGACAAACATGAGTAAAATATTCAAAGTCACTAATGAAGAAGCATCTAACATAATGATACTAATAAATAAACATCAGAAACTTTGTGAATCTGATGCAGTCTATAACTTGCAATATCTCGATAAAAGAACACAAAAAAGACTTTTGAAACTAATAACTCAAGACACTAGAAAATTTCTATCTGCGCTTTTAGTGTTGCAATTAAGATACAATAACAGATTTCATGCTGTTCAAAGAATGATTCAAATTGCTAAAAAAGAGTTGAACATGATTTGAAAACTGCAGAATCAGAACTTAAAAGAATCTTTGACACAATTCTATTACAAAAACATGCAGAGCTACTAAACGACTTAAATCGTGAAATTCGTCTGCAGAGCGCACTCTTGCGCTCATGCTAAATTTTTTTTGTCAAAGTCACATCTGAAATCGTAAGACTTCAGTCTCACGAGTTGACTGCCTTTCCTTTTCGCAAGTCTTCAGACTCACGACTCAAGTCTTGACAGTTGCGTACCTTTCCTTTCCACGCCTTGCCTTGCCAGCATTTGCCATTCCTCTCCATAGTTTGCCTTGCCAAACCTTGCCTCTCCAGTCCTCACTTTGCCTTGCCTGAATTTGCCTTTCCATACTTTGCCTTATTTCAAGAACCAAGTTTATATATGCCTTCTTCTATGCTCTCTATGATGATAAAACATGAACATGAAAAACATAAATACGCAAGCCTTGAATGAAGACGAAAAACATTTAGTGATGTCAGCCTTGAATAGATATGCAGAGCAGTGTCCTTCTGCAACTGAAGATAACCTTCAGTATTTCAGAGTTGACTATGTGAAACGCCTTCTGAAACGTAAACGAAACAAAATGACAGAGAAAGCAAAAATCCTTGCTAACTCAATCCTCACTAAACTCTAAATTTTTTTTGTGAAAGTCTCGACCTTTCCTCTCCCCTCCAATATGCTTCAATATATCTATATAGCATATCATAGCATAACATAGATGCTCTATAGTCATAGTAAACCTTACCGCTCCTTAGTTTACTTTGCCTTTCCGTAGTTTGCCTTGCCTCGTTTTGCCACGCCACCTAAAGCTTTGCCATCAGAAACGTTTATATATGCCGTGAGCCTAAGTATCGGTTGCGTGAAGTAAAATGATCAACGTGGAAAAAAACAAAGCATTGCTTAAGGCTCTACACAACAGCAAGTCAACCAGCCCAATTATACCTAAAGATGTAATTGCGCCTGTAATTGCAACAGCAAGCAAGCCAGCAACAGCTAAGCCAGCAAAAGATAAAGCTAAGAAAGGCAGCAAAGCAACGGCAAAGCCTGAGACAGCAAAGCGTGAAGTCGTAGCCTTTGTCATTAAGCCAGTTGACGAGCAAAGCCGCTATGAGCAACGCTACTACATGAGGGACTTTCACAAAGACGAGCAAGCCACAGTCGTGAGACACAAGACAAGCCACGGCATCGCAAGCGCAAGTGAAGCGTGCCTTGCTTTTATGCAGGCTCAAGCCGACAAAACGAAGAAGCGAACCTTCAGAACTCATGACCTCATACAAGCGATTGACTCCTTCGGCCCATCATACGGCGACTGCATCAGAAATTCCATGCGTAAACTGAAAGCAGCCGGTCTGGTACAAATACACCGTGTCGAAGACGGTTCAAGAAGCAAGTACGAGTTTGAACTCCTTAAAGAGAAGCCTGCTGTAACAAAGGTGAAGTGAGTCTGTTGACAGCCTCAAGCAACAACCCCTTTTTTTCTATACGTTTAAATACACCTTTTAACATAGTATCTTTAGGTGAAAGCAATGAAATTTAAAGGAAAATGCCTAGATTACATACCTGAAATCTGCGATACTAAACTGGTCTACTGTTGCTGGAAGTTAAATGACAAAAACAGTCGGGGAGAAATTAAGGCAAAACGAGAGTTCACATGCAAGCATAAGGAATATGCGTGCCCGTTAATTGATTATACACCAGACAAAGAAAACGAAGACGAAGAGGATTAACTACAGCCACTAAATGGTGTGGTAGAAATGAGTTCAAGGCAAACAAAGTGGATTATAGCATTGCTGTTCGTCCTTAGTGCAGTATTGGGAGCAGTCACAGGACTACTCAAGTAACCTTCTCTTTTTTTATTTTTGTTCAAGTCTTGGCCTGTCCTCGTGGTGCGCACACAGCCTTTCCATTCCTTTCCATGCTTTGCCTTGCCACTCCATGGGCCGCAGCCAGCCTTAGGTGGACTTGCCTTAAATGGATTTGCCTTGGTTTACTTTGCCTATTTCGGCATAAATTGTTGCCAATCCAATTCCTTTAGAACTTCATAGGTGCCTTGAATTATACGGTTGTCAACTTCCTTTCCTTCGTCAAACCTTTGATAATGGATTCCTCCACCTTCCTTGCTTGTGAAAATCCATCTTTTCTTGAAAATTGGAAAATCCTTTATGTATGAACCTATCTTCCGTATGTAGATGTCAAGTTCTTGGCAAGCCTCTGAACACCTTTCATCCTCATTTCTTTTACTTGATACCTTAACAACAGACCTATGACAAGCCGGGCATTGAATAGGATGTTCAACCCTACTATTCCATGCACTATGACAATATTGGCACACTTGTGGATAAGGAGTTGGATAGTGGTGTGGTGTGGTAAATTTTATTGAAATATTAACATTATCAATCTGTTCCTTTATCGCTGAGATGTCATCCTGTAAATTAACTTCCAAACATTCCTTTTCTCCCATCCAAAAACATACTTTGGTGAAAGGATTAGGATACGTCTTATACACAGAAGCCTTCAATTTAATTACTCCTTTCGTATCATACGCTAATGGTTCAACTTCATGGGCAACAATTTCCTTTTTATCAAAATCTATTGTTATAAGGTCTGGTCTCGGTTTTGAATCTGGAAAAATTTTAGGCAAATCTTTAAATTGGTTTACTAACTCCTGAACTCGTAGGCTATGATTATATATATGAATCACCTCTCCAAAAATTGACCCTTATATATAATGTTCCTCGTGTCTTATAAAGGTTTCGGATTATTTCAACCATTTTATACGTTTATAATTTTATATTTCTTCAAAAACAGGTTACACCCTCTTAATTTTATATACGGGCAAAATTTTTTTACCCTACCCTCATATACAATAATAATAGGAATATAATAGATATATAAAGGTATAAAGGTATAAAATGATGGGAATGAATGGGAAATTGACTGGAAAGAAATATATAAACCCGTTAAAAATCCGTTAAAGAAGCTCAAAATGTCCCTCTTTTAAAAGGTTTATATATTTATAAAAATGGTTTAGGTTTCGCACCGTTTTGAGCCGGAAACGCACCGGAACCGCACCGTAAGTGGAATACTTTCCACACTTAGTTTACTTTCCACACCTGTTCCTTCCCAGACCTATAGATACGTTTAAATAAACCGTAAACATATTACTTTGTTGAGTAATAAATATGCGAACCATTGATAAAAAAACAGCGAAACGGTTAATGCAAGAAATACACAACACCTTAAAATTAGAAGGTGAATCGTACCGTTGGGGTTCACTACAACCAAATGCCGTTGTGCTTCTAACTGATAAATTAGAAGGTGAACAATTCGATAAAATAAAGGCGATTGCACACAAAAATGGCTTCGCCTTTAAAGTAAAACCTTTCAGTAGCGCCGACTTTGAAGTTTGGTTCTACTGAATCCTTTTTTTTCAGGCAAGCAATCTTTAAATACTCCGCATGTATAGCATCTGTGCCCAAAAGAAGTGAAAAATCATGTCAAGGGAAGAATATCAAAAAGATGAGTTTAGTCTACGGCAACAAACAGAGGCAGAGTTTCAACGTGAAAATCTTCCAAGAGCAGTGCCACAATTAGAGTATCCTAAATGCCAAATTTGTGCAAGACATCAAACAGCCTTACATTACCCTGACATAACTCCTCAACTGAAAAACCTCATCATTTCAAACTGGCGCAGACATAGGGAGGCTAAACATTGACAAAAATGTGGCTGTGCTTCCGCAACTGCACCGGCAAAAATCCTAAAGATGAAGTCTACATGGAAATCCCAAATGAAGGCCTACAAAACCTCGAACTCTCTATTAACTGGACCCCAGCCATCTGCTTTCGAGCCCCCGATGTCATCGTCTGGAGATATATCCATGTCAAGTAGTCCGCACAACCCATGTCCCTGCGAAGACTGCGGTCACCACGAACTCTGGTGTAAAATACCCGTGAAACAAGGCAGTACTGCTATGCTTATGGGCTTACATTATGCCCTAAAGCAAGGCCTCACAACCAACGACATCCGCTTTAGCCTCTGCTCAGCCTACGCAGAGTGGACTGAATCCGAGCACCGTGCCCAAACAAAACTGAAAGCCAGACTTATTTCAAAGAGGTGAGTTTTCCATGAAAACTTCAAGTAGGAAAGAATTTACTGGTAAATTAGTGATAGATGACTATGGTAATGTATTCTTTGAAACCTATAAAGGCGACATTATGACCGATGCAATAATCCTAGGCCATTTTGAAAACAAGTTTGAGCCCTCAACCCGTATGGAATCAAGACGCAGTTTAGAACAAGCATTGCAAACGCCTTAAATCTCCTTAAACTCTCTTTTTTTGTCAAAGTCGCAACCAGTGCCGCACCAGTGCACCGACACAAACCAAAGTTATATTTATATAAACCGCAAGCTACTGTAGTTTCGTAAGACATCATACAAAACTTGGAGGTGTAAAACCATGGGTTTGATTCGGAAACTATTAGACATCATCTCTGGGCCTTCCTTCACAGAAGACGAAATGCAAGAAATCCACCGAAAGTACGGTGCTCCGCACAAACGGTGCGTAGCCTGCGACTACCACATCTGCGCCGTTGATGGCTCTTGCCCCTCAATAGACAACAAGGCCCATTAATTTTTTTTGTGCAAGTCTCGACCAGTCCACATTTTAAACCAAAGCAACATTTATATAAACCGAGTCTTACGACTAAAGTAGTGAACACAATGCAAGAGCAAAAGGAGAAATTTCCTCTTCGACTCTACCTCTGTATGTTTCTTCTCTGGGCAACCTTTATCATTTTACTCTTTGCTGCCGCCACGGTTTTAGGAGCCCTAATCTTCGGGAGATAACCAGTTTGTTTGCCTTGATAATGCATTTTTTACAGTAAACCTTACAAGTTTTTTCTGAGAGGGGCTCATCCATCATATCACATTGAAACCCTTCTTTAGTGGCAGTTATACAACACAGCCTTTCTCCAGTTTTAAGATAATGAAGAAACCATGAGTCGTCACCATTTAGTAAACGCCTAATCATTGAAGTCAAGTTTACTTCACCTAAATTGCGCCCTGCTTCTCCAACAACTTTCTGGCCCAGACTTGTGTGCAATCAGCGAAGCGCCTGCACTGCCTGCAGGCTTTGTCTTCATAAGCTGTGCCAAACAAACTGTAATCCTTACATTTACTCAAGGTTTACACCTGAAACTTTTTCTTCGGCTCATACGTTGCAATGCCATATGGTGATTTGATGGCATGGTGCCAATGCTCGTTGTACCTCTCTATGAGTATGCTTACACGGCGCTCAAGTTCCGTGACTCGAATCCTCAACTGCCTTGTTTCTTCATCTGTCATGTGTTACACCTTAGTAAATCATTGATACGGCGACTATCTTACCACATTTACATCTGTGGAAAGTATAGCAGGATAACTCTTCAGATTCCGCTTCTTTAACGCTACCATATTTCTTAATAAGCCAAAGCCTGTGAGATTCATTGTTTATGTCCAAGTCTTCACCAGATGGTTCCACAGGGTCGAACTCCACTAAAGCGTGACAGTATTGACACTCCACCTCAACTGAATAATCTGTTCCCATTTTTGTTCCTCATTCAGTTTGTTCACTTCTCAAGTAAACAGTAAACTACGGTGTATATAAATGTGTTTCACCGTAAACCTTAAGGTGTGACCGCATAAATGCTTATAAGCTCCGCAAGCTATGTGCATCATGTAAGACGTGAGACTATGAAATGGCAAATAGAGATACAGGACAAAAAGGGAAAGTTACGCCGGATACCTTTAGACCATGAATATGAAACAGAGTGGGAAGCGGAATCAGAAGCGGAGAATATAGCGGCTGAGGAATATTCCGAAAATGACGAGGCGTGGAGTCTGAGAAAAATGTCAAAGTCTCAACCAGTAAACAGACGGAGAACCAAAATTATCTTTTATTCCGAAATACCTAAGAAGCTTCACCATGCCTACAAATTACAAGGCAAGTTTTTAGATATTTGTTGTGGAGCCAAATTAGATGGAATTGATGTTACTATACATGGATTTTGTTCTCCAATCCAATTTGGTCGTAGAATTTTAGGTAAAACACGTCCGACAGTTGTTGTTGATTCTTGCCTTGCCGAATTTTCAAGAAAAAACAAAACAATTCAAGGAATATCTTTTTGGGCTTCAAACACTGTAGTCCATGAATTATTGCATAATTTTATAAGTCACCGAGAAGAACCAGTTGAATTTGCCCTTAAAAACATCCGTTGCCTATCAAGAAAACCCAAAGTTTAAATATGCCTCAAAATATAGTCTTTACTACAGAAAAAAAGTTTGGGTGAAAAAAAATGGAAAGTTTAGAAGTGAAACCTGAAGCCCTGTTAATACCAACGCCGATGCCGACGCCAGTAGTTGAAGCTCCAGCGAAACCAGCCAAACCTGAGAAATCAACAAAGTCTATGAAACCTAAGAATTCCAAGAAATCCAGTAAACCAGAGCCGAAGCGTGAAGTTGTCGCCTTCATAGTGAAACCAGTTGATGCACAAACACCTTACGAGAGGCGCTCATATATGCGAAACTTCCACGAAAACGAACAAGCCGACCACGTCTACCACAGTACCAACTATGGAATCAAAACCGCCATGCCGAAACTTCTCGCCTTCATGCGTAGACAAGCCAACTCAAAAGCCAAGAAAACCGAGTTTCTAACAAATGACCTCATAGCCGGAATCGACTCCTTCGGTAGTGCCTATGGGGATGTCATCCGCAACAGTATGCACAAGCTAGCCAAGCAAGGTTTCGTAAAGATTCACAAAATCACGGAAGAGAAAACTAGGGCTAAATACCGTTTCGAGTTGCTTCCGCAAGCGCCAGCGCAGCCAGCAGAAGCTAGCGAAAAGTAGCAAAGTGCTTGCCTCAACTCGAAATCCCTTTTTTTATTTTCATTATGTTTATATAAACCTCATGATACATTAATCATGTTAAAGTAAACAAACAATTAGAGGTGAAATCATGAATAGTGGTGATTGGTTAGTGGGAGTCTTCATAGCTACCCTTATAGTAGCTATGGTGTTTGTTTTTGCCATAATCGGTGCATTGTTTGGTGCCTTTGCCGGCTGGATTCTCTCTATGACCTTTCTGGGTCCAATGATTCAAAGTGGCCTTGAAAGCCTCGGAGCGAAGTCTCCAAATCTAATCGAGATTGGCGCACTCCTAGGTTTCGTTTCTTCATTCTTCCGCAACTACATTTCAAATAAAGGAGACAACGACAAATGAATCCCTTCTGCCCAAAATGCAAGTCCAAGCACGAGGTGCCACCACTAATGAAGAAAAGTGTCTACCGAAAAATCAACCG
>ERZ1292629.1866-Hain-H43-01um-R1-1866-length-19285-cov-12_pt1 | contig 19285 bp, 18 predicted proteins | sample MGYA00564399_ERZ1292629 | MGnify/ENA primary metagenome ERZ1292629 (study PRJEB36523, sample SAMEA6512636) | groundwater metagenome | collected 2019-01-08 | study: AquaDiva: Metagenomics assemblies of 32 groundwater samples | reverse complement strand
CCGCAATGACAACATTTCTGAAAAACATCGGCTCGAACCATATTTTGCGAAATCGTGAATTCGTTTTTACCCCCAAAATTGAATACAAATTAGTCGCCGAGCGAAGCGAGGCGAACCAAAACTCTTTGACTTTTCCTACGTGGTGCCGCTGGTCGGAGTCGAACCGACACGGGATTGCTCCCACATGATTTTGAGTCATGCGTGTCTTGCCAATTCCACCACAGCGGCAACTTTCCTGATTTTATCAAATTTTCCAGGATTTTCAATGGTAGTTTTGGCATTGTAAAAAAAGAGTAGAGGGAATAAAATTGAATTAACCAAATGGCCAGAATTATAAACATCTGCAACGCGAAAGGGGGCGTGGGGAAAACTACCAGTGCAACGGCGCTGGGAGCATATTTGGCGGCCAAGGGCAAATATGTTTTGCTGGCGGACCTGGACCCGCAAGCCAACGCCACGGCCGGTTTGGGTGTGCGGTTGGACGACGACCACCTTAACATTTATCACAGCATTATAGATGACCACAACCCGGAGGCGATTATCAGGAAAACGTCAATTTTCGGATTTGACCTCCTGCCCTCGGCGACCAGTTTGGCCGGCGCCACGGTGGAGTTGGTCGGAGCCGACAACCGTGAATTCCGTTTGCGCGACGCCCTCAACCAGATCCGCACCAACTATGACTACATTTTAATTGACAGCCCGCCCTCGCTGGGCCTCTTGACCATTAACGGCCTGGCCGCCGCCGAACAAGTAATAATCCCCGTACAATGCGAGTACTACGCTCTGGAAGGGCTTGGCCAATTGCTCAATACCATTGAACTGGTCCGCGCCTCACTTAACCCACAATTGAAAATCTTGGGTGTATTGCTTACAATGTATGATAAGCGGAACAAACTGTCACAGGACGTGGTTAATGAAGTCAAAAAGAATTTTCCCGGTTATGTTTTTGAAACCTTGATCCCGCGCTCGGTTTCGCTGGCGGAAGCGCCCAGCCACGGCCAGACGATTTTACAGTACGACGAATATTCCCGCGGCGGATTGGCGTATAAGGAGCTAGCGGAAGAAGTTATTAAATTAAGCTTATGAAAAAACTATTCGGTCTCGGCCGAGGCCTAGAATCATTGATTCCAGCCAAAGCGCCGACTAAAATCAGCTCTAAAATCCAGGACAATGTTTATTATGTGGAGATTAACAAGCTCCGTCCCAACCCGACCCAGCCGCGCCGGGATTTTGACAGGGAGGGCCTGAAAGAACTGGCCGCTTCGATCAAAAAATACGGCATCCTCCAGCCGCTTTTGGTTTCCAAGATTGAAATTGAGAATGACCGTGGTATGGATGTACAGTACGAACTGATTGCCGGCGAGCGGCGTTGGCGGGCGGCCCAAATTGCCAATCTGCCCCACGTGCCGGTGATTATTAAAAATGACTTTGATGAGAACCGCTTAAAACTGGAGGTGGCTTTGGTGGAAAATCTCCAGCGCGAAGACCTCGGCCCGCTGGAAGAAGCCGAGGCTTATCAGAAACTGTTCAAAGAATTTGGCTTGCATCACGACCAAATCGCCGCCAAAGTGGGCAAGGCCCGGCCGGTGATTAGCAACACTATCCGGCTACTCGGTCTGCCGGCTGACATCAAAGAGGCCTTGCGTTCAGGCAAGATCAGCCGCACTCACGGCCGGGCGCTTTTAGCTTTCAAAGACCGAAGTAAGCAAAAAGAAGTATTTAAGCAAATTTTGGCCGGCAATTTCGCTACACGCGAGGTGGAACAGACAGCTAAAGAACATATCGCTATCACCAGAGGTGGTGTGCAAATTAATCCCCGTTTTGCCGAACTGGAACAGAATCTGACCAAGAACCTCGGCACCGCCGTGTTGATAAAATCCGGCGCCTCCGGCGGCAGCATCGTCATCAAATTCGCCGATTTGGAACAGCTCAACAATATCGCTAAGACGATTTTGGATTAAGTTTTAGCGTCCAGTGCTGCCTGAAGATCAGAGTCGCTCTCCGGCTTTTTATTGATTAAGAATTCGCACTCCGGCCAGCGGGAACAGGCGTAGAAAACTTTGCCCCGACCGCGGGACTTCTTTTCCACGATATCCCCGCTGCCGCACTTCGGGCACTTGAACCCGGTTTTATTTAAAATTTTGGCAATGCCTTTGCATTCCGGATAACGGACACAGCCAAGGAAATAGCCAAACCGCCCGCGCTTGACCGCCATCGGCCCGCCGCATAGCGGACAGCTTTCATCTTTAGTTTTTTGTTCCAGTTCTTTGATTTTGGCTTCTTCTTCGGGCATTGGTTTGGTGGTTTTGCATTCCGGGTCCGGGCAAACCAAAAACTTGCCCATCCGCCCATACTTGATATTCATCATTTTCCCGCACTGCGGGCAAGGCGTATTGGACGGTTCCACCAGTTTTTCCACGCTGGCCGTTTTTTCTACCAGATGTTTTTTGAACGGGGTATAGAATTCCTTAATCACCGGCACCCATTTGATTTTGCCCTCGGCGATATCGTCCAGCTCTTCCTCAATGTGGGAAGTAAAATTGATGTCCACGATTTCCGGGAAATTTTTCACCAGCATGTCATTGACCAGAAAACCGATTTCCGCCGGTTGGTATTTCTTTTCAACTTTTTCCACATAGCCGCGGTCTTGAATGGTGGCTAAAGTCGGCGCGTAAGTGGATGGGCGGCCGATGCCGTGGGTTTCCAGCATTTTAATCAGCGTGGCATCGGTAAACCGCGGCGGCGGTTCGGTGAAATGTTGTAGTTGATTTAGTTTGATAAGATTCAAAATTTCGTCAACCGACAGTCCCGGCAGTTGGCCCTCTCCGCCAGCTGGCGGATCATCTTCCCCGTTCTCGTCGCGCCCTTCAGTATAAACCCGGATGAAGCCGTCAAATTTCATTACCTGACCATTGGCCCTGAAGATGTAGGTTTTAGGTTTTAGGTCATAGGTTATAGGTTTTGCTTCTATGTCAACTGAAGTTTGATCAAGCACCGCCGAGGCCATCTGGCTGGCAATAGTGCGCTTCCAAATGATGTCGTAGATTTTAAGCTGGCTGGGGTCAAGTTTCTTGCCTAATAATTCCGGATGCAAAGACAGGTCTGTCGGCCGGATGGCTTCGTGCGCTTCTTGGGCGCCTTTGGATTTATTGGTGTAGTGTCGCGGCGCCGGCAGAGCATATTTTTTGCCAAAATGTTCGGCAATAACTTTTTGCGCTTGTAATAATGCCAACTCCGATAAATTAACGCTATCGGTGCGCATGTAGGTAATCAAGCCGGTTTCGTAAAGCCGTTGGGCAATGAGCATCGTTTGCTTGGCCGACATTCCAAATTTGCGCGAGGCCTCCTGCTGTAGAGTAGAAGTGGTAAACGGCGCGGCCGGATGGCGCTGGACTTCCTTCTTGTTAATCTCGGTGATTTGATATTTAGCACCCTCCAATTCATCCACAATCTTTTTAGCAGACGCCTCATTTTTGATCTCCAGTTTTTCCAATACCCTCTCGCCGACTTTAATCAGTCGCGCCCGGAAAGTTCGGTCATCACCCTTTTTGACTAAATCCACTTCCACCGTCCAATATTCAACTTTTACGAATTTCTCAATCTCGCGCTCGCGCTCCACCACCAGCCGCACCGCCGCGCTTTGCACCCGGCCGGCGGACAAACCGGAACGGATTTTTTTCCACAAAAACGGCGACAGTTCGTAGCCGACCAGCCGGTCCAACACCCGCCGCGCCTGCTGGGCGTCAACCAGATTCATATCAATGGTGTGCGGCTTTTCCAGCGCCTTTTCAATCGCGGACTTAGTAATCTCATGAAAAATTATGCGCTTGGCCGTTTTCGGGTCTTGCTTGAGCGCCTGGGTTAAATGCCAAGCGATGGCTTCGCCCTCACGGTCCGAATCGGTCGCATAAATTATTTCTCGCGATTTCTCAACGGCTTCTTTCAGTTCAGCCACTATTTTTTTGGCCTTGGCCGGAATGATGTATTTGGGCTTGAAATTATGTTCTACGTCAATGCTCAATTTGGATTTCGGCAAATCCCGCACATGGCCAAAAGACGATTTAACCGTAAAGCCGCTTCCCAAAAAGCGGCTTAGGGTCCGGGCCTTAGTTGGAGATTCAACTATAAGTAGGCGCATTGTCTCTAAGTATATATGACAAATTTATTATTTCCCAAATTTTTTACCTTCTTATTCAATTCCATCATCGCCAGCGCCACGTTGACTTGCGACACCTCTAATCCGGTTTGGCGGATAATATCATCGCCGCTTCTCGGCTCGCCGGTTAACACCGCCAGTATTTTGGCTTCCGTTTCGTTTTCCGGTTTGATCACGCGCGACGTTTTTGCAAGCGTAATATTATATTCCTCCAGAATATCCGCCGCGCCGGCCACTAGTTTGGCTCCTTTCTTTATCATAAAATTGGTGCCTCGGGAAGTGCGGGAGTAAATGTGGCCGGGAACGCAGAACAGATCGCGGTTTTGGTCTACGGCGGCGGAAGCGGTGATCAGGGCGCCGCTTTTAATGTCCGCTTCCACCACTAATACGCCCGCCGATAAGCCGCTAATGATCCGGTTGCGCTGGGGGAAAGAAAACGGTGTGCCGTGTACGCCGGGGGCGTATTCGCTAACAATCGCTCCGCCAGTTTCTAATATTTTATGGGCAAGCTTCAGGTTCTGCTGAGGGAAAATGGTGTGGTCATCCACCCCACAGCCCAAGACGGCAATGGTTTTACCGCCGGCATCCAGCGCCGCTTTGTGGGCCAAAGCGTCAATGCCGGAGGCGAGACCGCTGACAATGGTAAAGCCGCCGCGACTGATGTCTAATGTAATCTCCGGCGTTGCCCTCCGGCCGTAATCAGTCAAGGCCCGCGTGCCGACCACGCCGAAGCATTTGTCGTTCAACGCTTCAACCGAACCGCGGATATACAGAAGGAACGGGGGATGAGCAATTTGCTTGAGAACTTTCGGATACTCCCGGTCACGGATAGTCAGAAGTTTGATCCCCAATTTTTCCAGCCGCACCCACTCCTTGTCCGGGTCCACGCGCTTGCGGGCAGTCACATAGTCCAAATCGCTGGGCAGATAAGGCCGGAGGTTGGCAGCCCACGCCCGTTGCCAGTTGCCCTTAAATTTCTTTTCAATTTCCGCCAATGCCCCGATTTTAGCGGCCGCCAAAATATTGATGGCGTGGATGTATTGGCGGTCGGATTTTTTGAGCAAGTTGTTTAAGTTATTTGAACGACATCGCAAGTCGTTCAATAGCTTGTTGGATGACTCTTTTTAATTCTTTTTGTTCGGCCGGAGTAAATTTAGACAATACAAAATTTGCTACCTTGTCGGTCCGGCGGGCGGCGGCCAGCTTCCGGTTGGCGGTGCCGATTTTCAGGCGCCAGAAGTTTTTGGTTTTAAGAGCTTTAATAATTGACTCCACGCCGCGGTGGCCGCCGGAGTTTTTGCCAAAAGATAATTTGAAATTGCCAAATTCAATATCTAGGTCGTCGTGAATAACAATCAAGTTTTTAGTTTTTAGCTTATAGCTTTTAGCTAACTTTTTCACCGCCTCGCCGGATTTATTCACAAAGGTTTGCGGTTTAGCCAGCACTACTAGCATGTCCTCCAATTTGCCTTTCGCCACTGTGGCGTTCATTTTTTTATCTAATTTAAGCTCCGCCCCGATTGTGCCGGCGATTTTTTCCACTACCGCAAACCCGACATTGTGTCGGGCGTTCTGATATTCCTTCCCCGGATTACCCAGACCGATAATCAATTTCATATAGGAACATAGTATAACAATTAGAGGTAAAAAGAAAAATTACTTGCTGCGGTCCTGCTAATCAAAAGCGGAGCAAGGCGGGTTGGTTTCCGGGCAGTTCCAAAGTTGCGGCTGGCAAGGTGGCTGGCGGTATAATTTACTCTGACCGCCAGCCCAGACGCAATTTTGAAACAACGAGCCGAATCGCTGGTGAGGCGAGTGGTGCTCGGAGACCAACCCACCTTGCGAATACCCTTTTTTCTGATATAATTAAGCAATTCAATGGATGATTTTGACTTGGAAAACGGGACTAGTGATCCGGAACGGTTCAACACGCCGTCGTCGGGCCCAACGTCGGCATCGGGGCGCCAAGAGGCGCTGGCTTTTGTCTGGGAAGTGCTGAAAGTCGTCATCATCTCGCTGGCGATAATCGTCCCCATTCGCTATTATCTGGTTCAGCCATTTTTTGTCAAAGGCGCTTCAATGGAGCCGACTTTTGACGACGGCAATTATATCCTGATTGACGAGATTAGTTATCGCTTCCGCGAGCCGGAACGGGGCAACATTGTGGTTTTCCGATTTCCCCAGGACCGCTCCCAGTTTTTCATCAAACGCGTTGTCGGCCTGCCCGAGGAAACCCTTGAGATCAAGGACAACCAAATAATCATTTACAGCGCCGAAAACCCGAAAGGACTGATTCTGCGGGAGGATTATCTGGCGCCGGCCCAGCAGACCTTGGGCAATTTCCGAATCAAACTTGACCCGGACGAATATTTTGTATTGGGTGACAACCGCTTGCGCAGTTCCGATTCCAGAATCTGGGGACCGGTTAACCGATCATTAATAACCGGCCGAGTTTTTTTTCGGGCTTTTCCGTTTAAGGAATTCGGCAGTTTCCCCGAAGTAAATTACTAAAATGTCTAATAAACAAACTGTCCAATCCGTCAGAGGCATGCACGATATTTTGCCGGCCGACCAGCCCTATTGGCAGAATATTCTGAAAAAAGCCAAAATCATTTTGGAGGATTACGGTTTTGAAAGAATTGACACGCCTATCGTTGAACAGTCCTCGCTTTTTATCCGTTCGGTGGGCGAGGCGACGGACATTGTTGAGAAAGAAATGTACGCTTTCAAGACCAAGGGCGGCGATGAGCTGGCTTTGCGGCCGGAAGCGACCGCCGGCATTGCCCGCGCCTACATTGAACACGGCATGCACACTTGGCCGCACCCGGTTCAACTTTGGACGGTCGGCCCGTTTTTCCGGCATGACCAGCCCCAGGCCGGCCGGTTCCGGCAATTTCACCAAATTGACGTTGAGACCCTGGGCGATGAAAATGCGGCGACCGATGCCCAGTTGATTTTTATCGGCTATCGAATCTTGGAGAGCGTGGGTTTCAAAAGTTTGACGGTCAAAGTTAACAGCCTCGGCGATACCGACTGCCGGCCGCAATATATTAAGGCCCTCAAAGATTATTACCGGGTTCGGGGCAAAAAACTTTGCGCCAAATGCCGCGGTCGTTTGAAGACCAACATTCTGCGCGTGCTTGATTGCGCGGAGCAGGTTTGCAGGGAGGTTACCAAAGACGCCCCCCAAATCGTTGACTATCTGGACGAGAGGTGCAAAGCCCACTTCAAGACGGTGCTTGAATTTCTGGACGAGGTTGGGATTCCCTACATCATGGACCCGCGCCTGGTCCGCGGCTTGGACTATTACACCCGTACCGTCTTTGAAATTTGGCCGGAGGAGATCCGCCAGGCGGACGGTGACCCGGCCGGCCAGGGCGGCCTGCAATTGGCACTTTGCTCCGGCGGGCGCTATGACAAATTAATTGATCTTCTGGGCGGCCCCAAAACGCCGGCCAGCGGTTGGGCGATGGGCATTGAGCGAATCATCATGGTTTTGAAGGAGAATAACACCAACCCGCCGGCGCCGCGCAGCCAGCCCAAAATTTTCATCGCCCAATTAGCCGAAATTGCCAAGCGGAAAGGTCTGCTTTTGTTTGAAGAGTTCCGCAAAGCCGGCATTTCGGCCAAGACCTCTTTGGGCCGAGATAGCATTAAGTCCCAATTAAGAATTGCCAACCGCCTGGGTATCAAATACACCCTGATCATTGGACAAAAAGAGGCCCTGGATGGTACGGTGATACTCCGGGAAATGGACTCGGGCGTCCAGGAAACGATCCCGGCCGGTAAAATTTTAGAGGCGGTAAAACAACGATTGAAAAATGATTAGTGATGTTTTTTGTAAAATTATAAACAAAGAGTTGCCGGCGGAAATTGTGATGGAAGACGATGATTTCATCGTCATCAAAGATATTCACCCGCAAGCCCCGGTTCATGTGCTGATCATCCCCAAGCGGCATTTGGATATTATTCATGAAGTCAGCCACGAGGATTTGGATGTCCTGGGCAAGCTGCTGATTGTCGCCGGCAAAGCGGCCCAAACGCTGGGCGTTGCCGCCAGCGGCTACCGATTGATATTGAATCAAGGCGTTAACACCGGCCAATTAGTGCCGCATCTGCATATGCATTTGTTGGCGGGGAAAAAGTTGGGAGCAAAGATAATAAATACCCACTAATATGGAAGTTAAACGAAAACCCAATGAAAGCACCGGGTCGCTGCTGCGGCGGTTTTCCCGTTTGGTGCAGCAAGGCAAAATTATTGTTAACGCTAAAAAGGCCCGTTATGTTCAGAAAAAACCTAACGAACGGGTGTTGAAAAATCGGGCGATCATGCGCGAACAGTTACGGGCCTTGCGCAAACGCCTGGAACGGCTGGGCAAATACGACGATGAGACATTTGAAGAAGAGAAGCGGAAAATCAAAGGGCAATTAGACTTATAACATTAGCCGGGTGGGTAGTACTTGCTATCAGGTGCTAACCGCCGGACCCTAGTTCCATAACTTGTTGAAAGAACAACTCCAACAGGAACTTAATCAGGCCTTGAAATCGGGCGACCAGATCAAACGCCTGCTTTTGGGTATGGTGCTGACGGCCGTCAAGAACCGCGAGCTAAGCAAGCGCAGTCAGCTTAGCAAAACAATAACTGACTCAACCGAGCTGGAGAAACAAAGCCGGTTAAATGACGACGAGGTGCTGGCGGTTATCGCCGGCGAAGTAAAAAAACGCAAAGAATCCATTGAACAGTTCAGCGCCGGCCATCGGCCCGAACTGGCCGAAAAAGAAAAAGCGGAAATGGAGCTTTTGCTCAAATATCTGCCGACGCAATTAAGCGACGATGCGGTCCGGGCCGAAGTCGGCAAGGTAATCAGTGAAACCGGAGCCGAGAATATAAAAGCGCTGGGCAAGGTAATGAGCCAAGTGATGGCCCGGCTCAAGGGCCGGGCGGACGGCAATACCGTCAGCCGAATAGTCAAGGAGCAGTTGGGTCAGTGACTGTGCTGGATTTAACCTTTAACAACCAGACTAGCGATAAAATCCAGACGGCGGGTTTTTATTTGAAAATTCTTGAAAAAGCTGTCCAAACTTTAAAAATAAAAGCGGGGGTCGGGCTGTCGCTGAATCTGGTGGGCGAACTCTTAATCCAGTCGCTTAACGCCGAACACCGGAACCAAAATCAGGTTACCGATGTCCTGGCGTTCGGTTTAGGGGAAAAGCTGATTGGGGCTATAATGGAATTGGGCGACATTTTTATCTGTCTGCCTTACGCCAAAAAACAGGCTCAAAAAGAGGGGGTCAGCCCGAAACAAAAACTCGCTTTACTGACTATTCACGGCTTTCTTCACCTGCTGGGCCACGACCACGAAAAATCAAAAAAAGAAGCGGAAAAAATGCTCTCGTTACAAAATGAAATTTTAAAAAATGAGGCAGCAATTAATTTGCGGAGTTGACATCGGCAATACGGCCGTAAAAACAGTTATCGCGGAAATCAACCGGGAGCTTTCGCGCCCGCAAATTATCGCTATTGCCAGCGTGCCGTCGGGCGGCCTGCGCCGCGGCGTGGTGGTGGATATGGAGGAAACGATCGCCAATATCGGCCAGTCAGTCAAACAGGCCGAAGCTATGGCCGGCGCTAAAATCTCCCGGGCTTATGTTTCCATCAACGGTTTGCACATTAAAAGCCAGCTTTCACACGGCGTCATTGCCGTTTCCCGGGCCGACAATGAAATTTCCCAATATGACATTGAACGGGTGGTGGATGCGGCGGCGGCCATCAGCATTCCGGCCAACCGCGAAGTAATCCATATTATGCCGCGTAATTTCATCATCGACGGCCAGGAACACGTCAAAAATCCGTTGGGTATGAAAGGGGTGCGTCTGGAAGCCGACGTGCTGATTATTGACGGCCTTTCGCCTTACATCCGCAACTTGGCCAAATGTCTCAACGCCAATGACCTGGAGGTGGCGGAATTTATTTTCACCCCGCTGGCCACCGCCAAAGCGGTTTTGGACAAGCACCAAAAAGAACACGGGGTCTTGAATCTGGACTGCGGCGGCGGTCTTTCCACCTTGGCGTTGTTTCACGAAGGGGAGCTGATTCACGCCGCGACTTTGCCGGTCGGTTCGCGGCATATCACTAACGACCTTGCCATTGCTTTCCGAACCTCAATGGACCGAGCCGAAGACATAAAATGTCAGCACGGCTTTGCCGGAAGTGATGACGTTTCAATCAAAGACCATATTGACTTGTCGGAGTTGCTGGAGGAAGAAAAATTCATCATCCCCAAAAAACAGATCGTCCGAATCGTTGACGCCCGGGTCTCGGAACTTTTTGACCTGATCGGCGATGAAATGAAAAAAGTTCAGCACGGCTATCTTTTGCCGGCCGGGGTGGTCTTGGCCGGCGGCGGTGCCAACCTGTCCGGTCTGGCGGCCTTAACCAAAAACCGGTTAAAGCTTTCGGTTAAAATCGGCGGCAGCCAAACCGAACAAATTTTGCCTGGCGCGGCCGCCAGCCGGATTTCCGACCCCTCATTTGCCACGGCTATCGGTTTGGTGATCTGGGGCATTGAAAAAGAATTTCAAAGCAAGGGAGGTTCCTTTTTATCATCCGGCGCTCAAGGAACCCTTGGCAAGACCTTGCGCTGGCTTAAGAATTTCCTGCCCTAAAAACTTATCCACAATTAGGCAACAGCGGCGGATATTGCCTCGGCTTTTCTTTTATGCTATGCCAAGCTAAAGTAATCGTTCACACAATCATTAATCACCAATCAGTAATCTCCAATCCATTTGTTTTATTGCCAATCAGAGATTAGCAATTGGCGATTGCGCCAGCATGGCTCAACTTAAACCCCCATTTGAAACCTTTGCTAGAATCAAGGTTTTTGGCATTGGCGGCAGCGGCGGCAAAGTGATTCAAAGGATGATGAACTCCAAGATCCAAGGAGTAGAATTCGTTGCCATAAATCTTGACGCTCAAGACCTGAACATCTCCAACGCTCCTACCAAAATTTTAATTGGCAAGAACTTGAGCCGCGGCTTGGGCGCGGGCATGAATCCGGAACTCGGCCGGCAGGCGGCCGAGGACAGCAAGGATGACATTAATGAAGCGGTCAAAGGTGCAGACATGGTTTTCATTACTTGCGGCTTGGGTGGCGGCACCGGCACCGGCGCCGCGCCGGTGGTCGCCGAGATTGCCCGGCAGGCCGGGACTTTAACCGTCGGGGTGGTTACTAAACCATTTTCTTTTGAAGGCGCGGCCCGTGCGCGCATTGCCGAAGAGGGTTGGAATCTTTTGCGGGACAAGGTTGATGCTTTGATTACTATTCCCAACGACCGCCTGCTTTCCATCATTGACCGCAAGACGCCGCTATTGGAGGCCTTCGCCAAAGTGGACGATGTTTTGCGCCAAGGCGTTCAGGGTATTTCCGATTTAATCACCGTACCCGGCATCATTAACGTTGACTTCGCCGATATTAGAGCGATTATGTCCAACTCCGGCTCGGCTTTGATGGGTATCGGTTACGCCAGCGGCGAGGACCGGGCACTGGACGCCGCCAAAGCGGCAGTCAGTTCACCGCTGTTGGAAGTGGCGATTGAGGGCGCCCGCGGCGTGTTGTTCAACGTCTCCGGCGGAGCCGACCTGGCCATGGCGGAAATCAACGAAGCGGCCAAAGTGATTACCGACAAAATTGACCCGGATGCCAAAGTAATCTTCGGCGCGGTCCATGACGACAAATTAAAGAAAGGGGAAATTAAAATCACCGTCATCGCCACCGGTTTTTCCACCGGACCGGGCAAGTCGGGACGGCCGACCGGCCCGTCGCTGTTTGACGAAGTGGGCGGCAACGGCGCCGGCCGCAGCCGACCAAGTTTAAATCAGCCGCCGGCGCCGGCCGTCAAGGAAACCAAGGAAATAATTGATGACATTTCCGATGAAAAGTTCGACATCCCGGCGTTTATCAGGCGGAAGATGAAATAGCTGCTTCGCCCCGCCTTTCATTTTTTTCTCTTTGTTCCTCACTCGCAAAGTCTCTAGCTCAACTTAGAATTGTATAGGAAAATAAAAGGTAACCCTCACCGGCCCGGGCTATTCAGGTCCGGGTTTCGACCTATTATTTTCCTACAATTCTAGTTTCGTTGCGAGGCTTTGCTCGTTCGTCGCAGAGTTCAAAAAACGAGAGGCGGAGCTCGCTCAAACATTTTAAACCACAACGGCCGCCCGAGGTACTTCTGCCTTGCCTAGTCGCGGATAATTATTGAAATGGGCTGAATTGATACCAAGGTTCAATTTTGAAAAAATAGATTGTGGTGGAGGTGTCCCGCCGGAACAGTTATCCACATTGCGTCCTAAATCGGTTAAGCTAAAATGAGTAGGCAGTTGTACCTGGCACAAACTAGACCACTAGTAAGGCGCGTGCCGGGTATTTTATTTTCTACCTTTATTATGTCCCTGCCCGAAAAACTTTTTGCAGTCCAAGAGTCAGAATTAAATAATCTGCTGGAACGCAAAAGCGGCAATGGTTTTTCGCATACGGAAAGCAGCCAAACCCGCCCGGGCGGTTTGACTTGGCCGCGCCAGTTCGGCGCGGGCGACCCTTACGCTCAAATTAACTGGGAAATTCGCACGGCTAAAATTACCCGGGGCAACGGCGAAGTGGTGTTTGAGCAGGCCGACGTAGAAGTGCCCGCTTTCTGGTCGCAGACGGCTACTGATATTGTTGCCTCCAAATATTTCCGCGGCCAACCGGGCACCCCCCGGCGCGAGCACAGCGCCCGGCAGATAATTGACCGGGTAGCTGACACCATCGCCGGCTGGGGCTGGGAAGGACAATATTTTAAAACCCAAGAAGATTACCTTAATTTCCGCGATGACCTTAAATACCTGCTGATTAATCAATACGCCGCCTTTAACAGTCCGGTCTGGTTCAATGTCGGTGTTGATGGTACTAATGAGAAAGTTCAAACCTCGGCCTGCTTTATCCTTTCGGTAGAAGACACGATGCAGTCCATCCTGGAATGGTACCGCGATGAAGGTATAATTTTCAAACACGGTTCCGGTTCGGGCGTGAATGTCTCCACTTTGCGTTCTTCCAGAGAGCCGCTTTCCAATGGCGGTATCTCTTCCGGACCGGTTTCTTTCATGAAAGGCGCCGATGGTATAGCTAACAGCATCAAGTCCGGCGGCGCCACCCGGCGCGCCGCCAAAATGGTGGTGATGAACGCCGACCACCCAGACATCAAGGATTTCATATATTGCAAAAAATACATTGAGGATATAACCAAGGCGCTAGAAACCAGCGGCATCAAGGCGTCAATTGAGGGCGAGCTTTTTAATCCTTACACACTTTTACCTTATCAAAACGCCAACAATTCCGTCCGGGTAACCGATGAGTTTATGCGGGCAGTGGAAAACGACGCTGATTGGGGGCTCAAGGCCGTCACTACCGGCCAAGTTCTGGAAACCGTCAAAGCCCGGGAAATTATGAAATGGATTGCCGACGCCGCCTGGCACTCGGCCGACCCAGGCATGCAATTTGATATGACCATCAACGACTGGCACACCCTGACTAATACCGGACCGATTACTGCATCAAATCCTTGTAGCGAGTATCTAAGTATAGATAATTCTGCCTGCAACTTGGCTTCTATTAATGTTCTGAAATTTTTAATGGCTGACGGTTCATTTGATGTGGATGGCTATAAAAAGGCAGTTGATACGATGATCACGGCGCAGGAAATTATAGTTGGTTACTCCTCATATCCCACCGAAAAAATTACTCAAAACGCTTTTGATTATCGCCAGCTTGGCCTTGGCTATGCCAATGTCGGAGCATGGCTCATGAGTTTGGGGTTACCTTACGATTCTGACGAGGGGCGTAACCTAGTCGGCGCACTGACTTCAATTCTCTGCGGTCAGGCCTATACCATGTCGGCTAAGATCGCCTCCATTACCGGTCCCTTTGCCGGTTATCAAAAAAATCGGGAGCCGATGTTGCGGGTAATTCGCAAACATGCTTCGGCCGCTGAAAACTTAGCCGTTAATCTCAAATTGACCCTAACTCGGGTAGGTAACAGCCATGCCAACGACCACGATTACGGTCTCATCAGCTGGCAGGACAAATTTATCAACGAAACCGCGGCCGTTTGGCATGAGGCCCTGGCTTGGGGCGAAAAATTCGGTTTCCGCAATTCCCAAGCCACCGTCATCGCCCCCACCGGCACGATTGCTTTTTTGATGGACTGTCAGACCACCGGCATTGAGCCGGAGCTGGCTTTGGTCAAATACAAGAAACTGGTCGGCGGCGGCGTTTTGAAACTAGTAAACAATCAGGTACCGGCGGCTCTACGGCGGTTAAGCTATAATGAGGAACAAACACAGGAAATTGATAATTACATCTTGGAAAAAGAAACGATTGAGGGCGCACCCTATCTGAAGCCGGAACATTTACCGGTATTTGATTGCTCTTTCAAAGCGGTTAACGGCCAGCGCAGTATCGGTTATCTGGGCCACATCAAAATGATGAGCGCGGTCCAGCCGTTTGTTTCCGGAGCAATCTCCAAAACGGTTAATCTGCCGGCCGGTGCCACAGTTGACGATATTCGCGATGCCTTTATCCAGGCCTGGAAGCATGGTCTGAAAGCGATCGCCGTTTACCGCGACGGCTCCAAGAGCGTTCAGCCGCTCAACACCGCCAAAGATGAAAAGCTGGTAGAACGGATTAATGGCTATACCCGCATCAAACTGCCCGACGAAAGACCGTCCATCACCCACAAATTTTCCATCGGCAACTATGAGGGTTATCTGACGGTTGGCCTGTATCCCGACACCAACAAGCCCGGCGAGACCTTTATCACCATTGCCAAAGAGGGCAGTACCATGTCCGGTTTGCTGGATGTCATTGCCACTTTAATTTCTACTTCTTTACAATCGGGCGTGCCCTTAAAAACTTTGGTCAACAAATTCAAAGACAGCCGTTTTGAACCATCCGGTGTCACTAGTAACCCGCAAATTCCGTTCGCTAAATCCTTTATGGATTACATCGTCAGATACCTAGGCTACAAGTTTTTGCCGCCCGAGGATCAGGAGGAAATTTTTGGCCATGCCCCGGCGGCAGGGACTAATGAGGCGCCGCCCGCCACAGTAGCTGGGAGTGAGACACCGAAAATAATTACCGCTACTGCTCACTATGGGCAGGCTAATAGTACTTACACCGATGCCCCGCCTTGCGAAAATTGCGGCGCTATGATGTTCAAAGCCGGTTCCTGTTTCACTTGCCCCAACTGTTTCAATACTACCGGGGTATGTAACTAATCAGCCGGTTGTTCATAACTCGCATTTGGCCGCTTCTTTGACTGATGTATAATGTAAACATCTTAACCGGCTCGGCTCCCGGATATAGTATTCCGGAACCGATAACCTAAATATATGAATAAGTATCTTTGGGTGTTGGTGATAGTGGTGGCCGCCGCGGCCGTCTATTTTCTGGCTGGGGCAAAGTCACAGCAGTATCTGGGCTATTTGGGTTTGGAAAGTATTTCTCCCGGCCCAAGTGACACGTCAGTCGGCACTGCCGTCAAAAAGACAGCCGCCAAAGTAGCCACTCCGGGGCCGACGCCATCGCAGCCCTACTCACAACTGGTAAAAGAATATGAGGGCCGGCGAATACAGTTTGACGACCGCTGTCAGGCCATTCCTAAAGATCCCACCTATAAAAACGGCACGGCGATAATGCTGGACAACCGTTCCGCCCAAGCCAGGGTGGTTACCGTCGGCGGCGTACAGTACTCGCTGGCCGGTTACGGTTACCGATTGCTATCTCTCTCCAGCCCGAGCCTGCCCAAAGAATTGTCCATCAGCTGCGGTTTGGTGCCAAACGTTGGCCGCATTCTGCTCCAAGCCCAAATTCTGCCGCAGTAAAAAACAAAATCTCTACAGCCAAAACGCCCGCACGGGCGTTTTGGCTTAGTGGGTTGCAGCCGTGTTGCGTGATTGGCAACGGATATTGGCAAACGTCCGAGAAATTTATACATTTGCCAACTCTTAAAAAGAAAAAGCCCGCCGGAATGTACCCATTGCGGGCTGAAAAAGCCAGCGGCTGCTTAGGCTAGTAGGAAAGAAAAAAGCAGTCCAATCCAGCCAATAGCAAAAAGGTCAACCAGAAAAAGAATCAGGTAATAAGTAGACGCGAACTTCAACCGGAATCCTTCGCGGGGTTTGGCAAAAGCAAAGCCGTGAGTATTTCCTTCTCCCGACTCCAACCTAGAAATTTCGGCATTCCAATAATCTATGGCATTTTGTGCTTCCCACTGCATTAGCCACCAGATCATTGTAACAGCCAGTCCAAATATACAGACTACGATCTTGAGCTTAACGCTAAATGTGGCGCCAGCCGCGGCGCCAAGCAGCACCGAGTTAATGAGGAAAAAAATCTGCACCTTCTGCCAGCGCACGGTGATTTCAGTGTTTCTGGCCGAGACGTAGTTGCCGAATCGGGCGGTTTCGTCGATAGAAGCCATCTTTACCTCCTTAAAGGTTCTGGGGCGGTTTCAAAGTAGCATAAAGTTTTTAAAATAGCTAATAGCTTTTCCTCTCTCCAAAAGCCCAATGCCAAGGTTCAAACGTTATTCCCCACTTATTATTGCGAGGATAGGAAAGGTGAAAATTAAATTTTTTGGCATTCCTTAACAACCATTTATACTCTTTGGTTTTAGCAAACTCGAGGGGCTTCTCGTCTGCAGGGATGCCATCGATAGTTATAAAATCCAAGGCTTGCTTTGGCGGAAAACCATGCTCGCTATAACCCGGTAGGGCTACTCGCTTTACGGTTCTGCGCAAGTCCCATTTATGAAACTTTAGATAGTGGAGAAAGGTGATTAATTGATAAGCCGGCGAACGATAGGCCGATTCAATGAGTAATTTTTTTGAAATATCTTTTTCCATGGCTTCGTTGAGCTTACGAAAGGCAGAGTAAACTTTTTTAGGAACAAGTTGCGGCGGCAAAGTTTTTAGTCCGCCCTTTTGGCGATATTGCTGATTGCGGATAACGACAAGTTTTTGGGGTACCGGGACTAGGTCGTAGCGAAGTCCCCTGAAACCGTAATTTTGGGGGTCTATTCCCATTATCTTCTTAATAAAAATTTTTTCTTCATTTGACAGAAATTTATAGATCTTCTCAAAACCCAATCTAGCGAACAGCGGGTGCTTCTGTTGGTGTTCACCTGCCTTTCTCAATATTGATTCTGTCAGCGCCTCGTCAGATTTTTGTAGTCGAAATTTTACCATAATCAATGCTAGCATCTTACCCCATAAACAAAAAGCCAGCTTTTGAAAGCTGGCTTTTTGTTTAAGTTGCGGGGGCCGGATTCGAACCGGCGACCTTCGGGTTATGAGCCCGACGAGCTAACCGCTGCTCCACCCCGCGATAAGCACTTTACCAGTATATACTTTATAGTCCCGGAGGCAATGGTTGATAAGTAATTTTTCACATATTAGAACCATGTTATAATACCTTAGGGAGTTAACTTTCTACTTATGGCAAAATCAATGTTACGACTGAAGGCGAGGGAAATGCGAAGTGGTGGAGAAAGTATTAGAATAATTGCAAAGCAGCTGGGTATTTCTAAAAGTACGGTAAGTTTGTGGTGTCGGGATATTGTACTCACGAAAGAACAGATAAATACTCTGGTAACAAGAAAGTCTGACCGTTTAAAACTGGGGCAATTACTTGGACCTTCTTCTAACAGAAACAAGAAGTTGCGGAAGGTAAGGATGTACCAAGATGCAGGCTTTAAAAGATTCGAGCAAATCAGCAATGACGAATTTTTTACTGCCGGTCTAGCTCTTTACTTAGCCGAAGGATCAAAAAAATGGCCAGACATAAAATTCATAAATTCCGACCCGGCTATTATTAGATTTATAATCCGTTGGCTAAAAAAGTTCTTTAAAATTCGGGTATCCGACATAACATTTGCAATTATTATAAATGAGATTCACCGTCCCAGAGAACTAGTTGTAAAAAAATTCTGGTGCCAATATCTTGCTATTCCGCTCAGTCAGTTTCGTAAAACTAGTTTCGTCAAAGCCCGACAAAGAAAAGTTTATGAAAATCATGAAAACTACTACGGTACCCTGCATTTTCGAGTATTGAAAAGTCGAGATACTTACTATAGAATTATGGGACTTATCAATGGTTTATTAAAAACGGATAAGTACTTGCCGGCGTAGCTCAGTGGTAAGAGCGATCGCTTCATAAGCGATAGGTCGCAGGTCCGATCCCTGCCGTCGGTACGGTGAAAAAATCTCCCGTCAAAATCCTGCTTTTGGATTCGTATTTGGCAACCATAAAAAACGGCGTCGGGACAAAACTTTTCCGTAATCTTTTTGTCAGAACGGATAATAAAAGAAGAGATATCTTGGAGAACGGCCGGCTATCCTGCGCGGTTTTTACTTCGGCTATCCCGCTAATGTTTGGGTTGATTAAAGAAAGCCACGCCACTGTCTCTGGCTTAATCAAAGACCTGGGAAAATCCGGCTGGAAAAAAATTGCCAAGCCGCGTCCCGGGGCAATTTTGATTTGGGATTACCAAAACTTCGGCAAAGAACGGCACCGGCATTCTGGTTTCTATATCGGCGACCGGCAAGCCATCAGCAACAGTAAAACCAAGCGTTCTCCCAGCAAACACCATTGGACTTACGGGGTTAAAAATGGTAAAGTTAGCCGGAAAGTTATTGCGATTTACTGGAGTAAAAAATTGGGGATGTAGCTCAACCCGGCAGAGCAATTGCTTGTCAAGCAATAGGTTGCGGGTTCAAATCCCGTCGTCCCCGCAATTTTTCAAAAAGGGTCTCTGAACCAAAAATATGGTCGGCGCGAAGCGCCGTCTGTTCTGCATTCCCCCCACAAAATCCTGATTCTGAAAGGATTCGCCACGCTCCGCGTGGCTCAAAAAGTACGGTTCGATCCTTAATTTGAAAGTTCGAACCGACTTTTTTGAACAAATGAGTATTTTCCTCATTTGTTCGGTCGTTTGCCAATTCCATATTGTATTTCAAAAACTTTTCGGTAAGTTCGAACCGATTATTCGCTTTTTGCTCAAAAGCCGATAATTTCTCTTTGAGAAGCTGTTTT
>ERZ1292629.1864-Hain-H43-01um-R1-1864-length-19323-cov-20_pt1 | contig 19323 bp, 18 predicted proteins | sample MGYA00564399_ERZ1292629 | MGnify/ENA primary metagenome ERZ1292629 (study PRJEB36523, sample SAMEA6512636) | groundwater metagenome | collected 2019-01-08 | study: AquaDiva: Metagenomics assemblies of 32 groundwater samples | reverse complement strand
ATGGCGGACCATTTTGAAGAGAGGGCAAGACCAAAGGAAAATGCGGAAAGATAATCCTGTTTTTTAATAAAAAGGTATACCGAAAGAAGGGAAAAAAAGAGAATATAACTGTCATTCATTCCGATACGCGACATAACAACGGGGAGCCCGTCTAAAGCAAATACGGCGGAAGACAAAACTCCTGTCAGTTTATCCTTAAAAATCTCCGAGGCAAGTAAAAATACCAATAAAACACTCCCTACACCCAGAAATGCCCCCGGGAATCTCCATCCGAAGGAATTCTCTCCAAACATCTTCATTCCCAAAACCATACCCAACTTAGCCAAGGGCGGATGAGTCCACTCGTAGGCAAAACCTTCGGGGTGCGGATTCCACCACTCCCAAGCCTTAGGATCATTATGAAGGATCAATCTGGCCGTAAAGGCATGATACACCTCATCAAAATATTCACTCTTAGGATTACCCAACCAACCGACTCTTGTTAGAAAGGAAAAAAAAAGAATCGCAATTAACGAATACTTGATATATCTTTGCGTCAGATTACATACCGGAAAAGACGACTCTTTTCCTTTTTTTCTTACAAACATTTTTGAAAAGTTAATATTTAATTTAAAGCTTTTTTGTATCTTATCCTTAAACAAATAGGCAAAAAACAAAAGTACATAAAGAAGCGAAATAAATTTATACGAAGAAGTGGTCACTTCAAGAATTTTTATGCTTGAAAGGAAGCTGTCCGGCGTATAGTAGGCATACGGATGGTAGATATTAATTAATGCCAATCCCGACAAAAAGAAAAATAAAACAAACTCAATCTTTGAATACATAAGTCCGGCGGATAAAAGAAAAAAAGGTAAAGAGACAAGAATATAACGTTCATGCACCCTTGTTGGGAAAAGGAAAAAGACTAAATATGCCAAACCCAACGAAATATATAGATTTTGTGGAGTTTTTCCGAACTTAATCGTTCTTGCCAATACCAAACCCAAAGCGCCCGTAAGAAACGCCGCTCCCCAATAAACGTACTTTATCCCCAGAAAAGTTCCGGAGTCGGGAATCCACATTCCTTTAACAAGCGCCCAGAAATTAAAGGCCATAACGGAAGTAAACGGGGACTCATTGGACATTATTGCTATCAGTTTTGGCAGACCCAAAATAGGATCCGAGGAAGCAAAGAAAGGTAAACCGATCAAAAAAATAAATACAAGGGAAAAAAGTATAAAAAAGATTGCTTTTTTTGGTTTCTTACCCAAAAGAAGATATATAAAAAGTATCGGAAGGGCAACCAGTGCTTGGGGTTTAACGAATAGTGCCAATACCCAAAATAACGATGAAAGAAGGATATCCCTCTTTCCGGCCAACAAGTAGGCGCTTAACAGTAAAAAAAAGGCAATCAAGCCATCGGTTTGTCCCCAAATACTATTTGTAAACATCACCACGGGGTTAACCGTGTAGGCAAGAAAGGCAAAGACGGCAAGTTTGAAGTTTTTCTTCAATAGTATTTTGTAAAGTAAAAGTCCTATACCGATATCTGCAACAATAACCGGCAGTTTGACCAAAAACGGGTATAAAGAAGCACCAAAATGTAGACTTTTATCGATAACTCCCAACAGCCAAAGATGGTATAAAAACCCAGGCGTATAGTCTGTCCACCCGGGAAGTGAATAAAACTTTAGTGGCCCGGCTCTTCCAAGCATCCCGGACCATGCAACCCAGTTATTCATATCAATTGTGAAACTGGGGAAAAAAGCCAGCAGTAAACGAAGAACAAAAACAAACACGACGATTACATAGAAGTTTTTATGGAAAATTGTCTTCATTGCAACACGCTTTTCACCCAGGTATGAACTTTGTCCCAATTACCTTCTTTTGGAACAAAAACATACTGAAAATCGTACTTCTGGCTTTCGGGTGGGTTTACTAATAGTCCCTCGGGAAAGACAAAAGAGTTGACGTTTTTCCGTGCAGACAGAATATTTCTGGTCAATACCATAACCGTCGGTCCATCCATATCCGTTTTTATGTACTCCCGTACAACCCGCCAAAGATTCAACAATTTTACGGGATTGAATAAAGTGGTTACCGATAAAGCTTTCTTCTCGATCCCCGAAATAATCTTTTGTTGCCGCGCTTCCCTTGCCAAGTCCGTCCCTTCGTCTCCTTCGGCATTCCTGGATCGAACAAATTTTAGGGCTGTTTCCCCATCCATATGACTTTTTCCTTTTTGGAAACTTATGGTTTCGAAACGGCAAAGAAATTTCCTGTCTCCGCCGCACTCGTCGTTTTCCTTGCCCGCAATCGGATACTTCTCATCAACAAAGCTGTTTTCAATATCAACATCCACTCCGCCCAATACATCAACAAGTTCTTTAAAACCCGAAAAATCAACAACCACAACATAATGAATCGGCTGACCGACTATTCCCGAAACTAAAGATTTTACAAGTTTGGCTCCGTTTTCCTCATCGTTTTGCCGACCCCAATAATATGCACTGTTTATCTTCGCTCTGATGGAGGAAATCCATATGTCCCTGGGAATCGAGAAAAGCTTTACAAACTCTTTATCTTTCGAAATGGAGGCTACGATTATGGTGTCGGTTAAATCAGGAGCCGGATAACCGGATCCGGCTTTACCCAGTATTAAAACATTAACTCTCCCTTCATGGGATTTTACATTAGTTTTGCGTGGAAAAAGGAAGCTTGATACCAATTGGGACGGATTATTAATACCGTTACTCTCAAGCAGCTTCCCCAGGAAAAATACCCCTAAAACAATTCCAATAATAACTACCAATAAAAAGTTTAACCTGTGGGTGTTAGAATTATTAGGTTCTTTTTTTATTTTAACCATAATGTCTATTGTATTGAATCAGAGCAAAAGCCACAAGCTTCTTAATAACCTTAATCCGGAACAAATAGAGGCCGTCACGTATGACAAAGGTCCTATTTTAGTTCTTGCCGGTGCGGGAAGCGGAAAAACCAGAGTCCTGACATATCGGGTAGCATACCTTTTAGCCGAAGGAAAAGTAAAGCCCGAAAACGTTCTCCTTTTGACTTTTACCAATAAAGCCTCTGGTGAAATGAAAGACAGGGTAAGAGAACTTACGGGAACCTCTCCCGCATTTGCCGGAACCTTTCACTCCTTCTGTGCAAAAATATTGAGAATTGATGGAAAGGAAATAGGAATTCCCCCCTCTTTTTTAATATATGACACCGAAGATCAAAAACAGCTGGTAAAACAAATCCTTGAAGAATTAAATCTTTCAACAGATGCTTTTAGCCCCGCAGCCGTTTTGGCAAGCATTTCCGATGCCAAAAACCAGATGCTATCCCCCCTTGGATACTCGGAATATGCAAGAAACGATTGGGGAGAGACAGTTTTTAAAGTTTATTCGGCCTATGAGAAAAAAATAAAAGAAAACCAAGCCTTGGATTTTGACGACCTGCTCCTCAAGGCAACCTCCCTTTTGGAAAAAAGCCCTCGGGTTCTTGCAAAGTGGCAGGAAAAGCTGACACACGTGTTTGTCGACGAATGGCAGGACACCAACAAAATTCAGTACACCTTGACAAAAATGTTCGTCGCCAAAAACAAAAATATTACAGCTGTGGGGGACGCGAGCCAAAGCATATATTCATGGCGCGGCGCAGATTTTCGAAACATAAACTATTTAATAAAAGATTTTCCCGATATCAAAATAATTAATTTGGAACAAAACTACCGCTCAACGCAAAACATTCTTGATGCTGCAAACCGGGTAATTTCTAAAAATTATTTACACCCTATCCTTAAACTTTGGACACAAAACCCAAAGGGAGAAAAAATAAAAATCTATACCGCCAAAAACGGACTTGATGAAGCGAGTTTTATTGTTGAGGAAATTTCAAAACTAAACGCTTACAAAGAATACCAATTTAAAGATATTGCCGTTCTTTACCGGACCAATGCCCAATCCCGTGTTTTGGAAGAAGCACTACTTCATGCAGGAATTCCCTATGTCCTTGTGGGCGGAGTAAGATTCTACGAAAGAAAAGAGGTAAGAGACATCCTTTCCTACCTAAGGCTGCTTGTCAATCCCAAAGACTCGGTTTCCAAAAAAAGAATCGAAAAAATAGGAAAGAGAAGATTGGAAAAATTCAAAAATCTTCAACAATCGCTAAACAATATCGAATCAATGACCACCCTTGATATTTTGGATGAGATCTTAAACAAAACGGAATATCTTGATCTTTTTCAAAAGGAATCCGAGGAAAATTTGGCAAGACTGGAAAATATAAAAGAATTAAGGTCTGTTGCGACGGAATTTCCCGACATCAATGAGTTTTTGGAAAATGTATCTTTAGTTGAAGCAGAGCAGGATTCAGAAAAAAGACAGTACTCAAAAAAAGACTCTAGAGAAAAACAGGACGCGGTAACTTTAATGACTCTCCATGCAGCCAAGGGTTTGGAATTTCCGGTAATCTTCATCGTCGGAATGGAGGAAGGACTTTTCCCTCACTCAAGAAGCCTCTGGGAGAAAAACCAACTTGAGGAAGAAAGACGTCTGGCATATGTCGGAATGACCAGAGCGAAAAAACTCCTCTACTTAAGCTATGCATCCCGCAGGATCTATTTCGGCGAAAAAGTTTCAAACCCTCCATCGAGGTTTTTAGTTGATATTCCCGAAGATCTGTTAGAAACTATTGGAGAAGGGCTCGTATATGAATTTTAAAACAATCTCACATCCTTTGCAGACTGCCGAATGGGCGGAGTTTAGGAAAGCCTGGGGAAATGAAGTCTTGGAAACAAAATATGGAATTATAACTGTCCATAAAGTTCCTCTTGCGCCATCTAAAATCGGCATTTTTGAAAAAGGTCCTAAGCCAACCAAAAAGATGCTGGCGGATTTAAGGAAAATTGGTAAAGAAAAGAGGTTAATCTTCATCAAGCTAGAGCCTAATCAAGTAACTAATAACCAACTAACCAATCTTCTAGTCAAGGCCGGCGCCGTATGCGGAAGGAGACTCTTTACCCCAACCACTTTCTGGATTGACTTGACTCGTCCAGAGGACGACATTCTGAAAAGCTTTTCTTCAAAAACCCGCTACAACATCCGCCTGGCCGAAAGAAAAGGAGTTAAGGTTGTCGAAGATAATTCAGATAAAGCCTTCAAAAAGTACATTGAGTTAGCCCGAGAGACGGTTGAAAGACAGGGTTTCTATGCTCATACCGAAAAATATCATAGACTCATGTGGAAATACCTCCAACCGCCAGGAATCGCACACTTACTAACCGCCAGATATAAAGGCGAGATTATTACCACTTGGATTGTTTTTGTCTGGAAAGATTTTCTTTACTACCCTTACGGAGCTTCCTCTGATAAATACAAAAATATCATGGCTAATAATTTAATGATGTGGGAAGCAATTAGATTTGGTAAAAAATTAGGCCTTAAGACTTTTGACTTATGGGGTCGTGAACCAGGAAAAGGATTTACAAAATTCAAAGAAGGTTACAATCCTAAAGTTGTAGAACTCTTGGGAACCTGGGACCTGGTAATCAATAAACCTCTTTATTGGCTCTACCGCGCAGCCGAATCCCTCCGCTGGCTATTACTCCGATTGGCAAGCAAGACGGGTATTTCAAAAAACAGGTTTTAGGATGAAAAATAAAAAAATATATAAAATCTATCAGAAACTTTTAATAAAACTAGTCAAGCCCGCAGGTTTCTATCAGACTAAACCCAAGCGTCTTTCTACCCTTGCCTTAATTATTGTTGAGCAAAAAGGATTAAAAGGTTCTCGAATGGCAATATTGTGATAGATGTAAGACAAACACTTCAATACGCTAATTACTTGAGAAGTTTAGGTTGGATTGCTGAAAGAATTGATAACATTAACTACTTTATTAAAAAGATCCCTTTAATCGGGGCGGTTTTAAAAATCCAGAGACCGGAGGAGATCAAATACGATACAATAAAGAATCTGGCCCGAAAATACCGCACTTTTCAAATAATTGTCGAGCCCAATTTAATGACTAGTGTCAAAAATTACCATGATTTATTAATATCACAAGGTTTTAAATTAAGCAAATCACCGTATCTACCTACAAAAACACTTCATCTCGACTTAAGCAAGTCTAAACAAAAACTGTTCTATAACTTAAAAAAGGACGCTAAACATGCCGTTAAAAGAACTCTAAATATTCAAATAAATACTCAAAAAGACATCAGTTTATTTAGGAAAATTTGGAAAGAAATGGTTAGTTATCGACGATATGTTCCTCCACTTTCCCATCTGATTTCCCTTAAAAAATCATTTGGTGATAATGCGTTTTTTATATCATCAGGCTTGCCGGCCGAAGCCTCGGCGGAGGCTGGAGCAATATTTCTTCTTTGCGGAAAAAGCGCTTACTACTGGCAAGCCTTTACGGGAAAGCGGGCAAGAAAAAGTCAAATCCAATACGGAATTGTTTGGAGAGGTATACTGTGGGCAAAGAAAAAAGGTGCAAAGATTATTGATTTTGAAGGAATATATGATAAAAGATTTCCCAATAAAGGCTGGAGAGGTTTTACTCATTTCAAAAAATCTTTTGGTGGTTATGAAGTTGAATATCCAGGGTGCTATATTAAATGGAATTTGCCCAGAATACTATGAAAATTAAAAAGAAAAAGTAAACTACTTGGGTTCGAGGCGATTAACTCCGGGTATTTTGTCAAAATCACGATCAAAAGAATAGATGTCCTTAATTTTTGAGCTTTTCATCAAGGCAACAGAATATGCGTCTGCGAAATCAAATTTCGGTCGATTCTTAAGGATAGTAAGTGTTTCGGTGAGCAAAAACTTGTTGCACATAATTGAGGGAAGCCTGATTAGTAAAACCAAAGACTCAACAATCTTAGACCTATCCCATTCGTAGTAAGAATCAAGCACCCAAACAATTTCGGCTAAAATTACATCTGATAACAGGTACTTATTCTTGCTCTTCAAAAGTTTTTCTATCTTTGGGGCCTCGGGATCATCATGAAGATATCTTAAAATTAAATTAGTATCAATAACTTTTACCATTATCGGGTGTCAAATTCCTCTCTGCCAGATATCTCCCTATTGCCTTATTTGCTGCCTGCTTATTATATTTCTTGCTACCAGCAAGAGCTCCTTTATATGAAAAAAAATCCGGAGCCGGGCGTAATCCCAAAAAACCGTTCTTTTCTTCAAAAATAATCTTGCTACCCGATTTAATACCAAACATATTCCTAAAAAAAGAGGGAATTGTGACTTGCCCTTTTTGGGTGACAGTTGTTATTAACATAGTAATACTACTATATATGTAGTATTACTTTATGTCAAGAGGTATTACTCCCATTTAAATAATACTTTCCTTCGGATTCGGTAATAATGCCTTTTAATCCCATTACCGAAAGGGTACTGCCGATTTCTACCACACTACCCCCGATTTTTGCCGTAATTTCATCGATATCAAGCGGCTCAATTTCCAAAGCTTTGTAGATTTTACTTTCCAAACCATTCAAATTTACCACTGTTTGATTTCCCCTATCCGCTACCGATGAAATCGGCCAAGCTTTGCTTATACGCTGCACGCTTTTACCTAAAATATCTCCGGGTTCTGTCACCATTATTGCTTTCCCGCTTTTGATTAAATTATTACAACCAACCGAAATCTTAGAATTAATCGGCCCGGGAACAACATGGACCTTTTTACCCATTTTTCTAGCCAACCCGGCGGTAATTAACGCCCCGCTTTTTTCTCCAGCTTCAATTACCAAAACCCCTAAACTAGCAAGACGGGCAACGATTTTATTTCTTTGGGGAAACTTCCAAAGATGGGGTTTTGCGGAAGGTTCATATTCACTAATGACAAGCCCATTATTCTCCAAGATTTGGCTATAGAGTTTCTCATTTTCCGGGGGGTAAATCACATCAAGTCCGCAGCCAAAGACAGCAACGGTGCACCCGCCATAATCAACAGTCTTTTGGTGAACCTCGGTGTCCACTCCATACATGAATCCGGAAATTGTTGTAATTCCATTTGCCACAAACCCTGAAACAAATTTATCAACAACTTCCTTACCATATCTTGTCATCTTCCTGCTTCCTACAAGCGCTATGGATTTTTTGAAAATTTTCTTATCAAAATTTCCCCTGTAGTAAATCCGCTTTGAAATTTTCCCTACCTTAATTTTCGTAGTCTTTATTTCAAAATCCGATATTTTCATAATAACTTATCCTTCTTATACTGTTATCTTCATCTAATACTATACAAACTGCATCTATCAAAAAAGAATTATATTCCTCAGAAATTCCGGGTTTTGCCGTTAAGTACAAATTTGCCATTCTTTCAACTTGAGCCCGCTTATTTTTTCCAATCATTTCTTCAGGAGTCCCAAAATCCTCTCCCTTTTTAAGCTTTACTTCTACGAAAGATAAAATATTGTTTTTGGAAACGATTAAATCAATTTCTCCAAATTTTGTCGAATAATTCCGTTCATGAATTTTATAGCCTTTGCCTTGAAGATACTTCGCCGCAATTTCCTCCCCCTTTTTTCCAACCTCCCGATTAAACTTTTTCATATCACTAGTCTCCTGAGCGAATGCGATACTGTAAGGCTTCGGCAACGTGGGCCGGTAAAATCTTTTTGCTTTCTGACAGGTCAGCAATCGTTTGGGAGACTTTGATAAGTCTAAAATAGGTTCTGGCGGATAAATTATAGGTGTTAACCGCTTGTTTTAACAAAAGTAAACTTTGAAGATCAATAACGCAAAAATCTTTTATATGTTTATTTTTCATATTGGCATTTATATAGATTTGCAGTCCCCTAAATCTTTTATTTTGTATCTCTCTTGCTTTTATCACCTGCTCCCTTATTTGCCTTGAATTCTCTACTGCGTCCCGCGAAGTCCCGCCGCGGCGGGACGAAGTGGGGTTAGTTATTAATTTATCAACATCCACTGCCGGCACATTTATATGTAAATCAATCCGATCCATTAAGGGTCCTGAAAGTTTGGCTTGGTATTTCATAACCATCCGGGGTGTGCATTTGCATTCACGTTTTGGATCTCCCAAATATCCGCATGGGCAAGGATTCGCTGCCGCAATTAACATAAAACTGGCGGGAAAAGTAATGCTTCCTGCAATTCTGATAATTGAAACACGGCCATCTTCCATTGGCTGTCTTAATGCCTCCAAAGTTGCTCTTGAAAATTCAGGGAATTCATCCAAAAACAAAACCCCGTTATGAGAAAGTGAAATTTCTCCCGGATGGGGAATACTCCCCCCTCCGATTAAACCAATTCTACTTGTAGTGTGGTGTGCCGTTCTAAACGGTCTGGTTTTTATTAACCCTTCACCAGGCGGAATATTTCCTGTTAGTGAATAAATTTTAGTTACTTCTAAGGCCTCTTCTTCATTTAAGGGAGGTAGTATTCCGGCGGTTGCCCGGGCCAGCATTGTTTTTCCTGCTCCCGGAGTTCCCTGCATAAAAATATTATGTCCACCGGCTGCAGCAATTGTCATTGCCCGCTTGGCGGATTCCTGGCCAATAATTTCAGAAAAATCAAATTCGATCGATTGACTATCAATCGATCGTCCCGAGCGACCAGTCGAGAGACAATATTTTAATTTCTCAATCCTTACAATTCCATTTAAGTGGTTAATTAAATCCTGCAAGGATCTGACAGGATAGACATTGATTCCCGATATAACAGATGCCTCGTTGGCAGAATCATTTGGAACAAAAAGGTTTTTTATTTTTAAACTTTTACCCGCCAATGCCAAAAGAAAAACTCCCTTTGTATGCCGAAGGCCCCCATCTAAAGAAAGTTCGCCGTAGAAAAATGATTTTTCTGCCGGAAGATTGACTACTTCTATCGAAGCAAGTATCCCTACTGCAATCGGTAAATCATATAAAGATCCCTCTTTGGGAATATCGGCAGGAGCCAAATTTACAACAATTTTTAAATTGGGAAAATCAATGCCGGTGTTAATAAGAGCAGTTTTTACTCTTTCCTTTGCCTCTTCGATTGATTTATTGGGAAGACCTATTATGCTAAATCCCGGAAAGCCTTTTTTAAAGACATTTACCTCAACCTCAATTGGAGTCGCCTCTAAACCGAAATGCGCGGCAGATAGAACTTTTGTCAGCACTAAATTCAGTGTAGACCATTTCTAAATTCTCGCCAAGAGTTTATAACCGTTTTGGGTGTAGTGCTTATCAAAAGAAAAAATTGTGTCAATTTTAAGCCTATCCATTAAAACCATATTTACCATATCGGTAAATCTGGAATTTTTTGAAACCTGCTGGGAAAACTTTTCCAAGGCCAATTTCATTTCAGACCTTGAAACACAAAATAGTTCCATACCTCCGGACAACATCTCTTTTCCTATCTTACTTGCCAGGTCAATATTGGATTTTTGACTGATAACAGTCACTGTTTCTCCAATCACAAAATCTGAAGTGTAAATTTTGATTTTATATTTATCAACTAATTTCTGAAGTTTTAAAGCCTTACCATGATTTGAGTCGCTGATCTGAACCAAGGCAACAATTGCATCCGTATCAACAAAAACACTATTTGGTGGTTTTCCTTTTCTTGGTTGCATAGTCAGACTTATCTCCATACAAATAGCCAAAAAGATTAGTGGACAAGTCTCTATGTCCACCCTTGACAGCCAAGGCCGCAATTCTGGCCAAAGGAGAACCGGTTTTTGTTGTCTCTTTTCTAATTTCTTTTGCCACAGCCTTTCTGATTACCTCAGAAACGGGAATTTCTTCCCTTTGGGCATAAAGCTGTAGTCGCAGTTTTAAATCTTCAGGTAAATAAATTTGGGTTCTCAACATACACCATACACTATACACCGCATGCTTGGTTTGTCAAGACCTATTTATTGGTCTTAAATAAGTTTGTGTATAATTAATTTATGGTAAAAATCAGAAAGAAAACCTGGAAAGAAGGCTTTGAAAAAATTCTCTCCGGAGAAAAAACCTTTGACGCCAGACTGGCAAATTTTGACTGCAAGGTCGGTGATATTTTGGTTTTGGAAGAATATGATCCTGAAACCAAAAAGTATACCGGAAGAAAAATAGAGAAAAAAATTACCTTTGTTTTAAATACCAAAAAACAAAAATATTGGTCTCAATCGGATATCAACAAACACGGCCTTCAAATAATTGCTTTTAAATGACCCTGGATCCGATCTCTTCTAAACGCCTCTAATCAATCCTAACAAAAAAATATATAGGAATGAGCCTATTTTAACGGTCGCTTCTAAACGCCTCTAATACCAAATAATACCCGAACTGTATAGCCTATCAATATCTTGGCTCATAGTAGGTATTATTTGATGAACCCTTCTGTAATATCAACCCCAATTTTACCATTTCTTTTAGATCGTTATTAATGGTTGGCCTTGATACTTCAGCAAACATGCCATGAGCCAATTTCGCTGTTATTGAGTTCGTATCTTGCAATCTGTGCCAAATCGCTATTTGCCTTTCGTTAAGAACTTTATAGGCCTCACCCAACAAAGTTACCTTAAACATATTCGAAACATTCTTAAAGAGAGGGTCTACCAAATTCCACTCCCGCATTTTTGCATAGACTAAATCTATTCCTCTTCCAAATTCCTCCATATAATTTAAATCTCTCAGTATCCTTGCAATAACCTCGTTCCTGCTAAATTGAGAGTCTTTAATATTCTCTACTGTAACCCCTGGTGGTAAATTGCCAGGATTCTGTACCTCCAGCCGATCTGAAAAAATATTTACATGAATATATGACCCAGTTATCATGTAATCCCGATGGATAATTGCGTTAGCCACAATCTCTCGTAAAGCTTCCCCTGGGTACTCATATCTTTCTACCCTCTTGCTACCAATTAAAAATACCTTATTTGCGATATTCCTTAAAACAAACTTCAAAGTATTATCTATCTGCTCATCTAACGTGCCACCTATGTCTTGACTGTCAACTATATTACTTGAGGAAGATGTTCCCGAATATCGAACACCTCTTACAACATATCTAGAAAAAGGATCTACTAATTGTGGGGTATCTTTGGAAAATATTAAGTATCCTGCAACTGTAGGCCTAACCACTTGCTCAAATTTAGATATTACTCCTAAGTTCTTCAACACCTTTTCACTGGGTGCTACTTCTGTAAATTTCCTTCCGACTCTGGCTGCACTTTTCTCAAGGTAAACTTTAAGCTTTTCGATTGATAAATCATCAACAGAAGTGTTTACGGCCTCTGCCCTATCATATCTATAATCAGCAGAATATCTAATAAAAGTTCTCATCTCTTCATCTGTAATCTTTCTATTGGTATTCCCCTGACGTATACATGCACCATTAGGAAGTCCTATCGACCTGTTATAGCAAGGTTTTTTCTCACGACTAGTCTCTGAAATTAAAAGCACTAATACCTGTTGCCCCTCATAACCAATGGTCTTCAAGGAATACTTACCTGAATTAACCATCAGATCGTTCATACAACTAACAGTTTTTTCCTGTAAGGCAGCCAGGTTTGGACAACCAACTAACTGCACTGTCCCAGCAGTTCTATCTTCAGCAATGCCAAAAAAGATCGCTCCTCCTCCCGGACAATTCGAAAAGGCTGATACTGGTTCCCAAATATCCTTCGGTAAACCCTGTCTAGCATCTTTAAACTCGACGCGATAATTTTCACTTTTTGAGGATAAAGCCCCGTCGAGTAATATCCTAATTTGGTCATCAGACATGTCGTGCATAATAATCTACATTTTACTCCCTGTTAAATATATCGCAAAACTCTTTCCAGAATTTTGCGACAAAGGATTTGTATTCACGTCTGGGCAAATTTATCTAACTCCAGAAGGAAAACTTCTTGAAGGAACCATTGAAGAACAAACAAAACAAGTAATGGAAAATTTAAGATCTGTACTGGAAAAAGCTGGCGTTACTTTTAAAGATGTCATTAAAACAACGATATACGTTACAGATATGTCGGTTTATGGAAAAATTAATGAAGTATATGGAAGTTATCTTTCTGAACCATATCCTGCAAGAGAAACAATTTGCGTAAAAGAATTACCACTTGGAGCAAAACTGGAAATTAGTATGATAGCCGCCAAGCCCTAATCCTCAGATTTGCAAAACAGCGAATACTCGCATTTGGATTGACAAAACATGTGGCCAGAGCATTTAAAGTCTGATTTTTCTATTTCTTCCCTAACCGCAAAGATTTCTTCAACAGCTTTCTTTAATTGTTCTTTTGTTCTTGTTGTTGTTATCTTTTCCTGATTATCCAAAAAATACAAGGACAGTCTTATCTTTTCCGGTTTTATTCCAAATGGAGGTTGTGGAATATTTGATGCCGCCAAAGCATAGAAGGAAAGTTGCAGATTTTTATCCACCTCTTTTTGAGATGGAATTGTTGCTCCTGTTTTGTAATCAATTATTTCTATTGATCCGTCCGCAAGCTGATCAACGCGGTCTATCTTTCCGCCAATTTTCAGCGAAGCTGAGGGAACAACCCCCTTACGCGCAAGGCTTCGGAGGGGTAAGACAAAAGGCTGTTCAAGTGCAACAGGAAGATTCTTGGGGTTGAATTCGTCTTTTAAAAAACCTGATAAATACAGTTTCCCTTTTTCAAAAAAATCCTTCTCGTGTTTTTTGTCTTTATATCCCTCCTTAATCCAACTTTTTTCAAAGATATTAAAAATTGTTTTTTCGTTTGCTTTTTGCCCTTTCGCCGCATAAGCAGAGCTTGCCACTGCGTGGTAAAAGTCTTTTATAGTTACGTGCATTGACGTTCCGAAACTTTGAGAAGCCGATGGGGGAGTCGGAACTTTGTAAATATATCTTAGTTTGTAATGCAGTGGGCAGATTTCGAAAGTTTCGATTTGACTGTAGGATAAATAATCGATATGCAACGCTTCACCCACCTTCGCCAAGGCTTCGGCGGGCTTCGTCTTTGATTCATAATCAAGAAATGATAATTGGTCAACTTTGGCTACTGATTGTTCACTGGTCACTGCCCTGTCTCCCAAAGACTCGAATATAAAAGGCGAGAGCCTCTTTCCTCTTTTTCCTTCTCCGTAATAGTCGGCAGCTGTTAAATAAAGAAGTTCTTTTGCTCTGGTCATTCCTACATAGAAAAGCCTGCGCTCTTCTTCAATATGGTAGTCCCCAACGGGCAGCACCTCTTTTATTAGTTTGTCCGGAATAGGTATCTGCTCTCTTTTTTCAGTTGTGGGAAACCTTTGGGAAACAAGGTTAACCAAAAAAACAACCGGAAACTCCAACCCCTTTGCAGAATGGGCAGTTAGGATATTTACAGCGTTTACATCACTCCAGTCAACGTCGGCCACTAAAGGAGACTCCCCCAGTTCACTTGATAATTCCAACCAATCAACAACGGCAGAAACGGTTGCGTCTTCATGATCAACTTCATATGTTTTTAACTTGTCAAATAATTTAGAAATGTTTGCGGCTTTCCTTTCCGCTTCGGGTGACTCGGGAGAAAGCATTTTGACCAATAATCCCGTACTTTCCAGAAAGTAGTATAAAAGCTGACCTGCGGTTTCCTTTCTTATCAGTCCCAAGTGCTTCTTGATTTGTTCTAACAGCTTTGCTATTTTTTCCTTTGTTTCTTTGTTTAAAAAGATTTCATCCGCTTTCTCGCAGGCTTCAAACAAACTGATGTTATAGCGCCGGGCGAAATTGCCGATTGACGCCAAATCCCTGGGGGAAATATCAAAATAATCCATCGATAAAATCCTGTATAGGGCAACCGAATCCTCAAAGTTATACAAAACCTTAAGGTAGGAAATCAGATCGACAATCTCCGGCTGTTTAAAAAGCCTTCCGGGCCCTAAAAATTGATAGGGAATCCCTTTTCTTAAAAAAGCTCTCATAAAAGGTTCTGCGTGATTGTTTGCCCGAACAAGAATGGCGATATCATGATATTCATATTGGTCCTGAGCGGTTAGTCGAAGGATTTCTTTTGCTGCCTCCTCGGCTTCATTTTCAACACGGTCGGCGTGAATAAAGGAAATTGGCACCCCGTCTTTCGATATTTGGGAAGTAAGTTTCTTGTTTATCTTTTCAACAACTTCTAACCTGTCTGGATTATTAAACTGAATAAGGTCATACGACCTGTCTAAAATCTCTTGAGTTGAACGATAGTTACGGGTCAGTACCACAATCTTCGTCTTGGGAAAGCTTTTCCTAAATTGAATTACATTTGAAACCGCCGCTCCCCTCCAGCGATATATTGCTTGGTCATCGTCTGCAACAACAGTGATATTCCCCTTTTTCCCGACTAAAAGTTTTGTCAATTCGTTTTGACCGAAATTCGTATCCTGAAACTCATCAACCAAAACATGTTTAAATTGTTCTCTGTAAGCCTTAAGAATATTGGGGCGTTTTCTAAAAAGATCCAAGGTTTTGACTATCAAATCGCCAAAATCCATTACACCCTTCTTTACCTTCAGTTCCTCATAAGCCTTAAAAGCATTTGCAAGCTCATTCCATTTTTTTATTTCTAATTTTGCTTCTTCCGAATTTCTTTGTAATTTGAGTTTTGATATTTGTTTTTCCACCCAGCTGAGATACTCAGCCGGTGTGACATCTTCATCCTGCAGCCTTGAAAAATGCTGCAGCATTCCCGTTACAAATTTGGTGGGATTGCCCAAGGGACGGAAATAATCAAGATCAAATTTAAAAATATTGTTTCGGATAAACTGAACCGTTTCGGATTGGGTCATTAATTTATATTTGGGATCAAGACCGATATGCAGAGCTTCTACCCTTAGAATTCGATCGCAGAAAGAGTGAAAGGTCGAAATCCACATCTGTGTATATCCATACGGCATAGACACATCCACCCTTTCTTCCATTTCTTTAGCCGCCTTTTCCGTGAAGGTTAGTGCCAAGATTTCGTCAGGCTTTGCAAATTTACCTAAAATGAGGTATTTAATCCGCTCGGTTATCACCGTAGTCTTTCCCGTACCGGCACCGGCAATAATCAACAAAGGACCCTTTTTATACTTAATTGCTTCAAGCTGTTCTTTGTTCAGTTTTAGGTTAGAAGTATCCTTTGCCACGAGCAAATTGTAACATGAAGAATTAAGTTTATTTAATTACTTTCATTTTTCTAGTTCTCTTTCTTTTTTTACTCCATCCCCCAAGTTTTGGGTGGAGGAGATTTTACGACCAAGGGTGGAAAATGCCGAAAAGACATTTCCCATCATGTTGTAGGCGTTGGTTAAATGTTTTTGCAAAATATTTAAATTATCATCAACTTTCACATAATCTTTTTGAACCGCCCTTAAAGTAGCCAGTATCTCCCCCGCTTTTGCTTCTATTTTTTGTCCCTCGAAGCTCATTAAGATTGCCTTAAGATATGCATAGAAAGTTGTAGGGGAAACAGGGAGCACTCTTTTATCTTGTGCATAATCAAATAAAGAAGTACTGTTTACGACTTCATAATAAATTGACTCTGATGGAATATACATCAGCGCATAATCGATTGTTCCCTCTTCGGTTAAAATGTATTTTTTTGATATTACATCTATATGAGTTTTTACATCCCTCACAAATTCCTTTTCGTATATTTTCTTCTCGTTATCGTCCTTTGCTCCTGACATTTTCCTGAAATTCTCCATAGGAAACTTCGAGTCGATGGGAATTATACCTGCGGCGGTTTTGATGGCGGCATCAACTTTATCTCCCGACTTGAAGGCATATTGAAGATGAAATGACTGTTTGGGAAGCATCTGTCCCAACAGTTCTTTTAAAACCTGTTCCCCTATGTTTCCCCTTAGTTTCGGACTTCTCAAAAACTCCTGAAGATCCTTCATGCTTCTTCCGATCTCACTAAACTCTCCGATATTCTTTTGAACGTCCCCGATTACTTTGGCTGCATTATCCAACCTTTCGTTAAAAGATTTACTTTGAAATTCCAGTCTATTGCCTGTATTTTTAAGCCATTCTACAATTTCGCTCGAAGGTTTTTGACGGGATACTAATATTACCAGAACAACAATAGCAATTAAGATTATAATTAAAAGAACAATTTCCATACGCTAATTATAAGCCATAAGCAAAGCTTGTAAAATATTATGAAAAAGGATTTAAGACATAAGCAGATTTTAAAAAGAAAAAATTTCTTTCCGACGCTGCTTTTTACAATCCTTCTCTGTTTTCTTTTGGTGGGACTTATATACTTTGTCGCTCCCGAAGATTTCTTCGCTGTTCCAACCTTCTTTTTTGTATCCTTTCTTGCCCTTCTCTTTTCTTTTTCGATTATTTTTTCAAACAGGAGAAGGGGGTTTATCGCCGCTTTGGGCTTAATTTTGTTTTTAATCCTCCGCTATTTCGGTGTAGGCAATGTTTTAAATCTGGTTTTAATAATTGCAATCTTGATTTGTTTTGAACTATACTTCAGCCGATTTCAAAAATGAGAACATCTGACAGAATATTAAATAAATCCTTAAAAGGGCAAATAATAAGAACCTTTGCCCAAACCATCTCCGACCTTAAAGACGTTTCCGAAGTGGAAGAATTTTTAAACGACTTTTTTAACGATCCGGAATTGGAAACTTATTCAAAACGACTGGCTATTGTCTATTGGCTAAGAAAGAAAAGAAGCTATGAAAACATAAAGGAGAATTTGAAAGTCTCTTCGGCAACAATAGCTACCATTCAATCTCTTTCGGAAAAGCCGGGAATTAAACTGGCGTTAACAAAAATCGAGGCTGAAGAATGGGCCAACCGGTGGGCGGATAAAATCAAAAAAGTCGTCCGTAAGTAGATACTTCCCCCCATAAACTGTAAAATAAGCCCATATGAACAAGAAATTTTACATTACTACCACTCTGCCGTACGTAAATGCCGAACCACATCTGGGTTTTGCATTGGAAATAATCCAGGCAGATGCTGTTGCCAGATATCACCAACTTTTAGGTGAGGATGTATTTTTTAATTTCGGCACAGATGAACACGGCCTTAAAATTTACAGAAAAGCTTTAGAAGAAAAAAAAGATCCCAAAAAGTATTGTGACGAGTATGCTGCAAGGTTTGACAAACTCAAGGAAGCTCTCAACCTAAGCTATAACAACTTCATAAGAACAACAGATCCGCACCACATCAAAGCCACCCGAGAATTTTGGAGGCGGTGCGACAAGAGTGGAGATATTTACAAAAAGAATTACAAAGCAAAATACTGCGTGGGCTGCGAATTGGAAAAAACCGATTCGGAGCTTGAAAACGGTAGGTGCCCTATCCACCCCAATAAAGAGTTGGAAATAATAGAGGAAGAAAATTATTTTTTCAGATTCTCTAAATACCAAAAGCCTCTTTTAGATTTTTATGAAAAGAATCCAAGCTTTGTTATCCCCGAATCAAAGTCTAATGAGATTAAAACTTTTGTTAAAAATGGTTTGCAGGACTTCAGTATCTCAAGACTTAAAAGCAAAATGCCTTGGGGAATAGAGGTACCAGGAGACCCCGAACACGTTATGTTCGTTTGGTTCGATGCTTTAGTAAATTATATTTCGGCGGTTGGCTGGCCTGATGACAAGGAGAAATTTGAAAAATGGTGGCCTGTTATCCAGCTTGCAGGCAAGGACAATCTCAGGCAGCAAACCGCTGTTTGGCAGGCAATGCTATTGAGCGCAGGACTCCCCAACTCTAAACAAATATTTATCCATGGTTTTATTACTGTTAATGGACAAAAAATCAGCAAAAGTCTCGGTAATACCATAAATCCAGTAGAGGTTGCCAAAAAATATGGAGTAGATGCCTTGAGATATTATCTTTTGGCAAAAATTAACCCTTACGATGATTCTGATTTTACGTTTGAAAAATTTGAGCAGGCTTATAACAGTGAACTTGCAAATGGACTTGGAAATTTGGTTTCGAGGGTGGCTAAATTGTGCGAATCTTCCAATAAAGATTTTGAAACGTCAAAACCATCTTTATATGAAAGAGTCGAGGACTCAATTAACGATTATCGATTCGATCTCGCTTTATATACAATCTGGGCAAGAATCTCTGAACTTGACCAAGAAATTAACATTAAAAAACCTTGGGAAAAAGAAGATGACGAACTCTACCAAATTCTCAAACCAATCGTCTTAGAAATCCAAAAGATTGCCTTTAACCTTAAGCCCTTCCTGCCCGAAACGGCAGACAAAATCGAAAAACAATATACCCAATCAAAGATAAAATCCGGAAAACCGCTTTTCCCCCGACTTTAAAAAATGAGAGATTGGATAATCAGACACGACCGACAGGTTCAAAGACTATTGGAAATTCTTCCCGGATTTACCTCCTGGAATATTATCC
>ERZ1292629.1863-Hain-H43-01um-R1-1863-length-19325-cov-5_pt1 | contig 19325 bp, 19 predicted proteins | sample MGYA00564399_ERZ1292629 | MGnify/ENA primary metagenome ERZ1292629 (study PRJEB36523, sample SAMEA6512636) | groundwater metagenome | collected 2019-01-08 | study: AquaDiva: Metagenomics assemblies of 32 groundwater samples | reverse complement strand
ATAAACGGAATATTGTGTTTCTTGGCCAGATTCATATCGTCTTCTCCGAAAGCCGACGCTTCGTGGGCAATTCCGGTTCCTACATCCAAAGCCACGAAATCTGCATGCCAAATTTTCCAAATATTTTCCTTGTTTGGCATATTGATATTTTTGTAATAATCAAATACGGGTTCATAAGAAAGACCTACAAGTTCACTACCTTTTACTTTTTTTATGATTTCTGGATTTGTAAATTTGTCTTTCAGTGAGTCAAACCTGTCTTTTGTAAGAATTAAAATTTCTTTTCCTGTCTCCCCGGTATTGGAAACATATAAATAATCAATCTTATTATTAACAGCAATCGCGGTATTCCCCGGAAGTGTCCATGGAGTTGTGGTCCAAGCCAATAAATATGTATTCGGTTCGTTTTTTAATTTAAATTTCACATAGACGGAAATATCGGTGATGTCTTTATAACTGTTGTCCATCGCGATCTCCGAATTGGCAATCGGCGTCTCGCAGCGCGGACAATAAGCGAGCACCCGCACGCCTTCGTAAAGCAAATCTTTTTTGTGCAGTTCCCCAAGCGCCCACCAGACACTTTCGATGAAAGTGTTATCCATCGTCTTATATGAATTGTCGAAATCAACCCATCGGCCGATGCGGTCGATGGTTTTTCTCCAATCAATGACATAAGTCAGGACTTTGCTTCTGGCGTATTCGACGAATTTGTCTATTCCCAGTTCTTCAATTTCTTTTTTCCCGGAAATTTTCAAATCATTTTCCACAATATTCTCAATCGGCAATCCGTGACAATCCCAACCCCAACGTCGTGGCACAGAATATCCGCGCATGGTCTGATAGCGCCCGATGACATCCTTGACCGTACTGCCCAATATATGCCCATAGTGAGGCGTCCCGGTGGCAAAAGGCGGACCGTCGTAAAAAACATAATTCCCTTTCGGAGCGTCTTTTTTCAGAGACTTTTCAAAAATATTATTTTCTTTCCAAAACTCTAAAATCCTCTCCTCTCTCAAGGCCGATTCAGACTTTTCGCCGTTATTATCCATAAGTAGATATTAACAGAAAAAATGTTTTTTTTCTACATCCTTTCCGGAGCTTTTATGCCGAGGAGATAAAGCCCATTTTTCATTACCGTAGCGAAAGCCAGAGTCAGGGCTATTTTGTAAGGCGACATCGGGTCGTCTTTATCTATGATTTTGGTATTGCCATAGTAAGTATTGTAAGCGCGGGCGATGTCTATCAGATAATTGGCGATGTAGTGCGGTTCAAATTCTTCCGCCGAACGTAAAACCACTTCCGAAAATCTGTACAATAATTTTTCTATGTCTCCCACTGGCAATGGATCGGAGTTTTCATCATTCAAGAGAAAACCAGGCAATATATTTTCCGTTTTTGCTTTTTCAATGATAGAATTGGCCCTGGCATATGAATACTGCAGATAGGGTCCGGAGTCTCCTTCGAAGGAAATTGACTTTTCAAAATCATAAATAATGTTTCCGCCGATATTTTGCTTCAAAATGGAATATTTCAGCGCCGAAACTCCGACATCTTTGCTGATTTGTTTCTTTTCTTCTTCCGTAAAATCCCTGTCTTCTATTTTTTTTAAAATTTCATCGCAGGATTCAAAAATCAGCGATTCTCCGATAATGACATTGCCTTTTCGGGAAGACATTTTCCCCGTCGCCAGACGCATCATACCGTGCACAATATGTTTCATCTTTCGGGCAATTTCCGGACTCATTATTTCAAGCGCCTTACCGACTACTTTCATATAATCCTGCTGTTCGTGGGCCGTTATCACTACTGACATATCCAAATTTTCTTTTTCGAATTTTGTCTTGGTCAGCCCAAGTTCTTTGGTTTCATAGGTAGGCAACCCTTGGGAAGTGACGAAAACCCTGGTATGCAGTTTCGGGTCATATTTTTCAGCCTGAAATATGATAGCCCCCTCGTCTCCTTTCTCAAAAACTTTGCCCAGATTTTCGTTTACAAGCTTCTGCCCTATCGGCGCCATAACGCTTTCAAAGAAATAATAATTGAAATTTGTCCCGAGTATTTTGTAAATTTCCTCGAATGCCTCGAGAGTTATTCTTCTTCCCCAATCGTATATCTCGTTTATTTTTTTATCGCTTCGGTCGTAAATTTTTTTATTTATTTCTTCAATTTCTTTTTTTGCTTTTTCATCGTCTTCATAAGCATCGTTGCCTTTTGCATAAAGTTCCCCGATATAATGTGCTTTTTCGGAAATTGTCTTACTTTCATCAGGCATGCCATATTTCAGAAGCCCGTAGATGGCCTTAGCCACATGAGGTCCCACATCTCCCTGATAATTGGCGCGGGAAATTTTTGCGCCGGAAAATTCAATAATCCTAGAAATTGATTCTCCGATCGCGTTCGACATTAAATGCCCTATGTGAAACGGCTTGAAAGGATTCGGATCGGTATATTCCACCATTATTTTCTTGTCTTTAAAAAGATTATTTTGCCCGAAATTTTTATTTTCCAGAATTTCTTTCACGGAACCCACAAAAAATTCTCTGAATAAATAAAAGTTAATGAATCCGGCGCCAGCTACTTTAACTTTCAGAATTTCTTCCGGTAAATTTTTATTTAATTTTTTAACTATCTTTTCTGCGAGCTCTTTCGGACCAGTTTTTAATTTTTTTGCCAGAGACATAGCTACATTGGTGGAATAATCCCCCATATTCAAATCCGCAGGATGTTCAAGAACGATATTTTTAGTTTCTATATTGAGATTTTTAAGAGTTTCTCTTATTAAATTTTCTATTTTTTCTTGCATAATGTGCTTATTTATGTCCCGTGCTTCCTTCACGTCCATGTCCCCGCACAGTTTCCGTCAGCTTCTCTACTTTTACAATATCACAATGTTCGAATTTTTGGATAAGCATCTGGGCTATTTTATGCCCTTTTTCCAGCAAAACTTTTTTATCCGAAGTATTTAAAAGATTCATTATGAGTTCTCCCCGATAACCGGCATCTATAACCCCACCCATTATTTTAAGACCCAGATTGAAAGACACATTGGATTTGTCCCATATTAGCCCTACATGGCCCCCAGGAATTTCGATGGCCACACCAGTATGCACTCTCTCTTGTTTGCCGGGAAGAAATACGACATTTTCCAACGCGTAAAAATCTATCCCCGCGTCGCCCAGGTGTCCATGCGTCGGCAATTTCGCGTCTTTATGTAATTTTTTGACTTTCAGTTTCATTTATTTCTTTAAAACTTTTTTGACTTTTTCATAAATCATTTCATGAACCTGTTCACGGGATAAAATTTTCCCTTTTTCCGAACACTCTACTTTCACGAAATTCGGAATTTCTTTGACAAGTTTCAGGGCGCTCTTGCGCGAATTTACCAGGAAATTGACATCTTTTTCATGCACATCTTTTTTCTTTTTCAGATATGCCCTCTTCATTTTGCTACTATCGCGATCTTTCAAAAGCTTCAGAACAATTTCTATGGGCAAATTCAAGTACAAAGTAATGTCAGGACGGGGAATATTAAAAACTTCATATTCCATCTTATCCAGCCATTTGATAAAATTATTTCTTTTTTTCGCGTTTTTTATTTTTCCACCTTGGTGGATCTGGTTTGAGCTGACATAACGGTTGGCAATGATTACGTATTCTTTTTTTAGCCAATTTTCTATTTCATTTTTCGATTCCCATCTGTCCGCCGCGTACAGCACCGAAGCGATTTTCGGATGAACATTTAAAAACTTATAATATTGCTCGGAGAGACAATGTCCGATGAATTCTCCAAAAAAATTTTTATAATATTCCGGAAAATCAACTATTTTTACCGTTCTGCCTTCATTTCTCAATCTTTTCGCCAAAAGCTCAACCTGCGTCGCTTTCCCGCTTCCATCCGTACCGTCTATAACTATCAATTTCCCCCTTTTCGCCATATAGAAAATATAGCAGAAAAAAGCTCAAATTGAAAATTATATTTCCAGAATTTTTATTCCTCGTTTTATCGCCACAAAACCATAGCCCCAGAAAAACGGAAGCCATAAGGGCATCAGACCAAAAAGTGTATTTCTGATGAAAGTTTCAACGCCGGTGCTGACAAAGACTACTTCGGACAACATCATCATAAAAAATCCCAGAAAGAAAAGCGGGATTTCGCCTTTTTCTTTTTTTATCAAGAAACAAACAAAAATAATTCCCACATCCACAATTGTGAGAATATAATCATCTCGGATAAAAGGAATGAGCCAAATCATCAAAAGAATAGGCATTATGTTTAATATAATATTTATTATTTTGTTTAACATATCATTTATACAAATCTTTTCGGTATTGGAAATTTTTTGGCAAGTTTTTTAATTTCCTTATGGACGGATTCTTTCAGTTTTTTATCGTCTTTGTTCTTGAGCGTCTTTATCATAAGTTCCGCCACAAGTTTGCACTCTTTTTCTTTGAAACCACGGGTAGTGATCGCCGGGGTGCCGAATCTGATTCCGGACGGATCAAGCGGTTTTCTGGTATCCCCCGCGATTGAATTCATATTGAGGGTTATGCCCACCTCGTCTAGCACTGTCTGCGCTTCTTTGCCTGTCACCCCCAAAGACCCAAAAACATCCGCCAAAATAAGGTGATTGTCGGTACCCCCGCCTATCATTCTTACTTTATTCTTGCGGAAAACTTCCGCCATTGCCCTGGCATTTTTCAACACCTGCACGGCATATTTTTTATATTTCGGAGTCATCGCTTCACCGAAGGCCACCGCTTTAGCGGCGATGGTATGCATATGCGGACCGCCTTGTATCCCCGGGAAAATGGACTTGTCGATTTTTTTGGCAATTTCTTCGTTCTCACGAGTAAGAATTATTCCGCCTCTAGGACCACGCAAAGTTTTATGGGTAGTGGAAGTGATAATATCAAAACCATCGTCAAAAGGATTACGGAGTACTCCGGCGACAATCAATCCGGCGATGTGCGCCATATCCGCCATAGTCACGGCACCGACTTCTTTTGCGATCTCCACGAATTTTTTGTAATTCAACTGGCGGGAATAGGCGGAAAATCCGGCGATGATCAGTTTTGGTTTTGTTTCAAGCGCCACGCGCCGCATATTTTCATAATCGATTTCCCCCGTATCCGGATTTTTCATTTTGTAAGTGACAAATTTATAAATCTTGGCGGGAAGAGTCATCGGATGTCCGTGAGTCAAATGCCCCCCATGTGAAAGATCCATCCCGAGAACCGTATCTCCCGGCTGGAGCAAAGCGGCATAAACGGCCAGATTGGCCGGAGCGCCGGAATGCGGCTGGACATTGGCGAATTTGCATTTAAATAATTTACATACACGTTCTATCGCCAAGCGTTCCACTTGATCGGTAAAATCCTGCCCACCATAATAACGCCGGCCGGGATATCCTTCGGAATATTTATTGGTGAATACCGAACCGTTGGCTTTTAAAACATCTTCGGAAACATAATTTTCCGAAGGAATAAGTTCCAGGCCTTCGGCTTGTCTTTTTTCTTCCCCTTTTATCAGTCTTTCCACTAGTTTATCGCGCATACATTTATTCTAACACATTTTATAACTATCGCGCCCAGCAGGTCGGTTCTGAAAATTTTTGCGCCAAACAAAGATAGGGTGTCAAGTGTTTCCTTGTGTGGATGACCATATTTGTTGTCTTTGCCATCTGAAATGAGGGCGTAGGCGGGAGAAACGACTTTTACAAACTCCGGAGAGGTGGAAGTTCGCGAACCATGATGACCCACTTTTAAAATATCACTCTCCAGTCGCGTTGCCGAATTTTCCTTCAGGATTATTCTTTCTGTTTTGATAGTGGCGTCTCCAGTCAGCATTACGGAAGTATTTCCATAAGAAAGTTTGGCCACCACCGACCCGTCATTTGTAGCCCAAGATGATACATCGCGGTCCGGAAATAAAATATCTATTACTGCCCCGCTACCAAGGTTTAATCTCATTCCTCTTTTCACCAAAACATCCGGAATATTATTTTTTCTCATTTCGTCTTTCAAATTTTGATATATTTTTGAATCGGTTAAAGTGCCCGGTTCAAATACTTTGCCAACCTTATAAATTTTCAGAATATCCAAAAATCCGCCGATATGATCCGCGTCCGGATTGGTAATAATAAAAGCGTCTATATTCCGGTCAAAAGGAGACATCACGCGGGAAAGCTGGTTTAAAATTTTTCTGGGCGGTCCGCCGTCAACCAACACTTGCGTTCCGGTCGGAGACTCGATAAAAAGCGCGTCTCCCTGTCCAACATCGAGCATTGCAAAAGTAAAACCTCTACGGGAATTTTCCCAATCGAGATAAAAAACAAAAATATTCGCCGTTAAAAGCAAAATTGTAAAAAATAACAGCCAATATTTCTTGTAATTTTCAAACATGCTATAATACTAACATGAAAAAATTTGAAGAAGTAAAATTCAATATAGGAGAGCTAAAAGGAATCTCGGCAAAGAATATAGAAGAGCATTTGAAGCTTTACGCGGGATATGTAAAAAATACTAATTTAATTACGGAAAAAATCGGAGAGTATTCCGCGGATGTCGAAAAAAATGCCTATGTTATCGGGGAATTACAGAGAAGATTCAGTTTTGAATTCAACGGGATGAGGAATCATGAATATTATTTCAAATCCCTGGAAGGCGGGGCAAAACCTCTGCCCAGCGGTTCAAAATTGAAAATAATCCTTGAAAAACAAGTGCCTTTTGACACTTGGCTTAATGCTTTCAAAACATTAGCCATGACCCGCGGAATCGGCTGGGCAGTATTATATTACGACAAGCAGACAAACCAACTAATACAAACTTGGGTGGATGAACAGCATTTGGGACAGTTGAATGGATTAAATTGGATACTAGGAATCGATATGTGGGAACATTCTTATGTAATTGATTACCAACCCAGCGAAAAGAAAAAATATATTGAAGATTTTTTTGAAAATCTAAATTGGGAAGTTATTGAGAAGAATTTTCTTGAGGCTCAATAAAGAAATTTTTTATGCTCCTGCCAAAAAGTCTGTAAATGAAATAGGCATAGGTTAGCGCTACAAAAATAAACGGAAAATCGGGCATAGATAACGCGGCGAATGGAATATTGGAGAAAAAACTTATGACGGTAAGTTCATAGTGGAGAAAAAAATATGAAAGATACCCCAATGGTACCGCAAAAATATACCAAATAATTCCCGCAAAACCGGTCAAGAACCCCAAAATCATAGTCAGTGGAATAAAAGGCAAAATTAAAATATTCGCAGGTAAGGCCACCAGAGAAAGATTGCCCATTTTATAAAGAATAAAAGGCATGACAAAAATATAGGCGGCACAAGTAACCGACACGATATCCCGTAAACCCAATCGAGGCGTAATCCACAAAAAATATTTTTCGATTTTGGGCGCGAAGAATATTACGGCAACCGTAGCGATAAAAGAGAGCTGAAAAGAAACATCAAAAACCAGAACAAACGGGTTTATTAAAACCATAACAACACCGGCAAGTATCAAAGCCCGTGCGACATCATAGTTCCTACCGATGAGACGGGCAAACAACGCCAGACTTGCCATAATTCCCGCTCGCACTGCCGTGGAAGATCCGCCGGTCATCAAAACAAAAAGTAAAATTGAAAATATTCCGGCTCCGATTCCAATATTTCTGGGAAGGGCAGAAAAAAATTTCATAATCCATTCGGCCACGATTGTTACATTGTATCCGGAAAGCGCCACTATATGGATGGTGCCGGTATTCACGAAACTCTGTCTTAAAGATTCGTTAAATGAGGACCTTTCCCCCAAAATAAGACCGCCCATAAGCAATGACTCCGGTTCTCCGATTGCCAGACCCATTTTATTCAAAAATTTCTCCTTGGCATAAAACAGCATATTTTTAACAGGATTTCCGTTTCCATGCGATATTATCTCGATTTTTGGGTAATTCATCACATAAAAAATTCCGTCTTTTTTAAGGTAGTTTACGTAATCGAATTCTTTCCCCTGATCGGTCAAAAAATTCTCCGGTTTTTCCAGAGCTCCCTCGAAACTTATTTCATCCCCGTATCTGAAATCCTGATCCAGACTGGCTGATAGCAAAACTACCGTTTTTTCCGCATTCCTTTGTGTTTCTACAATCAATTTTTGATTATTTTCCTTAATTTCCGGTTCATCTATTATCTTTCCGGAAAAAGTTCCTTTTTGACCGACTTCTGATTCAAAAATGCCGGGGGCGGGTACATCAACCATATGAAACCTGAAAATTCCGAAGCAAGATGTCAAAATAAAAATGGAAGTTACAAGACCCCATTTATTTTTTGAAATAAAAGAAAAAAATAAAGCCAACGCAAAAAAAATTACGACTATCAGGGTAGTAAGATATACGTCTACAAAAATAAAAGAGCGCAGAAGCACTCCGATTATAAAACCAAAACAAGATGCATAAAAAATTTTATCCTGCATTTGGAAAATTAAATAAAAAATTATCTTGTCTTCTTAAGTTTCGGCCCGATGCCGTCCGCAAAACTGGTGGCTATCTCGTCGGCCCGTTCGTTATATTTATCGCCGTTATGGCCTTCCACGTAAGTCCATTTTATTTTGAATAATTTTGAAAGTTCATAAAGTTCTTCCCAAAGTCCTCTGTTTAAAACAGGCTTTTTTGCGGCATTTCTCCAATTTTTCTTCTGCCAACTGAATATCCATTCAGTTATTCCCAGAATAACATATTTGGAATCGGAAAAAATCTTCACACTCCTTTCAGCTAGGCCTTGCCTAGATAAAAACTTCAGCGCTTCAATCGGCGCGGCGAGCTCCATTTGGTTATTTGTTGCGTGTTTCGATGCGCCCCCCATTTCGACAATTTTTCTCCCCACAATAAAAATAACAGCCCACCCGGCTTTCCCTGGATTTCCTCTGGCAGCCCCGTCCGTGTAAATTATGATTTTATCTTTTTTCATGGTTCTATAACATCACCATGACCCTGAGCCTATCGAATGGGTCATATTTAAACTATATCCTCCACCCTTAATCTTAACTCAACTTTGCCCCTAAACCTAGACAATTCAAAGGTTGCCAGTAGATCGGCATTAATATTTTCCGCAATGGGCTTTTCAAAAGATTCACTATTTGAAAAAAAGGAAATTGCTTTGACTTTACCCTTGCCCGTATCGGAAAAAGTAATTTCCAAATGTTCACCCGGACCATTTTTCCCGAACTTTTTTATGTCTTCTATTTTCACATTTTCAAAAAGAAAAATCGGTTTGGGATTAGCCAATCCAAAAGGAGCCATTTTCTCTATTTCCCGCCAATTTTTCATATTGACCGCGCCCAAATCGGATTTAATATCATAAATTATTTTATCCTCCATTCGATTACGCCTCACTTTGTCGAAAGAGAAAGACAAAGCTTCTTCCAAAAAGTGGATTTTGTCGTTGTGGACCGTAAACCCGCCGGCAAATTCATGCCCCCCGAATTCCATGAAAAATTCGCTGGTTTCAGCCATAAGTTCAACGACAGAAACCGACCCCTCGGATCGACACGACCCTTTTATCAGGTCATTTTCGTCCTTACCCCAGACAAAAACAGTTTTTTTATACTCATCCGATATTTTGCCGGCTACGAGCCCTAAAACTCCGACGCGCCATTTCGGGTTGCCTATTACTACCACATCTTTCTTTTCGCGCATGGGACTTTTTTCAAACTTTTTATGCACTTCACGCATAATACCGGCTACCATTGTTTTTCTGTCATCATTTATTTTCGACAAATGATCCGTTATCGTTCCGGCTTTTACCTCGTCATTTGTCGAAAGAAGTTCATAGGCCCGCATCGGATCATCCATTCGCGAGGCCGCGTTTAATCTGGGCGTTATCATAAAACCGATATCGTCTTCTGTTAGGTATTTCTGCTCGATATTCATCTTAGCCAGAAGTTTTTGCAAACCGGGACGGGGAGATTTCCTTAAAACTTTTATTCCAAAGTACGCAATAGCTCTATTCTCGCCCGTGAGAGGAACAAGGTCTGAAAGCGTGGCCAGTCCGGCCATATCCAGAAGCCATTTTTCCCAGCCAGTATTTATTTTGTAAAACTCTCCGTATTTTTTTACAAACCCCTGCACAAGCTTGAATACCACTCCGGCTCCACAGAGGATCTTTTCCGGATAATCATCTGTTTTAGGATTTAAAATAGCATAGGCACGAGGAAGAATATCGTGCGGTAAATGATGGTCTGTGATAATCACATCAATACCGTCCACTTCCGCCTGGGCGATTTCGGAAACTGCCGTAATGCCGAGGTCAACGGTTACCAAAAGCTTTACTCCCTTTTTGGCAAATTCTTTTATGGCCGAAAGATTGAGCCCGTACCCTTCCGAATTTCTCCCCGGAATATATATTTCATAATTTGTATAACCTATTTTTTTTAATAAATCTTCCAATACAACCGCTCCGGGAATACCGTCGCAATCGTAGTCGGCATAGATGATTATTTTTTCCCTATTTTCTATCGTTTCAAAAAGCTTAACGCAGGCTTTTTCCATGTCTTTCATCAGAAATGGGTTATGAAAGTCGCGATTGTAATCAGGATTCAAAAAAATCTCGGCTTTAGCCGGAGTTTTTATGCCCCTTTTCTCTAAAATCGTTCTCAACAGTTCGGGATATTGATGCATAAGGCAAATTCTAACATAATTTGATACAATATACGCATGGAAAACTGTATTTTTTGTAAAATCGTAAAAGGAGAAATTCCTTCGGAAAAAATTCATGAAGATGATACAACTTTTGCTTTTCTGGACATAAACCCTGTAAATTTGGGACACACGCTTGTTGTTCCTAAAAAACACTTTGAAAATATTTACGATGTGGACGACAATGTAGTCGCCCATATTATGAAAGTCGCAAAAAAAGTAAGCGTTGCTTTAAAAAAAATTGGCGCAGACGGAATCAATATAACAATGAATAACGACAAAGATGCCGGACAAGTAGTTTTTCACTTGCATATGCACGTAATACCAAGGCTTAAAGGAGACAACTTACATCTTTGGCCCGGCAGAAAACCAAAAGAAGGGGAATTAAGGGAAACAGCTCAGAAAATTATTTCAATGCTTTGATGCCAGGCAAGGTTCCGTTAGCCAGAAAATCCAAGGTTGCCCCGCCGCCGGTAGACACAAAGGTAAATTTATTGCCGATTTTCATAGACGACACCAGGGCTACCGTGTCTCCTCCTCCTATTATGCTCTCGGCGCCGGAATCGGCGATGAGCTTCAATATTTTTTTTGTGGCGACACCCCCTTTTTCTTCATACTTTCCCAGCGGTCCATTTAACAGGATTAACTTGGATTTTTTTATGTGGAATCCGATCTTCCTTATCGATTCCTTTCCTATATCCAGAATAATTTCATCTTTTTTTATCTCTTTAATCTTTCTGTTCCTCATATTTTTGCCGGAACTTACTACAACATCCGAGGGCAACATCAGTTTTTTGCTATCAAGAAATTTTTTTATACCGTAATTGTTTTTATCCGTAAGGGATTTCCCTATTTCGTACCCCTCCGCTTTCAAAAAATCATCCGCCAAGGCCCCGCCTATAAAAACCCAGTCTGCTAATTTTAAGTATTTCCTGATCAAAGGCATTTTCGTCGAAAATTTCGCGCCACCTAAAATAAATAAAAACGGGTGTCTGATTTTTTTAAAAGCATGGGATAAATTTTTTATTTCTTCTTCCAATTGGAATCCGGCATAGCCGGGCAAAAGTTTCGGCAACAGGACTATCGAGGCGTGCGTACGGTGAGAAACAGAAAATGCGTCGTTGACGTAAATATCTCCAAGTTTTGAAAGTTTTTTCGCAAAATTTTTATCATTTCTGGTTTCACCACTGAACTTTCTTACATTGTCGAAAAAACTGATCCGAGATTTCGGGCATTTTGAAATTTTAAAAAAGTGCCTGATCACCGGTTTAAGACTTTTAGTTCCGTTTTTTCCCAAATGCGTTATTAAAATTACTTTCGCGCCCTTTTTTTCTAAAAATTTCACGGTCGGTATGGCCTTTTTAATCCTAAAATCATCAAGGACTCGCCCGTTCTTTACGGGCACATTAAAATCCACCCTGACTAATGCGACTTTTCCTCTCAAATTTTTTATTTGTCTGATGCTTCGCATATTTTTACGATTTCTGCAAATTTTTTGGCGTTCAGACTGGCGCGACCAGATAGCAAGCCGTCCACGCCCCCATTTTTCAAAAAATCATCCGCATCTTTTTCATTAACAGAGCCACCGTAAATAATTTTCATACGGGATGCTTCTGAACGAAATTTGTCAGAAAGAATCTTACGAATAAAAATGGCCATTTCTCGGGAATCGGCTGAAGTGGCATCTCGGCGATTGGCAGTACTGGAAATCGCCCAAACGGGTTCATAAGCAATTATAACCTTCGAAATCGAATTCTTGGAAATCCCTGAGAGACATTCTTCTATCTGGGTTCTGACCAGATTAAAATAACTGTGGCTTTCATCACGCACGCCTTCGCCTACGCATAGTATCGGCCGGAGGCCGGCCGAAAGCGACGCTTTTATTTTTTTGTTTATATCACTGTCGTTTTCTCCCATTGCCCGCCTTTCCGAATGGCCTAAAATAACGTATCTGACGCCGATATTGTAAAGCATTTCGGCCGAAATCTCACCCGTATAAGCGCCCCCATCTTCCCTAAAAGTATCTTGCGCTCCCAGGGATATTTTTCGGGAGATTTTTTTTAATTTTTCCAAATACAAAAACGGCGGACAAATTACTACTTCTGTTTTTTTTACCGAAGAAACGGATTGAGCCACGCCGCTAAACAACTTTTCCGCTTCTTTCAGAGAAAGCGGATTCATTTTCCAGTTGCCGATGATTATTTTTCTGGACATAACCTAATTATAACATTATCCCAGCCTTATTTCTCTCCCCAGCTATCTACTGTCCACGAACCGGAAGGACCGCTGGTGAAATCGACATTTATCATTCCACTGCCATAACTAATACCGACATTATTTTTTAATTCTATTTTTTTGCCTACTGATTCTTTGACAGCAGCATTATTGCTAAAGTAAACCGTGCCTTTTTGGGCATTTACAATCGAAATATCCGAATTATTACTGACTTCAATTGCATTTTTTCCGAAGCATGGGCTGGCGGATATGCTGTCATCACATGTGCTATTTGATAGAAACAATATATAACTGCCGGCAGTTCCGGAATCCTGGAAAATAACACCATTGCCTATGCTTATAAGACCGTCGGACATTATAATACCCGATATTGCTCCATAGGAAGAATCCAATTTTACTGTCCCGTCAATTGAAACATTCCCTGTCGCATATACCGTACCTGCGACAGTCAGAGTATCATTTACCGTCAAATTGCCTATAATTTTCCTTGGACCGATTGTCGCAGGTGAAGAAATCACTACATTGCCATCAGTTACTCCGCCATTAGTCGCATCAGTTTTCCATTGAGCAATATCAGAATCAAGTATCGGTAAATCTTGAGCTACGGGATCGGCTTGCGAGGTATCGCAAGATTTATTGTTTCCGGATCCGGTTTGACAATAAATAACGCCCGTCACGGTAGAATTTGTAATATTGTGGGCATGCGCGCTGCCGGTGCCGCCATAACCAACACGCATATTTGAAATTGAGCCGGTATCGCCAGCCACAAAAGCATCACCGGTAATATATGCGCCATTTGAACCTTCAATATTGCCATTTGAATACAAACTGCCATTTACATGAGAATTATTTTGGAAAACGAATCCACCCTGGCCTGCTTGTGTACCATATTTAAACACAGTGCCTTCTCCGGTCTTAAGCTTCAAACCAATTGTTCTTTGATTGCCAGACACATCTCCAAGCGAAACTATTTGCTTAACATTGCCCAAAAGGGTGGTAATGGTCGTGTTGACCGAATTGGAATCAAGCGTGATTGTTTCACTTGTTCCTATCGTTTTATTTTGGAGTATTCGATAAAAGGCATCCTCCACTCCGGATTCTGCCAAGAAGTAAGATTTTTTGGAATTTAAATTAGTGGCGGTGTTTTTTATTTCTCGGACTGACGGCGAAACAAGCCCGGTGGTTATAGCCAAGGAAATGAAAAGAAAGAAAATAACGGACATTAACATCGCCGCACCTCTGTTTTTTTTCATTTTTTTAAAATTCTCTTTCATTTTTTAGTAATTACCTCGAAGCACTATGGTGTTATAAAAACTTTCGGTACGGTTTTGGGAATCACGGTTTGATTTGACAGTCAGGAGCATCTTAACAGCCGACCCCTTGGCTGTATCTATTTGCGTAAAGGCAAGATTTATAACTGTGATATTCTGTGTATTCAAATTTCCGATAAATACATCGTTTTCCAAAAGTCTGATGTTTGGATCGGAAAAAGAAAATTCCACAATCTTATTCGCACCTTCTGTGTCTGTAGTGTTTAACTTGAGATCATTCATAGTTATCAAATTTATGTTGTTTGCCTGTTTAATTTCCCGGGACATTCTTTCCATGATGTTCCCGCCCTGAAGCAATTCTGCTTGCACGGTTGTTTCCTTGAAGGCCCTGGTCATTGTAATCATGGTGTTGATTACGGCAATAGAAATTGCGGCAAAGAAAATAGTATAAAAAATAATTTCTAGCAGTGTGTAGCCGGAATTAGTTTTTTTGAAATTTTTAATCATGAAAAAATATCCATTATATAAAAAGATAATGTTTTGCTTACGGCATTTCCGCTTTCAGACCAGGATGCGGTTACGGTAATTAATCTCGTCCCAGCGTCATTTGCTCCGGAAATTGAAATATCCTTAGTGGACGCATCACGGTTAACGTTTGCCACGTTTACTGTTCGTGTAAAAATTCCTAAGGTATTGGCGGTAGAAGATAAAATCCAAGTATTTCCGGAAAAAGTTGGATAATAATTTGTATTTACAGTCAGATTGGAAATGTTGCTCCAGGCATTATCTCGGACTATTCGGACCGCTTCGGCTCCCTCTTCCAACAAAAAAGTTGCTTGAGATGTATGGAGCGCCTGGCGGGACACAGTAATCGATTTTTGAGCAACAGACATGACTATTAAGACAGAAACAAGAATTATTGACACCACAATGATTACCTCAACCATTAAAAATCCGGACATGAAATTTTTTCTGTTTTTTTTCATTTTAATTTAATTGACACTGACCGTTCCGGTAGCGGAAATCGTAATTATTTTTGAAGCAGAGGGTGTTGAGATGGTTATAGTGCCTGTTTTATCCGGAGCGCCGGAAAGACGTTCAAAATAAATATCGCCTGATGTTCCGCTTATTCCGGCTAGGGTAACATTGGAGATATTTGCCGGCCCTGCGATGTTTACTGTTTTATTGTTCGGATCATTGGCTGAAAAAACTACGCCTTTGAAAGATATGATCCTATCAGATTGGAAATGCACTCCATAGGAAGAAGAATTCACCGAGGCCAGGGTTTTTGATTGGGCGTCATGAAGCGTTGATATTATATCCCCTACTGTGTTTTTTAATACTTGGTTTTCTTTTATTTTTGAAAATTGAGGAAGAACAATAACAGCTAAAATGCCTAATATTGCCACTCCTAATAATATTTCCAGAGCCGTTATTCCTTTTTGGTGTGATTCACTCATTGTCTATTTTATTTTATATTATCCATTACCGAATACAAAGGTGAGATCATTGATATGGCAAAAAATCCTACAGCCCCGCCTATAAAGACCATGAGCAATGGTTCGATGATGGTGGATAAATTTTTTGTCTTATTTTCTATTTCTCCCTCGTAAAAAGAAGCGACTTGAAGCAACATATCCGATAATTTCCCCGTTTCTTCTCCGACTTCTATCATTTCCACCATCATTACCGGATAAAGATCCGGACTTTTTTCAAAAACTTTGGAAAATAGAGCCCCTTTTTCTATTTCCTTTTTTGCTTTATTTAAAACTTTTTTGTAATAAATATTTTGTAGAACATCTTCCGTAATCTCTATGGCCCGGGTTATGGAAACTCCCGCTAAAAGCAAGGAGGCCATTGTACGCGTGGTACGTGCAGTATTTATCTCCTTCACCATATTGCCAATAATAGGAATTTTGACAATAACATAATCAACATACTTATCCATAAAAGAGGCGCGCAGAAGCAGAAGCACTCCCGAAACAGATCCGATTATCAAAGCAAAAGACAAGATCAAATATTGAGAAAAAAAGTTTCCTAAAGCGATTATAAATCTTGTGCTGACCGGCAGATCAACTCCAAGTTCTTTAAATGTGCCGGCAAGTGTCGGTACGACAAAAGCAAACATCAAAACACCTATTAAAATCATGGCGGAAAGGATAACTCCGGGGTAAATCATCGCTCCTCTCACTTTTTTGGTGAGAGAGTGCGCCTTTTCCAAATTCATTCCTATTTCAGTCAGGGCGCCCGCCAGATCGCCGGATTCTTCGCCGGCGCGTGCCATTGATATAAAAAGTTTTGAAAAAACTTTTGGAAACTTTTCAAATCCGGAAGAAAGCGTCCCGCCCGCGTCTATTTCATTGTTTAATGATGTTAAAATTTTGTAAAAGACAGTACTTTTTGTTTGTTTTTTTAAGACAGATAATGCTCTGGAAAGTGAAAGTCCCGCTCGAAGCATTCCGCTCAGATTTTTTGTAAAAATAATTTTTTCTTCCGTTTTTATTCTTGAAAAAACTTGTTGAAATACGGAAAAAAAATCGGAAAAATTTCTTTTTTTCTCTTTTATGGATGTAGGGATGTTTCCTTGAGATTTCAATTCTCGCGCGAGTGAAAAACGGTCTTTTGCTTCCGCCAAACTTTCAATTATCTCTCCGTTTTTTAATTTTGCCTTATATGTAAAAAGCATATTATTCGGAAACAACACGGAAGACTTCTTCCAGACTGGTCTGCCCCAAGACTGATTGGAAAATTCCGTCTTCCAAAATCGTCATCATTCCTTCTTTTTTGGCTTGCGCTTCTATTTCATCCTGGGAACTTCCGCGAATAATCATTTCTTTTATGGAGGATGTAATCTTCAATACTTCGTGTATGCCGATACGGTTTGAATACCCGTCGGGAGATTCATTGTTTTTTACCGGTTTATAGAAAGGAACTGTTTCCCAAGTATCTTTCGGCCCTATGAGTTTTTCGTTTTTCAACATCAAAAGCATGCGGTCCAAATCAATAAGTTTTCCCAAATTTTTTATCTCGTCTTTCGACAGGAAATATTTTTCCTTGCTGGACACGAGTCTTCTGACTAATCTTTGGGCAATAATGGTTTTGACTGTGGAAATTATCAAAAATGGCAAAACCCCCATATCTATCAGTCTCGGTATCGCTCCCGATGCGGAATTGGTATGAATGGTAGAAAGAACAAGGTGCCCGGTAAGCGAAGCGTTTACCGCCAGGCCGGCAGTTTCGCCGTCGCGTATCTCTCCAACCATTATTATGTCGGGATCCTGGCGAAGAAGAGAGCGTAAGCCATTCGCAAAAGTAAGGCCGATTTCCGGTTTAACCTGAGTTTGGTTTATCCTGGGCATTTGATACTCAATTGGATCTTCCACTGTGGAGATATTCACTTCCGGTTTGTTTAACAAATCGAGCATAGTGTAAAGCGTGGTGGTTTTTCCGCTTCCCGTCGGCCCAGTCGCAAGCACCATGCCCACTCTTTGTTTTAAAGAATCGTGGATTCTTTCCAGGCCTTCTCCGTGAAAACCCAGAGTTTCCAGGGAAAAACCATGGGAATTTTCTTTCAGAATTCTTACGACCGCTTTTTCTCCGTAAAATGTGGGGAGAGTGGAAACACGAAAGGAAACTTTTTCCCCGTTTTGCTCTATTTTAAACCTTCCGTCCTGAGGCAATCTTTTTTCATCCAGTTTCAAATTGGATAATACTTTTATGCGGGTAATTATTCCGGGAGCGGCATTTTTTTCCAGTATCATCGCGTCATGAAGTATTCCATCTATTCTGTATCGGACAGTTAATTCATTCTCTCCCGGTTCAATATGAATATCCGAAGCATTTTGCAAAATAGCATGGAAGATCAGGGAGTCAACTATTTTAATTACCGGCAAGTCTTCAGCCAGGGCTTTCAGTTCTTCTTCCGTTTTCTCCGGCTCATTCTTGGAAATATCTTTCAGGGAAACAGATTCTTTCTGAATCAGATTGTCGAAATCGGCCTGCAAACTTTTTCTGTACTGTACCAATGCGGACCTTATTGAATCTGTGTCGGTAAGTCTGGGCAGAATTTTTTCCCTGGAACGTTTTTTTATAAAATCAATCATCGGCAAATCATCCACATCCAGCATCGCTATCTCCAATCCAGCATCGCTTTTCTTATAGGCTATTATGTTGTGATTCCTGGCAATCGGCTCCGGAATGAGAGAAAGTATTGAAAAATCTATTTTTTTATCAACCAGATTGATAAAAGGTATACCCAGGACAAAAGCTTCCATTTGACGCAAATTGGTTTCGGATATTTTTCCGTCCGATAATAAAATATTGCTCAGTTTTTGGTTTTTTGCTTTAGCCTTTTCGACCAATGCATCAAGTTCGGGACGCGAAACAAGGCCCGAGTCTAAAATAACTTTCTTCAGTTGAGTTTCATCAATTTGCATATTTATAGTATACCAAAAAATCCGCTCTTTGGGCGGATTTTTTGGTATATCTTAATTAACCTGTTAATTCTCCTTAAATATCGGTTTCTTCCCCGTCACCGTAACGGTTACCGTTGCTTGATCCGGCGCTTGTCCGCCAGGTCCGGTGCAAACTATAGAGTAGGTGGTAGTAACTGTCGGACTGACTATCAGACTACCGGATGTTGCGCCGCCTGTGTCAAAATTCGTACCGGCGCAAGAAACAGCATTGCTGGATGACCAAGCCAGCGTGGATGAATCTCCGGAAGCTATCGTGTTAGGAGTAGCGGTGATGGTTGCGGTCGGAGAAAATACTATGACTGCGCATTTGCTTCCGTCCCAGGCCGTGCCGGATTCACAACTTGATGTTATGATAGTCTGTCCAAGAAGAACAGCGTTGTTATAAAGATAGAAATCTCTGAAGCTGTAAGGAATGGAAGCCGACTGACTACCCGAGTTTCCGGTAGCAACGACTGTGTTAGGGGCAGGATAGGAAGAAGTGATGGAAGAAGTTCCCTGTGGATTTGTCGTGCTCCAAGTGAGAGTTACATTACAACTGCTGCTGCCAGAAGGAATAGTACACGAGGATGAAGAAACTCCACCGAAGGTTGATGACATTGAGCCGGACATCGTGGGTTTGTCTTCCGAACATGACGCATTCGTCCCGCCGTTGGAACC
>ERZ1292629.1861-Hain-H43-01um-R1-1861-length-19334-cov-6_pt1 | contig 19334 bp, 37 predicted proteins | sample MGYA00564399_ERZ1292629 | MGnify/ENA primary metagenome ERZ1292629 (study PRJEB36523, sample SAMEA6512636) | groundwater metagenome | collected 2019-01-08 | study: AquaDiva: Metagenomics assemblies of 32 groundwater samples | reverse complement strand
GTTCGGTACGAGCGATTCCGACGGATTCACCGATACGTCCCCGCAGCGGCGTTCATACTGAGCGCAATCATCACGCCTACGTTTGATGTCGTCAATCAGACGATGGTAGCAGTTCCGATAATCCTGCTCTACGAGGTGGGGATAGTTCTCTCGTGGCTGGCACGGCCGCGGGAGAGGAAGCAGCGCCGTAAGGTAGCTGAGTTTTGGTGGCGGATTGAATCGTTCTGGCAGTAGCACGCCGCACCCGCTCCCGTATCCGCCTGCATTGACGACAATACCTTTCGCCAGACGTGCTTATGTGCGTGTTGAATAAGTCATAGGGATGTCCCTGCGGGCAATGAGTACGGCGGGCTTCATTTGCAGCTATTCCTTGCCCCCGTAAGGTGTTCTCTCTGGATGTTACTGGTTCCAAATGGGCGGGATTCACACACGCTCTGTTCCTACAAAGGTGGTCAAGAGTGAGACCTGCTAGGATTGGGCCTACTAATAGTTCGTAAACGAACCGATGCGCTGCCACCAGCCGCCCATCCACCCAAATCACCCCATAGCCAGCCGCTTTAGCCGCAATCCACTCCCAGCTTCCATCAGTTTTGTTTACCTTCGTCCAAAACCTCGCCTCAATCTTGGCTTGTTCCAGTACGGTGTCTTGCACTTTGGGCATATCGTGGGCCGCTCCTGTCTGCTAGGCCATTCGTGGCCGCATCTCTGACATCTGTGTATCTGTAACATACCCACGATTGTATACCCCTGAGGTAAGATTGTCAACCATATTGCAGAAAGCCAAGGCTAAGGCGGCCTCGATTTGGCAGCGACTCTTATTGTGGTGGATGCTGCTATAGAACAACTACCACTCCCCGTGCCACCAACGCCTGCGCTACAGCACGGAAGAAAGCCATCTCGTCTCCTCGACGCAAGGCGTTCTCAATCTGCATCTCATACGCAGCCAATGGCGGCTTTGCTCTTGACCAATCAAGCCGATACTCAGAGAGGGTGTTTAGCAACGCCCATACATCATGCATGGCGACCCAGCCTGTGCCGTGACAAGTTACACAATCTGGTAAATCTATCCCAAATCTTTCGTAGGTAAAGTAGGCGCTATGATTTGCCCATTTCGCTGGACATCTCGCCTGCATCCCAGGCAGCGCCCAGACTCGGCCAGTACCACCGCAATCTGTGGTAGGCGGAACAGAAGTACCGTCAGCCAGAAGATTCTGGCACACACCCATACCTTTACAATCACGATGAGACCAGATGCCTTCTTTCTCTTTTGTCGCTAGGCACACTGCATCCCAGAGCTGGTCAACCGAAAGGTTGTCAACTTGACTCATGTTCCTGTACTCCTTGCTCAAACTCGTGTTCAACTCCATTGCAAAAGCCGCACTCGCAACGGCCAAGAGTTCCGTCTATATAGCGGTCAGCCAGGTATTCCTCTGCTTGGAGTTCCAATAGTAAGTCAATCTGTTGCTGGTTCATGGCTTCTCCTTTGGTGGCGACTCGTGTCGTTCGGGCTATGAGCCAACCAAGCTATGAGTGTCTCCAGTGCAGTCTGGACAATCTATACGGGGTTTTCGGCCTTTTACGTGCATAAGATAAGGCACAGTAGCTCCCCTTCCACCACAGCGGGGACACGGACTCGTCTTTGCCTTGTCGAACATATCACTAACCACAACGGACATCTGCTCAGAGTGTTCAGGAACCAAACAGTTCCCCAAGCAGCGCCCCGTTGCATCTACGATTATCCATCCGCAGCCCTCACACAACTGCAAGGTAGTAGTCAAGCCCTCAGACTGCAGGTCACTCCAACTTGGCGGAGCACCAAGCGCTTCCGAACACTGTAAACAAAAATCAGCCATCAAACACCTCTCTGCGTTCCTGTTGTATCTGCCGTGTAGTCATGGCTTCTCCTTCCCATAGAAACAGACACGGACCCTTTCCCCATACTTGTCCCTGCCTCAACTGCTGCCATCACCAAGTCTGGTGACACGCCCTTGGACACCAAGTACAGTTTCATTTTATCTTTATCCAGGCTGGCACGCCCCGGATTCACCACGCGGGTGAACACGCGCCCATCCACGATAATGGACTTGACCTCACCCAACTCCTCAATCTTCCACCCGTCTGCGAACACCCCCAACATCTTCAGGGCAGGCTCAAGAATCGTATTGGCATCCGTCTTTAGCTTGTCTGCCTCGGCCTCAAGTGCCGCCGCCTGGACACGTTTGGCGGCCCCGTACTTCAGGTCTGTTATAAGCTCTTCGGGCAGGCCGTAGTGTTGGGCCTCGTCCAGGGTAAGGATTAGCTTCTCTGCAGCAGGCAGGAGATGCGCTTCGGCTACGGTTCGCTTAAACATAAGTCCACTCCAACCACACCTTCATGTGGTACTCTTTCCCGTCTATAATTTTGAACCCGTGTGTTCGGTGAACCTCGACTATGAACCTGTCAAATACTCCTGAATGATCCCACTTCTTTGATCGCCCAACAGGGGCCCTGCTACCGCCATAGATAGCGGATTTGCCTCGGATTATGTACCTGCCCGTAGAAAGGATTAGCTTCTCGGTTGCTGTGGTCATTTCACGTTCTCCCCCTCTGCTGGATGCTTGCTTGCTATGTGACGAGCTACTTGTTGAAAGGTACGGTGGCAGTGTGGGCATACCCCCGCCCCAATACGTTTTACCAGGGCCGTCTTCTCCTTTTTAGTTTTGGCTAATGCAGTCAGGAGACCGTCCGCTTCTGCCCTTAGCCTGTTGACCCTTTCCTGTGTTAGTGAGAGTTCCTTACGTAGCCTTTCCTCCTCAGTCTCCTGGGGCCAGTAATTGTGGTGCCCATTGGGGCAGTAGAATGTGGTGTGGTTCTTCCTTAGTAGAGGCTTTTGAGATGGGGACAATGCAATAGCCGCCCCGCATATGCAGCAGTCCTCAATTATCAAGCTAGCTGTGATTTGTACTTCTGTACTCATTTCTCTCCTCCCTGATACTTGTGTAATTCCGCCCAATTGCCGCCTACTTTCATCTCCACCTTCACTGGGACACTCAACCTGACTGCGCTCTCCATTGTGGCGGCAAACAACGGCACCACAGTATCCAGTATCCCCTCCCCGATTTCCCAAACAAGTTCATCGTGAATCTGAATCAATGGGTCACATACATCTCCCTCCTCTTGAAGTGTCTTGTACAGCGGTGTCAGGTCAGCCATCGCCTTCTTGATGATCCCCTGCGCCCCTCCTTGGGCAGGCATGTTCCCCGCTTGACGTTCCCCAGCCCTGATGATGCGGTTATGGGCGCTTTTGACTTCGGGGACCAGCCGCATACGGTTGAACATGTCCCTCACGTTACCATACCGCCTGGCCTCCCTGTACACGGACTGCATGTGCTCCTTCACCCTTGGGTAGAGCCTAAACCAGTCGTCTATCAGTTGTTGGCAGCGCACCTCATCCCAACCTATGCAACCCATATTCTCAAGTTGAACCAGAAGGGCAGGGGCGGATATGTCAAACAGTGTGCCGAACCCGGCGGTCTTGGCTGGCCTGCGATGCTGCATGTCATCAATCTTGTGTTCTGGTAATCCAAATATGTCCATAGCGGTGGCCAGGTGCAAGTCCTTGCCCTCTGTAAATACCCGCATGAGGTTGGCGTCCTGGGACACATGGGCTTCCACCCTAAACTCAATTTGCGAGTAGTCCATGCTCATTAGCACACACCCTGGGGACGCCAGGAACGCTTTACGGACCAGCCTGCCCAGCTCCGTGCGGATGGGTATATTCTGAAGATTCGGGTCTGCACTACTGTACCTGCCAGTCTCAGTACGTGTCATTTTGATTGTGGTATGCACCCTGGACCCGGTATCTGCCCACGCCTGCAACGGGTCGGCATACGTCCCCTTGACCTTGGACAATTCCCGGTACTTGAGTATGGGGGCCACGACGGGGTGGGCGTCTTTCAGCCCCTTGATAATATCGTCGTCCGTGGAGTAGTAGGAACCCCCCTTGGTCTTCTTCCCCGGCTTCAGCTTCAGCTCCCCGAATAGCAGCTCGGATACCTGCTTCGGGCTGTCGGGGTTGATGTACTCCCCACGGATATGGGAGGAGATCTCCCGCGCCAAGCCCTCCATGCCCTTTTCCAGTTCCTTGCTAAAGGAGGCCAGTTGCGGTTTATCCACCCGCATACCCTTGACCATCATGTCGGAGATCATAGGGATGGTGGCCACGTCAGTTGCGAACACATCCACCAACCCTTCCGCCTTCAACATGGCGGATAGGATGGGCCAAATCCGCAGGGTGGCGTCAGCGTCACGGGCGGCGTAATGCACAGCCTGCTCCTCTGGTATGTCAGCCAGGTAGCCAGGAACCATTGGGCCGATTATACCCTCTACCATCCCACGCCCCTCATCCAGGCCAATGCCGTGCCACCGCTCCCAGGGGTCTGCGCCCTTTTCATCCACATCCTTGAGTATGCGGGCCGCCTTCTTCTCAATGGGCTGGGGCTGCTTGACGTGGGGTCTGCCTTTATCCCAAGTCAGGACTGGTTCTGGCACGGGCCACGGATGGCTCTGTACCTCCTCCAGGTATGCCAGCGCCTTTATCCGTGTTGCGGGCTCCACTACCTCCTCATAGCTACCCATCTCCATGCCGCACAACCTGTACACCAGTGCCTTCAACCCCTGTGGAAGCCGTTGTAGGTTGTACGCCCCTACCATCGTGTCCACCACCTTGAAGGGGATGATGCCCAGTTTAGCCAGCACGGGCAGGTCATACAGGGCGTTGTGCAGGATGGTGGTTACTCTGGGGTCGTCCACCATATGGGCAAAGGCAGCTAGGGCCTTTTTGTTGTTGGCTCTGATGACGTATGCCACGCCTGGTGTAGTGCTGAAGGACATGCACCACGGCTCCCCATTCAACCCCGCGGACTCAGTATCCACAGCGACTAATCCAGACGGCGGCGGGCCAATCCGTACTATGGTGGGCGGTGCTAGACTGTAGAAGGGTTTGGGGTATGCGTCCTTCACCCCCCCTATTGCCACCTCCCCACGCAATATCTTGGCCAACTGTTTGAAGTCGTCCTGGATAATGGCCATCATCTTGGTTTCACGGAGGGCATAGGCTGGGTGGTACATGGGGACGACAATAAAGGCAGGGGCCGGCTCTTCCCCTTGGGCTGCTGCATCCAGAACCTGCACCCCGTCGGGGCCTACTTCAAATATCGGAAAGGGGTCCGTGTCTGTTTCTATTGGGATGCCGTGTACCTGCTCCAGGGATACGCCCCCCAGGAACCATTTGGTAGCCACCGCCCCCAGCGCCACTACTACCTTGGGATGTACCTGCCGCAGCGCCCTTATCAGGTGTACGCTACACGCCGCAATCTCATTGGGCTTCGGGTCCCTGTCGCCGGGCGGCTTGCACTTGACCGCGTTGTCCACAAAGCAGGCATACCTATCAATACCCGCGTCACGGCAGTATTTGTCCAGCTCCTCCCCTGATTGCCCTACCATAGGGCGACCTTTGATGTCCTCATTCTTGCCCGGCGCTTCGGCAACAAACATCAGCTCTGAGGATTCATTGCCATATCCCCAGACCACTTGCTTGGCCCCATCACGCAGGGGGCAGAGGTGGCAATCAGGCGGGTTATTCATCCCAAGGTCTCCGACACATACTCAAAGTATCCCGCCGCAATCCGCTTTGTCACTTCCAGGTATTCTCTATCCACTCTCCACACCTTGAGCCGTGGATGCCAGACACGGCTAGGGTATGGGACAGCCTCCTTGAACTCGGACAGGAAGGCGTCATTCCTCAGTACCTCAAGTTCAAAGGTAGGCTGCCCATGGTAGAGGATTATTCGGGCTTCACTCATTACGTCACCGCCTTGAATCTACCGTCTACGTCACGCTCCATCAGGAATAGCTCCTTGCCCCGAATCTTGATGCGCCCATGAGCTATCTCCCGTAGGGCCAGGAGCATATCCGTGAACTGTGACAGCGTAACGCTCTCCTGGCTGTAGCTTACACGTCCGAATCCTTCAAGAACTAGGGTGACTACTAACTTTGCCTCAGTCACTGCCTCAGTCATTTCTCCCTCCTTACTTCATTCATCTCCCTCACCACCTCTTCTGCAATCACCTCCCCGATGCCTTCAATCTTCTCCCACTCCTCGGATGGCGCGTTCACCATCTCCACCACGTTGTCAAAGTACGCCGCCACCGCCTGTGAACGTGCCCAGCCTACGCCCGGCAACTCCTTAGCTATCCTCCGCAACAACTTGGGCTTGGTAAGCAGTGCCGTGCCCAACCCATCTGATTCATCAAAGGCCAAGTGGCTCCGGTGCGCTTCCCACTTCTTGTCCGTCCACCAGTGATGAATGCTGAGGATGAGCTGGGCCGTCTGCCTGGGCGATCCTGTGGTGCGGACGTGCATCCCCCCCAACATATCCAAAGTGTTCAAGTACCCGTCCACCTCAGAGGCCATGAAGGTCCGTGTGCCCAACTCCACAGGCACCCATCCTTTGCCCATAGGACGCTCTAGCAGGCCCGTAGAGGGGTTAGGACGCCATATCCCCTCCACCACCAGGTAACGCACCCGGTAACACGCCTGCATGCCAGGGAGTTGATGCCCCGATAGGCGGCCCGTGGTCATAGAGGAGAGCAGGTCAAGCAGGCGCTTCAGCTCAATTCCCACAGGGATAGGCACGTCGTCGGGGCCGTTGCCAAGAAAGGATGCGTCGCCATACTGGAGATGGCCCAGGCGCGCTTTGCCCTTGGGGAGGTACTTGAGCAGGTCTTTGCTGCCGATGCGGGCGTCCAGAGTTATCACTCCCACTCCTCCAATCCTGAGTCCTCTATAACTTCGACAGCTAACCAGGGGAACGTAGTCATCACCCCGCTATACACTTTCCCGTTCAGTTGCCCATTCTGGCGGCAATCCAGCACTTTGACGCTGTAATCGCTGCCCCCATCTTCGTTGTCCACCCTGAACGTTTTAAGGTTGACCTGGACTACGAAGCCGATATCCGTGAGGCCCGAAATCAGCCTCCTGCCTGTGCGTTTGTCATTCACGTACTCCGGGGCCGTCTTGTGCAGCAGGATTAGGTTGGTATGGGAGTCGTAGGCGTTCCTAATCAGCGCTCTGTACTCCGCCTTCAATGGCCCCCACATATTGGCGGGCACCTCAGACAGCTTGCCGAACCGATATAACCGCTGCAACTCGTAGATTTCAGTCGCCGTATCCCATATCACCGTCCTCACCCCCGCCTTGAGGATGGCGCGGTAGTCCCTCACGAACCCCTCCCACATGGCGGTGTAGTCAAACCCAGGAACCCCGATGGACACATTATTCCTGCTGCCTCCGGTGTTGGTGGGTGGGGTGTCCATCTCCTTCACGTAGATCACTTTCTTAGGGACTTTGATTCCCCCCACTTCAGCGGTCCCGCTGACAAACTTCTCCACCACGCCCTCAAGCCCGCTGTCGAATGAGAACACAGCCATCGGGTCGGGTGCAGTGAAGGCAAAGTTGTTCTTACCAGTCTTTTCGTCCCCCTCTATACTGATGATGAGGCGACGGCGCACTTTGGTTTCGGCGGGAGTGAAGCCCGCCTGCTTGAGTGCGGCGATTTGCTGTGTGGTTGAGTTGATTGCTTTGGTAGTCACAGTAGTCATGGCTCAAATACCTCCCCTGTGACCAGAATGCAACGATAGCCGTGTTTCTCTGCCACCCATTCCCATTCCAGAAGGGTGTTGCCATGCGCTTTTATTACACCCTCCGCCCAGAGCCTGTCTGACACGGCCCTTAGCCTCTTTGCCTCAGCCACTAGCCTGTCTGCCTCAGCCCCTAGCCTCTTTGCCTCAGCCATGTACCTGTCTGCCTCAGCCCAGAACTCGCCCGCCTCTGCCCTGAGCTTCTCTATCTCTGCCCTACGCAGTGCCGCTTCATCGGCAAAGCGCCTGTGGGCATCTTCCCAGCACTTGTAGCCCTTTTCCCTAGTCTTCGTTGCATCTACCCTACGCAGCTTCTCTGCATCGGCCCGGGCCTTTTCTGCCTTGACATGTAGCCTGTCTGCTTCAGCCCAGAACTCCAAGCGAGCAGCCCAGATGGCTCCAAGGTCAGTGGTTGTGTTGATGGTTTTGGTAGTCATAGCCACCTCCTACTTTTGGCGTGATTGATTAGCATATTCCAATTCTCCCTCAATTCATCCTCTCTAAATATGAACCGATACCCTTGATACAGCGGCTTCCTATTCTGCCCGTAACCCCCGTTGACATAGAACACTCTCAGGTTGGTCTCCGTAAGCCCCAATGCGTGGCAGTACGCCTTCATCTGCGTGGCCCACTTCCAGTTGTCCTCTGGGGGACGGGTGCTGGACTTCCATGTGAACTTGTACTCCTCCAGCCGCATACCATCTAGGTTTACCCCATCGGGGGATACCCAGATACCATCAAGGAGTTCGGGTTCTGGCCTGAATATGAGTCCCCGCGCCACGGCCCTGTCCATCCACGCGCGGGAGAACACATCCTCCCAAAGAAAACCCGGCTCGGCGACGTTCTCCCACTGGTCAGGACTGCCGTTCAGGGTACGGTCTATGTCAGAGTAGATGTCCGACACGTGCAACCCAGACGGGCGTGGCAAACCTGAGCCTTGTGCAGGGAATACGTCATCAGGTATAAGCGTGATGTCCAAGAATCCCTCCTCTCGTATGATTATTGATGCCTGGAGGAGCCGCCAGTGGACAGGAGCCGACGGACATCCCTCGGGCACTGCTTATGGCTGGCCCAGGTCTCGGCAGGTGGCGTACTACTCTTACCGCTCCAGGGCTCTCACCTAGTACCTACCCCTACCTGGGAGTGCAGGATTTCGCAGCACCTATTTGGCGGTTCAACTAGCGTGTCGAGATTGCTTGCTTCTCGATATAGGCTCTGCTGCATGGGCTTCCTGCCGCCCCGTCTGTGCCTTCGGTTCTTCGGCCACCAGCCCTCCTCCCCTATACCAGTGACACCTTCCCATCAGTGTACTCCCAGACCCCCTCCCCCCTACCGACCAGGAAATCATCATCATTGACCAAGGTGGTCACTGAGTTCCTCAGCTCCTTATTCGCCCGTAGCTCGTTGAACACGAGCCTGGGCAACTCCGCCTTCAACAGGCCGTCCGGGTGCGTCCCAAGGTTGTCTTCCAGAATCTTCTTGAGGGTGGTTACGGCTGTGGCGTCCAGCTCCCCATCAGAGGCGGCGGGCGCTGTCCTGGTAGAGGCCGTAGGCGTCTTTGTGACTGCCCCACGCCTTGCCCCCGCCTTCTTCTCCCCAGGCATGGTCACTATGGAATCCGCAACCAGGATGGTGGCCTCAAACGTCCGACCATCGGCCCTGGGCGCACGGGCTACGATCCCCCCCCTCTTGGGCGCAGGCACCTGTATCATATGGGCCACCAGCCCCTCGAATATGGACACGTCGTCGCCGATCAAGCTCTCGTCGAACCCGGAGTCCACCAGGGACTTGATAAGGATGCCCATGTTCGTGGAGATGTTCTGCTTCTCAACAGAGGATACCGATTGCAGCTTCTTTCCATCGGGTGACGGCACCCAGTTCTTGGCATCCCCAGCGGACCAGTATTGCTCGGACTCCCCACCGTCCTCATCCACCAGGGTGACTTTGAGGGCAGGGGAGTTCGTCGGGGCTTTCCCGTTGTAGTCCCAAAGGACGAATCCCACGTTAGTCCATTTCAGGTTCACGTCGTTGAGTAATCCGCCGCCTTCGCTCATTTCAGACGGCTTCAACGATGCGGTACGCTGTCTTCCAACTCCTGTAGTCAATTTCAATACTCCTTACTAAATGTTGTGGTTCATTGGTTCTACACACAAGATGTGGTAGAATGGGGACGGGGAACGGTTATTTGGATATGGGCATCACCTCCTTCACAATAAAGCTGGGCAGGTTAGCCATGCTTGGGTGGTGCACCGTCAAATAGGTCTTCCCATCCCTGCCTAACGTGACCTTAGTAACGATTACCGATAGCGTGTCTCCCACTGTCCAACTCATTTCTCCCTCCTTGCTATTCTCGCCTGATTGCTCAAGTCCGCCACAGTGAACGTTCTGCCCCTGCTGCCCCTACGCATTGGGGGTGCCGCCATCTCCCCACGTCTGAGGTGGCCCATGAGATGGTGCCAGTGGGTGAGGTTGCCGTTGTAGGGCAGGCCAGACAGGGCACATTTACCGTGCCAGGTTGAAAGAGCCATCACTCCTCCCCCCGGGACTGCATGATGACAAGACTGCACAAGGCGCCTGCTGCCAGCACAAATAATGCTATGCCTACCCACACCACGTATCGAATGTCCTCTGGGCCTGAAAGCCCGCCCAGCAGGAGGGCGATCACGCCCGCTACAGTCGCTATAACGCACACCCCCAAAAAAGCCACCATACAAGCCACATGTACCACTTCTGCGACTTCCCTCATACCTCTCTCCTTTATAACTTCTCCAGTGGCTTAGGCACCGTGCTCCCCCACACCCACGCCTCACTGAACCATTTGGGGGCAAAGTGCCCGTTCTTAGGCACAAACCATTTGGCATTGTCATCAATCACCATCACCTGGCACCTGTCATCTTCGGCCCGCATACCCCGTCCACACGCCTGCACCAGTTGTTGCATAGCTTCGTAGGCCACGTACTCCCTATCATCTTCGCTGCGGGCCTTCTCAATTGCTGAACGGGTATCCATGAACCCGATTTTGCCGACTATCATATATTCACAAGTCTGGTAGGGGAAATCATACCCCGTGACCATTGATGGGGAAATCAAGACTGCGGGCGGCTTGGCCCTCTTGAATGCTTCTACCGCACTCCTAGCTGTACGTGAGTCGTGACTGAACATCTGGTCCCTGAACTTGGTTACGGATAACACCTGATTCCTACGTGCATAGGAGACGGTATGAATAATGCCTTTACGGTCTTGCCGTGCCCGGATAATCTGGTCTATCCGTGAAGTCCATTGACGCATATCCGCCTCCGTGCTCCTGAACGTGACACGGGCGGTGGGGATGTGGATAACGGGCCTGGACGTAATGGGAAAGGTGGACGGGTACTCCACGAAGGAGGATGTGTCCTGGGGGATGCCTAACATACCCATTGTCTTGGGCCTGATGGGGGCCGAGGTCAGGATCACCCGCCCGATACCAACAAACAGGAACCGCTCCGCATACCCCATCGCCCATAATGGAGCAAGGGTAAGGATGCCTTTGTCCACCTCACCTACCCACTTACCATCTAAGGAGGCCGCCTCTTCCAGTTTGCGTACCAGACCTGACAGCCGCCGCAATTCTCGCATCATGGACGGAGAGGCCCGGTCCTGTACACGTGTACGCTCCTGCACCTGCTGTTGCAAATCGCTGTACCTAGCCAATGCCCGTACTGACAGGGGCTTTGCCCACACCCTCCATTCATCCGTACCCCAGGACTCGCCAGCAGGCCACGGACTCCCTAGCGCCCCCTCAATGTCCTCCCTCTCAATAGTGATAGCGCAGAAGTCTGCCAGCTCCCCAGGCGCTGCGTGGGCCTCATCAAGGACAAGTAGCTCAAACTTGCCTATGCCACCCTCTTCTGGGTCTGAGTAGCGGTTAATTGCCATCCAGTAGTCGTAGTTGGTAACGACGAGTTTGGCTGCCTTTGCCCTTCTTACCTGGTCGTAGTACAAGCACCCATTCTGTTTTATGGGGCAGGAGTACCCGAAATGGCACGGCCCCTCGTCAACCGTTACCCGCCTGCGCTGGTCCTCTGTGGCCACTTTGCACTCGTAGGAGTTCATGCCACGGATATCGGTCAGGCCGATTTCGGCAAAGTCCGCCGTAAGCTGGGACTGTAGCGCCTTGGTGGACGTGAGAATGATGGTGCGCGCGCCGGAGATGTACCCTGCTGCCATGTATGTGAGCGATTTACCCGACCCTGTGGGCTGCACTTGGCCTAGGAACCGCCGCTCCAGGTCAATGATTTCAAGCACGGATGACGCTTGCAGAGGCCGCCACACGCTGAACTTATCGGGGAGCTGGAAGGACGGCGGAGGGGGAATAAGGACGGTGGTCACAGTGGCCCCCCTCTTTCATCTACTAACCCGCTCTTGGGGGGTAATGCCGCCTTCACCAGTATGTCCTCCGCCGACTTCCCCCCATACGTGAAATGTTTGAAGCACCAGGCCACAAACTCCATTATTGCAGCATGGTAATCGCACATGTGATACCCGCCCACTGTCCAGGGGTCTGGGCATGGGGTGTAGACACATAGGGCAAGGTCTTTGACTGGTGGGTGGTGTCCGTTGCCGTTGGTCATACCGCCTCCTCCCCCTTCCCCCGTTCTCTTTCAACCAATCTCATTGTTTCACCCTGATTCATCAGATGGCCAAACTTCTCTTCCAGCTCATGCCTGTACCGCGTCTTCCAGTACCCCTCCGGCATCCCGTCCACATGATTGATAATTGTGGCTAACACCCGCCTTGCCTCACCATTGGCACCAGTGGCCGTGTACTGGGCAACGACGGATTGGACGTTCTGGAACACGGCGATGAAATCCTGCTGAAACTCCTCCTGGTTCAGGACTTCAATCATGGCGTCTACCTGCTGGGTGACAGAGGGCAAGACTTCTAAGGTGTCTAGCCACTTCAGGTGACGGTATATCGCATGGCGTTCCAGGTCCCCCTCAGTGCGATAGGGGAAGCGCTTAGATTTGAGCACGGTCTTGATCTGAAGTGCCTGGCCAGGCATCACACGGCAGAATACACGGTCATAGTGGCCCTTGGTATCGGAGCCTGGGATGCGGAACTCCCCGATGTCATAAGAGTTGGCGGGTCCGTCGGGATCTTGATTCATGACGCCCTCCTATGTGTCCACCTGCCCTGTACCAGCTTTGGCACCCAAGTGGCCCCGCAAAACTCCTCACCGCATACCAACCCAGTCCGAGAGTAGCCACCGTCTACCCACGTAATAGGCCGCAGGTCGTCACCGCAGTACCAGCAGACAGACGGGGCGGGTTCAAATTTCGGTAGTGGGCCAGTAGTGCACAACCCAAAGCTCTTGGTATGGAGTCCTTTACCACTTAGGTTCTCCCAGTCGCCGTATCTAATAGGCATATCTCCTCCCTCTCTTCTTACTGTGCACTCTCACCTGTTCAGTGGGTGAGTGTAGACGTGCGTGGTTGCGCCAGTGTGTCAGGTGGATGCTGGAGTCTTGGGCTTGGGGGGTCTTCCCTCACCCACACGCTTTGCTATACAGGAATCGCAGTACATCCGGCGGGACCCGACTACCGCCACAAAAATCCTGGCGCACTCCGAACAGTGGCGGGGTTCCTCAGTCTGCCTCTCTTCTTTTGTTACCATGCAGGCTCCTTTGTGAACGTTACCTCTTCCTTGTCAAGCCCCTATATGATGTTGTGGTAGAACGTTACCTCTTTCCAAGTACCTCTCCCCTTGCTTGTGCAGCCGCAGAACGGGGGGATCTCCCTTGTTGCCCCCTGGCCTAGTTGCTCATAGCCAGATGGGACTATGCAGCCCGTACGCGGCTTGTGCAGCTCTTTGACGTGGGAGCAGGCCAAGCAGATTCTAACGGTGTGCGTCATTGTGCGCATCATTCGGACCCCTTTCTGCCCTACTACGGATAGACTTTACACCCTTCACATTTTTCTTGTCAAGCCCCTATATGTTGTGGTAGGCAGGCTACTTTCTACAATTCCAGATACGAATAATGGCGGGGGAATTATTGACTATCGGGAAACTTTACCCCCATCGCCACTAATTCCTCTTGGGTAAGCCCTTGGGGGATCACAGGCTTGCGCTTGGGTGGTTTCGGCGGGCGCGTTTCTCCCAAGTAGTGGGCTAGGAGATAGTCCTCACTCTCAAATACGGCGTTGTGTAGAATGAACCATGTGGGATTCGGGCCCATGCTGTTGCGCTGCGCCTCTTCGCTACCCCAGAGAGAAATGGTCTTTCCGTACACCGTTGGAACTTCTATTTTGCCTATCCGCAGCCGGTTGATGAAGCCCACCCCAATATCTTGTCTGAACTGGGCCACGCCGTTGTCCTCTAGGCTGTGGAACTTATAACTGCCGATGGTCTGAGTAGCCTTCATTCCTCCACCTTCCTTGTGTTCTCCAATTTCTCCATGCAGTCGGCGCATATGCCGTGGCTGGTCCCTGTGACGCCCTGGCCGTCCTTGGCCCCCATACCCGCGCCGCACCAGCTACAGACTACGGTCATAGTGGTAGGACGGAGAAAGGATCCGTGTATGTTCTTGCAGGCCCGGAGTGTCGCCCATACTCGCCGTGCCCGCTTAGGCCCAATGCCTACTAGAAGCAGTGTTACCTGTCTCATTTCGCACCCTCCTTTGCCTGCTTGATAGCGGCTCGCAGTGGAGGCCGTCAGCCTCTACCGCCTTCCACTGTGGCCCTACGCAGAGCGGCTCCCGCCAGACGGGGATTGCTCCCCGTTGACGTACCACAGCATGCGCTCTGCTTGCCACCGCCGCTCGGTGGCGTAGGCGTAGGCGTGGGCGGCGTAGGCGTCGGCGGCGTCGGTGGCGAAGGCGGCGTAGGTGTAGGCGTCGGTGGCAGCGTAGGCGGCGTAGGCGACGTAGGCGGCGTAGGCGGTGGCGGCGTCGTAGGCGGCGTAGGCGGCGTCCCTCACCTCCTGCTGTGTGGCCTTGCCCTGGAGGAATAATCTCACCACCTCTATTGCACGCCTGGGCCTTGTATCCTCTGGGTGTTTACTCTCCCATATTGGCAGGACATGTTCAGCACAGTCTGGGATGTACTCCCGTGTCCATCCTGGGCCGTCCAGGAGGGCACGGAAGCACCAGATGACGTCGGCTATGCCGTTTGAGGCCAGGATGCGGGAGAGCGGTATGGGGGTATCATCGCCCCAGCCTGCGCCCAACGCCTCCTTGCACTTGACGTAGCCAGCCTTGCAGGCGCTATGATCACGCAATGCCTTTAGGGTCGTGTGTAGTTCGGTCATCATGACTCACGCTTCTCTCCCTTCTCTCTTTTGCCAACTTCTCCAACCTTGAGGTAGCCTCGCCAGAGCATATGCTCAACGCTCTGACTCGCCTTATCACTAGCCGACTACCGCCTCTAGTGAATACCCCGCCATACGTTGCCTGCCTTCACCTACCTTTCGGTATCCAGCTACAGCCCTCTGAACGGGGAGCACGGATACTGCTGGCTGCCCAGGTCTCGGTAGGTGTTACAGCCGTTTTCTAATCTGCGCTGTTCTTACCTACCCCTACCTGGGAGTGCCACTTATACACCGACTTCCACGGCAGTGGCAATCATGCGTTCGGTTCTTCCGCCACAGGCAGCCACTACTCTACTCTATTTGTCTACTGGTGGTAACGTGACCACACCGAGGACATTCGCTGTGAATCGGGTGAGTCCTCACCAACCCGTGTTTAGGGCACCATCGCAACGTCGCCATGCTCTTACCTCCTGTCTAAGCCTCATCAGTGGCGGTAGTCCCGCCAGACGCCCCGTAGGGCGTTTCGACTACTCAACGATTGCATAACGGAGCTTGCCGTAGACGTCTGGCTTCTTGGCTTGCATCATAGCTAGGATGCCGTATCGCTTCTCACGTAGCCGCGCCTTGGTAGTCTCGCGCCTACCCATGTAGTCGTATATCTCGCATGAGAGGTAGTCAACGCTTCTGGCGGCTTGAATCACTAACGCGTGTTTCCTGATTGCTAGCCCTACGTGGTAGGTTGCCATGATTCACACTCCCTTTACTATTTCCGTGTTGCGGTATGTGCTGGAATTGTTGAATATCCCGCCAGTGATTGGGGTATCCGCAAACTCTATCAAGGTGTAGCCGTTGTAGTAGACGTACCGGACCGTGCCCACTTTACCCTTGACACGTACCTTGTCGCCCTCTTTCCACGGGATCGCCGCGATTAGGCAGTCTATCTCTTTCAACAGTGGCATGATTCACACTCCCTTCTTTCTCTTGCGCTATCCCTCTTTTCCCGCCTACAGATACAATAACACACTTTGTTATGCTTGTCAAGCCCTTACAGGGTTATTTTCATATGTTGATATTGCCTATCTGTCGTCACGATATGCGTCTGAGTCCCACAGACTAGGTGGACCTTCACCCACTCACGGTTGTCCACCTTAGTACCCCCTATCAACTTCCTTAGTAGTAGATTACCACTGCGGAGTTGACTTGTCAAGAGTAACAGGGGTATACTGGCCCTAATCACCTGATAGGGAGGTGGCCGTGGCAGTCATAACCCGCAAAGCCTATAAGTGCGAGCGCTGTGACCACGAGTGGATTCCACGCGATTACACCAAGGAATTGCCGAAGGTCTGCCCGAAGTGCAAGAGCGCATACTGGAACACAGTACGGAAAAGTGGTAACAATGTGCCGGGACATTCCTGATTTGTCCCGGCACATTTTCCCCTACCCCCTATACCTTACCTCTAGTGCTTATCTGTGGTAACGCATACCTAGCTACCCCGTGCCGCGCCGCATGCCCTACCCAAATCCTACCCATGCCCCATCTTATGTAACGCACTAACGCACTAACGCACTGGCACACCAGTACACTAATACACTAACGCACTAGTACACTAACGCACTGGTGCACTGGCACACCAGCGCAATCCACCTGTGATAGCGCACAGTAAGAAGAGAGAAAGCTATGTTGTATTATATGTGGCGTGCTATACTGTAGGCATCTTAGAGTATGGAGGTGTGGAATGGCCACAAGAGACTATCTAGCCGAGGATGCGGCGTATGTGTTGGCGGGCCTGATACCCAATGATGTAGAGAAGGCTCGGTTAGCGGCTGTGGAGGCTGCGGAGAGGGCAGCGGAGCACTTAAGGGCAGGGGCAGGACAGTCCCTATCCCATGTGGCAAGGGCGACGGCACTGATCCAGTACCGTGCTGGGGTAACAGCGAGGCGTAAGGTGACTGCAAAAGAGAGAAAGGATGCGCGTGAAAGTGCCGTGCTGGCCGGTCAACCCCTAGAGCGTAGTCTGCATAGCACAGGGGGTAGTGTGGTTGTAGCTATCCCTGCCGCCATGCTACGTGCCCTAGGCTGGAAGCGGGGCGATGATGTACGCATCCGCCTTGAGGGTGCATCCATCATCGTAGACTAGGTAGGCCACACCGCATACAAGGTTCCTGTTCCTTGTATCGTGCGCGTTCCTTATATCTTTCCGCATGCATGAGGGTGGGTGGGGTAGGTCGCAGGCACTCTCTCTTATCTACTTGGAGGCCATCTCACATACGCGCACCACAAAAAAAGCGGACATAGAAAAAAATACACTACAAAAAACTATACACCCAAGGCATTTAATGTAGACATATTTTATGTTACAATGGGTATATATCAGAGAGGAATAGGGCAAGGGAGTAAGGGAGTGTGAATCATGATGCAGCAAAAGGAGCAATCATGGCGCAGCAAGAAGAGGCAAGGCAAGAAGAGGAGCAATCAGGAGAGGCGCAACCCAGAGAGGGACAAGCAGGAGAGGCGTAATCGTGGCGCAGCAGGAAAAGGCTCCAAGTCCTGACTGGCAGGCGGCTAGATTGGCGTGGCGGTTGCGCGGCCAGGAGCGCAAACTGCGGCCTGTGGGCGGCAGCGTGTCTGTTACCCTGCCCGCCGCCTTTGTGAAGACGTTGGGATGGCCCCTGGACGGTTGGGTGTTCATGCGCCTTGAAGGTAAATCCATCATAATTGAGTAGGGGAGGCGCAAAATGCCTGAATACACGCGAGATTTGGATGCCCACGGGCCTGATGGGCGTGTAAAGCCGTCCAAAACCTTTGCCCGTGCGTCTGATGGGGAGGGATTGGCCGATCCTGAGACACTTGGGGGTAGCCGTTGGCGCATAAAACGGCTAATCAACCACAGCGCCCGCACTATTTTGGACGCACGGCAGGAGTTGGCCCGTGTTGACGACGCCTTGAACCAGGGGGAGCTCGTTCACAGCGAACTTGTCCTGCTCAACCGTCGTCGGGCCGTGCTTGTACGGCGCATGGAGGGTAAGGACGCCCGATATATGGCCCTCGGAGAGCGCAAAGGCAGACTGGGTAAGGAGGACAAGGCCCGCGTGGACGAATATACACGCTGGCTGTCTATCAAAGACACCCTCAGCACGCTCCACTAGCCCTCGGCCCCTGTTGTGGTATAATGCCCCTGTTCCCTCCCTCATAAGGCTGCCCGCTTGCACTCCCCAAGTTGGCAGCCTTCCTATTTGTGCTATAATATCCCCAAATGGCTACGCAGGCCCAGGCCACGGATAACAGGCTACGTGCCCCAGATAAAGGAGAGGGTGTGGGGGAACCAACCCCCCAGACCACGCCTGCCACTCTACGGCTCCTGGATGCCATTGCCATCCGATCCCCCAACAGGCTCCCCAGTTATCGCAGGGCAAAGTCCATAGTGACCATGTCCTATGAAAAGGCCCACCAGAAGAGGCTGTTCCTCCGCATATACCGCTCCACAGGCAACGTGGCCACCTCCTGCGAGGTAGTTGGGAGGTATGAGCGCACCGTGACAGGTTGGCGCAAGGAGGATGCGGCGTTCAAGCAGGCGTGGGACGAAATCACGTCTCTCTGGAACGCTATACTCTCTAACCGTTTCAACTCCCTGGGCACGAAAGCGTTGACCCTGGTAGAGGAGCTGTTGGATGGTGAGTTCACCGATGACGACCTGAAGGCGAAACTGGCCCAATGGATACTCAAATCTCAAGGCGTGGGCCAGGACAAGGCAGTCGTGGGCGTGGAGCATTCAGGGCCAGGTGGAGGCCCAATACCCGTCAGGCAGATCGTGGTTCACGTAACAGCGCCCACCCCAGCCGCGTTGGGGGAGCCTGTACCCCATATAGAGGGGGAGTACGTTGAAATCGTAGAGGGGGAGGACGAGCGATAGGCAGCGATAGGCATAAAGGAGAGTGTCGCAATGGGACCAGATGGGGTAGTCCATGCTGTGAAACAAGAGTCGGAAACATCCTCATATAAGCCTTACCCGTGTGCCGTCAATACGCGTTCTCGCTTCAATGTGCATCGTATCAATGCGGAGAAGCCTACGCACTCCTCAAGGACTGTTTGCGGCATAGTAATGAAGGGCAAAAGATGGTCTTTGACGGCGCAACGCCCATCCTGCCCAGCTTGTGCGGAGACTCCTAGCCAATGAACCTGTACTGCCTGCTCTGCGCCATAACCAGGGAGATTCCTGGCAGCGTCTGTCTGAGGCATAGGAGATTGATGCCGTGACCACCACCACCACCCCCGCTCCCACCCCCACCAAGAAGCCTGAACTCGTTGAAATCCGTGACGGGGAACTCCACCTCAACTTCCACCCAGGCCAGTCCCGCATGTGGGAGTCCAAG
>ERZ1292629.1042-Hain-H43-01um-R1-1042-length-29145-cov-22_pt3 | contig 19351 bp, 23 predicted proteins | sample MGYA00564399_ERZ1292629 | MGnify/ENA primary metagenome ERZ1292629 (study PRJEB36523, sample SAMEA6512636) | groundwater metagenome | collected 2019-01-08 | study: AquaDiva: Metagenomics assemblies of 32 groundwater samples | reverse complement strand
ATATTGACAAAGCATTATATAACTTAAAGAAAATGGAATCTGATATTGAAAAAGGTTATCCGGATTGGGCTGTTTCTTCAGCATTTTATGCAATGTACCATTCAATCTTGGCTTTATTATATAAATTAGGCTATGAAAGTGAAAATCAGGAATGTAGCATTAATGCAATAGAATACTTTATTTTAACTAAAAAAATTGATTTAGATATTAAATACCTAAAAATGATAGATCCTAATACTGAAGAAAGCATTATAAAATTAAGAGAAAGGTTCCAATATGGAAGCGAGACAAAAGTTAGCTCAGAAATTTTGAATACAGTAAGGAAAAATGCAAAAGAATTTGTTGAAAAATTCCAAGAATTAATATAAAATTATCAAATAAGTCACTTTTTTGGCAAATATTTAATATTGATATCTTGAGATTAGAAATTATTTTTCTTTATCTAATTTTGCTCCCCTCTTCTATTTTTCCGTCTGGCTGGGAAAAAGGAATTAAAACCTAACATAATCTTTTTTAAAAATTAAGAAACGTTTTTGGGATTCCCCCTTGCGAACTTTAGGTAATTAATGGAAAATTAAGTAAATTTAATACCCTCTTTCTGAATCTATTTGGATAGACTTTTAGATAAGAATTTAACTTTTTTTTATCAATCCTTTTAATAAATTCTTCTTTTGTTTCTTTGTCTAAGTACTGCTTAAAATAAATCATATCAATGAAAGTTTTTTCTATATCTGAATATGGGAGATAAAAATCTCCTTGTTTTTCATAGTTAAAGCCAAAGAAATATTTACTATCTATATTTTTTAAAACTATATTCTGTGAAAATACTTTTCTTACCCCCCTCCTTACTTTTCTTGATGTAATCATTACAGGATTTGTTTCCTGTTCCCAAAGATTATGGGCACTTAAAGCATCTTGCAAACCCAAATATGCAGGTTTAAAACAGAATACTACCAAGGAGGGGTCTTCGTAAATAGTGTAATATCCTTTTGTTATCCTTTTTATTTCTCCTTTTTTAAGTAAGTTATTAATAATTAGATATATGTAACTATTATCTTTTTTTCTAATGAATTTTTTTAGGGAGGCTATGCTGACTATAGGACTTTCTTTGAAAAATTTTCTTATTTTGTCAATATACTTTATTTTGCCCATCTTTTTATGGCCTCCAATAGCTGCTTAGAATCAGGGATAGCTCCAGAAATAATAATAGTTGCCAAATTCTCTTCATCTATAGGTTCCTCAAAATTTTTAACCAATTTATTTAAATAATTTATTACATCTCTTTCTTTTTTGGCATTATCTAATAAAAAGAAAATATCATATAAATCCCTTATTTTTCTTCTCTTTAAATAAGCGTTGACCTTTTCAATAATCAACTCTTCTATAGATAAGGTGAGTACATTAATGAAAAAACTTTCTGATGTTTCATACCTTTTTAGTGAGGGTTTTTTAGTCTGAAAAGTTGCTTCAAATCTTATTGGTGTGTCACTGATTCTTATTTCTGAATAAAGTGAATTTTCTTTTATTCTTTTTTTGATTATTCTAAAACCTTTTTTCTCTAGAGATTTAAAAAAATTATTAATTTTCTTATCATCTTTGGTTAGATAAACGTCAATATCTCCAGAGAATCTGTTTCCATTATAACAACGCCATATTGCTGTTCCTCCGTGAATTATGGCATTTGGAAAAAAATTATAAAGCTCTTCTATTAAAACATCCTGAGCATACGCTAGGTCTTTCTGAGATTTTTTCTTTAGTTTTAAGTTTAAGGGGATTTTCATTTTTTAAGATTAACTTAACCTATAGATATTTATAGGTTTGGTTTATTTATAAATTTATACTTTTTAGGATGGTTCTCAAGAATATATAGGATTTTATTACCTAACCCTGCTCCCCTCTTCTATCTTATCATCTGGCCGCAAAAGGAAAACCTTTGATTCGCCCTCTGAAACAGCTGCCAGAATCATGCCCTGGCTTTCAATGCCTTTAATTTTTCTTGGCTCAAGATTTGTGAAAACAACACAAGATTTTCCCTTGAGTTGTTCTGGTTTGTAATAGGGTTTTATTCCAGCCACAAGAGTTCTTTTTCCATGCTCTTTTCCTAAGTCAATAGTTAGTTTGTATAATTTATCAGCCCCAGTAACATCTTCAACTTCAACGATTTTCCCAGTGCGTAAATCTAATTTTTGCCAGTCAGAGAACTTAATAGTTTCCATTTTTATTTTAGAAGATTGTGTTTTATAAAACTATTCCCACCCGCCCACCCGAAAAATAAATGTTAATATTGTAACCAAAAATAGAAGTAGTTAAAATGATAGGGCTGTTTCTTGATAAAAGATATCCTTTAATAGCTATAATATAAAATATACTTTCTGATATATACATTCTAAAATATATTTTGAAGAATATAATTAATCAAGTTTAATCTATGAAGCCCATTGTTTTTAGCATTCTTCTCATAAGATTCTCCCTGTCTTTTTTTGAGTCATAGGGAACATTAAGGATTTTTGCAGCTATTTCTTTGTAAGCACGCGAAGCAGCGCTTTTTGGATGCATCTGAACAACAGCTCCCTTATTCCTTATGGATTTTTTAACAGCAATATCTTCAGGAATCATTCCAAGAATAGGAACTTCAAGCATTTCCCTTACGATTTCTGGTTCAAGTTCTATTTTATCCCTATTTACTCTTGTGACTATTGCCCCAAGAATTGTTTTTTTCATCTGTTCTGCAAGCCTTACCGCTTTTAATGCATCTGTAATAGCTGGCATTTCAGGATTTGTTACAATAATAATTTCATCTGCAAGATCAATTGCAGAGCTTGCCTCTAAGCCGAGTCCTGCAGAGCTGTCAACAATGATTCTTTTGGATAGTTTTTTGAAATCATTTTTAAAATCCTTCAGTCTTTCTGGTTTAGTTCTCTTAAGCTCTTTTACAGACAAAGAAGAAGGCATAATTTTCATTCCTGACTCATGTTCATATACAGCTTCAAATGGCTCTGCCTTTCCCTTTAAGACATGATTAAGATTTATCGGAACTTCTGGAGAATTCAAATGAAGGCCGATATTGGGGGTTGAAAGATTTCCATCAATAATCAAAACATCTTCCCCAAAATATTTCATTGCAGCCGCCAGATTTATTGCTGTTGTGGTTTTTCCTACCCCGCCTTTCCCAGAAGTAATAACAGTAATTCTTGACATTTTTATTTAAAAAATTTTTAGTTTTATGATAGAAGAAATTGCTTAATTGTGCTTATAAACTTTTCTAACTTTTCAGCATAGAGTTTTAGTTTATCGAGATTAATGTTTATTTCTTCCCCCAGATAAAAAACTTTAAGGGTTACATTTTTCCTGAATTCCCCAATTCTCTCTTTTCTCAGCTCTTCCACTTTCCTGAACATTTCATACATATCTATAACTTCCTGGAAATTAGCATCTTTTTTGAGTAGTTTTCTGGCAGTTTCTATCTGTCCTACAGGATTTGTAGGAATAGAAGATATCTTTTTTCTTTTTTTTGCATGTTTAAGTATCTCATTTATGCTTGTTTCTATCATCTTTTTCCATCTTAGAAGAAGATTAATTATTACATCACAGGTCTTTGTGTATTTTAAGCTCACATACAAAAGATGGTCCGCACTTATTTTTTCCTGAATTATCTCTTCCATTAAACAACCTTTTTCACCTCTAAAGAAGTATGTTATACGAGGATATTGTACTTTTTATACTTTTCTTTTAGTCATTTTTGCGAGGTAAAAGTAAAAAGGGTAATTTATTGCCTAATTAAAAATTCCTTTTCATTCCTTCTTTGGTTTTTTTTAAAATTTCCTTTGCAGTAATCAAAAATTCTTTGGTTTTTTCAATACTAAGAGTTGTTGGCTCCAGATTTTCAGAAAGTATAATGATTTTATCATTTTTTATAAATTCGAACGGGCTTTCTTTATGTTTTTCTACAAAATTAAACAGTTCCATGATAATTTTTATTTCATTTTTGTTTATATCATATCTTGGCGCGCATCTTTCTGTAAAGATTCTAAAATTTTCTTTTGGGTTTTTATAGAGATTTATTCTTTTGTACATATATTCGTACTGAAGAATAGAGGTTATGCATTTGGTTATTATCTCCCTTATTTCCTGTATAACCTTTAGCAAAAGTCTTTTGTCCTTTATTAAGGGGAAGGTAATATAGACTATATGGTCAACTGTTCTGAGTTTTTTCTCAGCCTCCAGAACGCTCTCAAAGAATTTCTCCATGTTTATATTTAGTTTAAAGAATTAATATGGTTATTGGTAATCTATGATATATCTAGATTGTGAATTTACCATCTTTATAGATTACAATTTGTGAACCACTTTCAAGAGTTGCAGTTACTGTCCTTTTTTCTGTAGATATTATATCTGTATGTACAACAGAATCGTTATATCCAAGTTTTTCCCATTCTTCTTTCGTAACTTTTGCTGGATTTCCCGGATAAGAATCTTTGTATGCTGCGCCAAGAGCTATGTGGGTGTTTCCGTGTTCTCCTCCAACATTTTCATCAAATAAAGTCTCTGCCATAAATTTTGTTATTCTAGACATTCTAGAATCTGTTAAAGAAAATTCTCCTATTTTGTCTGCATTTTCTGACGCAATCATTTCCTTTAGGACATGTTCATTTTGAGATGCCTTTGAATTTATGACTCTTCCTTCTTTGAATTCTAATTCTATATCTTTTATTAGATTACCATAACGATATAATGGCTGATTGAATTTTATCTTCCCCTCTGTTTTTCTCCAGTCAGGAGAAATAAATAACTCAAAACTAGGAATGTTTCTTCCGGATCCCCCCATCCATTTTCTTTTTTCGCCAATTCCCACTTTTAAATCAACATTTTCTCCTTTTACATGTAGAGTCTGGATTTTCATAGAATTTAATTTTTCTTTTATTCTTTCTGTCTCTGTAAAAATATCTTTCCATTTATCAACAGGATTCTCATGATCTAAGAAGCAAGCGTTTATTATCTGCTCCCAATATTCCTCTACAGATATCCCTGCCTCTTTAGCTGTCTGCTCTGTTCCGTAAAGAGCTATAGTCCAGGTAAATTTTCCTTGAGCTTCTTTTTCAACTCTCCAATCCTTATATTTTTTATAAGCTTTATCTCTTGTCATTATCTTTTTGGGGTCTATTCCCTCAAGTTCTTTTGGGTTTGTTTCCGCAATTATATGAATGGAATGATCAATTTGATCAACAAGCCCTTTAAGATATTTATCAGGAAAGAATTCTAAATGATGATTTTGTGCAAGCTCGTAGAACTCTCTGGAAAAATCATCCGGAAGAAATTGTATAATTGGATGCGCACCCACCCCTAATATAACTTTTCTTAGTGCTTTTAACATTGGCTTTGCTCTTTCCGGAACCCTTAAGAGGATTACTTCTCCTTTCTTTACCCCTTCTCCAGAATTTAGCGCAAACTTTACAAGAACTTCTGCATATCTATCTAAAATTTCTTGGGGTGGATGATATACCATTGTACTTTTTTGTATTAGGGGTTTAAGAATTTAACTCAGTCTTATAATAGCGTCTGCAATATCCCTAGTTTCCTCCAGGGCTTTTTTTGCCTGTTTTTCAGAAGCACCTGTCTTTTCCATAACCATTCTTATATCTTCTTCAGAAATAGTAAACCCAGATTCTTCCCTTGCTTCCCCGGAAATCTGGAAACTTTCCTGCCCTCTTATGCCTATTTTTACCACAGAAGGATTTTCTATTACAATTCTCCCGTTGTTTTTTTCAATTATAACCCTGGAAGCGTCTATCTCTTCCTGCGACATTCCAAGCTGCTTCATCATGGCCTGCATTTTCTTAGGATCCAGGCCGTTGCCAAATCCGGGAAACATTTTAGAACAAGATTTTACAGGTTTTTATTGTTTACTGTTCTCTCTTCTATTTTTTAAACCAAAAAATCCAAGAAAACGCGGAAAGCAAGGATTAATATTACAAAAACTATTACATGCGTGGGTTTTAGCATTATTTTTGATTCATATTCCTCTTCAAACCTCATCAGGCCCCCGAAACCTGCAGGCATATGTACTTTGTTGTCTGCCATTGAATATAAAGAAGGAGATAGTTTTTAAAAGTTCTCTTATTTCTTGTTTTTATGACAGGTTATGATGCATATCTTGAGGAACAAAAGATATTAAAGTTCTGGGAAAAGGAAAAAATTTACAAATTTGACCAAAAGAAAAAGGGAAAAGTCTATTCTATAGATACACCTCCGCCAACTGTTTCAGGAGATATGCATATAGGCCATGCATTTTCCTATTCTCAGCAGGATTTTATAGTAAGATTCATGAGAATGTATAATGCTGGAAAAGGGCAGGTCTTTTATCCTTTTGGAACAGATGATAATGGGCTTCCAACAGAAAGGCTTGTAGAGAAATTAAATAATGTTAAGAGCAAGGAAGTTTCAAGAACAGATTTTATTGACCTGTGTCTGAGAACACTTAAAGAAATAACTCCTGATTTTATACAGCAGTGGAAAAATATAGGGGTAAGTGCAGATTATGATCTTTATTATTCTACAATAGATAAAAACTCGCAGAAAATGTCCCAGAAATCTTTCTTGGATTTATATAAAAAAAAGAGAATTTACAAGAAAGACTTCCCGACCTTGTGGTGTCCTGAATGTCAGACTTCTATTGCCCAGGCAGAGCTTGAAGACAGAGAACAGGAAAGTTTTTTGACAACAATAAAATTCAGCGTAAATAAAAAAGAGCTTTTAATAGCTACTTCAAGACCAGAACTTCTCGGAGCCTGCGTAGCAATTTTTGTCAATCCCAAAGATAGGAGATACAAAGACCTTAAAGGCAAAAAGGCAAAAATTCCTATTTTCAATTTTGAAGTTCCTATTATTTTTGACGAATCTGCAAGCATAGAAAAAGCCACAGGAGCAATGATGGTTTGTTCTTATGGAGATAAATATGATGTTGATGCTATAAGCAGGCATGGACTTAATCCAAGAATTATCTTTAATCACAAAGGGATTGTTAAAGAAGGAAAATATTCAGGCCTAAAAATTAAGGAGGCAAGGAAGAGAATTTTAGAAGATTTAAGAAAAGCAAGTCTTATTGCTGACCAAAAAAAGATTTTACATACGGTAAATGTCCATGATAAATGCGGAACAGAGATAGAGTTTCTTCCCACAGAACAATGGTTCATAAAAATCCTTGATAAAAAGAAAGAATTTATTTCTCAGGCAAAGAAAATAAAATGGCTCCCAGAATTTATGAGTAAAAGATATGAAAATTGGGTGAACGGTCTTAATTGGGACTGGAATATCTCGCGAAACAGGCATTTTGGAGTTCCTATTCCTGTATGGGAATGCAAGAAATGCAAGGAAATAATTCTGGCAGAAGAAAAAGAGCTTCCTTTAGATCCTTCTGACAAAGAAAAAAGATGCCCAAAATGCAAGAACGAGGCAGAACCAGAGATGAAGGTTCTTGATACATGGGCTACTTCAAGCTTAACACCACAGATAGCATCTTCATTGGTTGGAAATAGTATTAAACTTCCTTATTCCTTGAGACCCCAGGCCCATGAAATAATAAGAACCTGGGCATTCTATACTATAGTTAAGTCTTATTTTATGGAAGATAAAATTCCCTGGAAAAATATCATGCTGTCTGGTTTTGTTAAGTTCGAGGGGGAAAAGATGTCAAAAAGCAAAGGAAACGTTGTATCCCCTAAAGAAATCATAAAATTATATGGGGCAGATGCAATAAGATTCGGGGCGGCAAGTTCTAAGCTTGGAGAAGATTTGGATTATTCTGAAAAAGATGTTTTAGCAGGAAAAAGATTTCTGACAAAATTATGGAATGCTTCAAATTTTGTTTTCATGAATCTGAAGGATTATGATGGAAGGATGCCGAAGAAACTTGAGAAAATAGATGAATTATTCTTAAAAGAATTAAATAGAGTTATTTCTACTACAACCTATCGATTTGAAGGATATGAATATTCAAGAGCTAAGTTTAATACAGAAGAATTCTTTTGGAAAGATTTCTGTGATAATTATCTTGAAATCGTTAAGTGGAGAGTTTACAATGGAAATAAGCAGCAGAAAGAATCTGCATTTTATACTTTATACCATTCTCTTTTAACAATATTAAAACTAATTGCACCAATAACTCCTTTTATTACAGAACATATATATCAAGAATATTTTAAGAAAAATGAAAAGACAAAAAGTATTCATCTTTCTGAATGGCCTAAAAGTGAAAAGAAAAAAATAAGGGAATGGGGTGAAAATATAACAAGAGAATTACTGAAAGCAAATAGGTGGCACTTATTGATAGATATAATTTCTAAAATTAGAAGTATAAAAACAGACAATAAGAAGTCTATGAACTCTGAAATTATTTTGAGTTTGGACGGGAAAGTCTATAATGCCTTAAAAGAACTGCTTGATGATTTGAGACATGTCACAAATGCAAAAGAAATTAAACAAGGAAAAGAATTCAAAGTAGAATTTATTTAAAATGACACAACTAAGCAAAGCAGAATTGATAGAGCTCGTTGAACAGTTGGAACAGTATAAGGGAAGAGCCACAGAGCTGATAACTGTCTACATTCCTATTGGCCAAAATATTTACACTGTTGCAGACCAGCTAGAGGCAGAGAAATCCACTGCAAAAAACATTAAATCTGCAAGCACAAGGAAAAATGTTGGAAATGCCCTGGATAAAATAACAAGGCAACTGAAAGAGTACAAGAAAACTCCTGAAAATGGCTTGGTTATTTTTTCTGGAAATATTTCAAGAGTTGAAGGCCAGGATGATTTAAGACTGTGGGAAATAGAGCCCCCAACACCTCTTAAAACAAGGATGTACAGGTGTGATAAAGAATTTATTCTGGAACCTTTAAGGGAAATGCTTGAAGTCACAGAAGTTTTTGGACTTCTTGTTATGGATAGAAAAGAGGCAACAATTGGATTACTCGAAGGAAAAAGAATAGATGCTCTGCAAAAAATGACTTCTGGAATTCCAAGTAAAGTGAGGGCTGGAGGGCAATCCAGCCAAAGATTTCACAGAATAACAGAAGGTTTGACAAAGGAATTTTACAAGAGAATTGCCGAAGAGATGAAGAAAATTTTTCTCGGCATGCCCAAGCTCAAAGGAATTCTGATAGGGGGGCCGATACCCACGAAAGATGAATTTTTAGAAGGAGAATATCTCACAGGACAGCTTCAGAAGAAAGTCCTTGGGAAAATAGATTTAGGAGATTCTTCTGAATCAGGTCTTCGGGAATTAGTGGGGCGCGCGCAAGGAATTCTTGTGGATCACGAGAGACTACAGGAAAAAAAAGCTGTTGAAGTTTTCTTTAGGGCACTTGGAGAAGATCCTGAAAAAGCCTCTCTTGGAGAAAAAGATACCAGAAAGGCAATTGAAATGGGCGCTGTTGAAATTTTATATCTGAGCTCCAAAATTCCAAAAACCCTTATAAAAGAACTTTCAAAACTTGCAATGAATATTGGTTCTGAAATAAAAATTATCTCTGTGGAAACCCCTGAAGGTGAGCAGTTTTTTAACATGGCTGGAATAGGGGCTGTTTTAAGATTTAAGATAGGATAAACAATTTCTTTTTATGTCTCAAAACCTTTAAAATATCTAAACCTCTTCCTTAAACATGACTGAGAAACCAGGGGTTTTGAGCAAAACCCAGAATGAGATTGATGAAATAAAAGAAAAAGAGGCAATGGGTTTGATAGAAGCAATCTTTTTCGTCTCTGGAAGATTTCTTGATATGAAAGACCTGATGGTGATTTCTGGAATGAATCCAATAATAATAGGGGAGATAATAGAAAAGTTAAAAGAATTATATGATGAACGGGAATCTGCGCTGCAGATTGCGGAAAAAAATGGAATGTGGAAAATGGATGTAAAACAGGAATTTTCTGGAATTGTTAACAAGCTTGCGGCAGGAAGCTCTGAATTTACAAAAGCAGAGCAGGAAACTCTGGCAATCATAGCCTATAAACAGCCAATAAAACAATCTGTAATAATAAAGATAAGAGGAAATAAAGCTTATGACCACATAAAAAGATTTTTTGACCTAGGATTGATTAAAAAGAAAAAACAGGGTCATACCTATGAATTAAGCCTGAGCGATGAATTTTATGATTATTTTAGTGTGCCGGAACAGAAAAAAACAACAGAAAAAACAGGAGAAAGTTAAATGGAACTCATAACTATTATTATATATCTCTCGGTATATATGGGTCTTGTCTCTACTAGTTTTTATATAATGAGTTTTATAGCAGGAGAAAAAAAGGAAAAACCCCTGTATAAGGATAGCGAATTACCGCGTGTCTCTGTAATAATCCCTGCATATAACGAAGAAAAGAGCATAGCCAAGACTATTGAATCTATACTAAAATCTGATTACCCTGATTTTGAAGTCATAGTTGTAGATGATGGGAGCAAAGATGATACATTAAGAATTGCAGAAAATTTCAGCAGCGATAAAGTAAGAGTTTTTCATAAGAAAAATGGAGGGAAAGGAACAGCTTTAAATTTTGGGATAAAAAAGGCAAAGGGAAAAATAATTTTTACAATGGATGCAGACACTGCTGTTGCTTCCCAGAGCATGAAAAATATGGTTAGGTTCTTCAAAGAGGATACGGTGATGTGTGTGACCCCTGCAATGGTGATAAACAAACCAAAGAACATTCTCCAGAGAATCCAGTATACAGAATATGCTCTTGGACTTTTCCTGAGGAAAGCTTTTTCTTCTCTCAGAGCAATATATATTGCGCCCGGGGCTTTCTCTGCTTACAGAAAAACTTTTTTTGATAAATTTGGGGGATATGATGAAAAAAATATAACAGAAGACCTGGAGATGGGACTAAGAATACAATCCAAAGGATATCACGCAGAAAACTGCCCTGAAGCTCCGGCATACACGACTGCTCCAGACACTTTTAAAAGTCTTCTCATGCAGAGGAGAAGATGGTATTTTGGACAGATTAGAAATCTCTGGAAATACAGGAGAATTATCAGCCCAAGATATGGGGACCTGGGAGCTTTTGTAATTCCCACCGCAATTTTTAGCATTCTGTTTTCAGTAACAATTACAGTATACTTCTTCTTTAAATCCCTGTTTGAAATAAAGGATGGCCTTTTGTTTTTGCAGAAAGTTAATTTTGATTTTTCCAATACCCTGAATCTTAATTTTTATATGATAGAAAGGTTTTTATTTTTGTTCTTTAGTAAGCCTGTAGTCTTATTCACTTTTTTCTTCCTGGCAATTCTCGGATTTTATACCTATTATGCTTCCAGAAAAATCGGTAAAACTCCAGGCATGATTATCAATTGGGCATTATTCTTTTTGCTGTTTGCAGTCCTTTTCGGTTTTTGGTGGATAGTCTCGATATTTTATACAATAACACACAAAAATATAAAATGGTAAGGGGTTAACTAAGATTTTTGTTTGAGACCCTTCTTTTTTCTTATATGTATTAATATCCAGATAACTATTAATATCCCTAAGACGAGTATGAAAGTTGAGATATCTTTGTCCATATTATTATATTCAGATGCTAATATATAAATTTTCTGGAGCAAAGGTCCAACGCATTGAGCCAAAAAAACTTATTGGTATTCCCGATATAATCCCAAATATTGATGCTATATTGGCATTAAGTGGGTTCTCACCCAAGAGATAAATTGCTATTGAGCTTATGACAACATTTGTTATCAGCACTAGTGTATAGACAAGAACATGTTTTGGAAATTGTCTTTTCATTAAGCCTGTTTTTGCCTTAAATGTTATGTTCCTATTTAATGCAAAATTAAAAGCAATGGCTGATAATACTGCAAATGTCCTTGAAATAGCAAAAGGTGTGTTTATTTCAAATAACAAATTAAAGACAGTTAAGTCTACTACAGCACTTAAAACCCCGACTATGCAGAAAAATATAAATTTTTTTAACATTTTTTCAGCTTCCTATTGGTTTATTTATAATTTTGCAAGTTTTAAGACCAAAAGTTCCAAGAAGATCTTTTCCAAGCACTTCTGAAAAAATCTGGCATGGGTCTTTCACAAGCGGTGAATCATATACATATCTTGGAGAACATGATTTAGAGATATCTGGCTTGGCTAGAAATAAATATTTTTCTGTTTCATATAGTAGGGGAAAACCATCGAGAGTTCCCTCAAGTTGGTAATCTCTGCTATATTCATCCTTAAAAATTAATACAACCTTATTATCGAGTATTTCTTGGTTAATATAGTTCCAGTTTAAGGGATATACATTTTCAGTGTAATAGGTTACAAGTACCCAATGTGGAGAAAGAATCTCACAATGTGAAATATTCAATGCATATATCTCTCTCGCCGCTTCTGCAAATTGTTGCTTATGCCATCTTTCTTCGTATCTATGAAAGAAAAGAAATCCGGAAGTCACAATAAACACTATCAAAATAAGGGAGATGATCAGTCTTTTATTTATTTTTATCTTTTCTATCCATAAGAGAGTACCTTTTGTCGAGAAGAATGCTATTGGAAGAGCTAAATTAAATAAATATCTGGTTATTTTAAATGGTGTATTATAGAAATCATAAATTATTATTGCTATCAATAGAAATATAATAATATTTGTTTTATTTTCTTTGATTGGTCTTTTTATTAATTGAGTTATGGAAATAACTATCCCGATTATTAAGAATGGCCAAAACCATCCGATAGGGGGTAGGAATTGGGAAAAGGAGATTTGTTCAGTTAGATATTGTCTGAAATGTATATTAAGAGCATAAGAGTCAATAATGCTCGTAAACCAATTTCCATATTTTAAATAATTAAATAACAGCCATGGGAACAGGATAAATATGGTAATTAAGAGGTTTTTTACTATTTCTCTTGGTTTTTTATGTATTAAAAGAAGAGGAATAAAATAGAGAAAATTATACCTTGTTAGAATTGCCAAACCTAGCCAATGTCCTGATGTTTTTGATTTAATTAATGAATAAATAAACATCTCTAGTAAGGCAAATCCCAGCAACTCTGTGCCTCCACCCAAACCATAGAGCAAAACGAAAGGGCTTAGACTAAAAAAATAAAAGATTATTTTTGCAATTTTTTTCTTTTTTTCTTCCAAATCTTTAAAAATCTCTGAAGAAATTTTTACTGTTGAATAAAGAAAAAATGTTGAAATTGCCCAAATATATAAGTATATTCCTATTTTTCCGATTGATAGAAAAATCCCTAGAAGTATCGGAGCTAACGGCGCCCTGTAAACTTCAAAATAGGTTCCACCATAAAACAAATATCTCGCATTTAAGACATAAGCTGAAAAATCCCATAAGGTACTTGTATGATATTGGTACAAAAAATAGAGGGTAGAAATTAAATATAAAAAGAAGATTGGTTGATTTTCTTTTATTATCTTATGAACCTGCATTTTAATAATTGTCAATAAAACTTTTTAAACTTGTTTCCCTTTTCTATAGATATAAACCAATGGAATCAAGGAGATTTACGAGTAAGAAAAGATACGTTGCAGCTATTATAATCGGAACTCTGGCTTTCCTATTGGTTTTTATAGTTAGTTATTCTCTTTCCTACCTTGAACTGCAGAGAGTCTCTAATCTCCAGACAGGCATTGGTTATGATATTTTTGAGGATAAGCTTGACTATTCTTTTTTTAACGAACCAATATGCGATATCGGCTCTTTTGATAAAATTTCTCAGGACCTTGGATTTCAGGGCAGAATTATAGATGATCTAGAAAGGAAATTGGGGAAACAAGATGAAGGGGTTTTGGTCAGGAAAAAATTTTATTCTCTGATAGAAATTGAACACCTTGAATTTGTAAAGACCATTAATTTGAAATGTAGAGAGAAGATTAATACTATTCTCTTTTTTTATTCTAATAATGAATCTCAGCTAGATGAAAGCGAAGAAACAGGAAGAATCTTGGGGGTTTTATCCAGCAGGAATGAAGATCTTATGATATATTCTTTTGATGTTGATTTAGCCAGTGAGCTTGTGGATAAACTTGAAAAGAAGTATAATATAACAAATTCCCCTGTGATTGTAATAAATGAGAAAACCAAGATAGAAATGCCTGTAAATATTAACGAGATAGAAGCATACCTCAACTAATCATACTATATTCTGGCTTACAGAAATATTAAAAAACAGCCCCAAATTTCCCCTATGATGGAATGTTCTATCTGCGGAATATCTGACAGCAAGAGACTGGTTTTCAGGGCTGTTTCCCCTAAAGGAATAGTCTGGGTTTGCGAATCCTGCGCAGCAGCAGAAGGCTTTCCAATGGTTAAAGAGCCAAAGCCAGAATTAGAGGAGCCCAGGAAAACAGTTTATGAGCGCCTTTCTATTATGGCAGGGATTAAGCCAAAACCCCAAGAAAAAGGGGTTATATTACAAACAGATGAAAAAAGCATTAGACAGATTGTTAATAAGAACTATGAGGAAAAAATAAGGAAGCAGGCAGGCATACAGCAGAGAAATGACCTTGTAGATAACTTTCATTGGATTTTGATGAGGGTTAGGAGAATGCGCGGCCTTACTCAGGGGCAACTTGCAGAAAGGATAGAAGAGCCGGAAGCAGCTGTAAAGATGGCAGAGCAGGGAGTTGTTCCAGAAGGATACAAACTTTTAGATAAACTTGAAAGTTTTCTAGGGGTGAAGCTGATAAGGGAAAGATTTGGTTTTCCTCAACTTCATCCAGTTCCTGTGATACACCATATTCAACAAAATCCGCAGAAAGAGGTTTGGCATACAATGTCTCAGGCAGAACTCCCAAAAATAGAAAAGCTAGTTGAAAAACCAGTTGTCCAAAAAAAACTCAACTTTAATAAGGAAACCCTGAATTCTTTAACAATAGCTGATTTGAAGAGAATGAAGGAAGAAAGGGAAGCAAGGCAAAAAGAAGAAAAAGAGGAGCACAATTAATTATATAAACAAATTATCTCAATAAAAATTATGGCAAAAGAAGAAGTTTTGTATGAAGACCCAAGATTAAAAATTTCATACTTTCCTGAGAGAGATTTACATAGCTTACTTATAGATGGAAATTATTCAATTAATCTTGATAGGGGTATTTTAGAAGAATTATCAAAAACGCCTTTGACTGAATTAAGAAACAAAATTGATATTCTTGATCCCTCTTTTATAAATTATCCATGGTCAAAATTAGGATGGAAAATTAGTCCTTTATCTTCTGAAAGAATTGGATATGCAATTTCACAGGCAAGGATTAAAGAACTAGAGGATGAATTAAGAGCAGCTTATTCTGATAGGACATAAAACTTTGCTTTGCAAAGTTTTTTAGACATCACTGTTTTATTGGAGCTCGATCTAAAAGGTTTTCAAAAACCAATACGAAAACCTTTTAAACTAAATTTATGATTTCTTAATATGGAACACATAGAGCTAGAGATTCTAAAAAGTTCAAAAGATGAAATTGAGGTCAGGCTTGGAAATATGACCCTTGTGGAAATTCTTAGGGTTTATCTCAATAAAGATCCTGCAGTGAGTTTCGCTGCCTGGAAAAGAGAGCATCCATCTGAAAAGCCAATTCTTAGAGTTACTACAGAAGGAAAAACTGCAAAAAAAGCGATAAATGATGCAATAGCTTCTATAACAAAAGAACTTGATAAGATAGAGGCTGATTTCAAGAAACTGAAATAGGTTTTCTGGTATAATAATTTTTAAAAAGGTTTGAATGGTTTAGGCTTTATGGATGGAACAAGTGGACATGGTGATGGAACTGATCATAGAAAAGAATTAGAGAGAAGAGGTCTTATAAGAAGATTAAAACCAGGGGATGTTATTCGTTATAAAACTCTTGGACAGGATACCTATTTAATTGTAGAAATGGTGCGGGACGGATATATTCATGGACAAGAATTATCCCATAGAAGAGTCTCAGTTGATGAATTAATTAGAAGAGATTTCTCCGTAGCTAGCTGAAAACTTTCATTACAATAATCCTTATTAATAAAGATATTTTTTTCAATGCATGAACATAAAAAAGATTTCTACAGGAAGTTTTGATTTTAATAAATGGCTATATGGAGGTTATGAGGCAGGAATAATAACAATGATTGCGGGTCCGCCTGCGAGCGGAAAGACTAATTTTGTTATTCTGGCCTCGTGCAGTCAGGCTAAGAAAGGGGCAAAAGTCATTTTTATAGATACAGAGGGAGGATTCAGTGTTGAAAGAGTTAAACAGATTGTTGGAGAAGATTATGAGGAAGTTTTGAAAAATATTCTGCTTTTGCAACCAATGGGATTTGATGAACAAAAAAAATTATTTGTTAAATTAGGAGAGCAGAGTAAGAAAGAGAATATAGGGCTTATTGTTATAGATGGAATGGCTATGCATTACAGGCTTGAGCTAGGAGAAGTCAAGAACAGAGAATCTAAAGACGAAGAAGAAATAAGAAAAGTCAACCGTGCTTTGGCATGGCAAATGAAACTTCTGGCAGAAATATGCAGAAAGCAGGAAATCCCCGTAATAATTACAAATCAGGTTTATCATGAATTCCTTTCTGAAGAAGAAAGAAAAAAAGGAACCAAGCCAGGAGTGAATCTTGTCGGGGGTGATTTAATGAAATACTGGAGCAAGGCGATAATTGAATTGAAAAACGAAAATGGAAAGAGGAAGGCAATTCTTCTAAAACACAGAAGTCTTCCAAATAAAGAGATGAGCTTTGAGATTAAAGATAAGGGAATATTTCGCCGTGGTTGGCTGTAGCAAAATATTCCGCTAATTCGTCCAAGCGTAGCCAAATTAGGGTATTTTCGTAAATGAGGGTTATAGTCAGATTTATTAAGGTTAAGCTCTTAAATATTCCAGAGGAGGTGAAAATGTTTAACTGTAATTGTAGATGGACAGAAACTGTTCTTGGCATTATAATTTTGATTGTTACACTATGGCCAAATCTCCTGGGAGTTTCAGTCAGCTGGTGGATAGTAGTAGTTGCAGCTGTTTTTTTAATATTACATGCCTGGTCATGTAAGAACTGCGGAATGTATATGCATGGGGAAATGCCGGCAGCAAAGAAAAAAAGGAGATAACCAAACGCCCAAGCGTGGTCGTTTGAAAGAAAAAAAGGAGATAACTCTCTGGTAGTTCTCAAATATTTTAAATATCTCTTTCTTTCTTAGTTTATGGAGGATATCAGATTCGAAGTCATAAAAAAGATAGCTGACACAAAATTTAAGTATAAGGATTTGGGAAAGGTTTCTGAATTGGAATCCACATCTCCTCCAAGTGTTTTCGTTGGATCTAAGTTAAAATATCCTTTGGTAAATGTCGGGATTTTAAGCCCTCTGGAAAGGGACGAGAATGCATGGATATATGACGATGCAGAATTCTGGGCAAAGAATAATTTTGGAATCAGGGACGTTGTTTCTTTAAGAGAAAGTCTTTTGAATTCTAAGTTTCAATCTAAAGTAACTGATCCAAGGTCTGGAACAAAGAAGTTTATTGAAATGGCTCAAGAAATTGCCTTGGCTTCTCGGCCTGTTGATTTGGAAATTGAACTAAAATCCAAGGTTGGTCCAGGATTTAAACGTGACAGAATACTTTTGCCTCAAGGAATGGCTGGATCATTAAAAAAAGCAAAGATTATAGGTAATGTCAAAATTGATCCCAGGCTAGATAAGATTATTAATGATGATATAAAAGCTGTTGAAGCTGTTGAGTTTCTATATCATAATAATTTTTCGGAATATAATCTAAGCAAAATTCTCAGCGTTGGTGTTCTTGGTTTGAAAAAAGACAGGAAATTAGTTCCTACTCGTTGGTCTATTACAGCTACAGATGATATGATTGGCAAGAAACTCCTTGAAAAAATAAGAAATTACAAATGGATAGAAAACCATGAATTATTTTTTGGGGAATTTATGGGAAACTGTTACTTAATTTTGCTGTTTCCAAATATTTTTTCTTATGAGCTTTTCGAACTTTATTTACCCGGAAGCTCATGGAATCCTGGAAAAGAAATAAAAGCAGCAACAGATATGGAGGATTTTTATGGCCGTGGATCTTATGCCTCAAATACGGGTGGAGGATATTATGCAGCTAGGCTACCGATACTTGAGTATCTTGAAAAAGAACAGAGACAAGCCAGTGTTATTGCTATAAGAATAGAACTTCCAAGCTACTGGGCTGCCTTGGGCGTCTGGGTAGTGCGCGAATCTGTAAAAAAAGCTTTTGAAAATAAAAAACTTTCATTCGTAGACATGAAAGAGCTTTTGGAAAGCACGAGAAAAATAGGAATGATAAAGTTTGGGTATGACCCAAACAAGCTTTTCAAGAAGAGCAAGGTCCTCGAAAATATCAAGACACAGACAAATTTAGGGAAGTGGTTTTAGGGGTGTCTTTGGACTTGTAGGGATTGTTGATAATGATTATATAAGTTTATTTTACCTCTACATTTATGCTAAAATAGTAAGATTTATAAATATGTAGGGGTAAGATATTATATGGTAACAATAAGAAAGAAAACAGTTGAAGGGAATAGCTATTTCTATTTAGAACATAGTTTTCGGAAGGCAGGGAAAGTAGAGAAAAAAGAATTGTATCTAGGGAAGGAAATCCCAAAAGATATAGAAAAAATAAAAAAAGAATTTATTTTAGAAATATACAATGAAACTTGGTTAAATCAGTTAAACAAGATAAAAGAGAACTATTCTAAAGAACAAAAGAAAACTCCTGCTTCTGCAAAAGAAAAAGAAATAGAAAATTTTATGATTAAGTTTACTTATAATACCCAAAGAATTGAGGGTTCTAAACTTACCTTAAGGGATACTGCAAATCTTCTAGAAAAAGGAGAAACCCCTAAAAAACCCCTAAGAGATATAAAAGAGGCAGAAGCTCATAAAAAGGTTTTTTACGAAATGTTAAGGTATTCTAAAAACCTTAATCTTCAAATTGTATTGCAATGGAATAAAACTCTCCTTTCAGAAACTAAACCAGATATTGCAGGAAAAATAAGAAATCACGGGGTTGCGATTTCTGGAAGCAAGTTCATACCCCCATTGGCAATAGAATTAGATATCTTACTAAAAGAATTTTTTGATTGGTACAATAAAAACAAAGGAAAATTACATCCAGTAGCTCTTTCAGCATTAGTTCATTTAAAGTTTGTAACAATTCACCCGTTTTCAGACGGAAATGGAAGAATCTCAAGATTAATGATGAATTTTATTTTGAACAGAAATGGATTTCCAATGTTAGATATCCCCTATGAAAACAGAAATGGTTATTATAATGCTTTGGAAAGATCCCAGTTAAAACAAGAAGAAAAAATATTTTTGCAATGGTTATTTAAAAGGTATTTGAAAGA
>ERZ1292629.1860-Hain-H43-01um-R1-1860-length-19360-cov-22_pt1 | contig 19360 bp, 15 predicted proteins | sample MGYA00564399_ERZ1292629 | MGnify/ENA primary metagenome ERZ1292629 (study PRJEB36523, sample SAMEA6512636) | groundwater metagenome | collected 2019-01-08 | study: AquaDiva: Metagenomics assemblies of 32 groundwater samples | reverse complement strand
TCGGCATCGGGACGACGGGACCTGCGTTTAAGTTATCTGTTCAAACAGCGGGAGATGTTTATGGTTTAGCAATCGGAGATGTTGGGTCGGCAAATGGGGCAAGATTAAAACTAGGCTACGCTTTAGCTTCAGATTATGGTTTTATTCAAGCTATTAACGATGGAAGTGCGTATAAGAGTTTGTCTCTTAACCCAAGCGGAGGCAACGTTGGCATTGGGACGACGGGACCATACGTTAAATTGGATGTGCGAGGCGCGATTCAGGCAGGCACTGTACCTTCTGCGGATCTAGGTTACGGCATAGCAACTTATGATTCAGGAAATCGTGCATTATTTTACTCACGTGATTCAAGTGGGGCTGGAGGAAAATCTTGGGTCTTTGGTAACTCTGGTACAGATTTCAAAATACAGGATGCAACTGATTCAGCTACGCCATATATGACAATATTAAGTTCGGGTAACGTCGGTATCGGGACGACGGCGCCGGGAGAGAAATTGGAAGTTGTTGGAAATATCATATCTAAAGGAACTTCATGGACAGCCAGGGCTGCGGGAGAAGCAGATTATTGGCGTTCAGTAACTTATGGCAATGGCTTATTTGTCGCAGTTGCTTCTGTTGGCACAAATAAAGTAATGACTTCGCCCGATGGCATTAATTGGACAGCCAGGGCTGCAGCAGAAGCAAATCCTTGGCGTTCAGTAACTTATGGCAATGGCTTATTTGTCGCAGTTGCTTCTACTGGCACAAACCAAGTAATGACCTCCTCCGATGGCATTACCTGGACAGCTAGAAGCGCAGAAGCAAGTAATTGGCGCTCAGTAACTTATGGTAGTGGAACATTTGTCGCAGTCGCTTATGGCGGCACCAACCGAGTAATGACTTCACCTGATGGCATCACCTGGACAGCTAGATCCGCAACAGAAGCAAATTCTTGGTGGTCAGTAACTTATGGCAATGGCTTATTTGTCGCAGTTTCTACTGATGGCACCAATCAGATAATGACTTCACCTGATGGCATTACCTGGACACCTATAGCCGCAACAGAAGCAAATATTTGGTCGGGAGTAACCTATGGCAACGGCTTATTTGTCGCAGTTGCTGAAAGTGGCACCAACCGGGTTATGACTTCTCCTAATGGCACCACCTGGACAGCTAGATCCGCAACAGAAGCAAGTAATTGGCAATCAGTCACTTATGGCAATGGCTTATTTGTCGCAATCTCTTATACTGGCACCAACCGGATTATGACTTCTCCAGACGGCATTACCTGGACAGCTAGAAGCGCGACGGAAGCAAATAGTTGGTATGGGATAACTTATGGTAATGGAACATTTGTTGCAGTTTCTCTGGATGGCACTAATCAGGTAATGACTTCCGGCAAATCAGAAATGAATGTTATTACTACAAAGAATATCTATCAAGGAGGAATGGGCATTCAAGGCAACGTCGGCATCGGGACGACTTCTCCAACCGGCAATCTTTCAGTAACCCAAACAATTGCGGCAACGGGCGCTTTGAAAGGAATAGTCTATACGGGAGCAGTTAATACCAATCAAACATTATCAACCGAAATTCCATCTTTGACAATTACCACTGCCGGCAGACAGTGGGCAACTGGAGCATTGACTACTCAAAGAGAAATTCTGATTACTCAACCGACTTATTCATTTGTTGGAGCTAGTACCATTACTGATGCTGCTACTGTTGGTATTGCCGGAGCTCCGATTAAAAGCACTAATGCAACTATTACTAATACTCATGCGCTCTTGATTCAGGCTGGAGCAGTTTCCACGGCTGTTAATTCCTATGGTCTAACTGTTAATACTCAGACTGGTGCCACGAATAATTATGCGGCTGCTTTCTTGGGCGGCAACGTCGGCATTGGGACGACGGCGCCGGCATATCAGTTGCAGAATCAAGGTAGTTTCGGCTTGAACCAAGGAACGCCTGCCAATAACTTTATTGGCGGGAACTTGGATTTTAACAGGACAGATGCTCTTTCCTACATGGGCACAACAAACAACTTTGCCTTTGGCTTTCTCACTAACAATACTGAAAAAATGAGAATAAGTGCAACAGGCGGTCTGTCTTTAGGAAGCGGTTATGTAGCGACTGATCCCGGAGCAGGAAATGTAATAATCAGCGGCAACGTCGGCATCGGGACGACGGGACCAAGTGCGAGATTGGAAGTTAATACGAGCGTTACTGGCCCCCAGCTTGTATTGGCAAATGATTCAACGGGAGCCGCGACGAATATTGGGCTTCGGTTTAATTCAAATAATTCCGCTTCAGCCGGTGCACGAAATTGGGGAATTGTGACAAATAATACTGTTTATGGCGACTTAAACTTTATGCAAAGTAATGCAGTAGCGGGTGACCCTATCGCGGCGGGCACGAGCAGGCTTTATATAAAAAATGACGGCTACGTCGGCATCGGGACGACGGCGCCGGGGGCCTTGTTGGATATTGCCCCTTCAAGAGGAACCTGGGGAATTACTTTGCGTGATACTGACGGCTCTAATTCTGGTGGGTTATATTTGGACGGCAGTGGCAATGGAGATCTTGGGTTGAATGACAATACTGGAACGCTTAAAACTTGGCTTTCTTCTAATGATGTTAGTTATTTTAATGCCGGCAACGTCGGCATTGGGACGGTATCCCCGACTGCTAATCTGCAAGTGGCTCAAGGCACGGCGGGAGTAGGAACAGTATCAGTAGGCGCAGGTGGAACAGCTTGGACGGGTGTAGGAACTCAATTTTTAAACACTTTCAAAGTTGGCGATACTATTACTTCCGAAGGACAAACACTGACTATTGCAACAATTACCTCTGATACTGCTTTAACAACTAATGCCGTTGGCGCGGCTATTTCGGCCAAGGCATATACTCTGGTCGGTGGAACTAGATTCTCCGTGATGGGGAATGGAAGTGTGGGAATTGGGACGACGAATAATAGTTATGTTAAGTTGGCTGTCAAAGGAACCGCACAGGCACCCGCCAATCCCGGTACTGAATTTTCTCAAGGAATTTTCCGGGTTACCAGCGGTGTTGATTCGTTAGATATTGGAATACTACCCAGCGGAAATTATGCCACATGGATACAAGCCGGGTATGGGACTTACACTAGCCCATTAGCTATAAATCCAAATGGCGGCAACGTCGGCATCGGGACGACGGGGCCAAGTTTTCCGTTGTCATTTGGCACTAGTGTGGGAAATAAAATCGCATTGTATGATGCAGGCTCAGGGAGCGGCTATGGGTTTGGCATACAATCCAGCTTGTTGCAGATTTTCGCTAACTCCGTCACGGACAGAGTTGGTATTGGTTATGGAAATTCCGGGGCGTTTACAGAAACATTAACAGTAAAAGGCGCAAATGTCGGAATTGGGGCGCCGGCGCCGGGAGTGAAGTTAGAAGTGGTATCAGCCGATAATATCATCAGTTATTTCAACGGTTCGGCCGCTGATTATGCAAGGGTAAACATCAACACTCCGGCCAACAGCGATGCTCAACTTTCTTTCATGGAAGGCGGTGGCACAAAGTGGACTGTTGGGAACGACGGAAGTGATTCGGATAAATTAAAATTCATGCCGACCTTTGGCGCTTTTGACGGTTCATCGGAAGTGCTGACAATACAATCAAACGGCTCCGTCGGCATCGGGACAGCTTCACCTACAAACTTACTTTCTCTCGGAGGCACAGCAGCCAGAACAATTTGGATGGAAAGAAATACCACCGCCGCTACTGCCGGACAAGGTTTGACTTTGTCTTCAGGTGGAGCGATTGCAGGCACAGCCGATTTAGCTGGTGGTGATTTAACTTTAAAATCCGGTATTTCTACCGGTACAGGAACTTCTGCTTTACATTTTTACACCGCGACTGCAGGAACAACCGGCACAGCTGACAATACTCCAACCGAAAAAATGACGATATTAGGCTCCGGCTCCGTCGGCATCGGGACGACGGCACCGGCGGCGAAGCTAGATGTATGGGATAGCAAAAATCTTACCAACCTTAAATCAGGAACAATCATCACTGATAATTCCGCAGTAGGACTAGGTGTCGGCGGCAATATATTATTTAAGGGAAAATACAATGCAGGCTCATACATGGAAGCCGCGGGTATTGATGCCTATAAAGAGACAGCATCATCAGGCGAGTACGATTTCGCATTAAGATTTCTTACAAGGACAGATTTTGGAGATCCGGGATATGTACAAGAACGAATGAGAATAACAAGCTCCGGCAATGTCGGCATCGGGACGACGGCGCCGGGAGCTTTGTTGCAGGTGGGCTCTTCTACACAAATTGCTTCCGGGTCGGTCACCTCAATATACGGAACTTTTACCACCACCCTTAATGTCGGTTATGACACTTCAGGAACGACAGCTACCTTTAAGTCCCTTAGTTCAGGAGCAAACGATGTAGCAGGAGTATATAACTTAGCCACTGCCGCAAATAATAACGCGGCTGGAGTTGCTTTTTACGCCAATCGCACGGGTACTGCCGACACAAAAATTGCCTCTATCCAAGGGATGATTACTGATATCACAGCTGGTGCTTACAAGGGAGCGTTATTATTCAATACTTCCAATAATGCCGTTCCTGCCGAAAGAATGAGAATAGGCAATACTGGCCTTGTCGGCATCGGAACGACGGCGCCGGGAACGATGTTGACGGTGGGAACAGTAACAACCAATACTGGCGATATAACAGTCTATGGAACCGGTACAACTTGTACGATTGGAAATGGAACCGGAGCGACCAATTGTACTTCCGATGTTCGTTTGAAAGATAATGTTACAACCCTGGGAAGCGAGCTCCAAAATATTATGGCGCTTCGTCCGATTAGTTTCAATTGGAAGGACCCCAACAGAAGCCAGACAACCAACACCGGTTTAATAGCTCAAGAAGTGCAAACAATTTATCCTAATTTAGTTCATGTTGTTTATGATGATTATCTCGGTATTGATTATGCCGCACTAGTGGTCCCAGCCATCAAAGCTATTCAGGAAATGAATTTGAATCTGGATGCAGTTGTCGGTACTATAACTCCTCTGCCCGGTTCCCCTTCCGAATCTTTTGCAATCTCTTTCTTTAATAATTTGTTTGCAAAGATAACAACTTGGCTGGCGGATGCTACGAATGGCATAGGAAATGTATTTGCTAATGTCTTTAACGCGAAAGAAAAAATTTGCGTGGATGGCGAGTGTCTGACCAAAGATGATATTAAAGCTTTGCTCCTGCTGGCGCATCCTAATGGAAGCCCTTCATTGGGTTCAGGATCTGGCGATATTGTAAATAATACCCCGACTTCGGAGAACGTCGGGGCCGGGCAAACCGGAAGCGGAACACCGGCTCCGGCATTAGAACCAGCGGCTCCGGCACCAGACCCAGCATCACCTGTTTCAGAAATAATTCCGACACCAGAAATAATACCGCCTCCAGCTGAACCTGTGCCAGCACCTACTCCTACTCCAGCCCCAGAGCCGACACCGGAACCGCTACCCGATTCCACTCTGTCTGCACAAGCAGTCCCATCAATACAATAATTTTAAAGACAACGAAAAAGGGCGCGCAACTCTGCTGAGTCGCACGCCCCGCCACGATTGTGGTTTTCTTGATTGTTCGCTTCATAGGCGATCTTGCGCCGCCTTTATATTCTTGGATGGTCTTCTCGCCGCCATCCTTAGGCGGTTGTCCGGCGCTTCCACGGTCGCGGTCGCTTGAACGCACCGAGCACACACAGCCCGGCGCCGGTGAGAATCAGTGTTACCGGCTCGGGGACTTCGCCCAGGAACTCCTGGTTGCTCGCAAACCCGCTAGTCGGCGTGTAAACGCGGATAAAGGACTAGAATCTAGTCCGCCGGCGTTTCAGAACGACCCGCGGAATCTTTATGTATAATAAATGATAATAAGAAAAATGTCAAGTTATGATGCGCTAGAGAATGGTTCGTTTATTGATGCGCGGCTGATGGGTGCTGACCCCACGACCTCTCCCGTGACAGGGGAGTATTCTACCGTTGAACTACAGCCGCATATTCTTTATATATTCATCAAACTGTTTCTTCTTTCTTTCTAAATATAAATAAGAACCTTTAGTATTATACATAAAATCGTATAATTTCAAAGTGTTTTTTGTGCCGGGGAGTGGAATCGAACCACTGACTGAGGCTTATGAGTCCTCTGTTTTACCATTAAACTACACCGGCAAAATATCACCCTTTACTGCTTTAATTAAACCAAGCATTTTATATTTCAAGTTCATTCCTCTCCTTATCACTAGCCTACATATACCATAATAATTTTCGTAATTATCATACACCTTACTAATTTTCGTATTTACATAATAGGGCTTTCTAAACTGACTATTACGCAAGTGTAGCAGTTTTTTCCAAAAACTCAAGACCTTTTCTATCCTTTTTTCATGAATTCTATTGATTTGAATTGAACAAACAATATCTTTAGAAGGTATCTTTAAAACTTCAATCAAAAATAATTTCATCACCAATATCATTTCTGGGTCTGAATTCACAAATATAAAACCTGATGTGCGATCACTTTTTGAACCCTCGCTCCAATACAAAGCAGTGGCAATTAACAACAACTCTCTTTTTGAAATTTTCTTAATCATCTTTCTTCCCCAAACATCAGCTAGATTAATGGCGTCAAGTCTTTTATTTTTATTCATTTGAGCACCAATAAGTCTACCCTTTTGTGTTCTTAAAATATGTTCTTTTTTTATTTTTTTATATTGAACTTCTGTTAGAACTATTTCTCTACACCAAAAACAAACTGTGCTTTTGGAAATCCCAAGTTGATCTTTAATTTCATTAACTGAAATTCCTTCCCTTCTTAGTGCTTGAACTTTTGCTTTTAACTCATACTTAGACATATACAATATTGTATCATAGGTATAATAATTATACAAGCACAAAAACAACTTGCATATTTATTCAATATAATATAAAATAATTTTATAGCGGGATAGAGAAGAGGCATCTCGCAAGGCTCAGCGGTATATATGGGCCCCCTCTTGGGAAACCTGGAGGTGCGTACTCGTCAAATTCGGAGAAATCCTCTCTGCCAATTGGTGGAAAGACAATTCCGAGCTAAGTTCTCCGACCTAGGTCGGAGATAAATGTGTAGAGACTAGATGGCGAGCTCCTTAACCTTTTATTTATTTTAAGAAAGGAGATGGTATAGTCCAGACCACAAATTCAACCTGGAGCAGTGAAAACTGAAGTGGTAAAGCATAACCTTGAGACGGCCGTTCGATTCGGCCTCCCGCAACAATTAAAAAAACTTCCGCTAAATATAGCCATACCCGTGGAAAATCTGCTCATACAAAGCAATCACTCTTTTAGCTTCATGCTGTGAAAGCTCAAAAGCCAAACCCTCGTGCGCTATTCTATTCCTGATGGTATGAACTTCCCAAGCAATGGTCAGTTGAGGAAAGTTGTCTTGATTGGCTCCCTTTAATTTATCACCCAAACTTTCGCCCTGGAACCCCAATTGTTCCATTAAACTCTCCAGCATGGAGTCCGCTTCAATAATCGCCAGCTTCCAATCGCTGGAATGCTGGGAGAAAAGATAATTGAGAGTTTTGCTCCAGCGTTCATTTTTAGAACCCCCGACTTCCTCGCGCAATCTTTTTTCCTGTTCACTCTTATTGCGCGCATATTCGGCAATTTCATGATGCAGATGTTCGCGTTCCTTTTTTCTAATTTCAAACAAGCGTACAAGTGTATAACAAATTATTGTCAGGAAAAACACCGAAAAAAGAGAAAGGATGGTCTTTCCAATACTTATTGCCTGTTCGCTCGAAATGAAAAACCAAAAATCCTTGAGATACACAACGCTATGATTAAATAAATATCCGGGATCAAGATATTTGGAATCAAGAAAGGTTCCGGTGTGAAGATTATTTTGATTTACTGTTTCCATATATAAATTGTATCATAATGTTTCAAACTTTTTACCAACTTCAAAAAGCAAATCTTCCCTTCCGTGAGGCGCCATAAATTGAATTCCAAGCGGTAATTGTTTACCTTCCTCTTCTGTAAAACCAGACGGTATGGAAATAGCCGGAAGCCCAGCCATATTGGCAGGACCGGTAAAGATATCTTCTAAATACATTTTTACCGGATCATTCACTTTTTCTCCAATTTTAAACGCTGGTCCAGTGGTTGTTGGAGTTAAAATTAGATCAACTTTTTCAAAAGCTTTATTGTAATCATTTGCTATTAAATTTCTGATTGCATTTGCTTTATTGTAATACGCATCATGATAACCATGGGAAAGCACATAAGTACCGAGCAAAATACGCCTGCGAACCTCTTTGCCAAAACCTTTACCTCGGCTCTTTCTATACACTTCCATTAAATTTTCACCTTCTATGTTGTGACCATAACGAATACCATCAAAGCGAGCCAAGTTAGCTGAAATTTCTGCGGGGGTAATAATGTAGTAGGAAGGCACAGAATATTTAACGTGCGGGAGCTCTATGTCTTTAATCACATACCCAAGAAATTCTAATTTCTTAATAGTTTCTTGAAAATTAAGAAGCATTTTTTCGTCCAAACCCTCCTTAAGGAAATGCTTTGGTACACCGATTACTGGTTTTTTAGCAATCTTTTTTTTATAAAATCCATCAGGAATAGAAGTACTATCCATCTCATCATGACCTTTAATAAAATCAAAAACGGTTTGAACATCTAAAATGTTTTTACCAATGACCCCGGCAACATCGAGAGACGATCCCATGGCAGTTAACCCATTTCTCGAAACTATTCCATAAGTCGGCTTCAAGCCAACAACTCCACAAAAACTGGCAGGCTGTCTGCAAGAACCAGCAGTATCTGTACCAAGGGCAACCAGAGCTCCTCCCATCGCTATACATGCAGTAGAACCCCCTGAAGATCCTCCCGAAACTCTTTTGGTATCATGCGGATTCTTGGTTACTCCATAAGCCGAATTCTCAGTAGAAACCCCCATCGCAAATTCATCCATGTTTGTGCGACCCAGGATCACAGCTCCGGCATTTTTTATTTTTTTAATCACTGTCGCATCATAGGACGCCTTGTAGTTTTCTAAAATTTTAGATCCTGATGAACAAATATGACCTTCAATTAAAATATTATCTTTAACAGCAAAGGGAATGCCGGTCAACACAGTTGCTGTGCCATTAGTAAATCTTTTTTGCGCTTTTTCTACTTGTAGAAGTATATCATCAAAAACTTCTAGATATGCATTTAATTCTGGATTTTTTTTCTTAATAACTTCAAGGTATGCATCTGCTAATTCTTTACAAGTAAATTCTCCTTTCTTCAGGCTCTCATGCGCTTTTTCAATTGTTAATTTTTTCAAATCAATCATAGAATTTTTTTCACTTTTAAAAATCCGTCTCGCGCATCCGGAAATTGTTCTGTAATCAATTCTCTATCAAATTCGCGTGACTCTATTTTATCTTCTCGCCAAACATTCGTAAGACTATGCTCCGGCGCTATATTACCTACATCTGTTTTTTCAACAACCTTCACATATTCCAAAATACCTTTCATGTCGGAAAGTAATTCTATCTTTTCTTCTTCCGAAAGCTCAATTCTGGCGAGTTTTGCAAGGCTTTCTACGTCTTTGATATCCATAGTCAAAGTATAGCAAAAAAATAAAAAAAATTCTCAATATTTTTTACCCCACTAAAGCTTTAATTCTTTCCTCCACTGGCGGGTGAGTTGCAAAAAAGCCACTGATTTTTTTTCCTAAACGGGAACCTTTCGGGTCAACGATATAAAGGTGCGCGATGGCGCTGGATTGACGGGCCATCGGTTTTTGATATTGAGAAATTTTACGAAGCGCGTTGGCTAGCCCTTCCGGATAGCGAGTAAGCAATGCCCCGGAGGCATCCGCCAAAAACTCGCGTTTTCTGGAAATAGCAAGCTGTATTAAAACAGCAAAGATCGGCGCTAAAATTGAGAGAATAATTCCGATAATCATCAGCACGTTTCCTCCCCTATCATCGTTATCTCTCCCTTTGCCCAAATTTCCAAAAAACAAATTTCGTCTAAAAACGTCCGCGACAATAGTAACAAAACCCACCAGCACTACCGCAACAGTTGAAAGCAGCATATCCCGATTGCCGACATGCGAAAGTTCATGCGCAATCACGCCCTCTAATTCATTTTTCTCCAATATGGCCAAAAGTCCTGTTGTCACGGCTATTACGGCATGTTCTTTATTTCGCCCGGTCGCAAAAGCATTCGGAGCGGGGTCATTGATTATATACACTCTGGGTGCCGGCAGTCCAGCGGTAATGGAAAGATTTTCAACAGTCGTATATAAAACAAAATTGTCTGCTCTTTCGGCTTTTTGGGCGCCGGCGAGAGTCAAAACAATTTTATCCGAAAACCAATAGGAAAAAATATTCATCAAAATACTAAAGGCGACAAAGAAATAAAGAATGTTCGGATTACCGTAATAAAAGCTGAAAAACCAGCCGAAACCGATAACCGCCACAAAAAAGATTGCCATCAGCAACCAAGTCCTTGTGACATTCTTTGACTTCTCCGTGTAAAGTGTTGCCATGAATTTTCTATTTCTATTTGGCGTGAGTTAGACGATAACTGGCTATCACCGATTGGATGTATTCACCGCTGCAGCCGAGAGCTTGAATCTTATTTGAGTCAAGATTACTTTCTATAAATAAGCCAAGGGTTCCGTAAAAATAAATATCACCAGCGTATTTGCTCAAATCAATCTTACTAGAAACAAGAAATTTCGGAGAAGCGGGGTTAGTATTGTCTATTGCTTTAACAATATCAATAGGGCACGAAACATACTGTCCAGCCAATTGTTTGCCGGTAATATCGGTCAAGACGCTGTCGGCCGGATAAGATAGCTTAAAATTACAAGAACTTTGCAACTTGGTAATTTCAAAAACTGTCGGGAAGAAATCATCTTTGAGGATACCTTTTGCGTTTTCACAATTGACAGCGCTAACACCTAAACAAGAAAGCACAGAATTATTTTTGTAGGTAGAAGGAACATCTAATTTGGGGGCCACGCCAATCCCGCAATTTTTTATTTCGTTTATTATTTTCTGCGGTACTGTATTAGTTACTGTATCGGTTACTGCCGTATTTTCTTTATTAATAATTTGGTTTGTGCTCAAAAAAGGAAGACGAAATCCTTTTATTCCATTTACTAAAGAAGTCCATAAATTCGCCACCTGTTGTGAAGATGAATTCATTAAATTTGCCGCTCGTGAAGACAAATTCATTATTTGTGAATTAACTTGCGGACGATAATACCAAAAACCAAAGCTGAGTCCGCCTACAATAATTAAAATAATCAGAAATTTTAATAAGGAGAATAACGAGTGCGAAGAAGATGCTGGCTTGGAAAGTGGAGTTGGTTTTAATAGTGAAGGCGAATAGGAAGATGGGGATGGGGGTGAAAATGAATGTAGGGGTGGAGGAGAAAAAGATGGTAACGGTGATGAAGAGAGTGAGGGCGAGGGTGAGGGTGATAAAAGTGGTGCGGGTGATATGGGAGATAGTGCCGGTGATTTTTCCGGTTGAATAACTGGCTTAATAATCGGTTGGATAACCGGCGCAACAGGACTCTGCATTGGAATTACTGTTCTGAATGCTTCACTTAAATCATCTTCACTCCATCCCCCGCCGGAAAGCAGTGCTTGGCGAATTTCTTCGCGTGTTTTGCCTTTAGAAAGTTCTATTCGTATATATCCTAAAAGTTCTTGCGTAATCATAAAAATAAAAAACTAAAACTTAACTTCTACGGGATTTTGCGCAACGTCATTGTCGGCAAGATCAAAGAATTCCATTTTCAGGAAGTGGAACATGCTGGCAAGAATATTTGAAGGAAAAGATTCAATTTTTATATTCAAATCGCGAACATTTGAATTGTAGAATCTGCGCGCAGCTTGAATTTTATTTTCCGTATCGGAAAGCTCTTGTTGAAGCGCTAAGAAATTTTGATTAGCTTTTAGATCCGGATACGCTTCAGCTATTGCAAAAACAGATTTCAGCGCGCCGGTAAGCATATTTTCAGCTTGTGCGTGCGCCTCAGTAGGACCTTGTGCTCCCATTGCCATAGTCCTAGCTTTCGTCACATTTTCAAAAGCTGAACTCTCGTGCGTAGCATAACCCTTTACAGTATTTACCAAATTTGGAATTAAATCATATCGGCGTTTCAATTGCACTTCAATATCTGCCCAAGCTTCTTTGGCACGATTGATAAGTGAAACAAAACCATTATAAATAAAAATTACCCACAAAACAACGAGCCCTAAAATTATTAATAAGTACATAATGCCTGTATTGTAGCATAAAAATAAAATCAACAATAATAGAAAATAGATATTACTTTTTCTTCTGCCACTCTTCCACTAATACCAATAACGGTGAAGCCAAGAAAATCGAGGAATATGTCCCAAAGAACATTCCGGCAGTCAGCATAAGGGCAAAATACTTTGTGGAAACAGGACCAAAGAAGAATAAAGCCAGAAGTACGAGAATAACGGTCAGCGAAGTGCAGATAGACCGCACATATGATTGCTCTAGGCTTTTACCAACTATTTCACTAAAATTCATTTTGGCTGTTGCCGCCTGATTTCTTAAATTTTCCCTAATTCTATCAAAAATAACTATTGTATCGGAAACCGAAAGACCCAGGATGGTAAGCACAGCCACCACGAAAAGAGTATCTAGTTCCGCCCCGTAATAATGAGAAAGCATAACAAATAATCCGACCGGAATAGCCACATCATGCAAAAGCGAAATGATGGCGATGAAGCCATATTTCCAAGATGAAACCGGTTTGGAAACTTTTCTAAAAGCAAAAGCAATAAAACAAATAATCGCCAGCGAAATTAAAATAATCGCCAAAATTGCTTTTCTGGTAAGCTCCTGTCCGACTGAAGGCCCGATAGAATTAAAACTCATTTCGGTTAGAGTATTTTTGCTGTCTGGTGCCTCGCCCGTAGGGCTATGGCCGAGGGAAAGTGTTTTTAAAAGCAAAGAGTGTTCAGCATCATTCAAATCGCGAGTCTTCACAATATAACCCAATTCCCCGGTCGGCTGGAGAAGGATGGAACCGAAATTAAGAGCTGTGAGAGACTTATCCAAGACGGCCTGGGTTGGACGTTCTGTTTTGTAAATAATTTCGGTCAGTGCACCGCCTTTAAAATCAATACCAATATTCAACCCGAATACAAATAACGAGAGAAAAGAAAGAACGACCAAAGCTATTGATATACCGATGAATATTTTTTTGTATTTTATTATAAACATAATTTTTTTATTTACTAAGACCGCTGGAAAACAAAAATCTGGCAACTTTTCCTTCCCCGATAAAGCCAAGTGTTGAAAGAAAAATTCTGGTAATTGTAATCGCGCTAAACATTGATACGATAACCCCCATCCCAAGCGTCAGCGCAAAACCTTTAATCAAAGATGTGCCAAACCAGAAGAGGATAACAGCCGTGATAAAATTAGAAATATTTGAATCCCGAATAGAAAACCAGGCCCGAGAAAAACCGACAGAAACTGCGTCAGTAATATTTCGGCCGGAGCGCAACTCTTCTTTAACCCGTTCGAAAATAAGCACATTCGCGTCAACCGCTATGCCGATGGAAATTATAAATCCGGCAATACCAGCCGCTGTCAGCGTAACCGGCAAAAGTTTGAAAAGCGCCAGTATTATTGAAATAAAAATACAAAGGGAGAGAGTGGCGATTAGCCCCGGCAAACGATAAAGGAGAATCAGGAAAAGAGCTATTAATAAAAATCCGATAAATGCGGCCTTGACTCCGGCATTGACCGCATGATCCCCCAAGATAGCGCCAATAGTTTGCGTGGAAAGAAGAGTTATCGGCACCGGCAGAGCTCCGGAATTAAGCCGGCCGACAAGTTGTTTTGCTTCAGTCGGGGTAAAGCTCCCGGAAATTACCGCCTGGCCATTGGGAATCTCTTCCTGAACAACCGGGGTAGATATAGGAGCGCCATCCAAATAAATCGCTACTATTTTGCCGACATTGTTTTTGGTAATTTGGGCGAAAAGTTTCGTACCCATATCGTTAAACTGCAAACTCACTTTTGGTTCGCGCGTATTGGTATCAAATTCCAAAGTCGCTTTCTGTAAATATCGGCCGGTAAGTTCGGTAGAAACAAATTGAGAATTTACATCCAAGGTTACTTTGCCATTTTTGTCTACGGTCGCAGTTTGCGGAGTGCCTTTGGGCGCTTCAATTTTGAATTCAAGGAGCGGAGTCTGCCCAATCATATCTATCGCCTGTTTTACGTCAGTCACGCCCGGGAGATCAACTATCAGTTGTTCTCCCGCGCCGGAAATCAATCCGCCGTGCTGCACCTGCACAACCGGTTCAGAAACCCCGAAAAGATTTATGCGTCGCTCAATTACATCGCGAAGAGAGTTCATTGAATCCCCCACTTGACCGGCTGGAACCAAAGAAGTGTCAGCTTTATAAATTAAATGACTGCCTCCGGAGAGATCAAGCCCAAGACGAAAAGGAAATTTCTTGAAAAATGATTTTTGGGTCTCAAAATTTTTATTTAGTTTAGGCTCGGACTTAAAAACGAAAAAGGCTATTCCTGCGCCAAAAACAAGTATTATTAACGCTAAAACTATTTTTTTCCACATAAATATAGAGCCATTCTACACATTTTTCACAAAATACGCAACTCCGGCACCGAGAATAAAACCGCCTAAAATATCAATTGGGAAATGCACCCCGGCAATAATACGCGCCAGGCCGACTAGTAAGGCAAAAAACATGAAAAAATAGCCGGCTTTTTTATGAAGAAAGAAAATTGAAAAAGCCAGAGCAGAGAAAAACGCCGCGTGGCCGGACGGAAAAGCAAAACCGGATTCAGTGAAAAGAGCGTGAACATTAGGTAAGGCTAAAAATGGCCGCGGGGTATGTAATAAGATTTTTAATATTACCGATATAAAATAAGCTAAAAAACCAGAAAAAAACACCAGAAGAATTTCTTTTTTCTTCTCCATGAGAACCTGAAAGGGATTTTCTGCTCGCAAAATTTCATGATGAAAAAGTAAGAAAAGCCCCGCTAACATAACTACTACATATGGGAAATAAACAGCCGAAAAAATAATCAGCTTATCAAAAAAAACCGATTGGTGCGCTAAGTTATAAAAAAAATAAAAAATTGTGTTATTCATTTGATTTTCATTGTCCCTACTCCAGGAATAGGGGAATTCCCCTATCCCTGGGATAAGGAAACATTTTTGGCTACCGTTAATACATTATTAAGAAGCATCGCGACCGTCACCGGACCGACTCCTCCGGGCACGGGTGAAACATATCCGGCGACATCTTTCACGGATTCCAAATCAATATCGCCGACAATCCCGCCTTCGGATTCAGAAGTTCCGGCATCTATTAGCACCACCTCTTTTTTAATCATATTGCCAGTGATATATTTCCCCTTCCCTATGCCTGAAATTATAATGTCGGCTTGTTTTATAATTTCTTCTTTGTTTTCAGTTTTACTGGTAATTATTTCGGGATTTAATCCTCTAAATTTAAGCAAGGCAGTGACAGGTTTACCAACCAACGTTCCTTGTCCCAAAACGGCTATTTTTTTGTTTTTCAAATCTAAATTAAGTGAATCAAGAAGTACCATGCAGGCAAGCGCTGTCGGAAAACCTATAGCAGTTTTGCCGCTATAAAATTTGTCACTTGCTGTAGTTCCGAGGCAGTCAACATCAAACTTTGAATCAATACTATCAAGCACTATTTGCCTATTAATATGTTCTGGTAATGGAAGCTGAACAATAATTCCACACATATTTGGAATTTTATTCAAGACTTTTATTTCTTTAATCAAATCATCGGTGGTTATAGATGCGGGAAAATTTGCTTTATAAAACGAAATACTAATGGCTTCGGCCGCGACTCTTTTCATTTGCACGTATTGGAGAGACGCGGGATCGTTTCCCACCAACACATCGCAAAAAACCGGCTGGAAAGAAAGAACAGCCACTTCATTTTTTACTTTAATTAAAACCTGCTCACTTAATTTTTTTCCATTAATAATTTTCATAAGTTTATGTTTCTGTTCCCCTACTTTCCCTACCCCGGGGATAGGGGAATTCCCCTATCCCCGGGGTAGGGACAATTAAATTCCTAAAAATTCATTTTTCATATCGTCTCGATGCGCTGACCTCCTATATTTATGCATACTCATTAGAATTCCCAATCCGGCAAATTCGGTTAATAAATGCGAACCGCCATAACTCATAAAAGGCAGAGGTATTCCGGTCACCGGCATCAACCCCAGATTCATACCAATATTGATGAGAATATGACTCATAAAAAGAACAGCAATGCCTAAGCCGAAAAGTATTTCAAAATTAGACGCGCCCAAAGATGCACAATAAAGAATTCTCCAAATTACCAGGCCGTAGAGCAGAAGAATCAGAAACGAACCGACGAAACCCCATTCTTCGGCGTAAGCGGCGAAAATAAAATCAGACTGAGGCACCGGTAAAAATTTCAATCTTGACTGTGTCCCAAAACCCAAGCCCTTGCCCGTAAATTGTCCGGAACCTACGGCAATAGTTGATTGAAATACATTGTAACCGGTTTTATGAATATCAGCCAGTGGATTTATAAAATTGTAAATGCGGGCTTTTTGATACGGCGCGAAGGCAAAAAACCAAAGTGATGTAAAAATTACCGCCCCGGAAGCAATAATCAAAAATAAATGAAGTTTGGAAATTCCAGAAACCAGCACCATGCCCAGCCAGATAAAAAGTATAATCATCGCCGAACCAAAATCCGGTTGAAACAAAACCAAGGTTAAAGGTATCAAGGCATAAAACCCGGAAATAAAAATATGTTTAATGTCTCTGATTTCCACGTGACGGCGAGAAAAATACTTGGCCAAAACCAGGACTAATACTAATTTCATCATGTCAACCGGCTGAAAAGAAAAAAAGCCAAAATTAAACCAGCTTTTATGGCCATGTGAAATATACCCAAAAACAATAAGCACTAACAAAACAAAAGAGAGGAAAAGGAATAAAAATACCAATACATCCGTACGTTTTAAAAAGCGAAAATCAATAAAAGAAAAAATAAAAAAAACAGCCAAAGAGAGCAAAACCCAGATAATTTGTTTACTAAAAAAATCACCCGCAATTTCCAATGGGGCAAATGACTTCATGGTGACCAGTCCTGCTAAAATTATCGGGATTACAAAAGCAACCAGCAGCCAATCTATTCTTTTAAGAGCTTTTTCGGCCATAATTTTCTACTGCAATTTGACGGAGAAAATGTCATACATTGGAATTATTTCTTTGGCCATCACAACACCGGGCAATGGCTCCGGCCAAGTAAAATTGACATCGGTGGTCTCCAGCGGTGCGAGTTGGTTTAAATAAGTACGGCTGGTGGAGATGGCGTTACCCGATGCATCGTAGAGAATTACAATTATATTTACATTTGGAATCGTGAAAAGTGAATTATTTTTTATGGTAGCCGAAAGCCGCGGGCTTATTGCTTCGTCGGTAAGCCGTATATTGGAAACCAAAACTTTCAGCTGATTAATTTTATCTTGTGGCACTTGAAACCAAATAGGTGTTTCGGTGAATTCAAAAGTTACATAAACAGGAATGGAATTTCCGATATCTATCCCGGGCTCAAAGACCGCGAAATTGCCGGATGGAGGAATAGAAGTGCTACCCTCGCGCTTGCCGATATAGACATTATTTGCGTCGGCAAAACGAAATTTGTAATTTATTTTTTGGACCGCGGCATTCTTATTACGATTTACGAGATAAGCAACAGCGTTGTAGCGCCCGGGTATAACCTCAAAGGCGCGGGTCCAGAGAATAGAAACCTTATCCACTTGCAGAATGCACACCCGAGGGCATGAACCCCCGCAGTCTATGCCCGTTTCGTTTCCATTTTGGATATTGTCCGCACAGGTCGGCACCTTGTTAAAGCTGGGAGAAATTATTAAAAATGCAAATATTAAAAAGACTGAAATCAGGACAACCACATAAAAAATTTGCCTTTTTAAAGCCCATGTCATAAGAATATAATAACACTAAAATGGAAAATTTAAAATAAAATTAAAGCTGGGCCGGCAGTTCGACGAACAAACTACAGACCCAGCGACCTACCATCCAAACAGTACACTTAGTGCCCGGACAATTTCCCTGACCCATCTGGCCAAGAAAAATGGGCGACTTTCTTTCATGAACGTGCTCCCTTCTCTTTCAGTTTTAAATTACCATATATAATATAAAAACACAAAAGCCCGGATCGTAAAAACAATCTCGGGCGCAAAAGCGATAAAACTAAAAGGACAATTTTACACTGAGAGAAAGAAGGGGAAAGCCAATCTGGCTAGACTTGCTGGGCCTCGCGACTTTAAACTTCAAGCCGAATCCCTTGGTGTTGTCGCCCTTCTTTCTCTCTAGATATAAGAATCCTACACTGTAAAAAATAAAAATCAAGCAACGCTAAAAACCAGTAAATAATTACTGGTTTTTTAGTATCAAGTACTCGGTGTTGGCGACTGCTTACTTTCCCCGTGAAGAGTATCATCAGCTCAACAGGGCTTAACTTCTCTGTTCGGAATGGGAAGAGGTGTGGCCCCTGCGACAAATCACCAACACTGAAAACTTGATTACTGTGCAAAGTTCGACTTTGCACACTTTTTTTTTGTGATTTCCAAATTTCTTAACAGGAATCGAAACATTAGTACTTCTCAGCTGAACGCATTACTGCGCTTACACTTAAAGCCTATCAACCTGATCATCTCTCAGGGTTCTTAACGATTCCTAATCTTGAAGCTGGCTTCCCTCTTAGATGCTTTCAGAGGTTATCCAATCCCGACATAGCTACCGAGCATTCCACTTGGCAGTAGAGCTCGTACACCAGAGGTCAGTTCACTTCGGTCCTCTCGTACTAGAAGCAAATCTTCTCAAGAATCAACGAGTGCAGTAGATAGGAGACCAACCTGTCTCACGCATCTATCGAATAGCTTATAGCTATTAGCTTTTGGCTTCCAGCTTAAATACTATTCTTCCACAATTACTTGTGGGATTGGACTGTGACTTCTTCCAAAATTTGGAAGTCTAACATTCAGTCTCTACGGGTGAATTAGAAAAATTCTTCCCTCGGCGTTACCCTCCTTCGATAAACTCAGGATTGGGTTTCTCCGATATAAGTTAGCTTGCCATCTTATATTTCGACAAGATGCCGCCGTGATACTAAATACTTTAGTATGATTGATTTCGATTAAAACAGTTTAAGTTCTTTTTCAAGTTCTCAATTCCTCTGAGG
>ERZ1292629.1859-Hain-H43-01um-R1-1859-length-19361-cov-28_pt1 | contig 19361 bp, 38 predicted proteins | sample MGYA00564399_ERZ1292629 | MGnify/ENA primary metagenome ERZ1292629 (study PRJEB36523, sample SAMEA6512636) | groundwater metagenome | collected 2019-01-08 | study: AquaDiva: Metagenomics assemblies of 32 groundwater samples | reverse complement strand
CAGAAAAATCTTCAATTACGCCCAGCTAGCCAAAGATAAAGAAGTCATCGGCCTGTTAGTCATCTCCGAGCAAGCCACAGGAGGCCTGTTAATCGAGGATGTTTTATTACCAAAACAAGAAGTCAGCGGCGGTTCCTGCACGATGCTACCTGACAAAGACATCACCGACTATATTGAGAAAAGCCCAGATAAAAAAATCATGGGTTGGTGGCATTCACATATTAATATGGGAACATTCCACAGTTGTACCGACGATTCAACTCTCAATGGTTGGGGTGGTGGTAAAGTGCCATATGCCGTTTCTCTCGTAGTTTCACTACCGAATGAATTGAAAGCGTGGATTCAGTATTTCACTCCCATTGAAATTGACAAAGCCGAGGTAGACCTGAAAGTGCTACTGCCAGACGAAGATAAACTTGTGGAGAAATGCAAAGCCGAGCTTGAAGCCAAGTTAACCGAGAGAAAGTATGAAATAGCAAAGTCTGAACCTTGGTCTTACATGGGTCCGCAGACCGACTTGTCTAAGCAAACAGGAGGCGAAGTTAAGAGCCCTTTATACGAAGAGGACTCAGGAGTTTGTGCAAATCTTGTCGAAGGCAAGTCTGGACAAATTTGTTTCTTTCTTGGACGAAACTTCAACTGTGCAACTTGCACTCGGCAATTAGGAGGCGTAAACGCCAACTGCATGAATTATGAACTTGACGGTTTCACCAACAAACCGTCATGCATAATCTATGGCTCGCATATAAATTGCCTCAAGTGCGAAGCTTTCGACGATGGAAAGGAAGAAGTAAAAACCGAGTGTCCATATGCACTTGAAAACGAAAAAGTAATAGTTAAAGGAGAAGAAGGTTGCACTTTATTCGGTAATTTTTCACCGTGTAAATCTTGCACAAGAATTAATCAGGGTGTGGTATGTGAATAATGGCCTCAAAACGATTAAGGCAAAAGCTTGAAAAAGATATACAAATAAGTAAGGTAGAAAAAGTCGCCATTGAATATGACAACAGTTGTGAATTTTTAACGGTGACATTTGAAAATGGCAACAAATACTTCTTTTCTGATGGAGAGTATGGAGACATACCAGTTTGGAGAGTAGAAACAAAAAAAGGAGTAATTAAATAATGGCATTCTTGCGTCAAGAAGGCTTCGTTAAGCCCAGCGACCTCGCTCAAGTTTCAGTAGCCATCATCGGCGCTGGAAGCATTGGCAGTTTCACAGCACTTGCCCTCACAAAAATGGGTGTTAAAAAGTTAACCCTCATAGATAAAGACAACGTGGAGTTGCATAATGTTTCTAACCAATTCTTCATTCGAGAAGACCTTGGTAAAGCCAAAGTCGATGCAACCATGACCGAGTGCCTCAGGCAGTCACCTGAAAAAGATTTGGATGTTCTTGTTCGGAACGAATTCTACGATGGTTCGCAACAACTTGACGCCGACATAGTGATAGTCCTAACTGATAACATTGAAGGCAGGGCTGCAGCCTTTAAAGCTGCCTCAGAATCATTTGCGACAAAGTTTTTCATAGATGGCCGCATGGGAGGCGAATTATTTAGGCTGTTTGCTTTTGACCCCCACGACTTGAAACTTTCAGAAAAGTATCGAAACGAGTTTCTCGACGGCGTATCAAACTCTGAGGAGCCGTGCACCGCCCGAACCATAATTTACAATGTTCTACTAGCCAGTAGCTTTATATCTTCCTACGTTAAAAAGTATACTTGTAGAGAGAAAATCCCGTTTCAACTAGCCTACGCTTTCGGCGAGATGATTCAAGTCAAATCAAAGGAGTAAACCAGTAATGCCAGAAGCTTACATCTGTGAAGACTGCGGTTCGTTAAACTGGAGTGAAAACTACAGTGAAACTAATTATGTTACACGGAACTATTCCGTAGGTCGTGAAGGTGAAGTAGATGATGAATGGGGTGAATCAGAGTCCGGAGACGACTCGGAACCAACTGGTGACAGACCGTTTTGTTCGGAGTGCGACCATAATCATTTAAGAGACATCTCCGACTTAACTCAACAACAGTTAGCCACGCTTTATCTTACTCCTCAACGTGAACGAATGGAAGTGGTTCGCCACTTAATTGGTGAAGATGATGAGGATGACCCGAAATATTTTACTCCTAACTGTAGAGACATCCAAGAGGTCCGCTGCCGCAGATGTCCCACAAACAAAAAGTGTGCTTATGCGGCCCCGAGAGGTTGGGTGAGCCGAACTTAAACTTGACCCGAAACTGCTGTGGATTGAAGTGTTGGCTTCGTGCTATCATGAGATGGGAGCCCACGCCCCAAAGTCGTTATTATGGTTTTGATGAGCGTGGCAAGCTAGCTGTTCCCTTCAATCCGCAGCAGCGGGAAATCTCTAAAGAGTGATAACCAATGACTAATTGGTTTGAAAAACTGTTCAAAATAGAAAAGGAATTACATGAGTTGGAACATCTATTAGAGAATTCCTTTTCAGAGAATCCAAGTGTTGATGAAAGAAAGGTAAACAAAAGGATAAAAGAACTCTTAAAGGAAAGAGAAAAACTTGCGAGACCCAAAAAGAATTCCAAAAATTCTGAAGCGTCTTGAAAAAATCTGGCTTCAGCATCCAGATTTGCGTCTTGGACAAATCTTTTGTATAGTCAAATCTATATCCTTCACAGACATATTTTATGTTGAGGATGAAATTTTAATTGATAAAATTGAATTCCTTTTGAAGCAGGTTAAAGAGTATGAAATTGCCAAAATGTCCAAATTGCGGTAAAGCCAAGAGAAGTAAACCTGAAGGAATGTGCTGTAACAGCGGAGCAAACAGCGGTTATCAGCATTTATGTTCAAAATGTGGCGTTTGGTTTGTTGAAACCTTTGACGGTAGAATTTTGATAGATAAGTTTTTGAGCCTAATGCAACTGCAAAGCGACATTAAAAGGTTGAAACATCGTGGAACTCTTCCCAACCGCTAAATTCAAATTCAACATCAAAGAAGCCTTAAAGAGCGGTTTCTATGTGTCGGGAACCACGGGCTGCGGCAAGTCAGACATTGCCATGCGTTGCGTTGACAAGCTACGCAAGCAAGGAGTCATCTGCATCGTCTTCGACCCCTCCCAGGACTGGCTTGCCCGCTATCCAGCAGACCAGTTTGTGAAACCCAATACATTATCTGGCAAGCCATTCCTGGCTGAAGTTCGACTTGTCGGCACAACGGTTGTGGACATCAGCACTTTGACTCTTACGCAAACCAAAACCTTGGTTGAAAACTTTTGTGAAAATATATTTCTCCAGCAGGCTATGAGAATGCCAGAGAAGAGGAACTTTTACTTTATCGTTTTTGAGGAAGCTCAGACCGAGTTCCCACAAGGTATTTTACGGGCAAAGCGGATGCAAAATGTTGTCCGTTTGCTAACACAGGGAAGAAACTTCAAAATTCGTATAGGTATGGTTACACAGTTTGCCGCAATGCTCGATAAAGATGCCATGAAATTTCAAAAACAAAGATGGTTTGGGTGGACAGATGAAAAAAATGACTCCGAATATATTTCTGCGTTTATAGGAGACGAACAAGCCGAAACCCTTAAATACTTTGATAGTGGAGATTTTTTGTATTATTTTCCTTCACGCAATATTTTGGAGAAGATTCACATTCATCCGTATAAATCAAAGGTGAAAAAACTTGACTTCCATTGAAGATAAACTTGTCCGAAGTATTGAACACGCAAAGCAAATGCAAGAACTCTGGAAAGGAAGTCCACTTGAACAACTCTGGAAAGCAGTTCAAGTAACCTACGAGGAGTGGTTAAACTATGAAAAAGCCAAAGCAAATATTTGAGTTCTGCCCGAACTGCCGCAAAAAAGAATTCGTGGAAATCAAGCCGGACATCTGGAAGTGTAGCAACTGTGGTTTCGTATGCAACCTGCAAACGTGGGAAGTCTCATGAGAAGTCCACAAATTGAATTTGGAGTTCCGCCACATAATTATCTAGGTTCATTTGTCTTTTATGAAGATGGTGGTTTTTATTGGAACGGTCAAATTCTTATTTTCACAAACGAAGACGGTGAAGACGTTGAAGGTTCCCTAAACCACGAGTATCTACATTATCTTATTGACCGGCTTGCCGGCAAGCGAGCCTCAAAAAAGTTTGATAAAATTTGCAAGCGGTTTAAAGAGTTGAGGTGAAATCCAATGGATAAAATTTTCTACTTAGAAGGAGAATGTTTCATTGTATTAAACCGAACTACAACCCATACTGTAGGCGTTGAAGTTCCGATACTTTTAAGGATATTGCCGAAACAAATCGAAATTATGACCGTAACTTTAACTCCGGAAAACAAAATAGAAACACATATAAGAACCTTCAACTACAATGATTTATTGTTGATGAACAACACGTTAAACCAGATTATGGGCCGGAACTCCAAATGAACCTTCAAAAAGCACGAAGAGAATTTGAAATTCTTATAGGTAGATGTAGCTGTTCCAGAGCTTATTGTGAGGTCACAAAAGAAGAAGCAGAAGCATGGTCAGTTGAACCATGTACTCCTTCCTGCGCTCCGAAGAGCTGTTTTCCAGAATTGTACTTGTTGCTCTATCCAAAAAATGGGTTTCGCCAGGTTTCATATTTAGTTCAACAATATAGAAAGAGGAAGAGGAAATTAAAATGAACTGGAAATACAAGTATGATGTTAACAAACACGTCCTAGACGGCGAGCCTGAGAAATTCAAGCAGATTGCCAAGGAAGTCTATGACGAGTTAAACGGCAAGCCAGGATTCGAAAATTTCAAGTTGAAAAGATTTCTCCACGTGAAAACCCTTGCTGGCTTTGATAAAGTTTGGGGCGACCTCTACGATTATTGCGATGCAAACGGAATTTGGTTGGGTTTGTAATGGATAAAGAAGAATTATGGTGTATGAAAAAAATTCTAGTTCTCCTAAACAAAACTAAACAAGAAATCTTGGACATTTGGCAAAAGCAAGCCGGCTTTGACTTGGCCTATTTTAATGTGTTGATTAACCTATCAGTAAAAGTTGATAATACTGAAGTGAGAGTTAAAGATGGCTGGAGCAAAATGCCATATGAGAGTAGTACTTGCAGAGGAAGTTAAGCGTAACATGATTGAAAATAAAACACCAATTGGAGAGGAATAAACCATGAGTAATTTCACCAACAAAATTTATTGCGGCGACTGCGCCGGTATACTGCGTCAACACGTCCCGGACAACTCGATTGATTTGATTTATCTCGACCCTCCATTTTTCACCAATAAAAAATACGAGATAGTTTGGGGTGATGGCGCCGAGATTCGAGCTTACGAGGACCGCTGGAAAGGCGGAATACAGAATTACATTTCTTGGATGGAACCGAAACTTAGGGAATGCCAGCGAGTTTTGAAGTCAACAGGAAGCATATATTTACATTGTGATTATCATGCCGGCCACTACCTAAAAATTCTAATGGATAGAATATTTGGAGAAGAATATTTTCAAAACGAAATTGTTTGGAGTTTTTCAAAGGTGGGAGGAGTAGAGAAACGCTGGGCTAAACGCCATGAGTTGATTTTCTTTTATACAAAGTCAAAAGATTGGTTGTTTAACATTGATGAAGTCCGAGAACCGTATAGCGAATCATTAATGAAAAGTCTGAAGGAAGATAGTGGAGGGTTGTATTATACCAGAGGATTGGGTTTGGACAAAACAATAAAACGGCTGAGAAAAACATATATCCATCCAAAAGGAAAAGTACCAGAAGATGTTTGGAATTTGGGAAGTTATGCTGTTCCGGCGGGGGAAAGGTTTGGATATCCAACCCAGAAACCCGAAGCCCTTCTTGAAAGAATAATAAAGGCCTCTTCAAATCCTGCAGACGTTGTGTTGGACCCGTTTTGTGGTTGTGGCACAGCCATTGTTGTCGCCCATAAATTAGGGCGAAGATGGATTGGAATTGACGTTTCACCCACGGCTTGCAAACTTATGTTTCAGAGGTTATTGAAAGTTAATCAAACGTTAAATCCTGAGGAAATCATAGTCGGATTACCAAAAACTGTCGAAGATTTGAAAGCATTACAATGGTTTGAATTCCAAAATTGGATAGTAAAAAAACTTGGTGGTAGGGTTACAGACAAAAAGACGGGAGACATGGGTATTGACGGCACCACATTTGAAGGCAACCCAATACAAATTAAACAAAGCGAAGGCATTGGTAGAAATGTTATCGACAATTTTGAAACCTCAATTAGGAGAGTTAAAAAAACCAATGGAATTATTGTGGCTTTCAGCTTCGGCAAAGGCGCCTACGAAGAAGCCGCTAGAGCAAAAAACGAGGAGAAATTGGAGATAGAACTCATAACGGTAAACGACTTGATTAAAAATGATTCTCCTCCAACGCCAGCATCGGCGACAACGATTGAACCTAAAATATTAGTTAGCGGAGCAGAATAAGGAAGGAAAAAAAATATTACGGTGTTTAAAAATGGAAGTTGTCCTCGTAGCTTGCACGCCTAACCCCGAAGAACTCTGTGCCAAAGCCATGCGATGTTGCCGTTCAGCCATAGCCATGCACAAGTTTAACCTTGATAAGCCAGCCGAGTATTACATTGCCTTGGCTAAGCAAACTGGTCACCTTTCAGTTCTTGAGCATGCCAGTTTCACCTTCAGCGTTAAAGGAATTTCGAGAGCTTGTAGCCACCAACTTGTGCGGCACCGCATCGCCTCTTACTCTCAGCAGAGCCAGAGGACAGTTGACCCGACTCAAGAAGAGTGGTACATCACTCCGGAATCCATTGCAAAAACAGACTTGTTTGCCTGGCAGCTTGCCATGTCCAAAATCAAAGAATACTACAGCAAGCTTCAAAGCCTTGGCATTCCAAATGAAGATGCAAGGTATTTACTGCCCAATGCCACAAAAACAAACATCGTGATAACCATGAATGCCCGTGAACTGTTGCACTTTTTTGAGCTTCGGCTGGACAAGTCGGCTCAATGGGAAATCCGCAGATTGGCTGAGCTAATGCTACGAGAGGTGCAGAAGGTTGCACCAAATATATTTAAAGAGGTAAAAACATGAAAGGAAAAAACAAAACCAAAATTTATTGCCTTTGGACAACATACGACTTGTTTGAGAAGGGAAAGGGATGTAAACACCTAAATTACATTTGTGTAAAAGAAATAATGACATTCCAAGAAGCAAAAGAAAAATATCCAGAAGCTAAATTCTGTGGCGATTGGACAAAAGAGAAGGAGAAAACAAAATGAGTTTTTCAGAAAAACTCCAAGCAGTCTTCGACAAGTATGGAACGACTGAACTGAAACTTTACATGATGTTAAATTTATACGATGACGTTCTGGACTGCTATGCTGAAAACCAGAAGGAATTCAAACAAAAACTACGACAATGGTTTCTTAATGTTCAACCATTTATAGATGATTCTGAAAGTGAGAAGTTTGAGGAGTTGCTGGAAATATAATGCGTTGCCCACATAACAATTGTAGCGGTGAGTTACAACACTACGAAAATCCTAAAAGAGAAAACACCATTTTATTCAAGTGTACAAATTGTAAATGTGTTTTTGGTTTAGTAGATGTTCACAAGGAAGTTGGTTGCCCAAGTTTCAAGGAGACAAAAAAATGAAAGCAAGATGCCGACTAAATATAGTTATACACTACCCGTGCAACTGGTGCACAGCAGACGGTTGGTGCTCACAGGACCTGCACAAGTGCGAGATAGTCGAATACATTGGAGTTTACGAAGGTTCAACTGGATGTCGAGGTTAACGCCTTTTCGCATTTTTCGGCAGAAGCCAACTTGATGACTGGATTTTGCCTCCGCCAACGCCAAAGACAAGCCGAATTCCAAGTCTTTGACAAGCGTCAATTTCCGACTTTGGCAAATTCTTCTTCACCCGGTCCCCACCCTTTCCAAAGATGTCTGGGTTAACCAACTCAAGCGTGAGCGCAACGGAATCATCTTTGTCAATGACCCGTACAACTTCATCCACGTATCTAATAGATTCAAGAATTTCTTTCCTCTCATTGAATTCCATGAATGGTTTGCCTTTTTTGCGTTTTAAAAACTCGTCTGAGTTGAGTAAAACCACGAGGTAATCACCCAACTGTTTTGCTGCACGTAGGTATAAAATATGTCCACGATGTAGAGGGTCGAACCCTCCACTTACCGCAACAACCACGCTTTTATTTTTTGTCATTTAATTTTTTTCACCTTATATTTTTGAGAAAAAATCATCCAAAAAATATCATCGTAATATTTTCTTACTTCAGAATTATATTTACAAGGGTTAGGCTCGTGTCTTTGAACTTCAACTGCAAAAATTTCGTTATGTTTAAAGGCTATAATATCTGGAATTGGCATTAATGAAATAGGAATACATCTAAAGCCTTTTTGTTCTAAGTTTTTTAGTTGTTTTAAAACCTCTCGGTCGTGTTCAATATAGGATTTTTTTCTTCTTAAAAATGAATGTTTCCCATAAAGTTGAATGAAAGTTTTTCCTATTCTAAATTCGTAATGACATTTTCGTGAGCAAAACATCTGGTCACTTCGAGGAACAACAGAAAAAGGTTTTTGACAATTTTTACATAATTTAGTTATTCTTTCTTTGCGTATCGTTCCTTGATGTATATTATGTAAGTTTTGCTTCATCTTTTTGGCTTTTTCCTTTCCATATATTTCTTCCCAAGACTTACCAGTACAATATTCGAAAAAACACTTTGTAGAACAATATATACCCCTAGACCAATAAGGTGAAACTTCAAATTCCCTAAAGCAATTTCTGCATTTTCTTTTTATAACTTGTTTCAAACTAATTCTAATTTCTCCTTAATTTTTTGTATTGTAAACCTTCTTCTTGATTTTGTCAATTTGTAATAACCAAACATTTGAGGTTTACCTGCTTGAGTAATAATCTTTATTGGAGTCATTGCTGTAACTAACAGTTGTAGTGGTTCCGTACCAAACGTAAGGTTCCTGATATTCCCAATATGGATAATATGGATACCATCTTCGCCAATGAGGCCAATAGTCGGGTTCAAAATAATCTCGCTTACCGGTATTATGCTTGCAACTTCCGCATTTTGCAGGATAACTTATGCATTTGCCTTTGTAATTACATTCAACTTCACACATTTGTTTCTTCCGCCTCCTTAACCTTTTTTAACGAGTAGAGACGCTCCAACAGGATTCTGTTTGCGTCTGCAACGGAATGTTCCGATAAAAGTTTACCATAATAGGTAAGGTAACTTTGAAAGTTTACCAAAAATTCTTGAGCCTGAGAAGTGTCCTTGGCTTTTTCCATTGCTCTAGGCCAGAACCATCCCTTCAAGGAGTCCACATGGGATTCTATTGACATTTTTTGTTCCGCTTTGCGAATTTCATCCATGGCACTTAAAAATGATTTTTCCGAAGATTCAAGCTGAGAAATAAGTCCAAGTTCTTCAGCCATCAATTGTATGTAGCGGCCTTTTGCAACGTCAAATTGACTGTTTTTCACTTTTTGATAATTTGCCCAAAGTTCGGATAATAGTTTGCGGTGGGCTCTAAGCATATTAATTTTGCGTTGTTCCTCTTTAGTAAACTCTTCTCCTTCTTCCTCAGCTTCTTTGACTTCCTCTAAAATTTCCGCCTCGATTTCTGGTGTGAATTCCTCTTTGGTTTCAGCCTTAAGTCCGTAGCGTTGAAGTATTAATTCTTTATAATTTGGAAACGTCTTAGTCCGATAACTACGAATATGATTTGTGGTGATTCCCTGAGAACCCAGCCATGGGAACTCCAGTATTAATTTTTCCTTTATTTCCTTGTGTGTTAATTTTGTACGACACTGGCTATCTAAAAAAAGTCTGATTTCCAGAGGTAAAGATAAAATAGGATTTCCCTTAACTCGTTCCTCGGCAACATTTGCTTCAGTCATATTGATATTTCCTGTTTACTGGGCAAGGAGTTAAAAATTAGTTGCAATTTTCAACTCTTTGGAACATTGGTTAAAAATAATGCTATAGCATTTCCACAACGCTTTTTGTCTCCCCAATGGTTCTCAGAGTGGATACTCCTGCCCGTAATACCATGTGCATATGGTTATATATAAACCTTATGGTTGAGACGTTCCAAAAAGTTAAATTCCGATTTAACACTAACCTACGAATGGCCAAAGCATCGTATTGGAGGCCTCAGGAGTGATTGAACATGGCATTTGAAATATGGCTTGATTTAGCGATTAAGGGCATAGAGGCTCTTGGTGTTGTGGCAATTTTCGGGTTGGTTTTCTACGCTGCAGTCCACATTGTCGGAAAAGTCAAGGAAGCGTTTGAGTAATTACTAACCAAGAAGCAGTAATCTATGTCTTCCCATCCATTTTTTTAACCGAAAAGTTTATATAAACCTTTTTACACGTTATGCTTGCTTGAGCGTTGTTGACTCAAGCACTTTAGAGAAAGTGGACCACCTCCCTGAAAGGGCATTTGTCGCCAAGATGCAGACGAGCCGGCCATGGTCTGCGATATTATTGGCATCCTCGGTTTGCCAGTTTGCTCCGTTTAAACTGGCTGTGGCGCTTGCTCTCAGGAAAGGGGAGAGGTCCAATAGCTTTCGCTGTTCCCCAAAAAAGCTTGGCATGGTTTATTAATAAAAACGGGGCCGTGATATTTGGTTGTATCCCACCTGCAAACCCAAAAGCCCACAGCAATGCCGCAAGCAAAGTTGCGGGATAATGGGATTTCCCCCGCCTCAAGCTTCTGGGAAAGAACAGCGGTGCCTAACAGCTTGTCTCTGCTCAATGAGTGTCCATAAATGAAACTTAAATGTGATTGGAGAACTTGCAGAAATCCTGCTTTCGCCGAAGTTGACTGGGATGATTCTAAAGGCGAATGGCATTGGAGCAACCTATGTTTCCCACATTTTTTCCTTGAATACTATATCAGAAAACGTGAACTTGGCTGGTGTCTGTCTCAGGTTTGGTATTCTCATTTTTGGAATTCAGTTTGGACTATTTTCTGCAAGTTAACCCTTTGAGAGGATAAATTTGGTAGAAAAATGCAAAAATCCATTCAAAAAACTCCCTTGTAATTCATCTGAAATTATTTTATACATAACTTCGGATAGGTTGCCAATCTGTAAAAAATGTTGGGCCGAGATTTCTGACGGAGATTTCGAGTGGTCAGAGTAGTACCAATACATTTTTAAATACCTTTTTATGATTATATATTTGTGAAACACTTCAGAGTAGATAAAAATGGTTAAATGTAAAGACTGTAAAAATGAAATGGGTCTTGACCGAACTGAAAGCTGTTCATTAGAATTCCGTTGCATAAAAATTAACGGCAAAATTTGTCCTCGTGACACTTTTGAATTTGATTGGAATCTTCGTTGCCATGACTGCAACATTGTAAACGAAATGGGTAATTTGCATCATTTCGGCTGCGACATCGAGAAATGTCCAGCTTGCGGTGGACAACTTATTAGTTGCGACTGCAAAAAAGAAGCTATTGGCGTAAACGGCAAATGGAAGAAAGTCCATTAGATTTGCAACGTGGGATGCTTAAGTTAATTTGCCGAAAATAATTATTAGAACAGGTAGTGTTGGAGGGACGGGTACAAGTTGGGCTTATATAGCCGGATTATTTGATGGAGAAGGATGTTTTTCAATATTCTTAAGAAATAAAACTCATAAATATCCAAACATAGGAGTAAAAGCTTCAATCTCGGGTGATGATGAACATCTTAAAATAATAGGTCATTTCTTGTATGGTGAAGGAATTATTTCTTGTATTAGTAAAAAATCTAAAATCAATTCCCAAGCTTACGATTTAACATTGTCTTCATTTGATTCAGTAAAAGTATTTATAAATAAAATTACACCTTTTCTTATCCTTAAAAAGCCTCAAGTTGAATTGGTTTTAGAGGCAATAAAGAAAAAGGAAGAATTAAAATTATCCCATAATAAAATATATAAAAATTTAAGGCCTTTTGACGAATTAAGGCGTAAACTTCATGAATATAGTCGAAAAGGACTCCGAATTTTAAAACCTTGGTACTGAAAACCGATACATTTTAATCTACCTTTTGTAAATATATATTTGTGAAACATCATGTCAAACAACTTTGGAGTCTCAACGAAATTCCAGATTTTTAATTATAGAAATCCTAGCGAAGGCACAAGACGTTGCAATGCTATAGCCGTGAAACTTGGCAAGCTAACGCTATACTTTAGTTACCACACAGTTGTCGCCTTCAAACTTGACGACAAACTTTTCGTCTCCGAAAACTGCTTCAGCCCCACAACCGCACAGCATATTCGAGCAGTTGAATCCTACGAAGGACAAGCCAACGGCAATCGTTTGCCACGAGAAATTTTTGAAGAAACGTTGGCACAACATCTTGCCGAAAGAGGAATTTAGTTGACGTACACAGTTATAATAGCTTACAAAGATAAACGCAAAATCAAAAAGGAAATTTTCCAAAAAGACTTCATAAACGAGGCGCTCTCCGCAAGTAAACTTTTTGTAAACACTCAAGTTTCAAAAGCCGCAGTTCTTTCAGTAATGATTGTGTGGGATGACAATTGACAATTAAAATAACCATAGCAGACCTCTACGGAGTCCTCAAGAACTTACAGTCGGACCCCGAAGGATTTGTCAGTATGAAAGTGTTCACCAGCAAAGCAGCCGAAGCCTTCAAATGTACACCGCTCACGGTTCGAAACTTTGTGATTCGAAACCAAGAATATTTCGAGCAGAAGCACGGCTTCATCCGAGAGAAAATTCCAGCAACCACAAGTGAACAAGCTGAAGACCAGAAAGTCTACCAAGAGTGGCGCACCAAACGGGAAGCTGTACTGGATGAATCTATCAAATTCCTCAGCACGTTAACGCCAACGCCAGTCATTGACAACATTTTGGTTGCCTGTGCCACAGCCCGAGATGAACTTGCCAGCTATACTGATAGTAAATTACAAGAATTGATATTGACGCTTAAAAAGGAGTTTAATTTCAGTTCAAGTTTGGAGATATAAAAATGAAATTGAAAATGAGGTTAACGGAAGACGAATGGAGTATTGAATTTGAAGGTAAAATCAAAGAATACACTAGAATAGCGGAAGGAATAAGAATCAACTTCACGAAAGAAACAAAGAAAGGTTGAATGAAAAATGGTTGACCATAAATTTGCGAAAGCTAAATACATTTTGATTCATTGGAATGGAGACGACTATGAAGCCTATGGAATTGAAAATGATAATGAACTTGAAACATGGAAGAAAGATGGTTCAATGCATGATGGCGACATTCTCGTAGAAGTGAAATCTGTTCACGATGTAACCGTTACAACTAAAGAAATTGTTAAAATTAAATAGGAGGTTTTTAACTTGGTTCAAAGAATTGTAATCAATAAATGTTATGGCGGCTTCGGGCTAAGTATTGAAGCTCAAAAAATGATAAATAAACTTGGTTGCCCACACAGCAAAATTCAAACAGAACAAGAATATTTTGGCAATTCAGATTCTTCAAAGGAATTAGACATCAAATATTATGGCTCTAGTGCAAATGCTCACAAGCAACACGCAGAATTCTGTGAAATACCTTTTTCCGAAGGTAAACTAATATGCGATGACCACGACCGCAATGCCAGAAGTTGTCCCGTCTTGATTAAAGTTGTAGAAAAAATGGGTAAAAAATCATGGGGCAAGCATGCTGAATTAAAAATTGTTAAAGTTCCCGATGGTGTGGAATGGGAAATCGAAGAGTATGACAACGGCTCCGAATGGATTAGTGAAAAACACAAAACATGGGGTTGAGAGGTGAAGTAAACATGGGAGAAGTTAAAGTTCCAAAAGAACTTGCAGAACGCTTCGAAGCAATAATTGAGCGTGCATGGGCTTTGCCCAACGCCAACTGGGAAACTTTCTGGGACGACATCATAAATGCCATGGAGAACCGGCTGACAGTTTTAGAGTCTGCGAAGGAAGGGGAAAATTAAATGGACCATGAATGGGAATTTGTGGGATATGATACAAGTTCCGGAGTTTTTGATAAAAGAGATGTTGATAAAGATGGTAATCCAGTTACTCCATTAGATACAAAATCAATCATTGTTGGTCAACAATGGTATTGTATGGTTCCTCTGAAAAAATATAAATGTAAAATTTGTAAAGAAGAAATTGCTATGTCTCCACTATTTCCTAACCCCGGATATTGTGACCCACCAAAGCATGGCTGTCATAAGGAATGAAAATTCTTTTAATTGACGACCGTGAGCCACCCAGTTTCGCAGAAATTGTGGCTAAGAATTGCCCAATTCCAATAGACCTTAAACGTCTGAAAACAGGAGACTATGTTTGCGAAGATGTTGCCATTGAGCGCAAAACCATAAATGACTTTGCCGCCTCATTTAAAGGCCACAGGCTGTTCACTCAAGCTGAAAGGCTCAAAACTTTTGAGCATCCTTTCATTTTGGTTTCCGGCCAAATGGCCGACCTTTACAGCCGTGTTAACCCACATTCGATTTTGGGCGCAATTGCTTATCTTGCCTCCCAAGGCATAACAATTATAAAGGTTGACAGTTACGAGGATTTGGCTTATTTGATTTTAAAAATCTTCGAAAAATTTGGGAAATTGAAGATGCAGAATGGTGCATTTAAAATTTAATGAGGTGAAATAATAATGAAATGTCGAGTAGTAGGTATTGAAGTCAATGGGAAACCTATCAACATTCCAACTTTTGAATGGATGGTAGAATTGGAACGTCGTGTCGAAAAATTAGAGAAGACTAAGGCCAAATAAAAACCAAAATGTTTATATGTCTCTATTGAACACTAATTTGTAGTGACACGTTTAAATGAAGCCCTTCCTCATCCTTGGGCTCACAGATAAGGCCAGGTACGACTACGGCCTTAAAGTTGCCCAAACCAATAACTACATTTTCGAAGCATTCGACGCCAGGGATTTCGAGTCTTATTCAAAAAAGTTTTTGACTTCAACCCTTAGCAAAGAACGAGTTCTCTTTTTTATTTTCGATGCCGACAAGTTAACCTTTACTCAAGCCGAGCAATTCTTGAAACTTATCAAGGATTCTCCCCATATATTTTTATTGTCTGCTCCAAGTTTATCTGGCTTTGCCTATATTCTGCAGAAAAATTGTTTAAAGACGAATCTCGGCTCGACCAGAAGTCAACTGCAGTTTGCCTTACAGTCTCTAATGACGGTTGACGACCGTAACGCCGTGAGGCTTGCCATTGAAGGTGTGGACCCTTTGTTTTTATTTCACATTTTAAAACGGGACTGTTGGAAATCTCCAGAGTCGTTGCAAGCCATGCTGAGAATCAGCCAATACATATTTAAATGCCGTAAGCCATATCTATATTCGCTTTTGGCGCTTGCTTTCCCAAAAAAAGCTTTCGCCTTATCATACAAAAAACCTGAGAAAAACAAGATGATGCAGGAGATAACGCAAAAATTGGCGAAGACCTACAAATGCAATTCCTCTGAGGCTGCAGATTTCTATCTGTTAATTAAACAAATGCGCTTTGCGCCGGAAGAACTTCAGCTTTCAGATGAACAAAAGGAATTTTTGGGCTTGCCGCCCACTGTTGGAGAGGAGCAGGCGCCAGAAGCAGAAAGTCCAGTTATACTTGCAAATTTGGAGGATTATTTTTGAGAGATACACATTGTTTTGTATGTGGTAAATTGTTTACTCAAATGAAAATTACTCAAAAATATTGTTCCAAGGAATGCCGAGAAAAAAATAGAGAAATTTGGATTAAAGAATACAATAAAAATTATAGAAAAAATAATAAAGAATATTTCAAAAAATGGAATAAAGAACATCAAAAAGAAAGATGTAAATACCGTAAAGACCAACGTAGACGATATAGGCTACGAGTCTTAGAACACTATGGTGGCAACCCACCTAAATGTGCTTGCTGTGGAGAGAATCAATTAGAATTTCTAACCATTGACCATAAGATGCATGATGGAAGTCGGCATCGAAAAACTATAGGTCATGCTACTATATTTTATAGGTGGATTTTTAAAAATAATTTCCCAGAAGATTTTCAAGTTTTATGTTTTAATTGTAATTGTGGAAGAGAAATCGCTGGTGGAATATGTCCACATAAAAATAAGGAGAATAATTAATGGCTTCATTATTAGTAGAAAAATATAGGCCAAAATCAAAAGAGGAAATGGTAGGAAATAAAGAAACCTTAGAAAAATTATTTAATATGGTTAAATCTGGAAATCTAACTCATTGTATACTGGAAGGACCGCCAGGTGTTGGAAAAACAACGGTCGCCTTAGTCATTGCAAGAACTCTTTTTGGAGAATTTTACAAGGCCAATTTTCTGGAGTTGAATAGTAGCGACGAGAGGGGCATCGAAACTGTAAGGAACGAAATAAAAACCTTTGCCAAGACTTCTCCGCTCCAAGCGTCCTTTAAAATTATCCTTTTAGACGAAGCCGACAACATGACTTCGGATGCTCAACAAGCCTTAAGACGAATAATAGAAAGATATTCTAATATTTGTAAATTCATTCTTAGTGTTAATAAAATCCACAAGTTAATTGACCCAATTCAAAGCCGTTGCGAAGTTTTCAGGTTTGCACCTCTTGCCATCAACGATATGTCCTCAAGGCTTTGTTATATCTATCAACAAGAAACTGGAAAACCAGGTTTAGATGTTCATATTGCCATGGAAAAAGTTGCCGAATACTCCCATGGTGACATGCGCAAAGCCATAAATCATTTACAACTTCTATTAGCCTCAGGCGAGCCACTAACCGAAGCCTCGGTTGAATCTATTAAACCGACTGATTATGGTAAACTGATTTTCGATAGCTTGCAGAAAGGTCGCCTTCTTGAGGCCCGTAAGCACTTGCAAGCCGCCCTTGAACTCGGTTATAAGGAAGACTATCTCATCGAACTTATCCATAACGTTTATATTGACGATGTTACTCTTGATACTAATACGAAAGCTGAGGCAGTTTTTAACTTGTGTGAAACTGATTATCGTTTAACTCAAGGAGTAAACGCCATGCTTGCCATGGATAGTTTATTGTATAAATTATTGAGGCAATAAATTTGGATAGTGAATGGTTTAGTGAATGGAAAGATTTTCAAGAGCGTAAAAATGAATTTAAACTCCTTTTATGTCCAAAATGTGGAGAACCTTTGAAAGTGTATAAAGGAAAAAAATATTGCTGGGAAGAATATCAAGTCTGTGAAAAATGTAAAATTGCATCTGATGATACTCGTTAAAATTTTGGTGAGAAAATTTGTCGAAAAAATTAACTGTTAATTATCATTCCGAAACTTGCAAAGTTTGTGGCACAAAGCTAAAAATAATAGAACCATTAGATGAAGAAAATTTTGTGGAACGAAAAATGACTAAGGAACAAATTCAAGAATTTTTAAGGCTTGCCAACGCAAATTCTGAAACGTATACTTACGGTCAATATGTTTTGCGTGCTGGCACTTTAGCCGCACTACAGATGGGCTATTTATGTTCGGTATGTTCACAGAAAGAACTTAAAGACCGTATAAAAATAAAATTTTAAGGAGTTGATAAAATGACTTTGTGTAAAGGAGACAAACTTGCAAAAGTTGTTCTTGAAAAAGCTTTAATAGGTGATGCTGAAGAATATCGTTTAGTTTCGGAAGAAGCATATCATTTATGGGAAATTGTGGATTTATCTTCACCTTATGGAAGTTCTACAGAAGTCTTTCAAATTGTTATTTTAAAGAAAATAAAATAAATTTTAAACCGTAAAATATAAAAAAAAATAAAAGGAGGAAAAAACAATGACCTATAAACAAGTAACAGAGGAAGAGCTTTTAGCAAAATTAAGCGAGAAACTTGGAATTCCAATTGAAGAAATCAAAACCGAATTCGAAGCCGTCATTCAGGAAACCAAAGGGTTAGCCCTATATAAAAATGCAACTGATGAACAGATTCGTTCAGTTGCCCGAGGCAGGTTTAGTATGCGCAAGCAGAGAGAACTCTTGTCAAATGCAATTCCATGGGAAGGAACCATAATTGGCGTCGGCGACTTGATTGACACAGTTGCCACGCAGAAAAGACTTACCGAAGCCGCCTTCAAAGCCGACCCAATGAAAACAATTAAAGGCTGGAACTACGAAAGTAGACCAGTACTTGCCAATGCTGAAGGAAAGCCACTTTATCCTAAAACTGATGCAAATGAAAAAATGCACAGAGTTGGAAAGCCACTGGCCGAACATTCTTGGCTTAGAACAATTTATGGCTTCGGCAGACCAATCGACCCGAAGACAAAGCAGCCTGGAGTGCCAGCACCATTTACCTTAGCAGTAAACGGTAAAGAAGCGATTGATGTCAAAAACGTTCCAGTTATGCAACCAATAAAATTCAAGGCTTTGAACAAGACAAATGATGAAGATAGAAAAGCCGGAGTATACCGAATCAATTTTTCAGCTTTCTCAAAATTCGAAGTTGCATCTTTGGATTTGCCACAAATTGAAGAAGTCCTAAGAAGTATTACTACACATTTTATTCCACTTGTAGAATTAGACGAGTACCATACCAAAAACCAAGATGTGCCAACCAGATGGATTATTACTGAAGGCAATGTTGCAAATTTGAATCTTGAGCCAAACGCAAAAACTGGCAACATGATGATGCTTCTAACCGACGAATCATTGATGTTTGCAGGCGAAGACAAACGTGCAGTAGCGTGCTGGATTCCTACAGACCGACCAATAACAATAGACTTCGGCGTTGAATCGAGAATTTTAGTTGTAGGCAAAACTTCAAGAGGCAAAGCAAGAGATGAAATCACAGGAGAAAAAACTGATGAGCCAGGCGACGTTATGATTAATGTCTATGGTGTCTACGCTCCAGAGATGTTCAAGGTTTCGCCAGAAGTTCAACCAGTAACCGAGGCTGCTCTAATACCAAAAGCTGAAGCTGAGCCTAAAGAAGAGTGGTAGAAGTGTCAACTAAACCAACGCAACCGACAAGTTCATGGGGAGCAATGGGTAAACCGAAAGAGGAAGAGAAACCAGTCACGGTTTCCTTCCAGAAACTTTCAAGTGCGGAGCCAGTGAAATATCTAAAAATTGCAGTGCATGGTAGACCAAAATCGGGAAAAACTAGATTCGCTTTAACTTGTCCACCACCAATTTATGTTATCGAAACAGAGCCTGGACTTCGACCATTAATAAAACTTTTCCCAGATAAAGAAATCTATTTTGTTGATGTCTATGAACCAGATTACTCAGGAGTTTTTGAAGCAGATTCTACGAAAACTTTGGCAAAGATAGATGCGGCTGTAAAACTTATAAGAGGTTTGGTGATAAATGAGCCAAATTCGGTTGGAACAGTAGTTGTGGATAGTGTTACAGACA
>ERZ1292629.1858-Hain-H43-01um-R1-1858-length-19363-cov-8_pt1 | contig 19363 bp, 18 predicted proteins | sample MGYA00564399_ERZ1292629 | MGnify/ENA primary metagenome ERZ1292629 (study PRJEB36523, sample SAMEA6512636) | groundwater metagenome | collected 2019-01-08 | study: AquaDiva: Metagenomics assemblies of 32 groundwater samples | reverse complement strand
GAATTCTTGGAATCACCGTGCCAAATGAAAAGAGACTTGAGATTGGACTTACTTGTCTTTATGGTATTGGTATTTCCAGAGCGCGTAAGATTTTAGATCAAGTGGGCATTGACCGTGGGCGCCGCGCTCAAAATTTAACTTTAGATGAAGAGAATAAAATTCGAGTTATCGTCGAAGGAATTTTGATAGAAGGAAATTTGAAGAGAGAGATATCAGCCAATATTAAGAGATTGAAAGATATTAAAAGTTATCGAGGTATTCGTCATCTAAAAAGATTGCCAGTCCGGGGGCAAAGAACAAAAACAAATTCCAGAACCGTTAGAGGCAATGTTAGAAAGACAATGGCATCAGGCAAGAGAAAAGAAACCAAGACATAGGTTCAATTAAAAATTACAAATTAACAGTTTGAAATTCGTAATCCGTAATTGATAATTAAAATACATATGGCAAAAGATAAAATAAAAACAGAAATAAAAAAAGAAGAAATTGGAGTGAAAACAGAAGCGAAGAAGATTGCGCCTAAAACACCCAAAAAGAAAGTAACTTCCGGCGTTCTTTTTATCGATGCTACTTTTAATAATACTAAAGCGCTTTTAGCGGATAAAGCAGGCAATACATTATTTTGGTCCAGCGCGGGGAGTTTAGGTTTTAGGGGGGCAAAAAAAGGAACTCCCTTCGCGGCTTCCAAAGTGGGTGACGCGATTGGGAGTAAGGCCGCGATGCTTGGGGTTAAAGATGCGGATATAGTAGTTCTAGGAGTTGGGTCTGGTCGGGAGCCTGCTATCAGGGCATTTATGGCTCATGGGATTGAAATTATTTCCATTGCCGATGCGACCCCGGTGCCTCACAATGGACCGAAGGCTAAAAAACCACGACGAGTGTAAGAATTTTTATAGTCATTTCATTCATTAAAATCAGCCATGATATCCAAACCAAAATTTAAAATTTGCAGAAGACTAGGCCCCGGAGTGTATGACAAATGCCAAACTGCCAAATTTTCGGCTGCGACCGGCAAAATGGCTTTGGCTGGAGCGCGCCGTCCAAAGGCTTCGACGGAATATGGAGCGCAACTTATTGAAAAGCAAAAAATACGCTTTTCCTACGGCATATCGGAACGCCAACTCTCGAATTATGTTAAAAAAGCTTCTCTAATCAAAGGTGTCGGTACAGTGGAAAAACTTTATGAAGAACTCGAACTTCGTCTTGATAACGCAATTTACAGAATGGGTCTTGGGGCGAGTCGTCGCGCTACGCGACAGATGGTTTCTCACGGGCATTTTATTGTTAATGGCCAAAGAGTCACCATTCCGTCATATGAATTAAAATCTGGAGATATTATAAAAATTCGGGAAGGGTCTAAAGGTAAGAAAATTTTTAGTCATATAGCCGAAGATTTGAAAGATTATAATCCGCCAGTCTGGGTAAGTTTTGATTTAGCTAGTCTGGAAGGAAAAATTTTAAATAAACCAAAAAACACAGAAAGCTTTATTGATCTGAATGCCGTGCTTGAATTTTACAGTCGTTAAATTTTATTATTAAGTAAAAAAATATTATGCCTGAATATAAAATAGTTATGCCTTCCAAACCCCGCGTGGTTTTAGAAGAAGGCAATAAGGGGGTATTTGAAATAGACGGTCTATATCCGGGGTATGGTCATACCTTAGGAAATAGTTTAAGGAGAATTATTCTTTCTTCTCTGCCAGGCGCGAGCGTCACCTCTATTAAAATTGATGGTGTCAGTCATGAATTTCAAACACTTGATGGAATCAAAGAAGATGTCATCGTCATGATTTTAAACTTAAAAAAGACTCGTTTTAAGATGATCTCGGATGAGCCTCAAACGGTCACGCTCTCTATCAAGGGTCCCAAAGAAGTTGTCGCCGGAGACATAAAAACTGGCGGACAAGTAGAGATTTTGAATCCGGAGCTCCATATCGTAGAAGTGACCGGTAAAGTGAATTTAAATATAGAAATGAGAATTGAAAAAGGGCTTGGATTTATTTCCAAGGAAATTTTTCAGAAAGAAAAAGTGGATGTCGGCACAATCGCCGTCGATGCTATTTTCACTCCGATTCACCGAGTCTCTTATGAAGTTGAAAATATGCGGGTGGGCGATAAAACTAATCATAATCGCTTAAGAATTTCAATTGAAACAGACGGAACGCTAACGTCTCGCGAAGCGCTTTCACAATCTATCGAAATTATGATCAATCAACTCAAAGCCATTGTTGACTTTAAAGAGCCAGCTCCGACGCTCGAAGAGGTCGGAGTCTCGACTTCCCCGACGGTACCGTCGGGGAACATTGGGAAAGATGCAGATGAAAAAAAAGGGCCGGATTTTGCTGATATCTTGAAGACTCGAACTGACAGTCTAGATCTTTCTACAAGGACCCTGAATGCTCTGACTGGCGCCAATATTCGCACCTTAGGCGGGTTGGCTAGAAAAAAGAGAGAAGATTTGCTCGAAGTCGAAGGTATCGGCGAGAAAGGAATTTCGGAGATTAAAAAAGTGCTGGGTAAGTTCGGTCTGAATCTAAAGGATTAATATAATAGGATGCGACACGGAAATAACAAAAGAAAATTCGGTAGAGTTAGAAAAGTGAGAATTGCTCTGATAAACTCTCTGGCTCTCAATTTAATCGTGCGCGGAAAAATAAAAACAACAGAGCCGAAAGCAAAAGAATTGCGACCTTTTATTGAAAAGCTTGTGACTAGCGCAAAGAGAGGCGATATGGCTACTCGCCGACTGGTAATTTCTTCACTTTCAAATCGACGACCTGAGGTTAAAAAGCTTTTTGAAATCATTGCGCCAAAATATAAAGATAGAAGCGGTGGGTATACTAGAGTATTAAAATTGGGCGCTAGAAAATCAGACGGAGCAAAAATGGCAATAATAGAATTTGTATAAAATTTTTATGAAAAATGTTCAAAAACAAACAGAAGAAAAAGTAATCGATAGCAGTGGAAGAACACTAGGAAGAGTGGCTTCAGAGGCGGCAATGTTTTTAATGGGTAAAACCAAGGCTTCTTTTGAGCGCAATAAATATTGCGGTCTGCCTGTAAAAATTATTAATGCTTCAAAAATTCGCATAACTTCTAAAAAATTGGCACATATTTATCACACCAGATATTCAGGAATTCCCGGGGGACTTCGTATTATAAAGGGAACGGAAACAGCTGAAAAGAAAGGCTTGAAAGAATTATTAAAACTTGCGACCTATCAAATGCTTCCTGCAAATAAATTACGAAGAACAATGATGAAAAATTTAACGATAACTGATTAAAAGGATGGATAAAGAAATAATAAAAAGAAAATATTTTGAAGCAGTCGGAAGAAGAAAAACTTCCACGGCGAGAGTGCGTATTATGGAAGCAGTCAAGGCGAATTTTATCGTCAATGAAAGAGATGCTAAAGAATATTTTAAAACAGAGGATCAGCGCCGTTTAATTTTAGACCCAATGATCAAAGGATTGCCGGCCGGCTCGGCCAAGAAGTGGAGTGTGGAAGTTCATATTTCCGGCGGAGGGATTCACAGTCAAGCGGAAGCGATTCGTCATGGACTAGCTCGCGCCCTTGTTCTGTTTGATTTAGGACTTCGCGGGAATTTAAAAAGTTTGGGATACCTAAAACGGGACCCGAGAGCCAAAGAACGCAGAAAATTTGGCCTCAAAAAAGCCCGCAAAGCTCCGCAGTGGAGTAAACGCTAAAAATTGTGTTAAAATAAATCTATGAACGACGAAGAAAAAAAAGAACCAGAAAAAGTAGATTCTGAAATCTTGGAATTTGAATTTAATGAAGACGGGGAAGAAGACCTAAAAAAGACTTTAAAGAAATTCAGAGCTGATTTAAAATCGTGTCAGAAAGAGAAAGAAGAATATTTGACCGGCTGGCAGAAAGAGCGAGCTGATTTTGCTAATTACAAGAAAGGGGAAGATGACAGGAGGGCGATGTTTTCTGAAGCTATGCGCGAGAGGATTTTAACGCGCTTTCTTTCCGTGCTGGACAGTTTTAACATGGCCTTTGCCAACAAAGAAGCTTGGGATAAAGTGGATGAAAATTGGCGCAAAGGCGTGGAATATATTTATGGGCAGCTTAACGCCGTTTTTGAGGAATACGGAGTTAAAGAAATAGGTGCTGTGAGTGAAAAATTTGATACTAACTTTCATCAATCGATAGAATTGATACCGACGGACAAGAAAGAACTTGATCATACAGTTTCCAGTGTTATCCAGAAAGGGTATAAACTTGGAGAGCGTGTGATGCGTCCAGCTAGGGTAAATGTATATGAGTTTAAAGAATCTGGAAAATAGAATCTGCGAGCATTGCCAGCAAAACTTCACAATTTCAGAAGAAGAATTTTCTTTATATAAAAAAGTTGGCATCGAATTGCCTACTTTATGTTTTTTCTGCAGGGTCAAACTTCATTTATCTTTCTGGATGTTTGGAAAATTTCGCAAAGGCAAATCGGATCTTTCCGGAGAAAACCTAATTACCGTTTTACCTGAGAAAAACAGATATCCTATTTATACTCTTACCGAATGGCATAGCGACAAATGGGAAGGAAGAGATTACGCGATGGATTACGATCCCAAGGTACCATTTTTTAAGCAACTGCAAGATCTTCAAGAAAAAGTTCCACACCCGCATCAAAATGGCACGAAAAATACGAAATGCGATTGGTGTGACGATGTTTGGCGTTCTAAAAATTGCTATCTGTCTCGTTCTATGGAGAGATGTGAAGACTTGCTTTACTCGTATCGTAACATAGATGTTAAAAATTCTATTGATGTGACAGTTTGTTTTAATTCGGAAAAATGTTTTGATTGCGGAGATTGCCATAATTCCTATAAACTTTTTTACTCTAGACATTCTCGTGATTGCATAAGCTCATATTTTCTTTACGATTGTAGAAATTGCCAGAATTGTTTCATGTGCTGGAATCTGCGCAATAAATCTTATTGTATAGAAAATGTGCAGTATACCAAAGAAGCTTACGAAGAAAAATTGAAATCATTCAATCTGGGGTCATATAAATCTGTAAAAGATTTAAGAGAACGGTTTGAAGAATTGGCGAAAAGAGAGATAGTTCACCGCGAGAATTTCAATTTCAAAGTTACTAACTCGGATGGTAATTATCTTCTTGATACTAAGAATTGCCATAATTGCAACACATTTAGCGAGTCTGAAGATTGTTTTAACATAGTACGCGGTTTTCAAGTCAGAAACTCCATAGATGGAGCTGGCTGCTGGAAGTCAGAGTTGTTGGGTAACTGCGGTTGTTGTGTAGGTGGATATGCAGAGAAATATTGCGTGTGGTCTTCTTCCAGATATTCCGAATATCTGGACTTATGTATTGAGTGCGAGTACTGTTTTGGTTGTGTCGGATTGAAGAAAAAGAAATATTGTATTTTAAATAAGCAATATGATAAAGAATCTTTCGACAAGCTCAGGACAAAGATTATTGAAGATATGAAAAAGAGGGGAGAATATGGGCAATTTTTTCCATACTCTATGAGTGGTGGATCCTTCAATTTTTCCAACAGTTTTCTGTATTTTCCAGAAACCAAAAAAGAGGATATTCTGAAACTGGGTGGTTACTGGGAAGATGTTAATGAAAGTCATTTAGAAGGCATACCTACAAGTGAACTTCCTGACAATATCAGGGATGTCCCGGATGAAATTGTTTCAAAAGCGCTTATTTGTCCAGAGACTGGCTGGCGTTTCAATATTGCTCAAAACGAACTCATTTTTTATAAAGAAAACAACATACCTTTACCTAGGTATCATTTCGATGTGCGGATCAAAAAAGCGCTTAAATATCTTACTTTACTTCAAGCGTATCCGTATAAATGTTTTTATTGCAAAAAAGATATAAAGGCTTATTATCATCCCGAATGGGGATATCAAAAAATTGCCTGCGAAGAATGCTATAAGCAGAATATAGCCTGACCTCTCCTCAACCCCTCTCCTTGGTAAGGAGAGGGGAAAGAAAGGGGTGAGGTGAATTAACATGAACAAAAGACAAGAAAACAAAATATGTCAAAACTGTAAAAAGGAATTTACTATAGAGCCTGATGACTTTTCTTTCTATGAAAAAATAAAAGTGCCTCTACCAACGTGGTGTCCGGAGTGCCGCAGGATGCGTCGTTTTGCGCAAACGAACGAAACCGTTCTTTACAAGCGTAAATGTGATTTGACCAACAAAGACATTTTTAGCATGTATCCGCCGGACGTGCCTTTTCCGGTATACGAGACGGATGTTTGGTATTCGGATGTTTGGGACCCATATTCTTTTGGAATCGATTATGATCCGCAAAGACCGTTTCTCGAGCAGTTTTTAGAACTTCAAAACAAAATCCCAAGGATGTCTCTGGTGAGACAAGGGCCGGCGGTCAACAGCCCTTACGCTCATCGAGTAACCGATCCTAAAAATTCATACATGACTTTCCGATCTTCATATCCAGAGGATTGTTTGTATTTATACAATGGGAAAAATACCAAAGATTGCGTTGATTCCGCATGGGTTTTCAATTCTGAACTTTGCTATGAATGTGTGAATATTGAAAATTGTTACAATGTGCGCTTTGGTCAAGAGGTCAAAGATTGCCGTGATTCTTCTTTTCTTTATGCCTGCCGCAATTGTTCTAATTGCGTAGGTTGTGTTAATTTAGTCAATCAAAAGTATTGCATTTTTAATGAACGCTATTCTAGAGAAGAATATAATAAAAAGTTAATTGAATTTGAGTTGAACACTTATTCTGGAATCCAAGAGATAGAAAAGAAATTTTCAGAATTTAGAAAGAAATTTCCTGTTCGCGCGGTCGCTTCGGTAAAATCTGAAAATGTTTCCGGCAATTGGTTTTCTAATTGTAAAAACGTGCGTGAGTCTTTTGACTGCGTTGACATAAAAGATGGCAAGCACCTCTTTATGGTTTTTTCCGCCGAGGATTGCATGGATTATTACGAATGGGGTAACAAAGCGGAACAAGTTTACGAGTCAGTAAATTGCGGCATAAATATAGCCCGACTTTACTTTTGCAATCAATGTTGGGCGGGTGCCTCGGACCTTTATTATTGCAATACCTGTCCCGGAGCGCGAAATTGTTTTGGGTGTGTAGGATTAAAAAAAGGGGAATATTCAATTTTAAATAAAAAATACACCAAAGAAGAATATAAAATTTTAAAAGAAAAGATAATAGAGGATATGAAAAAAATGCCTTTTATAGACAAACGAGGAATAAAATATTACTATGGAGAATTTTTCCCGGAGATATTTTCCGATTTCGCTTATAACGAGACTATCGCTAATTACCATTTTCCTCTAACAGAAAAAGGAGCGATATCTAGGGGGTATGCATGGAGGGATAAAGAGAAGAAGAATTATAAAGTTACAAAGAAGCCCAACGACCTGCCGGAAACTATCGGAGGAGTGTCAGATTCAATTTTAAATGAAGTCATTGAATGTGAAGAAAAAGATAATCCTAATTCTGTCGGAGCTTTTCGCATTACCCAAAATGAACTCAACTTTTACCGAAGGATGGACTTACCACTGCCTCGGGCTTGTTTTGATATTCGTCATTTACGTCGCATGGATAAACGACCGAAGTTGCATCTTGTCAATCGTTCTTGCTCGAAGTGTAATATAGAAGTGGAAACAGTCTATGATGAAAAATACGCGCCGATAGTTTATTGCGAAAAATGTTATCAGCAGGAAGTGTATTAGGCTTTATACTATAAAAATACACGGTCGTGTATTTTTATAGTATAATTATTTTCCAAAAGTTTGGAATAAAACTTTTTTGCTTTCCTCGTCAATATGCTCCGTGACAATAATCATCATCTCTGTGGTCAAGCCCAAATCTTTTTTTATATTGGTGAATAGGTGTTCAAAAGGGAAGGGGGAAATCCAAGCGGAATTTTTTAGACAAACGAACCCTGCCTTTTTGAGAAGGTAGCGCAAACTTTCACGTTCGCTTTTTCTGTTTTCTGGTAAATCCAACAGAATAATTCTCCAAAATCCGTCCCAAGATGTATTCACTAAAGTTGTTTCGTTGTCTAGCATCAAACTATGCAATTTATTTTTGCCATGTGGAGTGATTTTGGCATAACTTTGTCTTTCGGATTTGTAAATTTCAGCACAATTGCTTTCTACTAGATTTTTAAGCGCGCGAGAAATAGCATAAGTGGTTTTTGCGTCTCTCTCTTTCAAATTTTGTATTGAAACTGCTGGATTTTCAGATAGTTTTTTGAGTATTTTTTTTGAATTACTTGACATACATATAGCCTATCATATATACTCTTATTATACAAGTTTTTAGTGGTCACGAAATATAAGTAAATTATTAATTTAATCAATAAATACATGAGTAAAATCATAGGAATAGATTTGGGTACGACAAATTCAGCGGTAGCAATTATTGAAGGAGGCACTCCGAAAATTATTGAAAATATTGAAGGCAACAGAACCACGCCTTCAGTTGTTGCTACGGCCAAAAATGGCGATCGTATCGTCGGGCTTTTAGCGCGCAGACAAGCGATTACCAATCCGGAAAATACGATTGCCGAAATTAAACGTTTTATCGGACATCGTTATGATGATCCCGGAGTGCAGAAAGACAAAGCAACAGCCGCATTTAAAATAGAGCAAGCGGAAGGCGAGGGAGTGAAAGTGAAAATGGGAGATAAGTTTTACCGTCCGGAAGAAATTTCCGCCATGATTTTGCAAAAAATAAAAACGGATATGGAAGCTAAATTGGGAGAAAAAATTACTGAAGCGGTGATTACCGTTCCCGCTTATTTTAACGACGCGCAGAGAAAAGCGACCAAAGATGCCGGAGCCATTGCCGGGCTGGATGTGAAGCGCATTATCAACGAACCTACGGCAGCGGCTCTGGCTTATGGATTTGATAAAAAGAAAAATGAAAAAGTGGTGGTTTACGATTTCGGCGGGGGAACTTTTGATGTGTCGGTGTTGGAAATAGGCGGAGATGTGATAGAAGTGAAATCCATTGATGGCGATGTTCATTTAGGCGGAGGCGATATTGACAGAATAATGGTTCGCTGGATTGCTGACCAGTACAAAAAAGAATCCGGTATTGATGTAGCCAAAGATCCTCTAGCTCACCAAAGATTGCGAGAAGCGGCGGAAAAAGCCAAACATGAACTTTCCACTACTTTGGAAGTAGAAATAAATATTCCATTTATTACTTCCGATGCGAGCGGGCCGAAACATTTGTTGATGAAAATGTCTCGCGCTACTTTGGAATCTCTGACTAAAGATTTGATTGATCGCTCTATTGAAATAACCAAAAGAGCTCTGGCGGCTTCTCCTTTCAAAATTAGTGAAATAAATGAAATCATCATGGTGGGTGGACAAACGAGAATGCCAAGGATTGTGCAGGCGGTCAAAGAACTTTTCGGCAAAGAACCAAATATGTCCATTAATCCCGATGAAGTGGTGGCTCTCGGCGCCGCGGTGCAAGGAGGAGTGCTCTCCGGCACCGTGCGGGATGTGCTTCTGCTTGACGTTATCCCGCTTTCTCTTGGTATTGAAACACTCGGAGGGGTGGCGACAAAATTAATCGAAAGAAACACAACCATTCCAGCTAATAAATCCCAAGTATTTTCGACTGCGGCGGATAATCAAACTTCTGTAGAAATACACATAGTGCAGGGAGAACGACCGATGGCTTCCGACAACAGATCGCTCGGCCGGTTTATATTGGATGGCATTCCGCCAGCGCCTCGAGGCATGCCGCAAGTTGAAGTTTCTTTTGATATAGATGCGAACGGTATTTTGAATGTGACTGCCAAAGACAAGGCTTCCAGCAAAACTCAATCAATCAGGATAGAAGCAAGTTCCGGTTTGAAAGATGAAGATATTAAAAAAATGCAAAAAGATGCGGAACTGCACGAGGCGGAAGATAAAAAGAAAAAAGAAGTAATTGATGTAAAAAATACAGCGGAGATGATTATTTATACCGCGGAAAAAGCGCTGAAAGATAATGGCGATAAAATTCCGGCGGAAATAAAAGAAAGTGTCAACACCAAAATTACGGCGCTTAAAGGTGTGAAAGACGGTACGGACGGGGAAGCAATCAAGAAAGCTACCGAAGAACTTTCAGCTGAAATGTCTAAGATAGGAGAAGCGATGGCGAAAGCCGGCACTCCTCCTCAATCCCCCAAACCGCCAGAGGAACAAGCTCCGGAAGTCAAAGATGCGGAGTTCAAGGAAAAAAAAGACGACAAGGGCGAAAAACCGAAAAAATAAATATTGTCAAACACTCGGTGTTGGACAGAAATAATTTTGTTTACCTAAATCGCTCAGTCGTGGTATAGTTTATTTGATTTTATGCACACAACTAAAAAAATAGGGCCTCTGCGGGTGATTTCAAACACTGCCCGGTCGATTGCTGGCCAAACCCAGTGTACTACTTGTGGCCAATGTAAGGTATCGGATAAAATGCACACTTCCGATTTATGCAAGGATTGCTGGGAAGAGATGCAAAAGGCACAGGAGACTTCAGATTTTATAGAAAAACTGAAAGCAAGTGTGCCGTGTTGCGAAGAGAGTTTTAGGAAAAACCCAGAGTTGGGAGTCACCTCTACCCCGGTCGCCTTCCCAGAGCCTAAAAAGCCCTGGAAAAAATATTAGCAAAGGCTTCCGCGGACAACGGCGGCCTTTTTCTTTTCATTATTTTGTTGTAGAATAAAGCCATATGGATTCACCGGAAATACCTCAAATACCTCTCAATAAGGAAATTACATATCTTGGTTTAACCACCTATCGGGACAAGAATCAGCTTTTTGGCATAAAACGCAAAGACAGGCGCCAGCATGTTTATATGCTCGGAAAGTCCGGGACAGGTAAATCCGTCTTGATGTTTAATATGATTATTCAGAACATTAAAAACGGCGATGGAGTATGTATGGTTGACCCGCATGGGGAAAATGTGGAAGCGGTTCTTTCCGCTATTCCGCCGGAGCGCATAAAGGATGTGGTTTATTTCAATCCCGCCGACGCCGACCATCATATTGGTTTTAATGTCTTGGAATTAATTGACCCGCAGTACAAGCATTTGGTGGCCTCCGGTCTCATGGGTATTTTTACTAAAATCTGGGCAAACGCTTGGAGCGCTCGTATGGAATATATTTTGAATAATGCGATTCTTGCTCTACTTGATACGCCGGGTACAACTTTGCTCGGAATTCCGCGTATGCTTGTGGACAAAGATTATCGCCAAAAAATAATTTCTAATCTTAAGGATCCCGTTATTAAAGCCTTCTGGATACATGAGTACGAAGCCTGGCAGGATAAATTCCGAAATGAAGCCATTGCCCCTATTCAGAACAAAGTCGGGCAGTTTCTTTCCACTTCCATCATTCGCAATGTCGTCGGCCAGAGCAAAAGCACGATAAATATTTTTGACATGATGAACGAAGGAAAAATTTTTCTGGTGAACGTTTCCAAAGGACGCATTGGCGAGGACAATTCCGGTCTGTTGGGGGGGATGATTATTACCAAAATCCAGCTGGCGGCGATGGAACGCGTGCGTATACCGGAAGAAAACCGCAGAGATTTTTATTTGTATGTGGACGAATTTCAAAATTTCGTGACGGATGCTTTTGCCGGTATTTTATCCGAGGCTAGAAAATATCGGCTAAACCTTACGGTGGCGCATCAGTATACTGCCCAGCTTGTGGTGGATAAAAGTTCGGCGGTCCGGGATGCTGTTTTCGGCAACGTCGGTACGATGATAGTTTTTCGAGTTGGTTCTGATGATGCGGAATTTCTAGAGTCAGAATTTGACCCGGAGTTTACCCCCCAAGATATTGTCAATTTACCCAATTACAAAGTGTATATGAAACTCATGATCGACGGGGTGACTTCTCGCCCTTTCTCTGCAAAAACTTTGCCGGCGATGGTGAAGGGTGGCGACAAAAAAGTTGAGGAAGAAGTGATCAGGTCTTCGCGTACCCTTTATTGCAGAAGCAGAGAGACGGTAGAGAGAGAAATAAACGAATGGAGCGGGATGTCTCTCGGAGATATAAACGAAACAACTGCGTCGGGTATGGAGAAATTTCCGATCGTGTGTTCTTTGTGTAAAAAAGAAGCCACCGTGCCTTTCAAACCTGAACCTGGGAGGGCTGCATATTGCAAAGATTGCATAGCTAAAATAAAATCCGGTGAGGTAAAAGTAGAAAAGGGGAGAGATGATCAGATCCGATATGATGATTCAAAATTTTTCAAACCCTTGGCTGATTTAGGAATAGAATTTCAGCAGAAAGATAGAGCTAAAGGTGAAGAAAAAGAGAGGTATCCTGAAAGAATAGAAAAACATACGACTAAGCCTTTTTTAGGGGCGAGCAAGCCGGGGATTTTTAACGCCATTAAAAAAGTCCTGTCTGCGCCCCGCCTGCGCGGGCAGGAGGCAGTTTTTAGCAAACCAGCTCCGATTCCAGCAAAAATTCCCAAAAAGCCAGCCAAAGACAATATTGCCTTGAGGGAGTTTCTAAGCAAAACGCTTTCTGGGCAAACTACACCTCCAGTTCTCCCGACCAAAGTTAGGACAGAGTCGGTTTCGCTTGATACCCTCAAAAGTTCGCCTTTCAAACCTGCCCGCAATGTTTCGTCTAACGTTGCAGGCGGGGACCGCGCCGCCAGTCCCGAAGATATGAGTAAATTAAAAGATTTAATTTTGGCGAAAATTGAAAATAAAAAAGAAGATACACCGACTCCCGTTCCCAAAAAACCCAAAGAAGTGCCGGAAGATGTACTCCGAAAGATTTTAGAGTAACAAATGAATTCTGAAACAAAAAATTTTTCGTGGCTGGATACGGCGAAATCCGTTTGGTATTTTTTAGATGACGAGAAAAAGAAATTTACTTTTTATGTTCTTGTTCTTTTTAGTATTTACTTTTACGAACTTCTACCTGCGTATATGGTAGGCAAAATTGTTGATTTCTTTTTAACTTATCATCCCGGTGAGTCTCTCTCGCTTTTTTATTTTTATGTGGCTTTTATCAGCATTACTTATGTAATGGCCTCGTTAATCCGTTTACAAAGTAAAAAAGTTCTAAATATTATTGGCCAAAATAATCGTGCAAGGGCACGCATATGGGGATTTGAACGATTAACCGAGTTTTCACTTGAGTGGCACAATAAAGAAAATACTGGCAACAAACTCCAACGGATTTTTACTGGTGCTGATGGAATAAGGGGTGTATCAAAATTACTTAGTAAGGAAATATTGAGAATTGTTGCTAGCATCACTGGAGTAACTTTAGTCTTTTTGTTTACAGATTTTAAGTTTATTATTCTTGTTTCGTTATATATAATAATTTTCTTTTCTTTAGAACTAAATTTTAGCAGAAAAGTTTTGGCTCTCAGTAATCAATTTAATTCATTAAATCAAGAAGCAAGCGGGACATATATAGAAGGTGCAAGCAACATGCTTTCTATTAAAGCCCTCGGTGGAGAAAATGTGATGGCGGGACGTGTTTCTAGTACCGAAAAACTTTCTCGTGATATTGCTATAAAGAAAATCACTACCACCAATTTAAAATGGAAATTTTTCCAGTTTTTGAATGGTATGAGTTTAGGTATTTTTCTCATTCTTGTAGGATTTTCTGTTGTTAACTCTACCATGACTATTGGAATGGTATTAGTGTTTTATACATATTTCTTGAAATTAAAGACATCGATAGAAGAGATTACAGATATTCATACAGAAATGATTAATTTTCGCTCAGATGTCAGTCAAATGATGCCGATATTCAACGAAACAGAGTTCATCAAAACCGGTAACGAAAAGTTTCCAAGAGATTGGGACAAAATTGAAATCAAAAATGCTTCCATGGATTATGATTCTGGACAAATGGGGCTCAATAATTTCAGTTTGACTTTAGATAGGAATACAAAGACTGGGGTTGCAGGTTTGTCAGGTTCGGGCAAATCAACTTTGGCAAAGATTATTCTAGGTTTGTATGCGCTTAGAGATGGTGTTTTTAAAATAGGCAAGGAAAATTACTATGATATTTCGCACAACGAAACTCTAGCCCACATCACTGTCGTTTTGCAGGAAACTGAACTTTTCAATCTTACTCTGCGGGAGAATATCACCATGATGCGATCGGAAGACAAAGAATTGCTTGATAGAGCAGTAGAAATTTCAGAATTAGGAAAAGTCATAAAGCGTTTACCCGAAGGTCTTGATGCGAAAATAGGTGAAAAGGGATATATGCTTTCCGGCGGCGAGCGTCAGCGTCTCGGCATCGCTCGGGCGATCTACAAAAATGCGCCGATAATAATATTGGACGAAGCTACATCATCGCTTGATTCGGAAACGGAAGCAAAAATAATGCAGAAACTTCTTGGTGAGTATGGCACAGACAAAACTTTTCTCATCATTGCTCATCGACTGGGTACTTTGAAATACACCGACACTATCGCCGTTATGGAGAGGGGCAGGGTTGTGGAACAGGGGAGTTATGATACATTGATGAAAGATCCGAACTCAACTTTTTTTCGCTTGAATAAAGAGAAAAAACATGTATCAGTTATAGCGTAAATATGCAAAATAGAAGTAGAGAAAATAAAATATGCCAAAACTGTAAAAAAGACTTCACCATCGAGCCGGAAGATTTTAATTTTTACGAAAAGATCAAAGTCCCGCCACCGACGTTTTGTCCGGAGTGCAGGACTATAAGAAGACTGTGCTGGCGGAATGAAATGTCATTGTTTAAGAGAAAATGCGATGCGCCGGGACACGATGAAATACTAATTTCTTTTTTTCCTCCGGAGGAAAAACTCACTGTGTATGATTCCAATTCGTGGTGGAGCGACAGATGGGATCCGCTTTCCTATGGCAGAGAATATGATTTCTCAAAGACTTTTTTTGAACAATGGAGAGATTTAAGGGACCGTATTCCTCTTCAGTCACTCTCAAATATACACGCTACTAACAGCGATTATTGCAATGTAGCGGAGGTTAGCAAAGATAGTTATATGTGTTCCGGATCTTGGACGGTAGAGAGAACTTTTTATTCCAATAGGATTTCAGAAATAAAAGATTCTTCAGATCTATACATAGTTCATCGTTCGGAACTTTGTTATGAAGATGTGATTTGTTCAGACAGTTATCGTTTGTTGTATTCAATAAATTGTAAGAGTTGCGTAGATTCATATTTTTTGTATGACTGCATAGGTTGCACCAATTGTTTTGGTTGCAGTAATTTGCGCAGTAAATCCTACTGCATGTGGAACGAACAACTTTCTAGGGAAGAATATATGCGCAGATTGACCGAATATAACCTGAAAGATTACAAGATTATTTCAGAGTTAAAGAAAAAATTTAAAAAATTATGCTTGGATGCGTTACATCGTTTTACTGTTCAAATTAAAATAGTAAATTCGACAGGAGATAATTTAGAAAATTCAAAAAACTGTAAAACCTGTTTTGATATTTCTGGTAGGGTAGAAGATTCTAAAAATTCTCATTGGATGGCGGCAGTTGTAAAAGATGCCTATGATTCTGGACCCGGAATAGGATTAGCTGAACTTGTCTACGAATGTTTTGACACGGGAGTGGGGAATTTCCATAATCTTTTTTCAAATGTTGTTTATAATTCAAATAACATGGAATATTCTTTCAATTGTCACGGATGCTCTGACTTGTTTGGCTGTATTGGTGTGCGAAATAAAAAATATTGCATCTTAAATAGGGAATATTCCAAGGAAGAATATAATCAGTTGATCCCTAAAATCAAAGAACAGATGAAAGAGATGCCTTATATAGACAAAAGAGGTATAGAATATAGATATGGCGAATTTTTCCCTGCAGAACTTTCTACATTTTGTTATAATGAAACTCAAGCACAGGATTATTTTCCAATTTCTAAAGAATATGCAGTCAAAATGGGTTACAGGTGGCGTGATAGAAAAGGATCGGAATATAAAACAACGATTGAATCAAAAGATCTTCTAAATAACTTAGATGATGTTCAAGATTCTATCACAAAAGAGGTTATTGGATGTGAAAATAAAGAAAAAGGTAGCAACTTTTGCAGAGGGGCATACAAAATAACTATTAATGAATTGAATTTATATCGAAAAATCGGGGTACCTTTGCCTAGATTATGTTTTTATTGCCGTCATGAAAATAGATTAAAAATGCGCAATCCCATGAAACTTTGGCACCGAACTTGTATGTGCGATAAACAAGGACATTTCCATGAAGCAGAAAAATGCGAAGTGGAATTTGAGACAAGCTATGCCCCCGACAGACCAGAAATAGTTTATTGTGAAAAATGTTACCAGCAGGAAGTTTATTAGCGCTATGCTATAAAATTACACGACCGTGTAATTTTATAGCACATGGTGATTTTAATTTGAGAATAGCTTGAGATTATAGTAGAATAGCTTTAGATATGGATACTAAAATAACTATTTTAGATCATAAAATTAACACAGAGGAAGTCAAAAAAATGGCGGATTTTTGGTACGGGACAATGATCAAAGGCACTGTGGATATTGAACTTGGGCGGGTTGCTTTAGGAGGGGATTATCATATTTGAATCTTCGGAAGTACTGACAAGTTCTGGCTCAAAATTTGAAGATATTTGGGGCTTTAATATTCGTTTTGAAGAAAATAAGAATGGAATTTTAGAATTTGACTCTATGGTTAATATCAAACCCAATTTAGGCAATCGTTCTAGAAATATAAACAAAAATGAAATTATAAAAAAAGCCACGGAAGTTATTTACAAATTTATTGATTTTGAATAATGGACAAGAACTCACTTTTTTTTATGGCAAATTTATATCCCGAAATAGGCAGACTTTTTTCTTTTTTTGATTCGAACAAGATTGAGGCTGCTAATAATGCAAAAATTAGAGCGCTTGGCATTGTTGATCAGATCCTATCTTTTAGAGATATTAAACCTGCTGGACGCGAAGAATGGAATGTCGTAAAAAATTTTATACTTGGTTATGATAAACTTAATAAGGACGAAAGAATCATTTTAGAAAAATACGCTGAACCTTTTTCTTTTAAATTTATGAGACAATATAAATAAATATATGCCCAAACCTAATCGAGTGCAAATAATCAAATACGGGCCGCCGCCGCCGGAACTGCCTGTTTTCGGCAAGGTAAAACCGGAAGATGTTTCTTTCATCGGGCGTACCAATTATGTGGCTTCGTTGGAAGAAAAAAAATTTATTTTCGGCATCAAACGCATAGACCGCCGCCGGCATCTTTATATCGTTGGCAAGTCCGGCGTTGGCAAAAGCAAATTGCTTGAACTCTTGATGCGCCAGGATGTGACCTATAATCACGGCATCTGTTTCATTGATCCGCACGGCGATGTGATAGAGGCGATGCTCGATTATATTCCAAAAGAAAGGATAGAAGACGTCTGCATCATCGATCCGGCCGATGTGGATTTTCCGGCCTCTTTTAATCCTTTAGCCAATGTGGATCCGTTGTTTAAATTTCAATTAACTCAGGGTTTAATCGAGGTTTTGCATAAGCAATTCGGAGCCAACTGGACTCCTCGCCTCGAGCACGTTTTTCGATTTACCTGTTTGGCGCTCCTAGACTATCCGCATGCGACCATGCGCGGAATGATTTCCATGTTAACTGACAGAAATTATAGACAGAAAGTAGTGGAATATATTACCGACGATATGGTCAAGAGATTCTTCGCTATCGAGTTTGCCGATTGGTCGGAAAAATTTGACATGGATGCTATTATTCCGCTGGTGAACAAGCTCGGGCAATTTCTTTCGGATCCGCTTTTGCGCAATATCTTCGGACAAAAACAAAATAAAATAGATATTAGTGAACTGATGAATCAAGAAAAAATAGTTTTCATCAATCTCTCTAAGGGCCGCATCGGAGAAGAAAACTCGTCCTTTTTTGGCTCAATGTTCCTGACCAAAATTAAACAGGCGGGAATGGAACGGGCCAGCATTCCGGAATCGGAACGCAAAGATTTTTATTTGTACATCGACGAGTTCCATAATATAGTTACCCAGACATTTGAGAATATTTTGTCCGAAGCCAGAAAATACGCTCTGAATCTTACCATTGCCCACCAGTACATCGGCCAGCTCATTCCCCAAGTCCAGCACGCGGTGCTTGGCAATACCGGAAGCTTAATTTGTTTCCGAGTCGGCGGAGAAGATGCGGTAAAATTGAAACCTGAATTTGAACCGCTGTTCGGCGTAAAGGATATGATTAATCTGGCGGTGACGGAATTTTATATAAAAACGACCATAGATGGCGAATCATATGATCCTTTTTCGGCTGAAACTCTGCGAGTGTTGCCCCCGCCGCATCGGTCTTACAAGCAGGAAATTATCGAGGCTTCCCGCCGCAAATATTCAATACCGAAAGATGATGCAGCCAAATTGATTGCTGAAGAGGAGGCGACGATTATTCGAAGTGCGGAAGAAAAAGCAATTATTGAAGGCAGAGCTAAAAGAAAAGAGAGAGAAAAAAATGGAAACAAAAATGAACCCGCTGACGTCGAGGACTCTGGCGAGGCGATGGAAGAAAAACCTAAAACGAAAGCTTCACAAGAAGCTGAACCTATGATATAGTCTAAAGCAATTTTTAATTTAAAATTTTCAATTTCTAAAAAACTATGAAAGATTATTATGAAATATTGGGAGTGAATAAAGGCGCATCCAAAGACGAAATAAAAAAAGCTTTTTACAAGTTGGCGCATAAATACCACCCCGATAAAAAAGAGGGTAACGAAGCAAAATTTAAGCAAGTAAATGAAGCTTACCAAGTACTTTCGGATGACACCAAACGTTCAAGATACGATCAATTTGGATCAGTAGACGGTCCAGATTTTGGGGGCTTTTCCGCCCAAGGCGGACCAGCCTCGGGCTGGGATTTTTCCGGTTTTCAGAATGGAGGAACGGAATTCGATTTTGGCAACCTGAACGATATTTTCAGCGATTTTTTCGGCGGAGGGATGGGTGGAGAAAGAAGAGAAACAAGACGCGGACGGGATATTTCCACCGAAATCCAGATTTCTTTTTCGGATGCTATTTTTGGTACCAATCGAAAAATTTTAATTACTAAAACATCCAATTGTCCGACTTGTCGTGGTTCCGGAGCAAAAGCTGGTTCTAAGATGGAGACTTGTAAGATTTGTAACGGCAAAGGAAATATCCGCGAATCTAAGAGAACGATTTTCGGAAACATCGCCAGCACTAAAACTTGCGAGGTTTGTCTGGGAACGGGCGAAGTGCCAAAAGAACTCTGCGAGACATGCAAGGGTAAGGGAGTCTTGCGTCGGGAAGAAGAAGTCTCTATTGTTATTCCTGCCGGCATCCAAGATGGC
>ERZ1292629.1857-Hain-H43-01um-R1-1857-length-19364-cov-5_pt1 | contig 19364 bp, 19 predicted proteins | sample MGYA00564399_ERZ1292629 | MGnify/ENA primary metagenome ERZ1292629 (study PRJEB36523, sample SAMEA6512636) | groundwater metagenome | collected 2019-01-08 | study: AquaDiva: Metagenomics assemblies of 32 groundwater samples | reverse complement strand
ATTTGCCATATAACTAAGATATTAATTTGTACCACGCCTTTATGCGCTCGAGTATGTTAATAAGTTTCCTTTGATTAGACCTCACTCCATTTAGGGGAGAGGTTGGATAGTGAGGTAGTTATCTTACGATAACTTTTATTCTAATAATAAGAATACAGTATTGAGATTTCTCCTTTGGTCGGACTTTTTTAAAATACAAGAAAAGAAGCGGTTGGGGGCCGCTTCTTATGCCGACGTCATTGAGTGACGTCGGAAATTTCTTCGGTGAATTCTTGCCGGTGCTCGGTGGTAAATCTCTCGGCGCCGCCGGACGTTACGAAGTGTTCCATAGCTTCGTCGGGGGTGGGGTCGTGATTTACTTCTTCACCGGTGTACTAGCGGTTGACAGGCCCAAGGGCAACTTTGATTTCGGCTCCGATAAATTCTGATAGGCGGATTTTCTTCATAGCACACCTCCTGAAAGGGTCTATTTGAAGTTTAAGTTATATAGGGAATGGGGGCAAGGGGGTGGCGAGATTCTTCATCCACTAAAGGCGGATTCAGAATGACGGAGAGGACTGGATTCCTGCCTCCGCAGGAATGACAGGAGAGGAACGGGAATGGCAATAGAGAAGGGTATTGACCCTGTTAGAAGACAAAGAATAAAGAACGTTAGGAGATAGGAGTGTGGTCAGGTGTTTTCTAACTGGGTTGACTGGAGGTGGTTTTTATGTGAATATTCAGTAACATTAGAGCTGTAGGCCAGGTATTATTAAATGAGTTTATCAGAAGCCCAAAATTTGCCGGATGAGGAAGTAGCGCGCCGGGTTCAGGAAGGAGAACCCGAATGTTTTGGTATTTTGATGGAACGATACGAGCCGAAGATGATGAGATACCTGACGCGGTTTACGAGAAATCGGGAAGACGTGAGAGATATAGCGCAGGAGGTGTTTATAAAGGTGTATCGGAACATACAGAGTTTTGATTGGGAGCAGAGATTCTCACCATGGATTTATCGGATAGCGCACAACGAGGCGATAAATAACATCAAAAAGAAAGTACGGGAGCCGATGCAGTTTTTTGACCCGGAAATGCTGTTTCCTCATCCGGTAGCGGAGGAGAGTCCGCAAAATGACGCGGAGCGAGCAGAATTGAAAAAGATTTTAGAGGAGTGTATGGAGGATTTGGACGAAAAATATAAGGAGGTGCTGGAGTTGAGATATTTTGAAGATATGGATTATAAAGATATCGCCGAGGTGCTAAAGATTCCGGTGGTGACGGTGGGGGTGAGGTTGAACCGAGGGAAGGCAAAATTAAGAGAAATATATGATAAGAGGAATGGGGAATTACCAAATGACGAATGACTAATTGATTAGTAACTAGGGAACAGTAACTAGCAACTAGGAGAAGAATATGGAAAATAACGAAATAAAAAAAGAAAATTTAAGAGAGGAAATTTTAGGAAGAATCAGGCGGGGGGAGGTGAAGATGCATTCGCGCGGATACTTTTTGCTTAAGTCGTTATTGTGGGCGATAGTGGCAATTTTCTTTTTGATATTAACGGCGGCGCTGGTAGTGTTTGTGTTCTACGTGCTTAAACTTAACGGCACGCTGGCGCTAACTGGTTTTGGGTTAAAGGGAATGAGAGAATTTTTATTGTCGCTACCGCTGTCACTGATAGCAATAACACTTCTTTTTATATTGACGGCGGGAGTTTTTATGAAGCAGTATCCGGTGACTTATCGGCGGCCGCTCATATACGGAGTGGGGGCGTTGTTGATTATAATAAGTTTAGGGAGCGCGGCGATGCTCGCGGCGACGGGGTTGCGGCGGAGCATATACGCGACGGTGGAGTACGGTGAGATACCTCTGGTTTCCGGGTTTTACGACGCCTACACTAAAGCGGGAAGCGGGCGGGTAACGGTGGGGCGAGTGGTTACGGTGGGACGGGACGGATTGACGGTGGAGACGCGCGAGGGGGAACAGGTGAGGGCAGTGTTTGGGCCACAGACATCAATTTATACGGATCGGACGTTTGAGACGGGGGATTACGTAATTGTTTACGGGAGTCGGAATGGACAGACAGTAGGAGCGATGGCGGTGGAGAGGGTTGAGACGGAGTAAGTTAAAAAATTAATCCGCCAGCTGGCGGACAAAATGGAAAATTTAGGTAGTCCTGCCGTAGGCGGGACTTTTACTTTATTTTGATTTGACAAGATGGGACTTATTAGATTATAATATGGGCAGGATTTTGAAAGGCAAATAAAACATAGAGGGGAGAAAGACGATGAAGAGATTGTTGATTGTGATGTTATTAGTCGGGTTTTCCGATTACTGCTATCCGCAGGAATTGACGGACCAACAAGTGGCAAATATGGGCGTGTATCACGCTCTCTCGTTTGCCAGCTTTCTTAACCAGCAGTTCCCGCCCGCAGATGATTGGCAGTCCAACGGAGCGGGGGCCGATTTCTTTAACAATCGGTACCGACAGTTGGTTCGTCAACCGCTTGTAGTAAGAGGCCTTATGATGAGGAACATGAATTTTCAGGGCCTTTTCCTGCGCGATATTTATTTTCAGTACTGCGATTTAAGCGGGACAGATTTTTCCGGAGGGTTTTTTGAGGGGGGACACTTTCTGGTCTGCAACTTGGACCAGACAAGATGGGTCAGGTCTTTTTTAGGAAACGCTAAATTTTTTGGCATTTCTGAGATGGAGGCTGACTCCAAGTATCCTTTAGGAAATACGACAATGAGAGGGGCCGATATTGATTTGTCGGGGTCAACGGGACTGGTTTCTTTTGATTCGGTTGACATGACGAGCACCGTATTCATTGGGCCAGTGGTTGACCCGGCGAATCTGGGGGAGGCAATAGTCGTTTTTGCCGAATGCAATATGCGAGGATTTGCAGTCAGGGGGGACGCCAAGTCGTTGGTGTTCCGACGTTGTATAAATCTCAACAGGGATTTATATGACGAGAATGACAAGGGAATTCGGGAAGAAAATAAATTACCTCGTTACTCCAAAGAGGCGGAGGAGACAATAGGCCGCCTTATGGGTAACGTGATTGATTTGCTGATGCAGATTGTTAATTTGCAGTTTCAGTTGAGTATGATGTAAGAGGGTGGTGAAAAACAGAAATTATGGGGCGTTTCACGGAACGCCTCTTTTTTATTGCTTAAAATTATTTTTAAGAATAAGATAGAGAAAATGGAATTGACTTATTTAAATAAAGAAGATAAGAAAGTGGGAGAATTAGCGGGGAGAGAAGAGCGGAGGCAGAGGGAGACAATAGATTTAATCGCGTCGGAGAATGTGGCGTCGTTGGCGGTGTTGGAAGCGCTGGGGACGGTATTTACCAACAAGTACGCGGAAGGGTACCCGGGGAAGAGATATTATCCGGGAAATATTTACGCGGACGAGATAGAGGAGTTGGCACAAAAAAGAGCGTTAGCGCTTTTTGGTTTGGCGGAAGAGGAGTGGGGAGTGAATGTGCAGCTGTATTCGGGGTCGCCAGCAAATCTGGCGATTTATCTGGCGTTAGCGAAGCCGGGAGAAACGATAATGGGAATGAAGCTGACGGCGGGAGGGCATCTGACGCACGGGCATCCGGTGTCGGCAACAGGGATTATTTTCAAGTCGGTACAATACGGGGTGGATGAGAAGGGATTTATAGATTATAAACAGGTGGAAAAATTGGCGCGAGAGTATAAACCAAAAATTATAATTTCGGGGACGACGGCTTATCCGCGCAAAATTGATTTCAAAAAGTTTAGGGAGATAGCGAGGAGAGTGGGGGCGTATCACGTGGCGGACATTTCACATATCGCGGGGCTGGTGGCGGCGGGGCTGCATCCCTCTCCTTTTCCTTATGCGGATGTGGTAATGACGACGACGCATAAGACGTTAAGAGGGCCGCGCGGCGCGATAATATTCGCGACTCGGCGGCCAATTTCTAAATCCGAAATCCTATCCGCCAGTTGGCGGACTAAACAAATTCCAAATTCAAAATCTCAAACTCAAAACAGGGAAGAAGAAACGATATTTGATAGAGTAAATAAGATGGTGTTTCCGGGAGTGCAGGGCGGACCGCATATCAATGTGATAGCGGCTAAGGCGGTGGCTTTTAAGGAAGCGGCAGGGGTTGATTTTAGACGTTATCAGAAAAAGATAGTGGAGAACGCGCAGGTGCTGGCGGAGGAACTGAAACGGCAGGGGGCTAAAATAATAACAGGCGGGACGGATAATCACCTAGTGCTGGTGGATGTGAGGAGTTTTGGAATTGACGGCAGTGAGGCGGAGAAAAGAATGGAGGAGGCGGGAATAGTTGCCAATCGCAACACGGTACCGGGGGACGACAAGCCGTTCCGGCCGTCGGGAGTGAGATTAGGAACACCGGCGGTTACCAGCCGAGGGATGGGAAAGAAAGAGATGAAAAAAATTGCCGAGCTTATAGTGCGAAGCTGGCGCGGCGAGCGAGCGGAGAAAATAAAACGCGAGGTTTTGGAATTATGTCGAAAGTGGCCGTTGCCGTATTAGAGAGGTAGAAAGTCCATAAAGTTCATAAAGCCGAAAGTAGGTGAATAATAAAGGTATTTTTAATTGATTTAAGTTATGAAGATAGAGGGGAAAAAAATAGCGGCGGAGATAATGGAGAGGATAAAGGAAGGGATGGATTCCCGCCTTCGCGGGAATGACAAGCCGCTGGTTTTAGCGGTGATTTATGTTGGAGAGAATCCGGCGAGTGAGGCGTTTATAAAACAAAAAAAGAAGGTGGCGGAGGAGTTGGGGATAGGTTTTAGAGTTTATGAGTTTTCCGAGGAGGTGAGTAATGAGAAGTTGAGAGAGGAAGTAGTGAGAATTGCGGGGCAGGGGACGGTGGAAGGAGTGGTGGTGCAACTGCCGCTGCCGGAAAAATTTAACCGGCAGAAAATTTTGAACGCTGTGCCGACAGAAAAAGACGTTGATGTTTTGAGCGAGAAGGCGTGGGGAGCGTTTAGTTTAGGGAGAAGTAAGGTGCTGCCGCCGGCGGTGGGGGTGGTGGATCAGATATTAAATATAGAAGGGATAGATTCCCGCTTTAGTTCGACCGCGCTCACTACAAGTCGCGGGAATGACATAGTAGTGGGGGTGGTGGGAGCGGGAATGTTGGTAGGGAGGCCGGTGGCGGCGTGGTTGTCCGGGAAGGTGAAGAAGCTCACGATTTTTGACGAGGGGAGCGATTTGAGCGAGTTGTCCGAATACGATTTAGTGGTGACGGGAGTGGGGAAGGCGGGGATTATTAAACCCGATTATCTAAAAACTGGCGGCGGGGTTATAGATTTTGGGTATGAGGGCGGTAAAGGAGATTTAGACGCGAGTGATGAGGAAAGGTTAGAAAAACTGGCGTTTTGGACGCCGACGCCGGGGGGAACGGGGCCGATATTAGTGGCGAAGCTGTTTGAGAATTTTTATAAGTTAAATAGAGATTAGGTATACGGCGGCTTGCCGACATACTCTCGCTACCGTGAAAACTACCAGTTCCGATAGCTTCGCTATCGTGAATCCTCGATTTTTATGAATAAAAATCGGGACGAGAGTTTTCACTACGCCTCGGTCTCGCTCTCCCGACCTTAAGACAGGTCGGGAACCGTGCCCGCGAGACCTCGGATGCGCGCTCAAGTATGTCGGCAAGCCGCCTGATTTGACACAAATTTTTACTATAGGTTCTTGTCGCTGGTTGTTGTTTATTTAAAAAATTAGGAGGGAGAGATTATACATAATGTAGTTACCTCACGGTAACTTTTATTTTAGTAAATAAACGAGGATTTGATAACACAGAAAGGGTCAGTGAAAAATTATTATAAATATAGAACTTTTCGGGTATCTGCACTGTGCATTTTCAGCGCCGATACCCTTCTTTTTTTAGCAGATAAATAATATTTGTCTTTTAAAAGAAGATGTTTCTTGAAGAAATTAAAATCAGGGTGTCTGCGGGTCTGAATAGAAACTACAGATAGCTGACAGGGAAGAGTGATTGATTTTCGGTGTTGATGTCTGTACAATAGGGGCGGACTTTGAAAATACAACAAAGAAAAGAAAGGAGGTGGAAGAGATGGGGAAATTAGAAAACTGCTGCCGGTGTGGAGAGTTGGCGCAACTGGATGTCTTCAAGACATGTTCGAAGTGCGGGAAGAAGCGGCAGGAGTTGCTGAACGAAGCGCGGCCGCTGGCGGTAAAAAATCCAGACTTAACCTATCAAGAAATAGCGAATAAAATTGGCGCGGATGAAGAGGAGGTGCTGGCGCTGGTTTGGGGAGGATTTTTGAGGTGTGGGGTGGCAAAATGGGAGTGCCAGCAATGCGGAAAGAAGAATAAAAATTGCTGGATTTGCCAGCAATGCGGACGGGAGGCGGGTGAAGACCAGGTGACTCCGGAGCAGAAGGAGTTTTTAGAAGGAAGTCGGATGGCCCTACCGCGTCCATCGGAGAGGTCGGTGAGAGTGAAAGAGAGGACGAGCAGAAATAATATTAAGTTGCTAAAGTTAGGGATGTGAAAACCGCCAAGAGACATAAGGCGGTTTTTTTATTAATTTATTCCTGGGACTTTAGGGCGGAGAGGATCTGGTCTTTTATTTCCTTCAGAAGTTTCGGATTTTCTTTAAGAAAATTTTTGGCGTTATCAAAACCGACGGCGAGTTTAGTGTCGCCAAAAGAGAGAGAGGCGCCGGCTTTTTTGACAACGCCGTATTTAATGGCGGCGGTTAAAACATCGGCTTCGTAAGAGATGCCCTCGCCCCACATAATCATAAACTCGGCTACTTTGAAGGGAGGGGCGACTTTGTTTTTGGCGACTTTGACTTTAACTTGACTGCCGATAATCTCTTCGCCTTTTTTGACTTGAGCGATGCGGCGGACATCCAGACGGACGGAGGCGTAGAATTTCAAAGCGCGGCCGCCGGGTGTTGTTTCTGGATTTCCAAACATAATGCCGATTTTTTCACGGAGCTGGTTGATAAAGATGATGAGCGTCTGGGACTGACTGGTAATGGCGGTCAATTTACGGAGGGCTTGGGACATCATACGGGCCTGGAGGCCGACGTGAAAAGCGCCCATCTCACCCTCAATTTCGGCGCGGGGAGTCAGAGCGGCGACGGAATCAACGACGACGATGTCAATGGCGCGAGAGCGGACGAGGGATTCTAGAATGTTTAGCGCCTCTTCGCCGTTATCCGGCTGGGAAATAATAAGTTCATCGGTTTTTACTCCCAGTCGCTTGGCGTAGTCGGGGTCCATGGCGTGCTCGGCGTCAATATAAGCGGCGCGGCCGCCTTTTTTTTGGGATTGAGCGACAACGTGAAGAGCGAGGGTGGTTTTACCGGAAGATTCAGGGCCGTATATTTCCACAATTCGTCCTTTAGGCAGGCCGCCGACACCTAAAGCAATATCAAGGGAGAAGGAGCCGGTAGAGATGGCATCCACGTTGACTTTGCGAGTGTCACCCAGCTTCATAATAGAGCCCTCACCAAACTTGCTCTTGAGGTCGGCTAAAAGGTCGTCAATGCTGATGGAGGAGCGGTTGGATTCAGGTTGGGGTTTAGCGGTCATATTTTCACATATTATACTTGTCTCCGGCGGCAAGAGCAATTTTGACAAAAAACCCCGGCCGATGAATTGGCCGGGTATAATAGTTTGAAGTTTTATTGAGTGGTGGTGGCTTCGGCGTTTAGAGTTGAGGCGTCGGTGGGGGAAGTGGAAGAAGAAAAAGAAGACAAGGCGGATTCTTCACTGATGAGAGCGGTGATTTGGCGGGTGACGGTGGTGGCGCGGCCAAGAAGTTTTTTGGCGGTGATGGTGAAAGTGTTATCTCCTGACTCAAGGAACACATCTTTAGAAAAGCTGCCGCGGTTGTCGGTTTCTATTAAATCGTTATTGATGGTTATTTTGACGTTACGGCCGGTACTGCCGCGGATGGTATAGACGTTACTGGCGGCCGAGATGACGCTAGCGGCAGGGTCAAGAATGACAAGGGACGGTTTGCCAAAAAGAGTGTTCCAGCGGAAGGCAAGGTAGAGCAGAGCTAAAATAATGAGACCACCGGTAACGAGGATTTTGGTGTTGCTTAAAGTATCAATGGCAAAACGGTTGACGGGAAGGCGGTCTTCAAGGCCGGAAGTTTTGAGGCGGTATTCTTTTTTAAAAATTTCCCAGAGAAGTTCGCTGTCCAAATTAAGCACGCGGGCGAGACGGAGGAGATAGCCGTGCAGATAGGGAGCGGAGGGGAGGCGGTCATATTCTTCCCGAAGGAGGAGCTCTAGGTAGCGCTCGGGGACGCGGCTTAATTCGGCCAGTTTGCCGATAGCGATACCTTTTTCCTCAATGGCATTGAGGATTATTTCACGGAAAGATTGATCCACGATAGTAAATAAACTCTAAATCCTAAACTCTAAACAAATTTTAATATTCAAATAATAAAACGATAATCATTCGATTCGCGGAATCACTTAGGGAATAAGGGGAGGGATGGGAATAGGTGGGGGGCGAGCTCCGAAAAGAATTATAGGAATAATTCCACGGGGTGGGCAGGATTTATTCTTCTTCGGATTCTGGTGAGATGGCGGGGCCGATGTTGCTGTCGCCGCTTATATATACTTCGCGCGGCTTGGCGCCTTCACCCGGACCTACTATACCGCGCTCCTCCATAATATCAAGGAGGCGAGCGGCGCGAGCGTAACCCAGCTTTAGTCGGCGTTGGAGAAGGGAGGCAGAGGCTTTTTTAGATTCGCGGACGACGGTGATGGCTTCGTCCAGCATTTCGTCGTCATCGGCGTTATCAAACTGGTCAAAAATGCTGCCGGAGGAGGGCGGGGCGGGGGAGAGGGAGGGCGGAGAGGCGCCTTCGGGGCGGGCGTCAAATTCCGGAGCGGAGGCGGAGATCTCGGCGGTGATGGCGGTGTTGTGGTCGCGGATGAAGTCGGTAACGGCAGTCAGTTCTTCTTCGGTGATGAGGGCGCCTTGAATACGCAGAGGTTTAGAATGATTAGAGCTTAAAAGAAGCGTATCGCCGCCGCCTAAGAGTTTTTCGGCGCCGGAGGAGTCAAGAATGGTGCGGGAGTCAATTTGGCTGGCTACTTTCAGAGCCAGACGGGTGGTGATGTTGGCTTTAATAAGACCGGTGATAATTTCCACCGATGGCCGCTGGGTAGCAAGGATGAGGTGAAGGCCGACGGCGCGTGCCATCTGGGAGATGCGGACGATATAACCTTCCGTTTCTCTACCGTAAGAGGACATAAGGTCGGCCAGTTCATCAACGACAATAAGAATGTAGGGCAGTTTCTCGCCGTCGCGGCGGCGGCTGACTTTGTTATTGTAACTTTCCAGGTCACGAGCACCTTCTGCTTCCAGGAGTTCATAACGTTTTTCCATTTCGCCGATAGCCCAGCGGAAGACGCCAACCGCTTTTTTGTTTTGAGTGACGACGGGAGCGACCAGATGAGGAATATCGTGGTAATGGGAAAGTTCCACGCGTTTAGGGTCAATTAGAATAAGACGGAGGATTTCGGGGGAGTTTTTATAGAGAAGAGAAATAAGGATAGTGTGAATAGAGACGGACTTGCCGGAGCCGGTGGCGCCGGCGATGAGCAAGTGGGGCATTTTGCCGATATCTTCAGCGATGGGTTCACCGGTGACATCTCGCCCTAAAATGACGCCCAAGGAATCAGTATTTTCCCAAACGGGCGAGGCCATAAGATTGCCGAGGCGGACGATGGCGGCGGTCTTATTGGGAACTTCAATGCCGACTAAGGATTTGCCGGGGATGGGGGCCTCAATGCGGATAGGATGGGCGGCGAGCGAGAGCGCCAGGTCTTGGGAGAGGACGGTAATGCGGGAAAGCTTGATACCCTCGGCGGGTTTTAAGGTGTAGCGGGTGACTTTGGGGCCGATGTTAATTTCACCCATTTCTACCGGGATGTTAAAGCTTTCAAAAGTACGTTTGATGATGTTGGCATTGGCACGCAGGTCGCCGGCGTTGGCTTTTTCGCTGGAAGAGCGGAGAAGGTCAAGCGGCGGAGCAACGTAGCTGCCGAAGTCAATTTTGCGGGGGAGGTGGGGTGGGGGAGAGCCGGGCGCTTCGCGGCCGTTGAGCGGTTCTTCTTTTTCTTCCTTTTTTTCCGATTCTTCTTCGGCAGTGTTTTTTCCCGGCTCATTTTGAACGGCAGAGGAACCGCCGGTAATGTTTTTAAGTTCGCGGTCGGTTAAGCTGGCAGCAGCATCAGAAGAACGGCGGCGGAAGCGGAGGGGCAGGTTTAGGGTGATGAGAAAAGAGGCGACAACAAGAGCGGAGGTGATAATAATAGTGGCCGGGTAGCCAAAAAGATTTTCCACGGCGCCGGCGGCACTGCCAACTATCCCGCCATTTTGGGGAGAAATGATATCAATTAAACCGAGAGCAAAAAGGATGAGAAGAATACCACCGATTAGGGTGCGGCCAAGGGGGCGTTGGTCACTACCACCTAAAAGGAGAGAGGCGAGGAGAAGGAGAGTGACGGGAAGGAGAAAATAACCGATACCAAATAGTCCGGAGAGGATACGGTAGAGAATGGCGCCAGCCGGACCGGCTTTAGCAAAGGCGGAGAGGATAAGGACAAGCGAGAGAGCAAAGAAGATAACGGCGGCGGCGCTTTTTTTGGTGTCGGGGTGGAGAGGATGTTTTTCTGTTTCTTCCTCATCCCAGTCGCGGCGGTGTTTTTTAGAGTTTTTGGACATGGATATATTATAAACCCTAAACTCTAAATCCTAAACTCTAAACAAATTCAAAAATAATAAATTATAAGTTCAAAACAAAACAGCGTGACAGAGAGAATGGCTTATGGTAGAATACTACTCACAAAAATTATGGATATTGCTGATACGGAAAAAATAGAATTTAAAGACGCCCACGGGACGACGATGTTGATAGGGGAGGTGGTGGTTCAAATTATTAAGTTTGCTAAGGCGGCACCGCAGTACAAGTATGAGGTGGTGGTGGGAACGGACTCGGAGGCGGTTAACGACCGGCCGGGGGATTTAGTGACGGCGGTGGTGGTGCGGCGGGTAGGAAACGGCGGACGTTATTTTTGGCGGCGTTTTTCGGGCGGGCCGTTCCATACACTGCGTAATCGGATAATTGAAGAGGTAATGACGTCGCTTAGAGCGGCGCAGTTAGTGCTGGAAGCAATAGCGGAGGCGCTCAAGGGAACGGAGATGAAGTTTCATTTTGAGGTGCACGCCGATATCGGTGAAGAGGGCGAAACCAGGGAGATGATACAAGAGGTAACAGGAATGATACGAGCGCACAATTTGGATTTTTGCGTTAAACCGAATAGTTACGCGGCTTCGACGGTGGCGGACAGGCATGTATAGCGCTTAGGGGCGCAAACTCAAAACTCTAAATCCTAAACTCTAAACAAGTTTTAAATTTTAGAATTGTAGATTTAGAACTGGATTCCTGCTTTCGCAGGAATGATAATAAAAGAATTAGTTTCTTTTTGATTATGGATAAATTAGTAATAGACATTGAGACAAAAAACGCGTTCGCGGATGTGGGCGGACAGCAGTTTTTAAAAAATCTGGATATGTCTTTTTTGGGGGCGTATTCGTATAACGAGGACAAATACTTGTCTTTTTTTGAAGATGATTTTTCAAAACTGTCAGAATTTTTTTCCAAGGCGGGACTGATAATAGGGTTTGCCAGCAATCGGTTTGATATACCAATTCTAAGCAAGTACGTGAATTTGGATCTTTTAGCCGTACCGAGGATTGATATTTTAGACGAGATTGAGATGGCAAGCGGAAGGCGGGTGGGACTGGATTTGCTGGTACAGATAAATCTGGGAATGAAGAAGACGGCGCATGGACTCAAAGCAATAGAGTTTTACCGCAACGGACAATTTAAGGAGCTGGAGGAATATTGTTTGCAGGACGTGCGGGTGACGAAAGAGCTTTACGACTTAGTGAGGAAGCAGGGTTACGTGCTGGTGCCGGACAGGTTTTCGGGGGAGAATGAGAGGGTACAGCTTGATTTTGACGAGGGGGAGATGGTGAGTAAGCAGAGTTTGTTTTAGAGATGCGAGTGAATGGAGTAGGCGAGATAGAGGAGTAGCGGCTTCGGGCGGCTTTTCCCATAAGACACGTGTATTTTTCCGCTGAAAAATCACTCTGACTCGCACCGTCGTGCTCCGCGCGGTCTTATGGAAAAAGCCGTCCTTGCCTCAATATGCGTTAATTATTATTCTTAAAGCCGTATCTTAAACTTGCATCTCTGGGGGTGGGAGATTGGTAAGAGGAAAGGAAGAGAAGTGGGCGGTAGTATATAATAGAAAAATATGAAGAAAAAACTTTTAATATTGGCTTTTACGGCTTTTTTGGCTTTTAGTTTGTACGCGGTTTATCCGCGGCAAGCGAAGGCGAATTTGTTTTATGATTTGTGGCAGTCGTTTAAGTCCCAGGTTTTGGCGACACCGGAGGTGACGAGTGAGCCGGTGGATACGGCAGTGGAAAGCGAGGCACCGGCGACGGAGGAAAAGAAAAACACCGAACTTTATAAACCGGCAGAGGATTATGAGGAGGCGGTGATAAAGGCGGCGGAAACAGCGGAGCGGTCGGTGGTATCCATTATCGTTACTAAAGAACTGGCGGTGATTGAGCGGTGCACGGGCGGGCCGCTATCTAATATTCCGTCGGAGTTTAAACAGTTTTTTGATTTGCCGGACGATTATTCCGGGCAGTGCAGCACGGAAAAGCGAAAACAGGAGGTGGGGGGAGGAAGCGGATTTATTGTTTCCGCGGACGGACTGATTTTGACCAACAAGCATGTGGTGGCGGACAAGAGCGCGTCTTATACAGTAGTAACAAGCAATGGAGACAAGTATGAGGCGAGGGTGCTGGCGCGGGACCCGGCGCTGGATTTGGCGGTGGTAAAGATTGACGCCAACAGGGCAATGCCGGCGGTGAAGCTGGGGAATTCCGATACGGTAAAACTCGGACAGACGGCGATTGCAATCGGCAACTCATTGGGGGAATTCGGAGGGACAGTTTCGGTGGGAGTGATTTCGGGATTGGCGCGAACGATTACGGCTTCGGGCGGTGGCAGCACGGAGCGAATTGAGGGAGTTTTTCAAACGGACGCGGCAATAAATCCGGGCAACTCGGGCGGGCCGCTCTTAAATCTTAAGGGCGAGGTGATTGGGATAAACACGGCGATGGCGAGCGGCGCGGAGAATATCGCTTTTGCCATTTCTATAAACCAGGCCAAGCGGGATGTTGAGTCGGTCAAAAAAAGCGGCAATATAGTAACGCCTTATTTAGGCGTGAGATATTTGGAGGTGGATGAGGAGATAGCCAAAGAGAGAGGACTGAACATTACCCAGGGAGTGCTCTTGGTGGCGGGAAGAGGCACACCGGCGGTTATGCCGGGGTCGCCAGCGGATAAGGTTGGTCTTAGAGCGGGAGATGTAATCGTGTCAGTGGGAGGAAAGGAAATAACAGCGGAGGCGTCACTTGGTTTTTTAGTTCAGCAGTATGAGGTGGGGGAGCAGGTGGAGGTAAAGTTTGTGCGAGATGGTAAGGAGTATGGGGTGAGGGCGACTTTGGAGGGTCGCGAGGGATAGTTGTGAATTGTTAAGTTTATATGGGACCAGCTATCTCTTTGTTGGACACGGGTATTTTTTTGCTAAAAAATCCCTCTGACTCGCACCGTCGTGCTCCGCGCGGTCCAACAAAGAGATAGCTGGCCTCTTATAGCATAAGGGTTAAATAATAGAGAATAGAGAACCTGTTTTATAGCGACCCTTTTGTTGTTGGTTAGGGGGGGTGATTATTTAAGGAGAGATTTGAGAGCGGAGAGGAAGGTTTTGATTTCGGAGGCGGTGTTGTAGAAGGCGAGGGAGACGCGGAGGGCGGGGGGAAGGCGGTATTTGTTAAAGTAGTAAGAGTTGCAGAAATTGCCGGAGCGGAGAAGGATTTTATATTTTTGGTCGAGGCGGATAGTGAGGGAGTGACTGTCGCGGCCGGCGACGTAAAAGGAGACGATAGAAGAGTGGACGCGGGGTGGGGTGGGGTTGATCAGTTTTACGCCGGGGAGTTTGGCGAGGCCGAATTGGAGAAGGTTTTTCAATTCAGTTTCGTGAGTTTGTATGGTTTTGAAATTTAAGGTTTTAAGAAAATCAATGGCGGCGGCGAGTCCGAGGATGCCGGCGTAGTTTTGAGTGCCGGCCTCAAAGCCGGCGGGGCCGGGGAGGAGTTCAACTTTCTCGTTGGTCAGGCTTTTGACGGCACCGCCGCCTAAGAGGAGGGGGCGCAGATTTTTAATATTTTTTATGAAGAGGACGCCAACGCCGGTGGGACCGCAGATTTTTGACGAAGAGAAGGCGGCGAAGTCGGCGCCGAGGGTTTTGACGTTTAGGCGGCTATGCAGGAGAGTTTGGGCGGTGTCGAGCAAGACGAGACAATTATATTTTTTAGCTTCGTTAATTATTTTTTTAGCGGGAAGGGCGAGGCCGTCTAAGTTGGAAGTGAGAGAAATGGTGAGGAGGCGGGAGCGGTGGGTTTTGAGAGCGGCAGAAAGGAGCGAGAATTTAATTTGGCCGTTGACGGTGGAGATGATAACCGTTTTTACTCCTTTATTTTTGAGAGCAAGCCAGGGAAGAAAATTGGAGTTGTGCTCCTTGTCAGTTGTTAAAATAACATCTCCTGATTGCCAAGAGAGGGAGTGGGCAATTAAGTTGATACTTTCGGTAGTGTTTTTAGTGAAGATAATTTCATCGGCGCGCGCGCCTATAAAGTTGGCAATAGTTTGGCGGGCGGCAGAAATTTTGGCGTTGACAGAAGAGGCGAGACGATGGAGAGAACGACCGGCACAGGCGGGGTAGTTTTCATAGTAGTCAATGGTGGCTTTTATGACGGAGATGGGTTTTAGAGCGGAGCAGGCGGAGTCAAAGTATATGAGGGGGGTGGGGGGACGCAGGAGAGAAAATTGGCGGCGAAGTTTTATTGACATACTATGTTTTTATATTGTTTTTTGCGATCTAGCAAGTTTGATTATATATACACAATCATGGTTTTATAATTATGATGTTGTTAATATAGTTACAAGTAACGTTGTTAATAATGCAGTTACAAGTGGCGATGAGTGTCTAAGTGTAGGCCACATACATTAAGATTGAAATAAAAAGTTGTTTTTGTTATAATAACGATAAATATAATATGTCAAATTTTCAGAGGTTTACACTCAAAGCGCAGGAAGCATTGGCGCACGCGCAGGAAGTGGCGGTGTCGCAGAATCACGGAGAGCTCAAGGCGATCCATCTTTTGGCGGCGCTGATAGCCGACCCGACGACGCTGGTGCAGCCGATGTTGGTTAGGTCAAAAGTGGACGCGGCGAAGCTGGAGCGAACGGTAGAAGAGGAGTTAAAAGCGATTCCTAAAGTGATAAGCAGCGGCACGACGGGGCAGTTGTATTTGTCCACCGAGCTGATGCAGGCGTTGGATAAAGCGGCCAAAATCGCGCAACTACAGAGAGATGAGTTTGTGTCTTGTGAACACCTGCTTTTGGCATTGCTGGAGGTGGAGACGCGAGCGAAAGGGGTATTGGAAGAGGCCGGAGCGCAGAAGGAATTAATGATTAAGGTGCTGGCGCAGTTAAGGGGGTCGGTGAGGGTGACGGACCAGACGCCGGAGAACAAGTTTCAGGTACTAGAGAAGTATTCAATAAACTTAACTGACCGGGCGCGGGAAGGAAAGTTGGATCCGGTTATCGGGCGGGATGAAGAGTTGCGGCGGCTGGTACAGGTTTTAAGCCGGCGGACGAAAAATAATCCGGTTTTAATCGGGGAGTCGGGAGTGGGGAAGACAGCGATTGTGGAAGGGTTGGCACAGAGAATTGTGACGGGGGACATTCCGGAAACACTTAAAGATAAAGAAGTTATAATGTTGGATTTAGGAGCGCTGATTGCGGGGACAAAGTTTCGGGGGGATTTTGAAGACCGACTTAAGGCCTTTATGCGTGAGATGGAGCAGGCGAAGGGAAGATTGATACTTTTTATAGACGAGATACACACGATTGTGGGGGCGGGGGCGGCGGAGGGGGCAGTGGATGCTTCCAACTTGCTGAAGCCGGCGCTGGCGAGAGGGGAGTTGCATGCTATTGGAGCGACGACGATAAAAGAGTATCAAAAGTATATAGAGAAAGACGCGGCGCTGGAGAGGCGATTTGCTCCCATTTATGTGGAGGAGCCGGCGGTGGAAGACAGCATCGCGATTTTACGCGGACTTAAGGAGAGATATGAGCTTCACCACGGGATGAGAATAGCGGATGAGGCGATAGTGGCGGCGGTTAATTTATCCGCGCGATACATAACCGACCGGTTTTTGCCGGACAAGGCGGTGGATTTGGTTGATGAGGCGGCGGCGGCGCGGAGGTTAGAAACGGAGAGTTTGCCTAAGGAGATAGACAAGGTGAGGCGGGAGATTACGCGACTAGAGATAGAGAAACAGGCGATAACCAAAGAAACGGCCAAGGCAGAGGGAGAGAAGCGGTTAACGGAACTGCAAAAAGAACTGGCGGCGTTGAGGGAAAAAAATGACGAGTTGTCGGCGCAGTGGCACGCGGAGAAAATAACGTTTGAAAACTTCCACAATTTGAGAGGACGGGTAGACGCGCTTAAAACCGAAGCAGAGCGGGCGGAAACAGAGGGGAATTTAGAGAGAGTGGCGCAGATACTTTACGGAGAGTTGCCGCAAGCGGAGAAGGAACTGGCTGTTTTTGAGCGCAAACATTTCAGCGGCGGGCGAAATAAGAAAGAAAGCAGGAGCGCTTTTATAAAAGAGGCGGTGGACGCGGAGGATATAGCAGAAGTGGTTTCCCGCTGGACCGGCATTCCGGTGACAAAAATGCTGGAGAGCGAAGTGGAGAAGTTAGGAAGAGTAGAAGAGGAGTTGGAGAAGAGGGTAGTGGGACAGGAACAGGCGATTACGGCGATTGCCAACGCTTTGCGGCGGGCGCGGGCGGGACTATCGGATGATAATAAGCCGTTAGGGTCGTTTATGTTTTTGGGGCCGACGGGAGTGGGGAAGACAGAGCTGGCACGGGCGCTGGCGAGTTTTATGTTCAACGACGAGAAGGCGCTGGTTAGGGTGGATATGTCCGAATATATGGAAAGACACGCGATTTCCAAACTTATCGGTTCGCCGCCTGGGTATGTCGGGTATGACGAGGGTGGGCAGCTGACGGAGATAGTAAGGCACCGGCCGTACAGTTTGATTCTTTTTGACGAGATTGAGAAAGCGCATCCGGAGGTGTTCAACATACTGCTGCAAGTGCTGGATAATGGACGGCTGACCGACAGTAAGGGACGGATGGTTAATTTCAAAAACACGATAATTATTATGACGTCCAATGTGGGTAGTGAGGTAAGCGCCAAATTTTCCGCCATTGGTTTTTCAACGCTTTCGGAGGGAGAAAAACATAGAGAGGAAGAAGATTATAAAGATCGGCTTAACGCAATCTTAAAAGATAATTTCCGGCCAGAGTTTTTAAACAGGATTGACGAGGTGGTGGTATTTAATCCGTTGACGCCAAAGGATGTGGAAAAAATTGTGGGTATACAACTGGAACAGGTGGCGGAGCGTTTGAGACGGAAGGGAATCGCGGTGACTTTTAACGCTAAGGCGAAGGCCTACATAGCCGAGCATGGTTTTGACCCCGAGTTTGGGGCGCGACCGGTGAAGAGGTTAATTCAGCGGGTGGTATTGGATAAATTAGCGGACTCAATAATTAAGGGTGAGATAAAAAATGGAGCTAAGATTACCGTCAATTTCAGGGGTGATTCCCTGGTCTTTAGCCATTAAAGCGGCAGTAGTAACGTTAGTTTGGTTTTGGGCGCCGTGGTGGGTGTTCGCGGCGCTGACGGCCGTATTTTTTTATCAGGGAGTAAGAGACCCGGACTTGTCTTATAATCTGACGTTTATCGCGTTTCTGATAACCACTTGGTGGCTTAGTTTAATGGCGGGCGCGGCGGCGACCGGTTTAGGAATTCTTATTCTGCCGGAGGCGGCGATAATTATAGGTTTGCGTCATATGATGTGGCTGAAGAAGGCGCTTTGGCACCGGTTTTTGTCGGCGTTGGTTTGGCTGACATTTTTAACGACATTTTTCTGGCTGACGTCTTTTGTAAACCAGGTTTGGTATGGATTTATAATGCTGGCGGCAGTGGCTTACTTTCTATCAAGAGATTTAATGAGAGTGGCGATAGGGAGGGAGCAGGAGAAATTTTTAGCAGGAGTTACGACTTTTGTTTTGGTTGAGGCGGCGTGGGCGGTTTTTATGCTGCCGATTGAGCCAATCAATAAGGGGGTGTTGATGCTGTTGGTGTCTTTAATGGCGCAGGAGTATTTGATAAGGAGCGAGACCGGAAGGAAAGCGACGCCTGTTTTTTACCTGACAATGAGTTCTGTTTTTGTGGCGTTGTTTCTGGCCATTCTTTTTGTTTCCAGTTGGACGATATAGAGATAGTGAATATCGAATTCGGAAGGGGTAGGACTTGATTGTTGGATTGCCGATGATGTATTATTGGTTCAATGGTTCCGAATGAGTTAAAAGAGGAGGTTAATTCTTTAAGTTTGGCAATATTTAAAGTTGCCGAATCGGTTGATAATAGTTATTTAAGGGAGAGAATTGAAGTTAGGGTAGTTGACCTTATAGAGGCGTATTTTGGCAATAATGATGATTTGTTAGTTTGTAATTCGGCAATTTTAAGAAGTTTGGTGTCTTTGGCGTCTAAACTTGGTTTTATTTCCGAACAGAATAGAAGAGTGATTGCCGATAAGCTTTATGATTTTGAATATATTGCCGATTCTAAGGAAGCGGGGGAGGTAGACGCGGAAAGTATAATAAATAGCCGTAACAAGGAAAATGAAGAGGGGATGGATATAAAAGAGGTAATTGAAAATAAAGAGGAAGAAATGATGCCGGTTTTTAGTGGTGATGTTAGTTTAAGCAGTGACGAGTTTAGTATTGAGGATAAGGAAAAGTTTATTGGAAGTGAGGCGGAAGATGAATTGCCGAACTTAGAATCCGGCAATGTTAGTTCGGAAGATAATAGTGTTACTACTCGGGGAGATCAGAAGAGCGCGCGTTCTAAGGCCGATGAGAGGAAGGAGAAGATGTTAGAAACCGTGAGGCGAGAGGGGATATGTTTTTTGAGGGATTTAGTGGCGGTTTTTCCTAACTGCAGTGAGAGAACATTAAGGTATGATTTAGAGAAGCTGATTGCCGAGGGAAGGGTGGAAAAGATAGGAAGCAGCGGTCCGGGGACGTTTTATCGCAGTAAGGGAGAGTAGGGGGGAAGGGTGGAAGTATTAAGTATGGGGGA
>ERZ1292629.1852-Hain-H43-01um-R1-1852-length-19393-cov-4_pt1 | contig 19393 bp, 17 predicted proteins | sample MGYA00564399_ERZ1292629 | MGnify/ENA primary metagenome ERZ1292629 (study PRJEB36523, sample SAMEA6512636) | groundwater metagenome | collected 2019-01-08 | study: AquaDiva: Metagenomics assemblies of 32 groundwater samples | reverse complement strand
CGTTCCTATTGCATACGGCGGATTTAAATTATTTTCTTTCAAGATCGTTGCAACGATGGCTGTAGTTGTTGTTTTACCGTGAGATCCTGCGATACAAATGCCTTTATACTTTTTACCAAAAATTTCTCCATCCTGAAAAATACCCAGCGCATCTCCTTGAGTTAAAACGCTTATGTTACTATTCACTGCTTCTTTCACCTCTATATTTTCCGTGCCACCGTGTGCTCCGGTTGCAATAACCAAATCAACATCTCTGACATTCTCTTTTGAAAAACCTATAAAAGGGTTTATGCCGGATTTTGTAAGTTCTGTATCTGTAATAAATGGCTCAGCTACATCACTTCCCGTAACAATAAATCCTGCTTCTTTTGCAATTATTGCAAGGGGGGTCATCCCGACTCCTTTTATCCCTACAAAGTGAATTTTCTTAATATTTTTATTTTTCATTTTCTTGTTTTTATTGCGTTTTCGATGACTTCGTATTCATTCCATGGAAAGTCTTTGTTTCCATAGGTCATTGATCTTTCATGCGCTTTTCCCGTTATAACAACCAAATCTCCTTTTCCTGCCATTTCAATTGCTGCATTTATCGCATCTTTCCTGTTGATTATCTTAAACACTTTTGCGTCTTTTTTCTTAATGCCTGAAGCAATTTCATCAATAATTTTATTCACGTCTTCACTTCTTGGATCTTCTGCTGTAAGAAATAGAATATCGGCATGTTTTGAAGAAGTTTCCCCCATAAAAGGGCGTTTTGCATGATCTCTTTCCCCTGCTGAGCCAAATACATGAATTATTCTGCCGGTTGTCTCCTGTCTGAGAGCACCCAAAAGCTGATCAAATGCATTTGGTGTATGAGCAAAATCAATTACAACTGCGAATTCTTCATCATATACAAAATCAAGTCTGCCAAGCGGCAACTTAAAAGTCTTAATTGCTTTTCTTATGTTTTCGTCACTAATTCCTAAAGTCTTGCAGACTGAAACCGCCGCTAAACCGTTATATTTATTAAAATCTCCCATTAGTATATGGGATTCAAACGGAAAATTTTCCAAATTAACATCAGCAGTCTCTGAAAAACCGTAGGTTATCCAATTTCTATTTTCTGTTTCATTTTTTGACTGAGAAAGCATGGTATAAGATCCATCATCCCGGTTTACTATCGCTATCTCGGCATTTTTTAAAAGTTTTTCCTTTACGTGGAGATAATTATCAAAAGTTTTATGATAATCCAAGTGCTCGCTTGTAATATTTGTTAAAACTCCAATTTTAAAAGGAACTCCGGTAACTCTATGCTGGTCCAATGCGTGGGACGTAACTTCCAGAACGAAATATTTATTTCTATGATGCAATGCTTGTCTTAAAAATCTTTGGAGTGTAAATGGGTTGGGAGTTGTTACATGAAATCCTGTTTCGTATTCTTTTTTTCCAATAAATGCACCTATGCTCGTTAGCATTGAGGCGCTCATACCATTCTCTTTAAGAATATGATAAATAAGGTTAACCGTTGTTGTTTTTCCGTCTGTTCCCGTAACACCAATTACAGTTAATTTTTTTCCGGGAAAAAAGAAGACCAAATTTGCTAAAATAGCTACAAAATAATGAAAAATGTTTTTTAGGGACTGAAACATAGTGTTATTATACCTATTTAGGTGCTTTCCTTTCTCTTTTTGTCCCAAAATTCTCCGCGTCTGCAAAGTTTCCCTGCATCAATCTTTTTTTCCAGAAGAATTTCAACAGCTCTCTCTAAAAAAAGAGTATTTTGTGAACCTTTTACCAGAATTGTGTCTCCTTTTTTTATTCTTTCCGGAAGTGTTAATTTAATTCCGGAAAACGTATCAAATGCTTCATAGTTAAAGTTGCCTTCTGAAAGAATAGGTGCAACAAATTTTTTCATCTCAGGACCTATTAAGATTGCATAATCTAAGTTCTTTAGAATAATCCTTGCCAGCTCTTCATGCTGAATTCCCGATAGCCCTCCTAATTCTCTCATATCTCCTAAAATACCTACTTTTCTTGTCCTTGCGATTCTAGAAACAACCTCAATTGCCCCTTTAGCAGATTCAAGAGACGAGTTATACGATGAATCAAGAATTACAGAATCTTTTATTCCCTTAAAGACAGAAAATCTTCCCGCAGGAATACTAAAATTGTTTATAAGATTTGTAATACAATCTTTAATATTTATGCCGCATGAAAAACACGCGGCAATAGACAAAATAAATGAGTGGGCGAAATATTCAGGCAGAGGCTGCATTATTTTTATTTTGTAATTCTCATTTAAGAAAATAAAGTCAACCTCGAAACTGTCTAGCTCGGTATTTATTTTTGAAATATAAAAATCAGCGTCTTTTCTTTTGGAAGAAACAGTTATGGTTTTTGATTTTAAAGGAAGAAGATTTGAGATATTAGGATCATCCAGATTAATTATGCCCCTGTCCGACTCTCCAAGAGATTTTAAAAGAAGACCTTCTTCTTTAGCTGTTGCAGCCATAATTTCTTTTTTTCTATCCGTATCTTTTTCGGACTTTGCTAAAAATTCAAAATACTGACTATGCTCAAGATCGATGCTTGTTAAAATTCCTATCTGTGGTTTTACTATTCCAAGAAGATATGACATATTTTTGGGCGGAAATGGACTATCAATTCCCATTTCAACTACATAAATATCGTATTTCTTAAAATTTGTTAAAAGGCGCCAGGGAGTAAGAAGAACCACCCTTATCCAGCTAAACCAAGAATAATCATCTATATTAATATCCAGAATATTTAAAGGAATTCCTGTTTCGCTATTCTTTTCTTTACTTTGTAATACGCTGAATTTCTGACTTAAAATCTGAGAGATTAAAAGAGATACTGAACTTTTTCCCGATGAACCGCCTACTCCGATAATAAGAGGTTTAATCTTTATAAGCTGAAGCTTTGCAAAAAACTTCAAATACCACAAAATAAATGGTGCGAAAACTCTTTTCATATTACTACTCAGGACTTATTCCGTAATAGGTAAATAGTCCCTGTGCTATTCCAAAAAATATAGGCGCTGCTGTTTCAGCTCCATAAATTGATGACGTAGGACGGTCTACTATAACAATCATCACAAATTTTGGATCGCTTGCCGGAGCAAATCCGATAAAAGACGCAATTGTCTGATTTGGATCATAGTGACCTGCTACTGGAATTGATGCCGTACCTGTTTTTCCGGCAACTCTATATCCTTTGATTTTTGCGAATTTGGCTTCTCCTTTTTCAACTGCATTTACTAAAACTTCAGTCATAACTTTACTTGCGGCAGAAGACAAAGGTCTACCTAACTCTTTAGGTTTAATAGTTGATATTTTACCATTTTCGTCCAAAACTTTGCCAACAACGTGAGGCTCCATCATTATTCCATCATTCGCAATCGAAGAAAAAGCAGTCAAGAGCTCAACCGGAGTTACGTTTATTCCCTGTCCGAATCCTGTTGTAGCCAAGTCTACCGCATACCACTCATTTTTCGGCTTTATTAAAGGCGCTGTCTCTCCTTCCAAATCAATTCCCGTAATCTTTCCTATTCCATATTTGTCCAAATAATTAACCATTTTAGCAAGCCCCAGCTTTTGAGCGGCGTAAATCATGCCCGTATTATCCGAATGCTCTATAACGTCCAGCATAGTCGTATTTGGATAATATTTATCATTCCATGTGTGAAGTTCATATCCTCCAACCGAAACAGGCCCGCTGCATCTTGGACATCTGCTCTGAGGAGTTAATAATTTTTCGTTAAAAGCGGCAGACATAATAAGGGGTTTAAAAGTTGATCCAGGTTCATATAAGTCCGAGATAAAAGCATTTTTATATAGATCGTCCGTGTAGTCTTGATATTTTTTGGGATCAAATGACGGGTATGTCGCCATAGCTAGAACATTCCCGGTTTTAGGGTCCATAATCCCTACCATACCGCCTCTTGCTCCATATTTCTCAATACCTTCTTTTAACTTTTTCTCTGCCAGAAATTGCACGGACCTGTCTACGTTCAGGATCAAACTTTTTCCGTCAGTTCCAAATGAATCATCTCCATTAGCACGAGCCAGGATGGGCCGTCCCAGCGCGTCATGAATTTGAATAGCAGCGCCCGTTTTCCCGCGGAGTAAGCGGTCATAATATCCTTCAACTCCCGAATATCCCTTTGAATTACCCGCTTCATCTTTTCCAACGAAACCTAAAAGATTCGCAGCCATGGAGGCCTCGGGATAAAATCTTTCAAATTGTTGCTCAAATCCCACTCCCAGGATATTTTTAGCTTCGATCTGTTTCTTTAAATCAGGACCAATTCCGCTCTTAACAGGAACCCAAAAAAGATCTTGAGAAATCTGATTTTCAAGAAAATTCCGGTCAATTTCCAGGTTTTCGGCCAGAAATTTTGCCGTATTCACCTTATCCTTTACTTCCTTTGGATTTACAAAGAGAAGATAAGAAATTTTATTAGCAACAATCGGAAAACCGTCTGATGTTTCAATTTCGCCCCGTACAGGCTCTATCTTTATTGAAGTGCCATATTGAATCTGGCCAAGTTTTGACAGCTCTTCTGCCTTAACAACTTGCCAATAAAATAACCTTAGAACAATAACAGCAAAAACAAACGTGAAGAATCCTAAAACTATTCTGTAGCGCATCATTGCGTCCGGGCAATCGGCATACTGCGCGATATTGCGAGCGCTGATTTACTCTCAACAAAGCCCATTTCTGCAGCAATGGAGGAAACATGGGTAAATGATGCAAATCCGAATATTTTTTCCCGGAGTAGGGCGTTTTCTGTTTTGTATGTTTTAATTTCATCCTCCGTTACGCCCAGCGCAACGCCTGATGTTGAAATTCTGTTGGAAACAACAGTTCTTACTCCAAAAAGACTTATTATTATAATGATTAGAATGACCAAAATTAAAACTGGTTTTTTCATATTATTATTTTTTTTCAAAAATTCGGAGTTTTGCCGCTTTACTCCTGCTGTTTTGTTCTATTTCTAAATTACTCGGCAATACCGGTTTTTTAGTAACTACTTTTCCTTTTCCGGAATTTTCAAACTCCAGAAACTTCCTTTTTACAATTCTGTCCTCCAGAGAATGAAAAGTAATAACTACGATTCTTCCCTTTGCATCAATTAGTTCTAAAGCTTTCGGAAGAGCGGCTTTCAAGCTTCCAAGCTCATCATTCACAGCAATTCTTAGAGCCTGAAACACTTTCTTGCTGCTCGTCGCTTTTGCAAATTCAGATATATTGTTAAATCCGTATGAGCTTGCCAAAATCTCAACCAAATCATTGGTTGTTTCAAATGGCTTTACTCTACGGGTGCTAATAATAGATTCAGAAATGGCACGTGCACGATGTTCATCGCCAAGTTTAATAAATATTTCATATAGTTCATTCTTTCCTAAGGCATTTACCAGATCGCTTGCCTTAACTCCAAGTCTTTGGTCCATTCTCATGTCCAAAGGCCCAAGATTAAGGTAGGAAAACCCTCTTTCAGGTTTATCCAGCTGGTGTGATGAAACTCCTAAGTCAAACAATATTCCCGAAACTTTCTCAAATCCGCTTTCTTTTGCAATTTGATCAATTTCAGCAAAATTCCCTCTCGCAAGCCTTAATTCATGATTCTTAATTCTCAATTCGAGGGTTTTTGAAACAAATTCAATCGCTTCTTCGTCTGCGTCTATTCCAAGAACAATTCCGCCTTTTTCGATTATCGAACTAGTATGGCCGCCGCCACCCAAAGTGGCATCTATATATTTTTGACCATTCCGGACGTTTAGCGCATTTATAACTTCTCGTAAGAGTACTGATTTGTGATAATTGTTCATTTTTCGGCATTTAGTTTTTCAGTTATTGGCTCAATTCTTTTTACGAGTTTCAGATTATGCTCTTCCCAATGCTTTTTGTCCCAAATCTGCACATATCTTATAATTCCTAAACAGCTAACTTCTTGTGTCAAATTTGCATATTTCTTCAAATGTTCCGGAATTATAAATCTTCCTTTGCTATCGAGCTCTACTTCTTCTGCAGAGCCTAAAAGAAACCTTTCTATTTCTCTTGCAGACTTATCAATAATGGGTTTTCCCTCTGTTCCTTCAAGCAAGAGCTTTAACTGTTCCGTTGATATAACTATCAAAGAGCCTTCGAATCCCTGGGTAATTATTAGACTGTCCCCAAGTTCTTTTCTAAATTTCTTTGGAAAAGAGATTCTGTTTTTTTCATCAATTTTACACTCATGCCTGCCTATTAACATATTTACCCCGCCTTTGGCGCGGGCTGCCTGATCCAGTTCAAAGCTAAACTTATCCCACTTTTTCCCACTTTGTGCTAGATATATACATTCTGCGGTTTTCACAAAGCCCTGTCAAGAGGCAAATGAAGCAAAATAGTGTGGAAAACGGCGCTAAAACACTAAATGTTGTGAGAATATTGGGGGAAAATTATCGGTAATTTATTTTGTAGATTTGGGCGGCGTTTTGGGACTTGAATAGACTTATCTTTCCTGCTTTTTGCATGTTTGAAAGTGCGGAAACAAAGTTTTCTCGGCTTTCCAGAAGTTGAGTCAAAGTTGCTCCTTCATGGGTATCTATTACTAAATACTCAGGTTTGCCTCCGAAATCAAGCCACCAGCACTCTTTTTGACCGGAACATAGCTTTAGATCGCTCTTTTTCCGAGGCCAAATGAGGTAAATGTACTTCCTATGTGAAAGGTGCGGCACAAGGCTCTGTTGGGAGGCTACAGAGGCGTTTTTAGGAACTTTAGCGATAATTTTCTCGTTATCATCCATCCATGCGTAGTTGGCATAATATATGGGTTTTGTGAGCTTGTTTAGAGGGTTGTGATTTTTAAACTGAAAGAAGGAAACAACAATAAAAGCACCGAGCAGTAGATACGCTGTGTTTAACCCTCTTTTTTTAAGAAAAAGTATGCCTTGAAGGCTTCCCAAAGCCAGGATTGGAGCTAAAATTACCCTATGGTGGAAAAAAGGGGTAATCATATGCGGGTATTGTTTATCGGGAAGGAAATATTGAGATAAATCCAGCATCATGGCTAAAATAGAAGGCGGGGAAAGAAGGGGTAGGAATGAAAAACTGCTCAGGCTATATTTCCAGACTAAAATCTTATCGGGGGCGTCAAAATATCGTTTTAAATAATCTATTGGATTTAGATTGAAATGCGGACTATATTCGTATCCTGAAGGTGAAAAGTAAGAGATAATTCTGACCTCTGCCAAACTCGTTAATAAACCGCCCAGGATAAATAAAACGGCGTTTCTTCGGTGTTCTTTTTGGAAGAAATAAATAATACCAACTCCTGCAAGAGCAATTCCCGTATTCTCCTGGGTTAAAAGGAATAAAACCAAGCTTAAAAAGAAAAGTTTGATTCTTTTGCTTTCATAAAAATAAATTAACCACATAAGGATGGCCGCGGCAAAAACAATCGGGTGGGCGTCAAAATATACGCCGTACTGGATTCCATAAAACAAACTGTAAATTACTGCAAATAAAAACGAGGCAGAATGAGAAAGCTTGCGGATACGGGCTATTAGATAAACGGCAAATGATGAAAATGTAATAAAGAACGCCTGGGCAATAAGAAGGGAGCGGACATTATCCCAAATGTAAAATAGCGGAGAAAGCAGAGGCAGGGTAATTGTAAAATGATCTCCAAGGAGTAACCTTTCTTTTATCGTACTGTAAGGTGTCTCCAGATGTGAATAAAGCCAAATCCCTTGATCATAAATCCCCAGATCAAAACCGCCTGACTCAAAATGATTATGACGGGTAATTGATAGGACGGAATAAGCAAGGGACAAACTAAAAACCCAAACTAGGAGCAGGAGAATAATATTTCGTTCTTTTTTAAAGATTAACAACTTTTTCTACCTGGTATTCTTTTCCGTCTTTCTTTGTAACTTTAAGAGTTATTTTTATGTCGGATACTACATTGTCATACCTGCATCTTCCTGCAGAGCATGTTCCAAACTCCCTAAAATCTGTTCTTGTAATCCCATCTTCTCCAATATTCATCTCTCCGAAAATTCCCTCAGGAACTTTTTCTCCGTCAATTTCTTTCTCGTATTCAATTGTATACTCAACTTTACTAATGTCATCCGCTTTTGTGAGCTCAAACATTAATGCCTTACCATCTTTCCTAACAGTAACTACCATTCCTATATCTTCCGGAGAAAGCGAAGGAAGATTTGATGTCTCGAATGGACTCTCCTCTGTGGGCGCACTCCCTTGCCTGTTCATGAAGAAAACTGCACCAAGAACTGCCAATATTAAAAAAATAGCTGCTGCTGCTAAAACTTTTCTGTTTTTTAATTTACTTAACTGATTTGGCTTTGCTTGCTGTTCCACTAGATTTAGAATAAACGAAATTTTGATCTCTTGTCAAGCTGATCTTATGCGCGGGGAGCTGATGAAATTTCCTTGAATTCCTAAAAGACGCTGGGTATTCCATTTATGAAACTTCTGAAAGACGGATGGCAAGCTATTTTTAATCTAGAACAAACCTCGGAATCCGGCTTTCATTAGTGAGCGAATCAAATTCTAAGTTCAAATCAAGAGTGCGAACGTGTTGAATAAATGTGGGTACCCGGCGTCTTAAGAGAATGCCTACTCAAGCTTTTTTGCAACAAATGCGGCGAGTTCTGAAACTTTTACCCTTTCTTGCTCTGCTGTGTCGCGGTCGCGGACTGTGACGGTGTCGTCTTCAAGAGTCTGGAAATCTACGGTCACACACCATGGAGTACCTGCTTCGTCTTGGGATAGATATCGCTTGCCAATATTTCCCCTGTCATCCCACGCAGTCATAAAACTGGGTTTTAAAGAATCGTAAATCGAACGAGCTTTCTCAACCAATTCCTGTTTGTTAGCAAGCAATGGAAATACCGCTACCTTATATGGCGCAAGACGCGGATGTAGTTTTAGCCAAACCCGTTTGCTATCATCCTGATACGCATTAAGCAAAAAGAAGAGAGCTGAGCGGTCAACTCCGCCTGATGTTTCAATAACCCAGGGAGTAAATTTTTGCCCCTGATCATCCATGTATCCTAATTTGTGGCGGGACAAATCCCAATCTCCCCTATGATGAATTCCTTCAAATTCACTCCATCCAAAAGGAGCTTCAAACTCAATATCCTCGGCATATTTTGCGTAGTGAGCGCGCTCGCTATCTTCGTGTTTTCGGAAACGAAGTTTGCTTTCGGTCAAACCTAAGCTTTTGTACCATTCCAAACGCTCTTTTTTCCAGTAATCAAACCATTTATCTCCTTCTTCCTTCTCCGGTCTGACAAAAAATTCAAGCTCCATTTGCTCAAATTCTCTACTCCTATATGTGAAGTTTCCCGGAGTTATTTCATTTCTGAATGCTTTTCCAATCTGAGCAATACCGAAAGGAATTTTGACACGATTAGAGGACACAACGTTTTCAAAATTGACAAAAGCACCTTGTGTTATTTCTCCTCTTAGATAGACTTTTTGTTTCTCTCCTTCTACGACTCCAAGCTCTGCCTCAACAAGTAAGTTGAATTTTTTTGGACTTGTCCATTCAACCTGCCTGCCGGCAGGCAAGCCTTCTGCTTTGTGCGAATTTTCATGCCCGGCGATTTCTTCTCTTTTGTCAGCCCGAAACCTTTGGTGACAAACCAAGCACTCAACTAAAGGATCTGTGAAAGCTTCTAAGTGCCCTGATGAGCGCCAAACCTGCGGATTCATCATTATAGCTGCATCTATTCCAACAACGTCTGAGCGCAGCCCAACCATAGACTTCCACCACTCATTCTTAATATTTCTTTTGAGCTCCGACCCCAGGGGTCCGTAGTCCCAAGTACCTGTTAAACCGCCATAGATTTCACTCCCTGGATAAATAAAACCGCGTCTTTTACAAAGCGCAACAATTTTTTCCATCAAATTACCATCCATGAGGCAATGATAGCAAAAAAGAGGCTTCTAGAAAAGGTTGAGAATTCTTTTTGTTTTTATTTTCCGCTCCATAATGCCTTCTATAAACTCGTCTGAGTCCTCTAAGAATATCCTGTCTCTTGGCCAAAATCCTAACAAAATCAGAAGCTCCTGCTCGAATTTCTTAATACGCCGCCTTGGATCTTTTTCTATTTCTAAGTCAAACAGGGTTTTCTCAAGTAAGCTGAATACGGCTCTATTTTCCTGATGCTCTGCCAAAAGTCCATCAACTAACTCACAAATATAAAAAGCCTGGCCCGCCTTATTCAGATCACACTTAAGAGATGAGAAGTGATTTATGGTCTCAGCCTCTGTAAGAATCGGCATCCGGCCATTATAAATTGTAAGAAGAGTTAAATTAAGGAGCTCAACATGGGGAGATCTACGGCTAGATATTTTTCTGACACCTTTTGCAATTACCGTAATCTTTCCATTATTTTTTGTAAAAATAGTTAAAATTCTATCTGCTTCTCCAAAATTTTTCCGTTTTATAACAATTCCTTCAGTTTTAAAGACGTGCATATTAGAAATTAAGTTTTATTGTTTTATCCGTGTCTAAGATAAACTTATCCTTAATCTCTCCGTTAACATTTATAGTATGCTCATCATTGTCTGTTCCGGGCTGTTTCTGAACCATAAGAGGCAATTCCGAACCTTTAGCGACCTTAAAAGGAAGTGAGTAAGAAATAGTTAGTCTTCCTATTCCAAGAGGACGTACCGTCAGGAATCCTTCAAAGACAGTTTTGCCTAATTCTTCCGAGGTAGTCATCTTAACTTCAGATCCGCTTGAGTCCTTAAGCCTACTTCCTTTTGGCACATAAATTCTAATCCAGTCTCTAAAGTCGGCATTAAGACAAAGTCCTCCTCTTTCCAGATTACAATCTGACGGTTTATGTGGATTTTTATAGCTGACCGTTACAGTTTTTGTAATGGTCCCGTCACTTGCTACTGAATAATCCTGGGTAACATTTTGCTCAACAAAGAGATTTCCTTTATTTCCTCCAAAATTTGCTTCATTAATGTGCAGGTAATCACCATCAAATGGAATAATTTTTCCTCCCGCATTTACAGCATTAAGGCCAGTTTGAGCATCTTTATTTTCCAAACTGAATAATATATGCTTTTGTGCAATTTCAGAGAACCCGGCCTGAACTAATGGCCCCCAGTATTGTTTTGGAGAAGAAGAGAAAGCTTTATTCATAATTTCATACATTAGGTCGCCTATTAAACCTTTCCTCTCAGTTCTTACATAGTTCACCGGCCTGCTTGAATAATCTTCCAGCTCATAAATAACCTGCGGACAATCGCATCTTGGATCTATCTTAGTTGTATAGGTTTTTCCTTTTACCGTAACATCCCCCAAGACATTCATTATAGAAACCAGCGCATGAGTATCTACCGCAATAATTCCATCTACGTCCACATATTTACCGGCTTCTTTATAAAGGCTGTTAAATTCCTTCATAGACTCCTGAAAATCAGGAGATAAGTTACTATCTCTTAAATTAGCCAAAGGCACTTTTGGAAGGTACTTAAGGATTGGCCTGGCTGCCTTTTCTTTTCCGGAAATTGTATCGTCAAGCGTATAAATATCTTCAGATGCATCAACATGAACCACACCTTTATCAAGTCTGAAAACTGCATATGCTGTAATAAATCCGCCTGTAGGACGGAGCTCTTTATCATTCTGAAAAATAATTAAGTATTTCTTTTCCTTAGGCTGTCCCAGAAGACTTGGCAATACTTTTATAAGAGGTTTTGCTTCATCAACAAATTTTGTCCCATCATCCGCAAGAGTTCTTAGAGTCACCATTCCTTTTCTTACTTTACCTTTAGCCAAAAACCCCGGATAATCATTTGGATTAACGTAAGCTATCTCTTTTTGAGCAAGCTTTAAATCTTCCGCAATTTCATCAATCTTAGGAGTTACCTTATCCATGGTTTTTACTGCTGTCTCAATTCTTGTTTGAGCCGACCCTCCAACGAAACTCCCCTGACCTTTAAGACCTAGAACGTCTGCATAAGGCTTGATAGAGGCAATAAATATGTCTGCGGCGTCAAGTCCATGGAATCCGGCTTTTACCAGATGCGTCGCATCATTATAGTAAATATTTGGGCCTGGAATAATTCTTAAAACAAAAAGATAACCAAGCTTTGATTGTGTATCTTTTAGATCTCCCCTTAGCTTCTTAAGCTCCTTGTCAGCCTGCTCAATATCCTGCTGCTTTAGCGCTGCCACAGCAATTTTAGCTTGAGCATAAGTTTTCTTTACAGACATGGCAGTTAAAATTCCGGGGATCAAAATTAAAACCACGAAAAGAATAAGAGTTATTCCCAGTATCCCCAGATAAAGCCTTTTATGACCCCTAAACCGGCTAAATCTAGATTTTTTCTCTAGGTTTGATTGTTGGGTATTTTCTGCTGCTACCGGGGCGGCAGCTTTGGGTGAAGGTGAGCCAAGCTCAATCTTCTCGAATCCATCCATTAACATATGATACTAAGAAGCAAAGACGCCTGTCAAATCTATAGGGCGCCTTTACCACTCACGATGACATCCGGAGTTTTAGCAATTATCTCAAGATCATAGATAATTGACCTCTTACTGACATATGAAGCGTCCATCTTAATTCTTTTATCAAAATTAACTTCACTCCTGCCCGATACTTGCCACTGTCCGGTCAAACCGGGTTTAACGGAAAGCACAATCTTTACAGCGTTCTTAGTCAAGGGATATCTTTTTTGCTGCTCCCTAAGCTCATCAGGATAGTACGCCCGGGGACCTACCAGGCTCATCTCCCCTTTTAAAATATTAAAAAACTGCGGAACTTCATCAAGAGAATGTTTTCTAATAAAGTGTCCTACTTTAGTAATTCTGGGATCATCTTTTAATTTATAACTTCCTTTTTTATAATCCATATAAAGTTTGGCGAATTTTGGATTCTCACGGAGCAGCTCATGCGCGTTCTCAACCATAGACCTGAATTTATACATTTTAAAAAGCTTCCCGTTTCTTCCGACGCGCTCCGGAGTATCTGCAAAGATTGGTCCTTTTGAATCAAGCTTTATTGCAATTGCAACGAGTATAATTATTGGGAAAAAAAGAATTATAAGCACTATTGAGGATACAATATCAATAATTCTTTTAATAGCGTTATACATATTTTGTTTAGTTATGTCAGATGCTCGTGAGGAGTACCGGCAAGACTTTCAACTAATTTTTTAATTTTTGGAACAGAAGATTTTGGACAAACCAAAACAACATCTTCTGTATTTATAACAAGCATTTCTTCCAGATCAATTCCTACCGTCAGCTGATTGGTATAATTAAAGACCAGACTATCCCGTGAATCTTCCACCATTACTTTCCCTTTTGTAACATTCTCGTCCGCATTTTCGCTAAGTGCTTCTTTTAATGCCTCCCACGCGCCAATATCGCTCCATCCAATATCTACTGATATTACTGAGATTTTGCTTTGTGAGAATTTCTCAAGAATTGCGTCATCAAAGCTTATTTTTTCAAGTCTTGGATAGATTTCAGAAAGTGACTTATCAAAATCCCCAGACCCTATAATCTTATTTAAGTCTTCATACATTTGGGGAGTATATTTCTCAAATTTTTCAATTAAGAAAGAGGGGGTTGTAACAAAATATCCTAAATTCCAAACATAATGTTCGTTTTCAAAAAAATCTTCAGCCTGAGAAAGCTTTGGTCTATACTTAAGTTTTTTAAATTCAAGAATCTTGAGTCCCTTTTCTTCTGCTATTTCATCTCCGCACTGAATCCATCCAACATTTTGATTTGCAAACCGGGGTTTTTGTCCAATAAATACAAAGTCCGATTTACCCTCAGCTATGGATTTTTCAGCGGTTCTTAGCGCTTTCTGGAAAACGGGAATATCCCGTACCATATGGTCACTCCATATAATTGCCATAGGCTCGTTAGGATATTTTTTATTAAGAATTGCCGTAACTAGACCTATTGCAGGACCTACGTCTCTCATTTCGGGCTCAAAAATAAAGTTATTTTTAGGAATTTTCGGGAGCTGAGAAACTACAATATCGCTATATCTTTTTCCTGTTGCAACATATATGTCTTCCGGTTTAAATTCAGGCTGGAGTCTGTCTACTGCTTGCTGAAGAGTTGATTTATCTCCTATAATCTTACCAAACTGTTTTGGACTATTTTTTCTACTTAGCGGCCAAAGCCTTGTTCCTACTCCACCTGCAAAAATAACTACTTTCATATTTTTTCTTTTATAAATGCTTCTAGCTCGTTTTTAAAAATCTTATAAGAAAATTTCTTTGAATTTCTTATTATCTCAGCCTTATTATAACTTTTTTCATTAAATCTTTTCAATGTTTTTATTAAGGACTCCGGTGTTTGCTCTGAAAAAAATTCTCCTGTTACGCCGGGCTTAATTATATCCTTGGCTCCTCCAGCTTTATATGCGATGACAGGTTTTCCGAGAGACTGCGCCTCAGCCATTACTAAACCAAAGTCTTCAAGTCCCGGAAAAACTAATGCCTTACAGTTTTCATAGTAATCGGTTAACCTTCTGTCTGTCAATTCTCCGAGAAATTCAATATTGTTTTTGGCCTTTGATTTATATGCTTTAATCATTGGGCCTGTTCCTATAATTTTCAAGGGCAAACCGGTAATATTAAATGCTTCAATCGCCAAATCCACTTTCTTGTAATAAGTAAATCTTGAGAAACGCGAAACCAGAAGAAAATAATCCTGTTTTGTTTTTTTACTTATTTTTTTATACCTCTCAAGCGTTAAAGGAGGAAATATAATTTCACTTTCCCTCTTATAATATTCCTTTATTCTTTTTTTTACTTCAGTTGAGATTGCTATATAATAATCCGGCCTACTCGATGCTACTTGATCCCACTTTCTCAGATATGAGACAGATGGATTCGATAAAGTCCTAAAGGTGTTATTTGAAAAATAGTCATCATAGCCACTCCATAAATATCTTGTTGGAGTTAGACAATAGCAAATGTGTATTGTTCCGGGTTTTGTGATTATTCCTTTTGCAGCCTCACTTGTAACTGAAATTACCAAATCAAATTCATCAAAAGAGAACGACTCAAATGCAATTGGCATAAAAAGTACTAAGAGATCATTATATTGCCTAAGACTGGAGGCTGATTGCAAAAACGAAACCCTAACATCAAACGGTTTTGCCCATTTGACTTTTTTTTTGTCGTATAAAGATGTGTATAAAGGTGCGTCCGGAAAAATCTTATGTAGCGCCAGGAGTACTCTTTCTGCCCCGCCCCACTTATTTACCCTGTCATACACCAAGGCTACTTTCATAAACTTCTAGTGTCCTTTGGGCAGTGGCTTTCCAAGAAAACTCTTGGGCTCTAAGTTTTGCACTCTTTTGCATTTTCTCTTTTTTATCTTTTGGAAGAGATAGTACTTCCTGCATTTTCGAAACTATATCATAAACGTTTGTCGGATCAAAATAAATAATGTTATCTCCAAATATTTCTCTGTGAACTGAAATATCGGAAGCAACTACCAGACAGTTATTTTCCATTGCCTCAAGCGGAGGAAGACTAAATCCTTCCATAAGAGAAGGCCTTATCAATGCAATTGCATTCTTATACAAAGATGCAAGTTTTTTATCCGTTGCATCAAAAATAAAATGAACAAGACCTTTTTCTTCCATTTTTCTCATTTTTTTTCTTAACCGTTTATAGAAAAAGTCGTCTTTGCCGGCAAATACCAATTTAATATCAACTTTTTGAGACAGAGTATTAAAAGCTTTTATCATCTTTTCTACGTTTTTATGAGGATAAACATTTCCTACAAATAAAAAATAGTTTTCAATATTTATTTTTTCATTTGAACTGGTTCTGAGATCATCAGCCGCTTCATATATCACCTCTATCTTTTCAGGACTTACCCTTAAGTGATCTACAATTTCCTTTTTTGTGGAATTAGAAACTGATATTATTTTTTTTGAATTTCTGGCAGCACTATTTATAACAACTCTATATGCGATTATTTTAAAACCATAAAGCCATAAAGGAAGGGTTGATGCCTTACCCGTTGAGAAGTGATGCAGTATTAAATCATGAATTGTAACAACGTATGGTTTTTTATAAAGTACGGGTATACTAAAATACGGGAAATGCATTAGGTCAAGATGTTCTTTTTCAATTTTTTTTGGAAATCCAATCTGTTCATCTATTGAATGCCATCTTGAATTAGCCCTAACAGTCTTCCAGTTTTTATTTATTAAAATTCCGGCAACGTCTTTTTCATCATTTTTTGTAACAAAAATAGTATAGAAATTTTTCTTATCAATTTCCTGAAGATTAATAATTAAATTTCTTGTATATCTGCCTACACCTGTTTGGCCCCAAAGTCTGGCATCAATTCCTATTTTCATGATCAAACTAATTGCTTTCTCCTTGCAAAAAACCATTTAGTGTTAATGGCAAAATAAACCGCCCAATTAAAAAAGAACGGATATTTTTTTGCATAATGTTTTTTATAAAAAATAATCATAGTTTTATAAAAATAATCAAGCGCCAAGTTTCTAGTCTTTGCATTCGCAGTGGATGTATTCCTACTATGTTTCTTTATTCCTGAAGAAACCCCCTTAGCATGAACTATTTTAACATCCGGCAAATACATTATTTTTTGACCCGCCTCTTTTATACGGAAACATAAATCAATGTCCTCTGCATAAAGAAAATAATCCTCATCAAAATATCCAATCTTTTTAAGAACTGAATTTCTGATAAACATAAAAGCCCCAACCGCAGAATCAATCTCGTGAGGCCTTGTCATATCCCGGTCTGTCAGGTGATAAAGACTGTCATCTTTTAAGAAAAGGTGCAAGAAGGATGCTTTGGGAGTCGGGAAACCACGGTGTGATGCAATATCAAGTGTTCCGTCTGCTTTTTCAATTTTACACGTAGATAACCCTACATCCGGATTTTTTTCCATGAATCCGAACATGTATGATAAAACGCCTGTTGGAACTTCACAGTCCGGGTTAAGAGTTAATATATATGGTGTTTCTGCTTTTTCTAAAACTAAATTATGTGCTCTTCCAAAACCTAAATTTTCAAGATTTTTAATATAACCAAAATTTGGATATGCTTCTTCAGCTTTTTTCATGCTGTTATCAGATGAATTATTGTCAACCACAAAAACATCAAAGTCCAGTTCATTTTTCGCCTTTTCCAGAGACTCCAGACAACGGATCAAATAATCTCCTGTGTTATAATTAACAATTGATATTGTAAGTTTTTTCATTTTAAATCCTTGTATATTTTATCTAATTTTCCAGAAATATTTTTCCAGTCAAAATTTTTCTCAATAAAAATTCTTCCATTTCTTGAAAGTTTTTCATATAAATATTCATCCTTTAATATATTTACGATTTTATTTGCAAATTCATCAGGTTTTTCGCAAATTATTATTTCATGATTATTTTCTGCATTAAGTCCTTCGTTTCCAAGCGAAGTTGTAAGAACGGGAGTACCACTTGCCATAGATTCTAAAATCTTAAAATTTGTTCCTCCCCCAATTCTTATGGGAGAAAGTAATAAATCTGCTTCCTGAAATATCTTTTCTGTTTGATTTGAGGCATTTTCGTCAAAAATAACCGACGGATCCCCAAGTTTTTTAATTGAATCAGGAATCATTTTCCCAACCACCCAAAGTTTTAGAGATTTATTTACATCTTTGTAGATAACAGAGGGCCAAATATTTTTTATAATATAAATAATCGAATCTCTATTCTGAACCCATTTAAAGTCTCCAATAAATAATACTTTTCTTTCTTTTTTACTTTTGTCTATTTTCTTAAAAGAAAACTTCTCAATGTCTACTCCGTTTGGAATGAGCTTTGCCGATTCTCCCATTATTTTTTGTTCTTTTGGAGAAACTGCTACTAACACATCTGCCCTTTTCCAAAATTTTTGTTCAATTCTTTTTATCTTTGCTATGTCAACGGTTAGTATTGGTTTTAAAAACAAAGAGGCACGGCTTGCATATTTCTTATAAACCATATATTCGATATTGTGCTCTACCATTACTACGGGTAAATTAGTTTTGGGTAAATTCTGCATAACATAAAAAGTTTCAACGTGGATTAAGTCAAAATTTTCTTTATTGAGCAATTCTTCAATTATTTTTTTCATTTCACCACTCTTATGTCCCGTTATAAGAAATGGGTCAAGACTTACCATGGTTTTTAAAATATTCTTGCCGCTCCATTGTTTTTTTCTTTTTACGGTAATTACTTTTGTACAAATCTTCTCAACATTCTTTATGTCAGACTCTGTTTGATTATCGCGTTTTTCACAAACTAGCGTTATCTCATGCTGTAATGATAGATTTTTTATAATGTTATATAACCTGATATGTCCGCCTGAATAAAGAGGATAGGGCAGGTATGAAGAAACCATTAAAATTTTCATGGGTTTTTGTGTAAATCAAATATTACATATTCAGGAGTTTTCTCAACAATTAAATATTCTTTTGCAAAATCAAAATCTGAGGGAACAGGATTTGCCAAAACTAAATAATCCGCACCAAGTTCAATCATTCCCGTTAAATTTTTTTCATAACTTGCCCATCCTTGTCTTTTTGTTTGATAGAGGAAAGATGTATCCCCGTTATAATTGGCAATAACTTTTGCATCCTCCGGAGTTAGCCTATCAACTGCCGCTCCTGCCAAAACTATTGAATGGTTATTAATATTAAAATAATCCCGGACGTAATACCAACTAAGAAAAAACATAAACACTGCGCTGATAAATAAAATTGCGGGTCCAATATATTTATTTGTATAAGTTTTTGTAAAATTTAAAAGAAACTCAGCGCCAAGACCCAAAAATATACAGATAGTCGGAACGATCAATACTTGATAGTAATCATGCTGTACATTTCCCCTGGCTACAACTACGAGATATATCAGACAGGACACAATAAATGAGTAGAAAAATAATAAATCTTTTTTGCTTTTAAATTTAGCGATCAAACCCAAAACAAAAAATGATAAACCCCAATATCCTAAAATTAACTTTCCCAGCCTTTCCCCGAATAACCAATAAAAATATGCTCCTTTAAATCTTATATTGCCTTCATTAAAAAGCCAGGAACTTACAGGAATACCTTGCGGGAATTGGCTTATCCAAAACCGCCAACCGATGAGAGGCAGAATTGTTAAAAAACCAAACAACCATAGCTGCCATTTTTTTATGGCATTCATACCAAACTGAGAAAACGCAAGATAAATGATTGGGAGAGTAAAAAATATCGCAAATGGTTTTAGAAGCAACGAAATTGCAATAAAGAATAGAGATAAACAAAAATATATATAATTTTTACTTTTGAATTGTATTTTTGAGTTTTGAATTTTGAATTTTGAGTTTTCGCTTATCC
>ERZ1292629.1850-Hain-H43-01um-R1-1850-length-19394-cov-13_pt1 | contig 19394 bp, 22 predicted proteins | sample MGYA00564399_ERZ1292629 | MGnify/ENA primary metagenome ERZ1292629 (study PRJEB36523, sample SAMEA6512636) | groundwater metagenome | collected 2019-01-08 | study: AquaDiva: Metagenomics assemblies of 32 groundwater samples | reverse complement strand
GCTAATCTAAAAAACAAGGTCGATAGAATAGAGAAAATTCTTATCGAGATGAACGGCAAGAAATAGTTCGATAAACTCACTACAAGTAACATGCCGCAGGAAATTTCACTCAAACTCGGGCATTACGACGATATTTTCTCGGATTTCGACATGCGGGAGTATTCCAAACGCGCTCTCTCGGTCGATTTTATAAGCGAGATAAGACGCGCATCTTTGGACAAGAGTAATGACGGTATAGAACTCATACTTTGCGTGCCGGAGAGCGGCCGCTCCGCGCGGGACGAGGCTGTCATAGGCGAGCGTCTGGCCGGGCATTTTGAGAAGCACTACAGGCTTCTGCTCAAAGATAAAAGAAAGACTATCGGACAAGGCGTTCTCATGATAATCCTCGGCGTCATATCCATGGTTGTCGCGACACTTATCCTTTTCGGGGATCAGGAGAAAAACCTTCTGAAATCTTTCTTGGTCGTATTTCTAGAGCCGGCGGGCTGGTTTCTCCTCTGGGACGGAGCGGAGCAGATACTTTTTTCCTCGCGGCAGATTAATCCGGAACTCACTTTCTATCGCAAAATGTTTGCCTCCCGCGGCAACATTCGCTTCAAATCTTATTAATCAATAGAATGTATGAAAAAAGGATATAAAGATAATATCGAGAAACTAACCTTAGAGAATTCCGACTTCCGCCGAGTGCTTTATACCGGCGAGCGCTCGCAACTCGTGCTCATGTCTTTGAAACCGGGCGAGGAAATCGGCTTGGAAGTGCATGAAGACAACGACCAATTTTTTCGCTTCGAAGCGGGGCGGGGAAGAGTCACCATAGACAATATGGCGTATGAAGTGAAGGACGGCGACACGGTGGTGGTGCCGAGGGGCACCAGGCATAATGTCGTGAACACTTCCGAGACCGAAGACCTCAAGCTCTACACCATCTATTCTCCGCCGCACCACGCCGACGGCATTGTGCGCGCCACCAAGCAAGAAGCTCTCCAGAACGAAGCCGAGTTCGACGGAGTAACTTCGGAGTAAGGTTCCGAAGTTAACGGAATAGGGCTCAAAATAAAGGTAAAAATGAAGATTCAAAATAATGCTTGACAAATAGTTTATTTGGGTGTATAATATACAAAGAAGCTGATCAGTAGAAATATGGGCCCATTTCGGTCCCAGATTTCTGCTGAGACAGCAGATGGTTGGCATAAGCCACCCACACTCCGAGACGGAGAGAAAAATGCACATTTCAATTCCGCATTCGCCAATGTTCGCCATGCAGGTAGCCCTGCATGTCCTCAATCATCACCTTGGTCCCAATTCGCGGCTCGTCGACCACTTCGATGTCAGGAGTGGCAATGAAGATTGGTTTGTTGTCGAAGCTCGGGTCGGAGATCGGCGATTTGTCGTCGAAGTCTCGACCAGGACTGACGCCGATTTTGAGTATCCGGTGAAGTTGTCGCAGGACGGGCGCTTCGTCCGCTGCTACTTCTTCTTCCACTCGGACGCCCGCGACCTCTTCCCGATGCCCGACGGCTTGTCGCTCGAGGAGTGCCAAGGGCGCTAACTGCCAAAGGTTTCAAAAGGGCCGCTCTCACCGGCGGCCCTTTCCTATTTCTCTTTCAACACAAACCGATACGGCTTTTTGGCCCATTCTCCGGCATATGCCACGCCAACTCTGGGCATACACAGGATTTTCCTGTGTGGAATTTTAGCCCCGTCCTCAATCCAAAGTCCGGATTTCTTTCCAAGTTTTTTACCATTCAAACTTTTATCTATTTTTAGCGCTTTAGTTAATCGCGCGGGGCCGGTTATATTTTCCGTACTGCGTATGAGAACAGCGGCAGGGAACCCCTTTTCTTCGGTAACAATGTTCAGCATCCAATGCATGCCGTAAGTGAAGTAGATATAGATAGTTCCGGCTTCGCGAAACATTATTTCGTTCCTCGCAGTCTTGCCCCGTGATGAATGGCAGGCGAGGTCATGCGACCCGACATAGGCCTCCGTTTCGGTAATTCTTTCCTTGAATATCTTGCCATTGACCTTACGCACCAGACATTTGCCCAGAAGCTCTCGGGCCACAACCAATGTTTTCCTGTCGAAAAATAAACGGGATAGCATTGCTTGGTAGTATAACCCCCACACCTATCATTGCATCAATTTCATTCTGCGCGAAGCGCAATGCAATAATAGGTGTGGGGGTATAATAAATAAATGGCATTTGAGCTCATCGCTTTCGACATCGACGGTACGCTGACCGCCAGCAGGTCTCCGCTCGAGGACAATCCGCTTATCGACACGGACATGTCCGACCTCCTGAACAAGCTTCTCCGGAAGTACAAGGTGGCGATAATCTCCGGCGCTTCATTCAAACAATTTGAAACCCAGATTCTCGCCCATCTGGCCAAAGACGGAGAAACACTCAAGAATCTCTATCTCTTGCCGACCAATGGTACGACTCTCTGCACTTACTCGGGCGGCGCCTGGCAATGCCCGCCCGTAAATGCCCTGACGGACGCGGAGAAAAAAGAGATTTGCGCCGCTTTCGACAGGATGTTTGAGGAAGTTGGATTCTCGATACCGGAAAAGATTTACGGCGAGGTCATCGAAGACCGCGGCTCGCAGATTACTTTCTCCGCCTTCGGACAGCAGGCGCCCGCCAAGATTAAAGAATCATGGGACAAGGACCACAGCAAGCGCGCCGAGATGGTGACCGTGCTGAAAAAGTATTTGCCCGATTTCGCTTCTCATATCGGCGGCACCACTTCCATAGACGTGACTCGGAAGGGGATAGACAAGGCCTACGGACTGCGCAAAATGCTCGAATATATCAATTTGCCTCCCGAGCAAATGCTTTATGTTGGAGACGAGCTCTATCCCGACGGCAACGACGCTCCGGCTCTCGAGGTGGGAGGAAAATGCCGCGCCGTTTCCGGCCCGGAAGAGGCCAAGAAAGTTATCAGCGATTTGCTACAATAGAAGAATGGTAGAAAATGTTGAGAAGCCCTGGGGAGGATTTGAGACATTTGCTCTTAATGAACCGGTAACGGTAAAAATTCTTTTCATAAAAAAGGGAGAAGCGTTAAGCCTTCAGCAGCACCGGCACCGGGACGAGTTCTGGAGAGTTTTGTCCGGCAACCCGAATATAGTCGTTGGCGAAGAGGCGACTGCGGCGAAAACGGGCGACCAGTTTGAAATTCCCAGAGAAACCAATCATCGTATCGAAGCCGCCTCCGGCGATGCCGAAATTCTCGAAATCTCGAGAGGAGAATTCGATGAGGACGATATTGTGCGAGCAGAAGACAAATATGGCCGCGCCTAAGAAAAAAACAAAATTAAAAAAGCCGCTCAAGCGCGTACTTAAGAGGAAAAAAACAAGGCCGCTCCACTTGCGCCGCTCCCTCCATAATCCAATCATCGACCCGGCGCCCGATTCCTATTGGGAATCGGAAGCCGTCTTCAATCCCGGAGCCGTAATCAGCGGCGGAAGGGTTCATCTTTTCTACCGCGCTCTGGGTCCGGATGGAATTTCGCGCGTGGGTTATGCTTCCAGCAAAGACGGTCTCCATTTCGACCGGTTTTCCCATCCGGTTTACATGCCGGAAACGCGCGCCGAAGCGGCCAAGTACCATCCGAATACTTCTCCCGCGCGGCTTACTTACAATACCGGACTTTACGCTTCGGGAGGCGGCTGGGGCGGCTGCGAAGACCCGCGAGCGGTCCAAATCGGCGACCGCGTATATCTCACCTTCAATGTCTTCAACGGCTGGCACTCCATTCGCGTCGGACTTACTTCCATAGACGAAAAAGATTTGGAACGACAGCTGTGGCGCTGGCGTCCGTTCGTCTTCCTCTCTCCTCCGAACGAACGGCACAAGAACTGGGTGCTCTTCCCGGAAAAGATAGAAGGCAAATTCGCTTTATTTCATAATCTCTACGACCATGACCCGGCGAAGGTAAGGGTTGAATATATTGATGACGTCGAGGAACCCCTGCCGCGTTTCGAAAGTCCTGACCCGCATCTCGTGCCCGACCGCGAGCTGGCCTGGCACAATCGCACCAGAAGCATCGGCCCGCCGCCCGTGAAGACAAAATACGGATGGCTCTCTTTCTACCACGCCATGGACAAGAACGACCCGGGGCGGTACAAACTCGGCGCCATGCTCCTTGACCTTAATGACCCGAGAAAAGTGCTCTATCGCTCGCGCTATCCGGTGCTCGAACCGGACGAATGGTACGAGAACGACTGGAAACCAGGCATCATCTACGCTTCCGGTGCCGTGGTCAAGGGAGACACCCTCTTCTTATATTATGGCGGAGGCGATAAGCATATCGGCGTGGCTTACACCAGCTTCTCCGACTTCATCTCAAAACTCAAAAACAATCAGCACGCCGTACTCTCGAAGCAATCAGTCCAAGTAGCATAAATTTATGTTCGTAGTAAAACGCACGGAAGATAACCCAATACTGGTGCCGACACGCGATCATTATTGGGAAGCGTCGGCCACTTTCAACATGTCTCCCATAAAACGCGGCCGGAATATTTACGGTTTGTACCGCGCCATCTCAAGTTCCGACAAACTCGGCACGCCGGACCAAATATCCACCATCGGCATTGCCAAGAGTTCGGACGGTTTGCATTTCAAAGATCGCGAGAAATTCATCGAGCCGGTTGAGGAATGGGAAAAATTCGGCTGCGAAGACCCGCGCGCTACTTTTTTTGAAGGGCGTTATTACATTTTCTACACCGCCTTGTCGGTTTACCCGTTTGCTCCGGAAGGCATCAGAGTGGCGGTAGCCGTATCGGACAATCTGGAAAAAATTGGAGAGAGACATCGCGTTACCACCTTCAACTCTAAGGCTATGACGCTTTTCCCGGAACGGATAGGCGGCAAGGCGACCGTTTTGTTCAGCTCCCACACCGACGGCGCCGCGGCCAAAATGGTTATCGCTCAAGCGGAAGACGTGTCGGAATTCTGGTCACAGGCGTTCTGGGATAATTGGTATCCCAAAATGAAAGAACATGAAATAGCAAATCTCCGCCGCGATGATTATGACCATGTCGAAGTCGGAGCCACTCCGATAAGAACCGAACACGGTTGGCTGGTAATCTATTCCCACATTCAGAATTTTTTCCCGGGCGGAGACAGAGGCCCTCTCTTCGGCATCGAGGCGCTCTTGCTCGACCTAAACGACCCGAGAAAAATAATCGGCCGGACCAAGGGGCCGTTCCTAGTGCCCGAAGAGCCGTACGAATTATCCGGGCACGTTCCTAATGTCGTTTTCCCTTCGGGCGTTTTGGTTGAGGACGAAGACCTCGTCATCTACTATGGCGCGGTCGACACGACCGTTTGCTCTGCGAGAGTCAGCCTGAAAGATTTGGTCTCAAGCATGAACCCCGAGACGGAGTCACGATGGCATTTCAAGCGATTCAAAGAAAATCCCATACTCACTCCGGTGGAAAACCACGACTGGGAATCGAAAGCGGCCTTCAATCCCGCCGCCATCGAACTTGACGGCAAAATACACTTGCTCTATCGCGCGCTCTCCGGCGACAACACTTCTTCCATAGGCTATGCCTCAAGCATTGACGGAGTCTCCATCGTCGAGCGCTTGCCGGAGCCGATTTACAAGCCGACGGAAGATTTCGAAACCAAGAGAATCGACGGCGCGAACTCCGGCTGCGAAGACCCGCGCCTGACAAAAATCGGCAAGACTTTGTACATGTGCTACACCGCCTTCGACGGCGTCGGTCCGCCGCGGGTGGCTATTACTTCCATCGCCGAGAAAGATTTTCTCGCTCGCCGCTTTAAATGGAAAAAGCCCAAGCTCATCACTCCGCGCGACGTGGACGACAAAGACGCCTGTCTATTCCCGGAAAAGGTCGGGGGCAAATATCTTATTCTCCACCGCATCGGCACGGATATCTGCGCCGACTTTCTGAAAACTCTCGACTTCACGACGGAGATCGTCGATAAGTGCATTCGCATCTTCGGTCCCAGGTCCGGTATGTGGGATGGATACAAGGTTGGCATTACCGCTCCGCCCGTCCGGACCAAGGAAGGATGGGTGCTTTTTTACCACGCCGTTTCGGAGCGCCATCATTTCTACCGTATCGGGGCGGTATTGCTTGATCTCAAAGATCCCACGACAGTCCTTGCGCGCACGGCCGATCCCCTTATGAGTCCCGAAGAACCGTACGAGAAAGAAGGAATAATGCCAAATGTCGTTTTCCCTTGTGGTCTCGTAACGCGCAACGGTCTTTTCTACATTTATTACGGCGGCGCGGATAAAGTGGTGGGCGTCGCGACCATGGAAATTTCCGTGGTTCTGGACGCTCTGTCGTGTTAAACCCCCACACCTATTTGGATAAAAATAGGTGTGGGGGTAAACTTAAAATTATAATGTTTCCGAATTGGGCGAAAAATATTCTTTTTCTCTTGGTTTACATGATTTCGGGGCTTGTCCTTGTCATCATCATCGAAGGTCTTCTGACCGGGAGCGCCCTCCAGCCGCTTAATGCCGCTATCGAAGGGGCTATAGTGCGGGTGAGAATCCCTATCCTTACCACTTTCCTAGTTTGGGTGACGCGCATCGGCAATCCGTTCGTTTTTTCGTCCGTCGCGGTGTTCATCTCCATCATACTTATTCTCAAAAAGAATACCTATGATGCCGTGCTTTTTCTTGCCGCTCTCATCGTGGCCGTCATCTCGCTTACCGTGCTGAAAAATATTTTCCAGATCAGCCGTCCCGTCTCCGACATTTATCAGACCGAAGGCTGGAGCTTCCCCTCCGGGCACGCCACAGTGGCGACGGCATTCTTTTTCCTTCTTGCTCACATCTTCTTCGGTAAAATAAAGACTCTTCGCAACAAGACCGTTTTAATTCTCGGCTCGATTGTCGGCGCGCTTATCATTTGCTTCTCGCGACTCTATCTCGGCGCCCATTGGACGCTTGACGTTTTGGCTGGAGTGGCCCTCGGCCTCCTTTCGGTAAGCTTTACCGTCCTTATGTTCAACGTTTTCCTAGAAGAAAACCGTTCTTTAAGAAAGCGCCTGAATTTGTGATAAACTTGTGCGCATGAATACACAAGAAATGCAAAATATTTATAAGTGGGTCTGGATTGTGCTTATTATTTTGGCCGTTTTTCTCGGGGTAAAGACTCTTGCATCGCTCAAGGACCTAAGAAACACTTCTCCTTCCTACAACACCATCAGCGTGTCTGGAGAAGGGGAAGTATTCGCCGTGCCGGACTTGGCGAGTTTCACCTTCACCGTCTCGGCCGATGCGCAAACCGTCGATGCGGCGCAGGAAACGGTAACCAAGAAAGTCGATACCATCCTTGCCGAGCTGAAGGACTTAGGCATTGAAGAAAAAGACATCAAGACCACCGACTATTCCGTCTGGCCGAAATATCGCTATGAAGTTTCGCCGGCTATTTATCCTCCAATGCCGGGCAGGCAGATTCCCGACGGCTATACCGCTAGCCATTCCGTTATGGTAAGGGTGCGTGATACCGATAAAGCGGGCGAAGCGCTCTCCGTCGCCGGTTCCGCGGGCGCCACCAACCTCTCGGGCATCTCCTTTACCATCGATGAACCGGAGAAGCTTCAGGCAAATGCCCGCGCCTTGGCTATCAAAAACGCGAGGGAGAAGGCAGAACTCCTCTCCGATAAGCTCGATGTGCGACTGGTGAGAGTGGTGAGTTACAGCGACAGTTCAGATGGGGGAATACCTTATTACCGCGAAGCGCTCGGCATGGGCGGCGACGTGGCGACGGTTACCGCCAAAGCGCCTGACTTGCCAACAGGAGAAAATAAGGTTAAGGTAGTTGTCAATGTTACTTACGAGATTCGCTAATTACGTCCGGGATACCAGAGGCGAGCTTTCGCACGTCTCTTGGCCCACCAGAAAGCAGGCAATGGTTTTTACCGCCATTGTGGTGGTCGTTTCTGTTGTCACTGCCGTCTATCTAGGTCTCTTCGACTACATACTCTCACTTATCCTGCAAAAGTTCATTCTCTAGTTCGATAAACTCACTACAAGTAACATGGCTAAGCAAACTCTCTCCGAAGGCAGAAACTGGTACGTAGTTCATACTTACGCCGGCTATGAGAACGCCGTGATGAGGAATCTCAAACAACGAATCGAGTCCTACGACATGCAGGATAAGATTTTTAACGTCATCGTGCCGCTTGAAAAGAAAGTCAAAATTAAGGGCGGCAAGCGCGTCGAGGAAGAAGAAAAAATCTATCCCGGCTATATTCTCGTCGAGATGATTGTCACCGACGATTCGTGGTTTGTGGTGAGAAATACTCCAAGAGTAACTGGTTTCGTGGGTTCCGGCGTCTATCCGGTGCCTCTGGAGAAGAAAGAGGTCGAAACCCTTTTTGCCAGAATGTCCGCCGACAGAGTCACCCACCAAATTAATCTCATTGAAAACGACGCGGTGCAGATTGTCGATGGGCCATTTAAGGACCTTGAGGGCAAGGTCGCCGATATCGACGAGGAGAGAGGCAAGGTGAAAGTCTTGGTCAACATGTTTGGCCGCGAGACTCCTGTCGAACTAGACTTTTTGCAAGTGAAGAAAATTTAAGGTAATCTGTCGGTCTCATGGCTAAAAAAATAACCAAAGTACTCAAATTGCAAATCCCAGGCGGCGCGGCCGTGCCCGGTCAGCAACTGGGTCCTGTGCTTGGCGCGGCGGGCATTAATATCGGCGAATTTGTCAAGCGCTTCAACGAGGGAACCAAGAGCCGCGCGGGCGAAATCGTGCCGACCGTGGTTGAAATTTACGAGGACCGCACTTATAAAATGACCTACAAGACCGAACCGGCCGCGGCGCTTATTCTCAAAGCGCTGAAGCTTGAGAAAGGCTCCGGCACTCCCAATACCGCGAAAATCGGCACGCTCTCCAAGGCGCAGGTCAAAGAAATTGCCGAGAAGAAGATGGCGGACCTCAATGCTAACGATATAGAAGCGGCTTCCAAGATTATTGCTGGAACAGCAAGGAGCATGGGCGTCGAAGTGAAATAGTTCACTTCGACGAGCCGGAGGGTGGCGGCCCGAGGCGGGCCCGCGCAATCTGCCAGCAGGCGGATATGCGTGGGTGGAAGTGAAATAAGTTTATTTTTCCTTAATTTCCCTGTCTTTATAGAGCTTCGGGAGCATTGATGTGGGGTTCCATTTTCTTTTCATCTTATTTAACATTTTTGTATTCTGGTATTTGCCCTGATGGGCATAATCGTCCTTAAGAATAGGGCCAACGTGGAAAAAGACTATCTGGGCAATTCGCCTGCTAACCACGAGCGGGATGGTGTAGAAACGGGAATTATTGGTAATTTCCATCGTCCAACGATTGAAGAACCCGACATCGCCCCAGCCGGCGCATTTGCAGACTTCTATAAAGTTTCTGCCCATTGAAGAACGGGCCTTCATCATGGTGGTAATCTGGTTCTTGCCGCCGATAAACTGTTCCGTATGGGCAAGGATTGTTTCTCCTGGCGAGATGAGAATGATCTTGTCGGTGGGCTTGATACCTTTAAATTCAAAATCTTTTAAAATACGCTTGGCCAGTTCCGCGCGATGCGGTTTGATGCCCCAAACCTTGTCCGTCTGATCTTTATTAAAAGGGTTATAAACGTCGAAATTTTGCCGCCGTTCCCTGAAATACCATTCGCCGAGCGAAACATCATAGCTTGAAGTCGCCAGGTTCCTTTCATCAAAAGGTTCGATGACAATATTGCCTTTCTTCTTTTCTTCCAATATCCGCTTGTCGCTTAAAGCCATATAGGGCGGTAATTATAACACTTGTCTGGTAGTATAATCATGTTTTATGAAAAAAGGGAAATTAATCGTCATCGACGGCATAGACGGTTCCGGCAAGGCCACACAGGTCGGACTCTTGGCGAAACGGCTTAGGAAAGAAAAAATAAAGCTAAAAACAATCGACTTTCCGCGATATTACGATAATTTTTTCGGTAAATTAATCGGCGAATATTTGTCGGGCAAATACGGTGATTTTATAAAAGTTGCTCCAAGACTGGCTTCGGTGCTTTATGCGGCAGACAGATTTGAGTCAAGCAAAAAGATTAAAAAGTGGATAGATCGGGGTTTTGTTGTAATTGCCGATCGTTATGTGAGCGCCAACCAAATTCACCAGGGCGGGAAAATCAAGGATAAAAAAGAGCGCAAAGAATTTTTAGAATGGCTTGATGTAATGGAACACAAAATTTTCCGAATTCCGCGGCCGGATCTGGTAATCTTTCTCGACGTGCCGTTTGGAGTAAGCAAATCCTGGCTTCAAAAGAAGACAGCCCAAAGAAGCAAGAAGTATTTGAAGGGGAGAAAAGATGTTGCCGAAGATAATTTACTTCACCTTAAGGCTTCCAGAGAAAGCGCTCTGGCGCTGGGAAAAACCAATAAAAATTGGGTAAGGATAGAATGCTGTAGGGGAGCGGTCTGCATGCCGCCCGAGGGAGTGCATCAGAAAGTCTGGAAAGCGGTACGTGGTAAAATTAGATAAGTGATAAAAGAAGAAATAGCAAAAATTATCGGGCGGGGAATTAATCTGGTTCATCCCAAGGATTTTCGAAATGGTGATTACACCCTCATCGCTGATGAGAAGGCGGCGCAAGAAGATTTTGAAAAGCTTGAACGAAACAGGCCGGCTTCTGTCTCGAAAATCGAGTTTATCAAGCCGCGTTTCATCAACATCTATCTCTCCAAACAATTTTTCGGCGAGAGTTTGAAAGAAATTATCGAGAAAGGCGACGAGTTCGGCAAGAGTAAGAGTGTGGATAAGAAAATTATGATTGAGTACACGGATGCAAATCTTTTCAAAGAGTTTCATATAGGTCATCTGATGAGTAATTCTATAGGTGAAGCCTTGGCGAGATTACTTGAATGGAATGGTGCAGACGTGAAGAGAGCTAATTACCAGGGTGATATTGGACTACACGTGGCTAAAGCTGTTTGGGGTAAGTTGAAATTGCCAGACTTAACTTGGGGTGAAGCATATATTCTTGGGTCGGCTGCTTATGAAAGCCATGCATTAAGTTGGTATAAAAATGATGCATTATCGAAATTCTTACTTGGTAGAAATCAAGGGTTAGATAAGAACGAGATTATAGAGATAAATAAAAAAATTTATAACGGCGATGATCACAAGGTGATTGAGGTTTATAATGAAGGCAGAAAACTTAGCTTGGAAAAATTGGAGAAAATTTATGAGAGGGTTGGAATGTTGCAGCGCAATCATTTGGGAGAGCAAAGATACTTCGACTTTTATTTCTTTGAAAGTGCTTCTTGGTATATCGGAAAGGTGATTGTAGAGAATAATATTCCATCTGTTTTTAAAAAGAGTGAGGGAGCCGTCGTTTTTCACGGAGAAGAATGCGACCCCCCTCTTCACACTCGTGTCTTTATTAATTCCCAAAACTTACCCACCTACGAAGCTAAGGAGCTGGGGCTTCTAAAGTCAAAAATAGACAAGCAAGGATGGAATTTTGACACATCTATTAGTATTACAGCTAACGAACAAACGGAATATTTTAAGGTTGTACTAGCTGCTGCCAAAAAGATTAATGAACTTGCTTCAGCTGCAGAAAAGACTAAGCATATTGCCCATGGCACGCTTCGCTTGAGCACGGGGAAGATGTCCTCACGCACGGGCAATGTTGTTACGGCCGAGGCGCTTATCGAGGAAGTAAAAAGTCGGACAAAAGGCGATGAGCAGGTAGCCATCGGCGCCATAAAATACATGATTCTCCGTCAGGCCATAGGCAACGACATCGTTTTCGATTTCGAGAAATCCGTTTCGACCGAGGGAGATTCCGGAGTTTATCTCCAATACGCGCACGCCAGGGCCAATTCGATTTTGGAAAAATCAAAATCCTCGCCCCCTGCTAAGGGGGAGATGTCGCAGACAGAGGGGGTCAGAATAATTGAACGCCTTTTATACCGATTCCCGGAAATAGTCGAGAGAGCGGGCAAAGAATACGCACCGAATTACATCACTACCTATCTCACCGAGCTGGCTTCTTCGTTTAATAATTTCTACGCCCAAGAACAGATTATCGGTAATGAATATAGAATGATGATTACCCAAGCTTTCAAAATTGTGATGAAAAATGGCCTGACTATTCTGGGAATTCCGGCTCCCGAAAGAATGTAAAAAATGTTAGAATAGCCAGAAATATGGCTGATAAATCGGATAGGGCCAAGAGGGAGGAAGAAGTCCTCAAATTCTGGCAAGAGAACAAAATCTTTGAAAAAAGCCTGGAAAAAGGCGGCAAGGAGTTCGTGTTTTATGACGGACCGCCTTTCGCTACTGGCCTGCCTCACGCCGGAAGCCTACTCTCCTCGGTTATAAAAGACGTTGTCCCGCGCTATAAGACCATGCGGGGCTACCACGTGCGCCGACGCTGGGGCTGGGATTGTCACGGCTTGCCAATCGAGAACATAATCGAGAAAGAACTTGGTATCAAGAACAAAACCGAGATTGAGGGCAAGTTCGGCATAAAAACGTTTAATGAAATCTGCCGCTCGTCAGTTTTGCGCTACGCCAAAGAATGGAAGCAATACGTGGACCGCATCGGCCGCTGGGTCGAATACGACAATGCCTACAAGACGATGGACAATACTTTCATCGAGAGTGTTTGGCGCGCATTGAAGAAAATAAACGAGAAAGGTCTGCTCTACGAAGGACGCAAAGTTCTGCTCTACTGCCCGCGCTGCGAAACGCCTATAGCCAAGGCCGAGATTGCCATGGACAACAGCTATCAAGACGTGACAGAGGAATCGGTGACAGTCGAATTCAGAATAAAGGGAGAAAAAAATAAATCCCTTCTTGCCTGGACGACGACTCCCTGGACTTTACCGGGCAATGTGGCTCTGGCTGTTCATCCGGGTATTGATTACGTTGAGATAGAGAAAAAAGATATGGGCGTGGGCGGGCTGGTGCGATTTATTCTCGCCAGAAACAGACTTGAAGTGCTTTTTGGTAAAGATGAATACAAGATTGTGCGTGAAATGAAGGGTCGTGAGCTTGTCGGCATGGAATACGAGCCGCTTTTTGAAATCCCGGCGGTAAAAGCAACAGGCAAAAAGGCCTGGTACGTGACGGAAGCCGATTTCGTTAATACAGAAGAAGGCACAGGAGTCGTGCATACGGCGGTAATTTACGGCGAAGACGACTACCAGCTTGGCCTCAAACTTGATTTGCCCATGGTGCCGCTTCTCGATGAGAAGGGGCATTTCAACAACAGCGCGCCAGAGCTTATTAGGGGACAATATTTCAAAAAAGCCGAAAAAACTATCAAAGAAGACCTTGAGAACAGAGGACTTATGTTCAAACGCGAGAACCACACGCACTCGTATCCGCACTGCCACCGTTGTGGCACGGCGCTTATCTACAACGCGCTCACTTCCTGGTTCATAAATATCCAGAAAGTGAAAGACAAAATGATTTCTCTCAACGAGAAAGTGAACTGGGTGCCGGAACACCTGAAGCACGGCCGATTCTTGAACATCGTCGAGAACGCGCCTGACTGGACGATTTCGCGCAATCGCTACTGGGCCTCGCCATTGCCGATATGGAAGGATGAAGATGGCAAAATCACTATTATTGGTTCTGTCAAAGAATTAAAACAATTGACCAAGAAATCTGGCAATAAGTATTTTGTAATGAGACACGGAGAGACACGAGCGAATGGGCATGGCATACATGGCATGATTGATACTGATATTTCCTCAAAAACCGTTCTATCAGAGAAGGGGAAGAGTGATGTAGTGTCCGTAGCCCGCAAATTACCGAAAATAGATGTTATTTTTTCCTCACCATTCGAACGCACTAAAGAAACTGCGCAAATTGTAGCCCAACAAATAGGCATTACTATGAGCGATATCATAGAAGATAACCGTCTTGTCGAAATACAAATGGGTTCTTGGAACGGTAAGTCGTGGGAGGAATATTTATCCTCACATTTCCTTAAAGATCGTTACTACAAATTGGATGGCAGAAAAGAAACTCGTCTAGATGTAATGAAAAGAGTAGGATCGTTTCTGTTCGATATTGAAAATAAATATCGAGGCAAAACTATATTAATCGTTACTCACGGCGCCTGCATAGGCTTGAGTAAGGTAATTGCGGAGATGAAGACCATTGAGGAAATTATAAGGGAATCAGCTGATCCTGAATATGATATCAAAACAAGCACGGTTCTTCCTATTGACTTTTCACCTTTTCCGCACAACGACAATTTTGAGTTGGATCTGCACAGACCATATATTGACGAAATTGTTCTAGAGAAAGATGGAAAACCGCTCAAGAGAATTCCGGAAGTGATAGACGGCTGGGTGGAGTCGGCCTCGATGCCTTTCGCCGAGTATCATTATCCTTTCGAGAACAAGAATGTTTTCGAGAAGAATTTCCCCGGAGATTTCGTGGCCGAGTATATCGCCCAGACCAGGACCTGGTTCTACTACATGCACGCGATTGCAACGATTCTTTTTGGCGACGTGGCCTTCAAAAATGTGGTTACCACCGGCAACGTTCTTGCCGCCGATGGCTCGAAGATGAGCAAGTCAAAAGGCAACTATACCGACCCTTTGATTCTGCTGGATACCATAGGAGCGGATGCCTTCCGCTATTACCTCATGTCCTCTGTCGTCATGCAGGCGGAAGACATGCTTTTCAAAGACGAGGAAATCAAAGAAGTTCACAATCGGCTTATAAATATTCTCGAGAATTCTTTCAAGTTTTATGAATTGTATTCTGTCGGAGAAAGGTCCGACCTTAAGAATTCAAAAAGGTCGGACCTTAATGTGCTGGATCAATGGATATTGGTGAGATTAAATCAACTAACCAAAGAAATGACAGAAGCCATGGAGAAGTACGATATGGTAAAAGCCACCAGGCCAGTCAAAGATTTCGTCAGTGATTTGTCCACTTGGTACATACGCCGCTCGCGGGAGAGGCTGAAAGCCGGCGATAAAAAGGCGCTGGGAACAACCCGTCACGTCTTTTTGGAATTTTCGAAGCTTATTGCCCCAGTAATGCCGTTCATCGCGGAAGAAATTTATCAGAAAGTAAAAACGAATAGCGACCCGGAAAGCGTGCATCTGTGCGAATGGCCGAAAATGGGTTCGATTGATGAAGATTCAATTGATCATATGCAATTAATTCGAGAGATTGTATCTAAGGTTCTTGAAATAAGACAGAATAAAAATATAAAAGTTCGTCAGCCGTTATCAAAATTAACTCTAAATTACACGTTACCACTCCCGCACAGCTTAAGGAATCAGTATATTGAGATAGTAAAGGATGAATTAAATGTGAAGGAAGTTGTAGAGAACGCAGATAGCCCTTATGAATTGGAACTTGATACGACAATTACTCCAGAATTAGAGGAGAAAGGAAGATTGAGGGAGGAAATAAGAAGTATTCAAAGTATGCGCAAGGAGAAAAATCTTAAACCAGGCGAAAAGATGAAACTTGCTATTCCAGAAGAAAAAAGAGATCTTTATAAAAAATACAAAACGACAATAGAACTTGGAACGAACGTAGAATTGGAGTAATAATGTCTTACCATATCTATACGACCAGGGGGTTAGTGCTCTCGGCTCGCCCGGTTAAAGAGGCCGACCGTCTCTACTCGATTCTCACCAGAGATTTCGGGCTTATCCGGGCGCACGCTATCGGCATAAGAAAAAGCACTTCGAAGCTCCGCGGAGCGCTCGAACCCGTGTCTCTCTCAAGCGTCTCACTGGTGCGCGGCAAAGAATTCTGGCGCCTTACTTCGGCCGAAGTTATAAAAAAATTTAAGAAATCAAAACCGCTCGCCCTGCTTGAACAGCTTATCGCCGGAGAAGCGGCTCACCCTGAACTTTTCGATGCTGTGGAGAATCATTTAAACTCGGACGAGACCGTCTTCGTTTCCCAAATCCTCTTCCACTTGGGTTATCTCAAAAAGTCCGACCTCGATTTGCCTCAAAAAGAGCTGATTAAGGCCATAAATCAAGGACTGGAAAGTTCGCACTTGACATAAATAATCAAAGGTGCTATACTTAAAATAGAAGCTGTGGTGGCATACCGCTGCCCAGCTAGGGCTCATGAGCCCGGAAAGGAGAAGAGGACATGTCCTCTTACTCGGAAGGTCAGATTCACCAGCTCGCAGATCAGATGGAAGCAGCGGGATTGACTCCCAAGCACGTCACAAAGCTTGGGCAGTCGTTCGAGCTTCTTCTGAATTTCCGTCGCGTTCTCGACGGAGAGGCCACAATCACGATGGTCGAGGGCGTTCCCCGCGATCCCGACTCGTTCTTCCGGACCCGCAAGGGCCTCTGGGTGGACGACAACTTCCGCTCGCTCGTGGTGGCAAAGGCCAAGACGAGTGTCACGGTGCCGGCGTTCAAGTATGTCGGGCTCACGCGAGACATGAATGACGCCGAGATCGAGAAGATGCTCGGCGACGACCACCTCTTCACGGAGACAGAGGCCTGCGCTCTCATCATGGACCTCATCACGAAGCAGGAAGGGGGAGTGGAGGGCGAGCTTCTGAACAACGGTTACTCCAATCTCCTCTACCTGCCCTCCTGCGTCGTGCGCGTGGACTGGCTCGCCGACGACCGCGAGTGGCGCGTCAACGCGTGGCGACGCGACGGCAACGGGGGTGGGACGCCGGCGGCCGGGTGTTCTCTCCCGCCAACTGACGCTCTGTCGCTTGGCACAATGGCCCTCGGACCCTTTGACACTTTGTCACTGGGCCCGGGGGTCATTTCTTATGTATAATGAATCTGAAATTTCTAATGATGCTCCGGCTACGGCTTGAGCACGGGAATTTTGAAAGTATGAATGCCGGAATTTCTTCGGCTACGGCTTAGGGAAGCGCGCGCTCATATTTTTCTAAACAAAAACTTTATCAGTTGGTATCGGAAGTTAGTGGACTTTTGACGTCCCGAATAATATTCAATCCTAAGAAATTCTATTCTTCAAGGGATGGTGGTTTGGAAAACTTCCGGTACGAGAGAGCTCCTGCGTCGTGAACGTGAACTGGAACGCCGACAACCGCAAGTGGAACGTCAACACGTGGCAACGCGACGACAACAGGTGGAACGCCGGCAACCGGGTGTTCTCTCCCGAAACTATCGAAGTTCTCCTCTGGCATTAAGCTGGAGGAGTTTTGATTCTATTCCTTTCTTCCACCCGCCTACCATACGCCCCAGATCGTTCGCTTTTTCCGAAATAAGTATGTATTTTTTATTGTCCAAAGCGTTCAATTCCCAGGAAACTTGCAGAAAAAACTTCAAGAGGTCTGTTTTTCTTATAATGAGAAGTATTGTCGGTAACTTCTCGTTATTATTCTGATACCTTCCTATGAAAAGATTTTCTAAAATTTCTAGAAATACATTATCTATTTTGTCACCTAATGTATAACGCAAATTCTTGGGAAAGTCATTTTTATATCCTTGCCAGATTTTATATACTGCTAAGGCGTGATTAATAACCGGAAAAACTCGTTGGGGGGGGGGGCTTTTAAGAGGTTCACTCATACTTACGATAATATCATTTCTGTTGAAAATTTTCTCGATGCGTGGAAAGAGTTTTTGAATGGCAAGCGAAAAAGAAGAGATGTCCAGGAATTCCAGCTACGGCTGATGGACAATATTCTTGATTTACACAACGACCTCAAAAATAAAACCTACTGCCACGGCCCATATCATGCCTTCAACATCTCGGACCCCAAGCCGAGGAATATTCATAAGGCAACCGTTCGGGATAGATTACTACATCATGCGATTTACCGAGTCTTGTATCCCTATTTCGACAAAAAGTTTATTTCCGATTCCTATTCCTGCCAATTAAACAAGGGTACTCACAGAGCTATCAACAGATTCAGACAATTTGGGAACCGAGTTTCCAAGAATAACACCAAGCAATGCTGGATATTGAAATGCGACATAAGAAAATTTTTCGCTTCGATAGACCATAAAAAACTTCTCGAAGTTTTTCAAAGGCATATTATTGAAGATCAGGATGCCATCTGGCTTTTAGAACGCATAATCTCGAGCTTCGAAACTTGTCCGGGGAAAGGCCTGCCACTCGGCAACCTTACTTCCCAGCTTCTGGTAAATATTTATATGAACAAATTCGATCAATTTGTTAAACACAAACTGAAGATAAAATATTACATAAGATATGCGGACGATTTTGTAGTATTTTCTTCAAGTAGAGACTATTTATCTACAGTATATCAGTATATTGTAGAGTTTCTTGAAAATAATCTTAAACTCTCGCTCCATCCTGACAAGGTATTTTTCAAAACTCTCGCTTCCGGAGTTGATTTTCTCGGCTGGGTACATTTCCCTAATCACAGAGTGTTAAGAACCGTGACGAAGAGGAGAATGCTGAAGAATTTGGCTACTAATCCGTCTGAAGAATCGAGGGCTTCGTACCACGGACTTTTGAAGTGGGGGAATACTTATAAATTACGGCAAATGATATAATTCAGAAACGTTATGGATCCCGTTAGAAGCCGCGGTCACGGTTTCAATAGGAGCCATATATTAAATATGAAAATTGGTCGAAAATTTATCACTAATATTTCTAAGCCAGGTTCGCTGACCGCGACCTGCTTCTAATGGGATGGACGAAGGAAATCAGGGAAAAGTGGACAAGCTTGATGAGGCGCTCTATTCGCGCACTCGCTACCATGACCCTCTGGGCAAGCGCTCTCCGGTGCGGCCGACTGACCCCGGTACAGGGCCGGAGATAAACGAGAAGTGGCAATCGCCGGAACTCAACGAACTTCTCATGCACGAGCGCGAAGCGCCGGAGATTAATCCTTTCATGAAAAAATTCTTCGCCTTCGCGCTGCTCTTTTTCGTTGGGACGATTGTCGTGGCGGGAGCAGTTTTTCTCGGAGGGTCTAACTTCATCTCCTCGAAAAATGTCGATATAGAAATACTCGGCCCATCGAATATCGCCGCCGGAGAAATCCTCGAGCTTGGAGTGACGGTCAAGAACGGCAATAACACCGACCTCGAGCTCGCCAATCTCTCCGTTCAATATCCGGCCGGCGCCAGGGACCCTTCGGATACTTCAAATAGCATTACCTTTACCAAGAAAGAGCTCGGCGTCATAGACGCGGGCGACGAGGCGGTGGGGAACGTGCGTATGGTTCTTATCGGCACCGCGGGAGAGATTAAGGAAATCAAATTCTCAGTCGAGTACAAGGTGAGAGGCAGCAACGCCACTTTCTATAAAGACAAGGTTTACGAAGTTTCTATCGGCAGCGCGCCGATGACGCTCAAGGTCGAGAGCCCTGTTTCCGTGACCTCTGGCGACGCCTTCACCACCAGAGTCACACTCAAGCTGCGCTCAGCCGAGATTCTCAAGAACGTGATGC